>Ga0079224_100000314_pt1 | contig 44921 bp, 43 predicted proteins | sample Stecom2015_FD_80414 | JGI IMG/M metagenome (GOLD analysis project Ga0079224, IMG submission 80414) | Agricultural soil microbial communities from Utah to study Nitrogen management - Steer compost 2015 | ecosystem: Environmental > Terrestrial > Soil > Agricultural land | place: USA: Utah... | reverse complement strand
GTACTTCGACGGCACGCACGTTTTCGAGCATCGCGACCGGCGCCAGGGTTATCACCCCGAGTGGCACAGCTACATTTTCAACTACGGCAGGAACGAGGTGCGCTCGTTCCTGCTGTCGAGCGCGATGTTCTGGCTCGACCACTACCATGTCGACGCGCTGCGGGTCGATGCAGTCGCTTCCATGCTCTATCTCGACTACGCGCGCAAGGACGGGGAATGGATTCCGAACCCGTTCGGCGGGCGCGAGAACCTCGATGCGATGAGCTTTCTGCGCAAGCTGAACACGCTGGTGTACGAGTACTACCCGGACGTGCAGACGATCGCGGAGGAGTCTACCGCGTGGCCGATGGTGTCGCGGCCCGTGCATGTCGGCGGGCTCGGCTTCGGCATGAAGTGGAACATGGGCTGGATGCACGACACGTTGTCGTACATGTCGACCGACCCGCTGTTCCGCAAGTACCACCACCACAAGCTGACCTTCAGCCTCGTCTACGCGTTCACGGAGAACTTCGTGCTGCCGCTCTCGCACGACGAGGTGGTGCACGGCAAGGGCTCCCTGATCGGCAAGATGCCGGGCGACGACTGGCAGAAGTTCGCGAACCTGCGCGTACTCCTCGGCTACATGACGCTGCATCCCGGGAAGAAGCTGCTTTTCATGGGCGGCGAGATCGGACAGTGGAGCGAGTGGAGCCACGAGGGCGCCGTCGATTTCGCGCTGCTCGAGTGGCCGCTGCACGCGGGGCTGAAGCGCTGGGTGCGCGATCTCAACACCCTTTACCGCGGCGAGCCGGCGCTCCACAAGCACGATTTCAGCGTCGACGGCTTCGAGTGGATCGACTGCAACGACAGCGAGGAAAGCGTGCTCAGCTTCATTCGCAAGGGCGACGCGGACGACCCCGTGGTGCTCGCCGTCGCGAACTTCACGCCGGTGCCCCGCTACAACTATCAGGTCGGCGTGCCGGGCGGCGGCTATTGGCGCGAGGTGCTGAACAGCGATGCGGAGCTCTACGGCGGATCCGGGCAGGGCAACTTCGGCGGCGTCGAAGCGGCGCCGGTCGGTGCGCACGGCCGCTACCACTCGCTGACCATCACGCTGCCGCCGCTCGCGGTCGTCGTGTTCAAGCAGCCGAAGGAGCCGGCGTGATCGTCGAGGACGGGCGCCGCCGCGTCGTGATCGAATCCGTGCGCCCGGAGGTCGATTGCGGGCGCTTCCCGGTGAAGCGGATCGTCGGCGACGACGTCGTCGTCGAGGCGGATGCGTTCACCGACGGCCACGACCAGATCGCCTGCCGGCTCAGGTATCGCGGACCGGGCGAGAGCGAGTGGCGCGAGACGCCGATGGAGCCGCTCGGAAACGACCGCTGGCGCGGCCGGTTCCGCGTCGAGTCGCTCGGCCGCTACGAGTACACGATCGCCGCGTGGGCCGACCGGTTCCTGTCCTTTCGGCACGATCTCGCGAGGCGCGAGGATCCGGCCGACGTCGAGCTCGCCCTGCTGGTCGGAGCCGAGCTCGTCGCGGCGGCCGCGGATCGCGCGGACGGCGAGGATGCCGAGGATGCGGCGCGTCTCTCCGAGGCGGCGCGCCGGCTGCGCGGCTCCGAGCCCCTCGACGAGCGGCGCGCGCTCGCGCTCTCCAGAGCGCTGCTCGAGCGAATGAATCGATGGCCCGACCGCCGCTTCGAGACGCTGTATCCGCGGAACCTGCCCGTCGTCGTCGACCGGGAGAAGGCACGCTTCTCGGCCTGGTACGAGTTTTTCCCCCGCTCGCTCGTGGACGGCGAGGGCACGCACGGGACGCTCCGGACGGCCCGTGCCCGCTTGCCGTACATCGCGAAGCTCGGCTTCGACGTCGTCTACCTGCCGCCGATCCATCCGATCGGCGTGACGCACCGCAAGGGGCCGAACAACCGTCTGAGCGCGGGTCCGGACGATCCCGGCTCGCCGTGGGCGATCGGCTCGGCCGAAGGAGGGCACAAGAGCGTGCATCCGGCGCTCGGCACGCTCGAGGATTTCCGCGAGCTCGTCGAGGACGCCCGCCGCCAGGGCCTCGAGATCGCGCTCGATATTGCCTTCCAGTGCTCGCCGGACCATCCGTACGTGCGCGAGCATCCGGAGTGGTTCCGGCGACGCCCGGACGGGAGCGTCCAGTACGCCGAGAATCCGCCGAAGAAGTACGAGGACATCTATCCGTTCGACTTCGAGAGCGACGACTGGCGCGGGCTGTGGGAGGAGCTGAAGAGCATCTTCGAGTTCTGGATCGGCCAGGGGGTCAAGATCTTCCGCGTCGACAACCCGCATACGAAGGCGTTTGCGTTCTGGGAGTGGGTCATCGGCGACATCAAGGCGAGGCATCCGGACACGATCTTTCTGTCCGAGGCGTTCAGCCGCCCGCGGGTCATGCACCGCCTCGCGAAGCTCGGCTTCACGCAGTCGTACACGTACTTCACGTGGCGCAATACCCGGCAGGAGCTCATCGAGTACCTGACCGAGCTCACGAAGCACGAGTCGCGCGAATACTTCCGCCCGAACCTCTGGCCGAACACGCCGGATATCCTGCACGAGTACCTTCAGTACGGCGGTCGGCCCGCGTTCATATGCCGGCTCGTGCTCGCTGCTACGTGCGCGGCGAGCTACGGTATCTACGGACCGGCCTTCGAGCTGCTCGAGGACCGGGCGCGGGAGCCGGGCAGCGAGGAGTACCTCGACTCGGAGAAGTATCAGGTGCGGCGCTGGAACCTGCGCGATCAGCGCAGCCTCGCCGACCTGATCGCGCGCATCAACCGCATCCGGCGCGAGAATCCGGCGCTGCAGCACGATTGGAATCTCGAGTTCCACCCGGTCGATAATCAAGAGCTTCTTTGCTATTCGAAACGGACGGAGGATCTCTCGAACATCGTGCTCGTGGTCGTGAATCTCGACCCGCACCACGTGCAAAGCGGCTACGTCGAGCTGCCGCTCGACGAGCTCGGCATCGAGCCGTCCCGGCCTTACCAGCTCCACGACCTGCTGTCGGGGGCCCGGTATCTGTGGCACGGGCCGCGCAACTACGTCTCGCTCGACCCGCAGCGTGCGCCGGCGCACGTGTTCCGGCTGCGGCGCCGGGTCGCGACTGAAAGGGATTTCGACTACTTCATGTGATGGACGACACCGATCTGCCTGCTAGCCTGCTGCGCTCCGATGCGGCAGAGGAGCCGGACTGGGAGAACGACCCGCTCTGGTACAAGGACGCGATCATCTATCAGTTGCACGTCCGCTCGTTCTTCGACTCAAACAACGACGGCGTGGGCGATTTCCGCGGGCTGACGGAGAAGCTCGACTACGTGCAGCGGCTCGGGGTGAACGCGCTGTGGCTCATGCCGTTTTACCCGTCGCCGATGCGCGACGACGGCTACGACATCGCGGATTACCGCAACATCAACCCGGTCTACGGCACGCTGCGCGATTTCCGGCGGTTCGTCCGCGAGGCGCATCGGCGGGGACTGAAGGTCATCACCGAGCTGGTCGTGAACCACACCTCGGACCAGCATCCGTGGTTTCAGGCCGCACGCGCGGCGCCGCGAGGCTCGGCGAAGCGCAACTTCTACATCTGGAGCGACACGGACAAGAAGTTTCCGGAGACGCGCATCATCTTCACGGATACCGAGACGTCGAACTGGGCGTGGGATCCGGTCGCGAAACAGTACTACTGGCACCGGTTCTTCTCGCATCAGCCGGATCTGAACCACAACAATCCGGCGGTCGTCGCCGCCGTGATTCGCGTGATGAAGTTCTGGCTCGACATGGGCGTGGACGGCCTGCGGCTCGATGCGATCCCGTACCTGTGCGTCCGCGAGGGCACGAACAACGAAAACCTGCCGGAGACACACGCGGTCATCAAGCAGATGCGCGCCGCCGTAGACCGTGACTACTCGAACCGGATGCTGCTCGCGGAGGCGAATCAGTGGCCGGAGGACGTCCGCGAGTACTTCGGCGACGGCGACGAGTGTCACATGGCCTACCACTTCCCGCTGATGCCGCGGATGTACATGGCGATCGCCCAGGAGGACCGCTACCCGATCGTCGAGATCATGGAGCAGACGCCCGAGATCCCCGATACGTGCCAGTGGGCAATCTTCCTGCGCAACCACGACGAGCTGACGCTCGAGATGGTGACGGACCGCGAGCGCGATTACATGTACCGGACCTACGCGACAGACCCGCGGATGCGCGTCAATGTAGGCATCCGGCGGCGGCTCGCGCCGCTGATGGAGAACGACCGCGCGAAGATCGAGCTGATGAACAGCCTGCTGTTCTCCCTGCCGGGCTCGCCGATCGTCTACTACGGGGACGAGCTCGGGATGGGCGACAACTTCTATCTCGGCGATCGCAACGGCGTGCGGACGCCGATGCAATGGAGCCCGGACCGCAACGGCGGCTTCTCGCGCGCGGACCCGCAAAGCCTGTTCCTGCCGCCGATCATGGATCCCGTCTACGGCTATGAGTCGGTGAACGTCGAGGCGCAGAATCGCGATTCGTCGTCGCTGCTGAACTGGATGCGGCGGATTCTCGCGGTGCGCAAGGCGCACAAAGCGTTCGGACGCGGCACGCTCGAGTTCCTGCACCCCGGTAACCGGAAGATTCTCGCGTACATCCGGGAGTATAAGGACGACGTGCTGCTCTGCGTCGCGAACCTGAAGCGCTCCGCGCAGGCCGTCGAGCTCGACCTGCGCCGGTTCAAGGGATGGGTCCCGGTCGAGCTGATGGGCGGCTCGCCGTTCCCGCCGATCGGCGATCTGCCGTATCTGCTGACGCTCGCGGGCCACGGCTTCTATTGGTTCAAGCTGACGGAAGGCGCCGAGGCGCCGAGCTGGCACGAGGAGTTCCTCGCACCGGAGCCGCCGCCGTGGCTCGTGCTGTTCGACTCGCTCGCGAGCTTCACGGCGCGCGGGGACGGCGGGCGAGAGGCGCTCGTGAACCGGCTGATCCGGCAGCTCGAGACCGAGGTGCTGCCGCGCTACCTCCGCCAGCAGCGCTGGTTCGCCGCAAAGAACGAGCGCATCGAGACGGCCGCGTTGCGGGAGCGCTGCGAGTGGCATACGCAGCGGGGGAAGTGGCTCTTGAGCATGATCGATGCGCGCTTCGAGGGCGGCGGCGCCCAGAGGTACTTTCTGCCGCTCGCGATCGACTGGGGCGCCGAGCGCGCAGGGCCGGAGCACGCGGCCGCGCTCGCGCGCGTTCGCCAGAAGGCCGAGACCGGTCTGCTCTTCGACGCTTTCGCGCACGAAGGCTTCTGCCGCGACCTGGTCGAGCGCATCGTGCAGCGCGACGACCGGCCGGTCGGCTGCGGCGACGGAATGCTGCGCTTCCTCTCTACGACGGCGCTCGAGGCGCTCGCGCCCGATGACCTCGACGAGCTCGAGGTGCGGCGGCCCGCGGGCGAGGGCACGAACTCGACGTTCCTCGTCGGCGATTCGCTGTTCCTGAAGGCGTACCGGCGTCTGCGCAAGGGCGTGAATCCCGAATGGGAGATGGGACGCTTTCTGACGGAGGTCTCGCCGTGCAGGGCGACAGTGCCGGTCGCCGGCGCGATCGAGTACCGAGGCCCGGAGGGCGAGGTCGCGACGCTGGCCCTGCTGCAGGCGGCGACGAAGAACCAGGGCGACGGCTGGAGCTACACGCTGAGCTATCTCGAGCGCTTCGTCGACGACGCGCTGACCCGGGCCGCGGGCGAGAGGCCTGAAGCGGTCAGCCATGCCGAGTATCTCGCGCTGATCCGCACGCTCGCGCGGCGCACCGCGGACCTGCATCGTGCGCTCGCCGCAGGGGAGGGCGATCCCGCGTTCGAGCCCGAGCCGTTCGGTCCGGACCGGCTCGCCGCATGGGTCGCGCGGATCGAGGAGGAGCTTGCCGAGACGATGCGGCTGCTGCGCTCGCCGGCCGAGCCGCTGCCCGAGAACGTCGAGATCGACATGCAGCGCCTCGACGACCTCGAGGCGGCGCTGCGCGCGAAGCTGGCCGAGCTCGGCGGGCGGTCGGTCTCGGCGACGAGCACCCGCTACCACGGCGACCTGCATCTCGGTCAGGTGCTCCTCACGGGGGCGGATTGGGTGATCGTCGATCTCGAGGGCGAGCCGGGCCGCGACTTCGACGAGCGGCGGGAGAAGGCGCCGCCGCTGAAGGACGTCGCGGGGATGCTGCGCTCGTTCGATTACGCGCGCGGCGTCGCGGCGCGCAGCGTCGGCGCGGAGCGGGAGATCGATAGGGCGGAGCTCGATGTGCTGCTCGACAATTGGGCGGCGGCGACGCGGGAGGCGTTCCTCGACGAGTATCGCTACGCGATGGAGGGCTGTGCGTCGTTCCCGGCGGAGCCGGACGATGTCGAGACGCTGCTCGAGCTCGGGATCCTGCAGAAGCTGTTGTACGAGGTGCGGTACGAGCTGCGGAATCGGCCGGAATGGCTGGCGCTGCCGCTGAATGCGCTCGATGCGGCGGGGTGAGGCGAACACTCAATGAACGGCGAGCGTCGGCGCGGATCGGCGCGCCCGTGCGAGTAGGGGCGGCGCGGGATTCGAGGACCCTGGGCTGCTTGGAACAGGTCGGCGTCGGCGCGGGTCGGGCGCTGCGTGATATGGGCGTCTTGGGGATCGCCGTGAATCCGTCCATGGAGGCTGCGGGCGCGCCGTCCATGGCGCGCACGCTCCCCAAGACCTTGGGCGTCGCTTGCGTCGCGCGGCGTGGCCCTCCTTAGGGTCGCTGAGCGTCGCGCGGCGCTGTCCGGCGTTCGCCTTCGTGGGCGTCGCGCGGTGTCGCGAACGGCGTCGCGAGGCGCTAGAGGCGGAGCTCGCGGACGCCGCAGATGACGGACATGATCACGAGCTCGTTCAGCGACGTCGCATCCATCTTCTTCATGATGTGCGCGCGGTGATGCTCGACGGTCCGCGGGCTGATGCCGAGCTCGCGTGCGATCTGCTTGCTCGAGTTGTCCCGCACGACCATTGACATGATCTGCCGCTCGCGCGCGGTCAGCGTCTGGAACTTCCGCAGGACGCCCGCATTCTGCTGCTCGCTCTCGCGCCGCTGCCGGTGCCAGCTCAGGGCCTCGCCGACGCTCCGCAGGAGCTCGTCCTCATCGATCGGCTTCTCGAGAAAGTGGAACGCGCCGTTCTTCAGCGCCGCGACGGACGTCGACACGTCGCCGTGCCCCGTCAGGAACACGATCGGCAGCGGATCGCCGCGGGCAGCGAGCTCCTGCTGGACCTCGAGCCCGTTCAGGTCCGGCAGGCTGACGTCGAGCACGAGGCAACAGGGTGCGCCGTCCGTGCGGTAGCTGCGCAGGAAATCCTTGCCGGATCGGTACGCGCGGACGTCCAGCCCGGCGTTCTGCAGGGTCAGGGCGAGCGCGTCAAGGAAGATCGGATCGTCGTCGACGGCGTACGCCGTCCCATCGAGTGAGATGGTGCTAGTGTCGTTCATTGGCCGGTAGCGTGAAGGAGATAGTCGTACCCCGGCGCGCCTTCGGTGCCCAAAGGCGGCCCCCGTAGGATTCGATGATGGAGCGGCTGATCGAGAGCCCCATCCCCATGCCGTTCGTCTTGGTGGTGTAGAACGGCTCGAAAGCGCGGCGACGCTGCTCGTCGGTCATCCCGGGCCCCGAGTCCGCGACGGTCACCCGCACGAGCCCGGGCTCGGGCCGGTCGCTGACGACGACGACCCGTCTGTCGTCCGCCGCAACGTCCTGCATCGCGTCGACGCTGTTCTGCAAGAGGTTCAGCAGGACCTGCTGAACGTGCACGCGGTTCGCCCGCACCGTCGGCAGGCCGTCCGTGAGCCGGAGCGCGACTCTGCTGCCGCGTTCCTTGGCGTACGCGCCGGCCAGCCGGGCTGCATCCCGCACCACGTCGTTGACGCCGAACTCCTCGATCGCGCTTTCACGCTTGCTGAGATAGCTGCGCAAGCCTTGCACGGTCGCCTGGGCGTGCGAGGCGGCCGCGCTCATCTTGTCGATGAGTACCGCGAGCTGCGCCTCGTCCACCCGCCCGGCCGCGAGACCCTTCTTCGCCGCATTGCAGTAGAGGGCGATTGCGCCGAGCGGCTGGCTCAGCTCGTGCGCGAGCGCCGCGGCCATCTCGCCGCACGAGTTCAACCTCGCGACGTGCGCGAGATCCCTCAGCCCGTCGCGGGCCGCCCAGCGCTGCTCCGTCACGTCGGTCATCGTGACGTGACAGCGGCCGAGCCTTCCGGCGGCGTCCTGTCGGCGGGCAATCATCGCGACGCTGTCGAAGCGAACGTCGCGGGTACGTCCGCGGCGATCGTTGATCCGAAACTCGTCGCTGAGCGGCTGGTCCGCATGGCATGCGTTACGCAGATGCTCGAGGAATCGCTTCGCATCGCCCTTGGCGATCCATCGCGAGAAAAGCTGACCCGCGATCCAGGCCCGCGGCAGTCCGAGCATCGCGGCGGCCGCGCGATTGATCTCCTCGACGCGGCTGTCCTCGGTCAGCACGAGAGCACCGACCGGGGCGAACGTGAACAGGTCTGCATACCGCTGCAGCGTGCCGATCAGCTCTCGATCGCGTGCGACGCTTTGTTCCATCTGCGGGTAGAGGTGCGGTTGGTGGTGCTACGCACGGCTGCAAGTCCTATGCCAAGGCGTTATCCGTCGGCTGTGGGGACGTCGGCTCTCGGGCGGGAATGCCGCGGGGACGCGCGATCTGCGGGGAACCGTGCGGCCTCGGAGCCGGTCCGGACACGGTGCGCTGTGATACGGAACCAATCGTCCAAGCGGATTTGACCGATTTTTGCATTTAGGCTTTGCTTATCTGCAGTGTCCCTACCGGTCGAGCGCCGCGCCTCCGCACGGCATCGCGGGAGCAGCGGTCGCGCGGCTCGACGTCCAATCCAACAACTTCAATTCAGCAACGGAGCTCAGCATGCCCAAAGGCCTTCATCTCGCGCGCATCGCGGGAATCGACGTCTACCTCGATTGGAGCCTGGCGATCATCTTCACGCTCGTGACGTTCAGCCTCGGCGCCGCCGCGTTTCCCGCGTGGCACCCCGACTGGGACGCGGTGACGATCTGGGTGACGGCGATCGCGGCCGCCGTGCTGTTCTTCGCGTCCGTGCTGATCCACGAGTTGTCGCACGCGCTCGTCGGCCGGCGCTTCGGCATCAAAGTGCCGACCATCACGCTCTTCGTCTTCGGCGGCATGGCCCACATGACCGAGGAGCCGCGCGCATGGCGGGCGGAGCTGATGATGGCGGTCGCGGGGCCCGTCACGAGCCTTCTGCTCGGCGGCCTGTTCATCTGGCTCGGCGGGCTGCTCGCCGGGCCGATCCCGGAGACGGTCGATCCGCAGGAGTTTCTGAGCACGCTGAGCCCGCTCGCGACGTTGCTCTTCTGGCTCGGGCCGATCAACGTGATCCTAGGCATCTTCAATCTGGTGCCCGGATTCCCGCTCGACGGCGGCCGGGTGCTGCGCGCCGCGCTGTGGGGCGCAACCGGCGACATGGTGCGCGCGACCCGCTGGGCGTCGAACGCCGGCCGCGGCTTCGCATGGCTGCTGATCGCGACCGGATTCGCGATGGCGCTCGGCATCCCCGTGCCGTTCTTCGGCACGGGGCTGGCCGGCGGGTTGTGGCTCGCGCTGATCGGCTGGTTCCTGCACAACGCGGCGGTTGCAAGTTATCGGCAGCTTCTCGTTCGCGAGTCGCTGCTCGACGTGCCCGTCACGCGGCTGATGAGCACCGAGCAGAAGGCCGTCGCCCCCGATCTTTCCGTCCGGCGCTTCGTGGACGAACACCTGCTGCGCGGGGATCAGCGCGCGTATGCCGTCGTCGACGACGGCCGGCTCGTCGGGCTGGTCTGCCTGAAGGACGTGCATCGGCTGCCGAGGGACGAGTGGGACGTGCGGACCGTCGGGGACATCATGACCCGTGCCGGCGACCTGGCGATCATCTCCCCCGACGACGACGGCCTCGAGGCGCTGAACGTGCTGAACAGACGCAACGTGAATCAGGTGCCGGTCGTCGACGGCGGACGCATCATCGGCATCGTGCGCCGCGAGGACGTGCTGCGCTGGCTCTCCGTGTACGGCGACAGCCGGCTCGGCCTCGGCGGCTCCCGCGCCGGCCAGTCCTGACGAGGAAGCCGGGCGGCGCGCCGCTCGGCTTCGTGCGGGCGGGCGTCTCGCTCAGCCGAGGCCGGTGCCGGGCGACGACGTGTGCGTGCCGCCGGGGGACTGCTCGGCCGATCCGCCCGCCTGCATGGCCGCATGCTCGGTCGGCGTCGTGCCGGTATCCTCGCCGCCGAGGGCGCTCCTCGCCGACTCGGCCGCCTGCTCGGCCTGCTCGCGCACCCGGCGCGCGCTTTCCGCGCCGACCCGCTTCGCCCGGTCGAGCGCCCGGTCGCGCGCTGCGCCGAAGGCGCGATCCTCCTGCTCCGTCGGCGGCAGCGCGGCACCGGCGATCACGCCGGCCGCGAGGCCGAGGGCGCCGAGCAGGAGCGGCTGCTCCTCGAGCAGATGACCGAACCCCGAGCGTGCGCTCGACGCGCGATACCGGGCGGACGCCGCCATCGAGCGCGCGCGCTCGCGCACGTGCTGCGTCGAGCTCGTCACGCGCTCACGCGCCCGACCGACGCCTTCGCGAACGCCCTCCGACCGATGCCCCATCGACTCGCGCGCGCCGTGCATGCGATCCCGCATGTCGTGCATCCGCTCACGCACGCCGTGCATGCGCTCGCGCACGCGCTCGCCGACCCGCTCGCCGGTCTCCCGGAAGCGGCCCGCGCCGTTGCCGTTGCCGCGCCGTGCGCGGTACGCCGAGGAGCCGTCGTGACGGCGGCCGCTCGAGGCCATCATCCAGGCGATCCCGATCGACGTCAGCAGCGCCGGCATCGGGTTGTCCTTCAACTGTTGCCCGAGGCTGCTGCCGTACTCTCCGCCGTGTCGACGCAGCTGCGTCCAGAACTGATTGACCAGCTCGCTCGGGGACAGCCTGTGCTCGAGCTCTTCCAGCGTCGCGAGCAGCTCAGCCCTTGTCGCGTCGATTTCCCGCTCGAGCTGCTGAGGGCTCTTCTGCGAGTCGAGGCGAAGTTCATCGTTGATGCGATTCATGGAGCGTCCTCTTGAGCATTTCCCGGTCCTTCTGCAGCGCGGCCTGCGTGTGCTCGGGCTTGAGCGACGACGCCTGGAGCTTCTTCCTGCCGTTCGCGAGCATGATCGCGCCGATGATCGCGACCACGGCGCCGATGATCAGCGCGGCAAGCCAGCCCTCGACGACCAGCGACAGGGCGAGGAAGGCCGACACCAGCAGGAACAGAAAGCCCGCGTAAAGCACCGCGCCCCCGGCGGCCATCGAGCCGACACCGGTCTGCGCCTCACGGATCGCGTTCGTCGTCTCGACTTTGAGCAGCGCGATCTCCTTGGTGAAGAGCGTGGTGACCTCGTCCGCCAGGCGGCGGACGAGCGTGAATACCCGCGCATCGGCCGTCTGCCGGGATTCCGGAATAGCCGTGACGTCCTCGACGCCGCCGCTGGGCTCGTAGTCGTAGGCTGGTCTGCTCACGGCTCGTTCCTCCTGATCTCTTCGCTGTCCGGCCCGCTGCCGGGCGTGCCGCCGCCGGGCGCAGCGGGCGCTGCGGAGACCGACGGGCCGGACGAGCTTGCCGAGCCCTCATCGTCGGCCCGCCAGTGGTCCGAGTACGACCCGGCGCCTTGACGCTCGCGCCCGCGATCTTCCGGCCAGCGCTCGGCGTCGGTGTTGCCGTAGCGGGGGGACGGAGATGCGCCGGACGTGCCTCGCTCGGCCGGGGACGCCCGGCCGTCATCGGTGCCCGGGGCAGCCTCGTAATCTGCGCCGGACGCCTCGGTGTCCATCTCGTCGAAGTCGAATTCGTCCTCCTCGTCGAGCAGCAGCTCGTCCTCGTCCTCGTAACCGTACTCCTCCAAGGAGCGCGTGCTCGACGCCTTCAGGAAGCGCGCCATTCCGAAGCCGAGCGCGACGCTGCCCGCGAAGAAGCTCGCCGGATTGCGCCGTGCGAAGTCGGCAAGCTGCCCTGCGAACTCCTCGATCTCTTGCTCACGCAGGCCGCCCGCGAAACGCCGCATCAGCTCGGCCATGCTGCGGCCGTAGCCCGAGATCATCTCGCCGCCCGCGGACGTCTCGAGATCCTCAGCCGTGCTGTCGAGCGCCGCGGCGAGCTCCTCGGCGCGATCGGCGGTCCGGCCTCTCGCCCGGTCCGCGGCCTCCTGCGCCTTTCGCTTCGCGGTCTCGGCCGCGCTCGACGCGAGCTCCGCCGCGTCGCTCTTGGCGCGCTCGACCTCCCGCTCGATCTCGCGACCCGACCCGGAGTCTGGTGTCGTCGACATTGCTCGTGCCCTTCCTTGCCGGTTTCTGTGGAGTCGGCGAGATGCAATCGCCATGCCAGTGAATCTTCCGAGGGAAGCTATCCGGCGCGGCGCCGCGGCGGCACGTCAGAACCGGTGGCGGATTCCGACGTGCAAGTTGTCGTCGACCTCGCGGTCGACCGCGAGGTCGAATTCGAACACCCGGTAACCGATGAACAGATTCGTCGACTCGGAAAGCCGAGTCTCTACGCTCACCGAGACGTCCTTGATGTTGTCGGCGTTGCCGAACGTGACGATGTCGGGCGCGTAGAACGCGGTTAGCGCGACGGACGAGGCGCGGTTGCGCCCGAGGAAGTAGCTGAGCCGCCCGCCGAGCCCGATCGAGAAGACGTCCTGGTCCTCGAGCGCCATCAATGCCCCGTAAGCACGGGGACCGAGCTGGAGCGACCAGTACGGCCGTCTGTTCGGCTCCCCGACGTCGAAGAGCATGTCGGCGATCCCGATGAGGTCGCGTTCCTCGTTGAGGAACACTCCGATGCGCACCTCGTTCTGACCGAGCTCGCCGATGTCCATGTCGCGCCCGTAGAGGATCTGCATCGCGTCTTCGCTCAAGTAGGCCTCGACGGCCTGTGCGCCGAGCTCCGGACCGTCCTGCGCGGCAGCAAGCAGCGGCAGCACCGCGACGGCCGCTGCGACCGTCCTTGACGGTCGGCGGCGGGAAATCGTCGGGCCCTTCGGCCGGTCATGGAGCAGTCGTTGCATCATGTTCGGAATCTCCCAGGACTTGCCGCGCCGGGGCGCCGGCGACAGGCCGAAGGCGAACGATCGAGCGGGGTACGACGCGTTACTCGCCGCGCATCCGAGTGTCGTAGGCCGCGCACGTGCAGTCCGGATGCGCGCAGCCCGCGCTGCCCCTAAACGGTGGGTCTTCGGCCGCGGATGAAGAAGACTATCGCGAGGATCAATCCGACGACGAAGAGGATCCAGGCGATATTGGCGGCAGTCCCGGCTACACCCGAGAAACCGAGTATCCCAGCGACTATCGCTATGACGAGAAAGATCAGAGCCCAGTACAGCATGTTGCCTCCTAGTAGGCACGGCGCCGAGCAAGGCGGCGCTGTGCCTCGCGCCGTTCGTCAGGAGAGAATTATTCTTCCGAGTACACGTCGAGATCGTCGTACGCCGAGAGCTCTTCGCGAAGTCTGCGCCGCTCCATGTGGTCTTCGATCCGGCGCCACGCTGGCCGTTCCGGGTCGTCCATCGACTGCAGAAACGCGTCAAGGTCGAACTCAACGTCGTATGCGATATTCATGTGCCGATGCTCCTTGCTTGCCTTCTTTTGCTTCGTAACTACACACAGTTCGCCAAGCGACGCCCCGGACGATTGCAAGGAGCATGCCACGCCCTTCGGGCGCGCCGCCCGCAACGGGCGGGACCGCGCCGACCCCCGAAATTGCAGCGCCGTCGGCCGGTTGGCAGCGACGCGACGAGCCGGCGCCCGGCGGGCCTTTCTCATGCGCTCGCCGGACGTCTGCAATTTCGTGAGCGCTTTCTCGATGGGCGCTGCGCGCGCCTCGTCCCGGCCGTTCGTGGCATAGCTCTTGCAGCCTCCCACGCGGCGCCGTTCCGCGGCGCGAGGGTGGTCGGTCTTCCGTCTCGTTCCGAGGCAACGCAATTCGAAGAGGTCCGAGCATGAAGAAGAGCTTCGTCACGCTGGCCGCGCTTGGAATCGGGGCGTTCGCAGTCGGGCAGGAGCCCCTGCCGCCGTTCGAGGAAGTCGACTCGAACCAGGACGGACGGATCAGCCGCACCGAGGCGGCGGCCGTCGAAGGCTTCGACTTCGACACGGCGGACTCCAACCAGGACGGCTCGATCGATCGCACGGAGTACATGGCGGCGGCAAGCTCGCAAGGGCAGGAGGAATCGCCGGGCGGGGCGGGAGAGACGGGGCGCGAATGAGCCCCGGGCAAGGGGCGTTCTTCGATAACGGGGAGGTGCAGCCGCTCGTGAGTCGAGCCCGAAGCCTCGCCTGGGCAGGCGCGGCGCTTGCTGCCGGCCTGGCCTGCGCGAGCCTCGGGTACCGATACGGACAGGCGGAGCGGGCGCAGCGGGCTGCCGTGCTGCAGCCGGCGCTCGACGCATGGCGGCTGGGGCTCGAGCAGGATGGGCGCCGTCTCCGCGCCGCGCGAGCCGCGGCCGAGCGCTGGACCTCGGAGGCCGCCGCGGAGCTGAGCCGCATGCAGGCGACGGTCTGGCAGCTCGAGTCGCTGGCCGAGCGGCTCGTCGAGCGGACGGGGCTCGACGGAGGCGAATTCGATTTCCGCAGCGAGCCCGGCGTCGGCGGACCGGAGGAGGCGCCGGCCGACGACGCGGCGCCCGGCCGTTGGGACGAGGCCGTGCAGAGCCTGTCGGCGCAGATTGAAGATCGACGGCGACAAATGCAAATTCTCGAAGAGATGTTGAAGTGGCGCGACCTGCGCGCGGCCGTCATGCCGGAAGGCCGTCCGGTGCAGGCGGCGTACGTCTCGTCGCGGTTCGGACCGCGCATCGATCCGTTTACCGGCCGCCGCGCCTCGCACAAGGGCATCGACTTCGCCGGCGCACCGGGGACGAGGATTGTCGCGGTCGCGGCCGGGATCGTGACCTGGTCGGGGCCGCAGCCCGGCTATGGCGAGATGGTGGAGATCGATCACGGCAACGGACTCGCCACGCGCTACGCGCACAACGCCGCGAATCTGGTCGAGGTAGGGGACGTGGTGACGCGGGGGCAACCGATTGCGCGGCTCAGGGCCACGGGCAGAGCGACCGGGCCGAACCTGCATTTCGAGGTTCTTCAGGACGGGGAAGCGGTGGACCCGCTTCCGTTCGTGGAATGAGCGCGATCGGGCGCCGCGTCAGGACCGGCGCGTCGCTCGCGGCGTGCGCCGTCGTGGCCGCCGCGTGGCTCGGACCTCTGTCCGCGCTCGCCTCGGAGCGGTTCGCTGCCCAGGCCGCGCTCCACGTCCTGCTCGCGTCGGTCGCGGCGCCGTGGCTGGCGGTCGGCGTCGCCGGCTCCCTCGCCGATCCGGTCCGCCGCTGGCCGCACGGCTTCTCGCCGCTCGGTCTGTCGCTGCTGCAGGCGGGCGTCGTGTGGATCTGGCATACGCCTGCCGCGCAGGTCGCGGTCCGCGCCGAGCCGGGCTTCCTGTGGCTGCAGCAGGTCACGTTTCTGCTCGCCGCCGTGTTGCTCTGGGTGTCTGTGCTCGGCGGAGATCGGGCGACGCGCTACGAGCGGGTCGGCGCCGGCATCATCGCGCTGCTAATGACCTCCGTGCACATGACGCTGCTCGGCGGATCGCTGCTGATCGGGACGTCGCCGTATTTCGGCGACGAGATCGCCGCGTCGCTCGACGATCGGCGGCTCGGGGCGCTGCTGATCCTCGCGGGCGCCGCCGTGATCTATACGGTCGCCGGCGCTTTGCTGCTCGCCTGGCTGCTCAAGCCCGGCTCGGGCGTCCGAGACGCCGCGCCGCGCGGCGTCACCACGGCAAGCGGCCGAAGCTGAAGCGCATCGACAGCGTCACGCTCGAGACGTCGCCGCTCTGGTAGTCGAGACCCACGCCGAGGTCGGGGAAGAAGTACCAGCGCAACCCCGCGTTCAGCACGACGTCCGAATCGAAGCGCTTCTCGTCGAGCAGTACCTTGCCGTACGGCACGGGACCGGCGGCGGCGAAGAGCTCGAACGGCTCGCGCGGATTCCAGCGGAAGCCGACCCGCGCGCCGACGCCGGACGTATCGATATCGAAATCCTCGCCGGCCAGGCTGCCGAAATCGGGCTCCCCCGTATCGTAGGTGACCTCGAGCGTGAGGTCGAGGCTCGGTGCGAGCTCGCGCTGATAGCCGAGTCCGAGCCGGGACGTGATCAGGTCGAATTCGTCGTCGATGTCCACTTGCGCGAGCGGGCTTTCGATGCGCGCGCGCACGTCGATGATCGAGCTGTTGAACATGCCGACGAGATAGAAGCGGCCCGGCAGGGCCAGGGCGCCGGCCACGGAGACGCCGTCGCCGTCGCCGGCTTCCGCGGTCACGTCTTGCCCCGGCGTCGTCGACTGCGTGCCCGTCGCGTCGACGCTGGCCGAGAGCACGCGGAAGTCGACGTACGTGTAGCTCAGCTCGGAAGCCGATGCGGCGGCCGGTGCGGCGCACGCGAAGAGGGCGATCAGCGAAGGGCGGAACAGTGCATGTCGCTGCAGCATGAGTGCTCCCGTATCGATGCGCTGGATCGTTCGAGGTCGTCGACCTTGGAGGAGATGGGAGCAAGAAGCATGCCACGCGCTGGCACGCTTCTTGCTGACTGCGAAAGCACCGGATCAGGGAGAGTTCGAGATGAAAAACATCGTTACCCGGACGGCCGAGCTGCTGGTGCTCGCGCTCGTCTTCGCGGCGGGCGTCACGCTGGCCGGCTGCCAGGAGGGTCCGTTGGAAGAGGCGGGCGAGGAAGTCGACGAGGCGATCGACGACGCGGGCGACGCGCTCGACTGAGCGCGGCGCCGTCCCTCCGCTTCGCAAGCCGCGTACGCCCCGACGCCGCGCGGCTTTCTTGCGCGCAAAAAAAAGCCCGGCCAGCGCGCCGGGCGGAAGGAACGACTTGCAGGCTGAGCATGGGGGGGCTTACAGCCTCGCACGTCGTGTGCGCGTATTGAAGCAATCTCCGTGCCAAGATCCCCCGACGTCGCCCCGGTCGAGCCGAGGCAGACAAAAAGTCAATTATGAGAAGATCTTAGCGGCCATACCTTGCTCGAATTCTAGAATCCGCCCGTCGTGAGGCGGGCGAACCAAGCGAGCGGTCTGCCCCGTTTTCCCAAAACGGCACGCGGCAATGCAGGGATTGTGATCCGCGATCCCGCACCGGCCGTGGCATAGAACGTGCAGCTTTGCGCGTACCTCTGTCTCACTGCCGCCGGACCCATGGCCAATCTGCGCTCCACGCCGCAGTCCGATAAGCGGTACCCGGACCGCCGGAGGAACGCTCGGCCCATGGCGCGCGACGGCCGCGACCGGCCGGGCGGGGGGCGCGTCTCGCCGCCGGCGCGCTGGACGCTCGACGTCTCGTCGCTCCCGGGCGCGCGCGCGGCGCCGATGCCGCGGCGGCTCGAGCCGCAGCTCGCGACCCGCTCGGCCGTCGCGCCGAGCGGCGACGGCTGGCTGCACGAGATCAAGTTCGACGGCTACCGTCTGATCGCGCGGGTCGAGGGCCGGGCAGTGCGGCTTTTCAGCCGCAACGGCAAGGACTGGACCGCACGCTTCCCGGCGCTTGTCGACGCGCTCGCGGACCTGAACATCGGCGCCGCGCTGCTCGACGGCGAGCTCGTCGCCCTCCAGGCGGACGGCACGAGCAGCTTTCGCCAGCTTCAGGAAGCGCTCAGCTCGAACCGGACGGCCGGGCTGATCTACGAAGTCTTCGATCTGCCGTACCTCGACGGCTACGACCTGACGGACGTCGAGCTCGAGGTGCGCAAACGCGTGCTGAGGGAGCTGCTCGCGAGCCGCGGCGTGCTGAGTCACCGCGGCCCGATCCGCTACGTGCAGCACTTCGAAGGCCAGGGCGAGGCCCTTTTCGACGAGGTCTGCCAGCTCGGACTCGAGGGCATCATGTCGAAGCGGCGCAGCTCGCCGTACCGCAGCGGCCGCTCGACGGACTGGCTGAAGATCAAGTGCGTGCAGCAGGGCGAGTTCGTCGTCGGCGGCTTCACGGATCCGAGCAACGCGCGGATCGGCTTCGGCGCGCTGCTGCTCGGCGCTTACAACGACCGCAACGAGCTTTGTTACATCGGCAGCGTCGGCACCGGCTTCTCGGCGCAGCGCCTGCGCACGCTTTATCAGCAGCTCCGCGAGCTCGAGGTCGACTGGTCGCCGTTCGCGTACAGCCCGTTGCTCGCGTCGATCCGCGCCCCGCATTGGGTGAAGCCCGAGCTCGTCGCGGACGTCGAGTTCACGGAGTGGACCCGCGACGGCGTGCTGCGCCACCCGGTGTTTCGCGGCCTGCGGGAGGATCGCAACCCGAACGAGATCGTGCTCGAGGCCGATTCGCCGCTCGCCGCGCTGCGGATCGAGCCCCCGGCCCGAGGAGCGAGGATGACGAAGCCAGCCAGGCCGCGCAACCCGGACGACCGGGTGGCCGGCGTGCGCCTCACGCATCCGGACAGGATCCTGTATCCGGAGCAGGGCGTTACGAAGGCGCATCTGGCGCGCTACTACGAGCAGGTCGGCGAGCATATCCTGCCGCACATCTCGAATCGGCCGCTGACGCTGCTGCGCTGCCCCGACGGGCAGGACAACGCGTGCTTCTACCAGAAGCATCCGCCGGACGGGCTCGGCGAGGCCGTCCGGCGCGTGACGATCGAGGAGAGCGACGGGCGAGCCGAGTACATGTACGTCGACTCGGTCGCCGGGATCGTGTCCCTCGTGCAGATCGGCGCGCTCGAGCTGCACGTGTGGGGCAGCGTCGTCGACGCGCTCGAGAGGCCCGACATGCTGGTCTTCGATCTCGATCCGGGTCCGGGCGTGACGTGGCCGCGCCTGATCGACGCGGCGCTGCTGCTGCGCGAGCGCCTCGAGGGCATGGGCCTCAAGAGCTTCGCGAAGCTGACCGGCGGCAAGGGGCTGCATCTCGTCGTCCCGCTGTTGCCGCAGGCGGATTGGGACCGGGCGAAGGAGTTTGCGCGCGCGGTCGCCGAAGGCCTCGCGAGGGAGCAGCCGGAACGCTTCACGGCGAACATGGCAAAGTCGCGCCGTCACGGCCGGATCTTCATCGACTATCTGCGCAACAGCCGCGGCGCGACAGCGATTTGCTCGTACTCGACGCGCGCCCGGCCCGGCGCGCCCGTCGCCGTGCCGATCGGCTGGGAGGAGCTCGATCCCGCGTCGCGGTCCGACCGCTACAGCATCGACACGGTAAAGCGCCGGCTTGCCGCTTTGCGCAGGGATCCGTGGGCGGACTTCGAGCGCGCGCGGCGGCCGATCAGCGAGGAGACGCTCGAGGCCGCGGCGGCCCGCGGCTGAAGAGGAGGATATGGCAGCGCGCGCGATGTGGAAGGGCGTGCTGAGGGTCGGCGACGAGCGGGTCCCCGTCAAGCTCTACTCGGCCGTGCAGGACCGGGCCGTGCATTTCCGGCTGCTGCACGACGAGGACCTCGTGCCCGTCACGCAGCGGCTCGTCGAGCCGGAGTCCGAGCGCATCGTCGAGTATTCCGAGACGCAGCGCGCGTTCCTGACCCCGGAGCGCGACCTCGTCGCCGTGCGTCCAGAGGAGCTCGAGGCGCTGACCCCCGAGCCGTCGAGGGACATCGAGGTGCTGTGCTTCGTTCCGGCGGGCGCGATCGATCATCGCTGGTACGAGCGGCCGTACTTCCTCGGCCCGGACGGCAAGGCGAGCGAGCTCGCCGCGCTCGTCGCGGCGATGAGGGAGACGGGGCGCGAGGGAATCGCGCGCTGGGTGATGCGCAAGAAGACGTATCGGGGCGCCCTGCGCGCGGCCGCCGAAGGCGTGCCGATGCTCGTGACGCTGCGCTCCGCGGAAGAGGTCATCGTCGCGTCCGAGCTCGGGGCGCCGGCAGGCAAGCCGCTCGACGAGCGCGAGATCGCGATGGCGCAGCAGCTGCTGTCGATCCTCGAGGCGCCGTTCGAGGCCGAGCAGTACAAGGACGAGTACCGGGAACGCGTGCTCGCCTTCGTGCGCGCGAAGGCCGAGGGGAAGACCATCCGGCGCGCGCCGGCGCGCCGGCATCGGATCGAGCCGGATCTCGCGAAGGCCCTGCGCGAGAGCCTCGAGGCGGAGCGGAAGCGGGCATGAGGCGCGCAGCGGCGCGGGACGGAAGCTGCGCATCGGCGCGGGAGCGGCGCGATGGCTGACGATCGCGAGAACGGCGAGGAGCTCGAGCAGCTCGACGGCGGCGGGGTGCGCTCGCTGTGGTCGGGCTCGATCACGTTCGGCCTGCTCAGCCTCGCCGTGGATCTCTTTCCGGCTGTACGCACGGAAGCGCTGCCGCTCAGGCTCGTGGATCGGTCGCTGAAGCCGCTGACGCGCCGCTACATGTGCCCCGAGCACGGGCGTTTTCTTTCCCGGGACGAGATCGTCAGAGGCTACGAGATCGACGACGGCGAGTTCGTCGTCGTGACGGACGAGGAGCTCGAATCGCTTGCGCCGGAGAAGTCGCGCGCGATCGACCTCAGGAAGTTCGTCGACATCGCCGAGATCGATCCGATGTACTTCAAGCGCTCGTACTTCCTGACTCCTGCCGAGAACGAGGCGAACCGCGCGTACCGGCTGCTCGCCGAGACGATGGAGCGCAGCGGCCGGGCCGGCATCGCGACGTTCGTGATGCGCGGCAAGGAGTACCTGGTCGCGCTGCTCGCGGAGAACGGCGTCCTGCGTGCCGAGACGCTGCGCTTCAGCGACGAGATTCGCAGCCCGGAGGACGTCGGCCTGCCGCTCGCGGCAGAGCCGCAGCCGCAGGACGTCGAGCGCTATCGCCGCGCGATCGCCGCGCTCGCCGCCGACGAGGTCGATCGGGCGCTGTTGCGGGACGAGCGGATCGAGCGCCTGCGCGCGCTGATCGACGACAAGCTCGCACGCGGCGTCGACGTCGAGAAGGCGCCGGAGGCGGAGGAGGCGGAGGACGAGGCCGAGATCATCGATCTGATGGAGGTGCTGAAGCGCAGGCTTCAGCCGGAGCAGCGCGAGTCGGTGCAGCCGGCCGAGCGGGACACGGCCGAGGCCGCGGACCGCGACGCGGAGGAGACGCGCGGCGACGATCTCGAGAGCCGCTCGAAGAGCGAGCTGTACGAGCGGGCGAAGGCGCTGAACGTGCCGGGGCGCAGCAAGATGGACAAAGACGAGCTCGTCCGTGCGCTGCGCGAGGCGGGCGGCTGACGCCGGCCGCGTGGCATGCGATTTGCCTTGCACTTCTCGAGCGGCGGCCTGCGCGTGCTTGCTTCGTGCCGGGATCTCGTTGCCTGCCGCGGCGGCGCGGAGCGCGTGCGCCTTCCGGCGGACGTCATTTTCGGTGCGATCGGCACGCGTCCGGCGATTCCCATGCGGGCCGGGCGGAGTCAAGGGGGACTCTCGAATGAAACTCGCACGACAAAAGCAGACGACGGTTCCGATCGGCATTTGTCTCGCCTGCTTCAACGCGCAGCAGCAGCTTCGCTTTCCGTTTCTTGTCTACTGCCCGCACTCGGAGACGCTCGCCGTGATCCGCGGACCCGACGAGCACGCGGTATACCAATGTGCTCCGGCCCAGCTCCAGAACGTGCTGAAGCAGTTCGGGCAGGGCGGCGAGGCGCTGCTGCGCAACGTATTGGACGGCGCGTGACGGAAGGAGGGCCGATGGGTATCGCGGCGACGCTGCGCGATTATCTCGATCGCCACCAGGTTCCGTACGAGCTGCTGCACCACGCCGAGACGAGGACCACGACGCGAACGGCGAAGGAAGCGCACGTGCCCGGAGACCGGGTCGCGAAGCCTGTCGTGATCGAGGATGCCGACCGGTACATCGTCGTGGTCATTCCGGCGACGCAGCGGATCGACTTCACTGCGCTTCGCCGGAAGTTCGGCCGTCAGGTCGGGCTCGCGACCGAGCCCGAGGTCGAGGCGCTGTTCAGGGACTGCGCGCCCGGAGCCGTGCCGGCGCTCGCGCAGGCGTACGGGCTCGACGTTGCGGTCGATGAGGCGCTGCTCGATCTCGACGACGTCTACTTCGAGGCGGGGGACCACCGCGAGCTCGTGTGGCTGTCGGGCGACGCGTTCCGCGCGCTGATGGACGGCGCGCAGCGCGGACGGTTCGGCGAGCCGATGGGCAACTACGGCGAAGGCCGGCGCACGACGAGCTGAGCGCGCCCCGGCATCGTCGCCGGCGATGCGTATGCGCCTGTGGATAACGCTGTGGAAGACGGCGTTCCAGGATTTGTAATGCGGCGTCTGTTTGCCTCGTACCTCTTCTATATCGAGAATAAGAAACGACAAAACAAGGTCGTACGAACGAAAGTTCATCCAGATCTTAATCTCAGGACCTGGAACGGCCGGCCTTCGACACGGTGAACATTCTGCGTGTCACGTCGTGATGAAATCGCCGCCGTTCGGATGCAGGATCTGCCCGGTCATGTAGGACGCGTCCGCGGAGGCGAGGAACACGTAGCACGGCGCGACCTCCGACGGCTGTCCGGCGCGGCCCATCGGCGTGTCCTTGCCGAACGATGCGACCTTCTCCTCGTCGAACGTCGCCGGGATCAGCGGCGTCCAGATCGGGCCGGGCGCGACGCCGTTGACGCGGATACCGCGTCCGACGAGGGACTGCGACAGGCTGCGCGTGAAGGATACGATCGCCCCTTTGGTGGCCGAGTAGTCGAGGAGTCCGGGGCTGCCCCGGTAAGCGGTGACCGACGTGGTGTTCACGATCGCGCCGCCTTCCTTCATGTGCGCGAGGGCGGCTTGCGTGAACAGAAAATAGGCGTAGATGTTGGTCCGGAACGTCTCGTCGAGCTGCTCGAGCGTGATGTCCTCGACCGCTGACTGCGGCCACTGCACGGCGGCGTTGTTCACGAGCACGTCGATCCGCCCGCCGGCCGCGGCCGCCGCCTCGTCGATCGCGCCGCGCGGAAAGTCGGGGTCCTTGACGTCGCCCTCGATCAGCAGGCAGCGCGTCCCGCGCGCTTCGACGAGCTCGCGGGTCTTCTCCGCGTCGCGCCGCTCCTGTCGGTAGAGGACCGCGACGCTCGCCGCGCTCTCGGCCGCGAAGTGCACGGCGACCGCCCGGCCGATCCCGCTGTCGCCGCCGGTGATCACGCAGTGCCGGCCGGCGAGGCGCTTCGAGCCGAGGTAGCCGTCGCGGATGATCTCGGGCCCGGGCTTCATCCGGTGCTCGTCCCCGGGCTGCTTCGTCTGGCGCTGGCGCGGAAAGCCGCCTTCGGTCTTGCTCATCGTCATTCCTCCTCGAGTGTGCGCACGGCGCTTGCTGGTCGGGTGCGCCCGTCTTCGAGAAACCACGCGCTGCACCAGCCGGGAATGTGCTCCGGAAGGGGCGAGGGCAGCGGCTCGCTCGCCGCGAGGAGCGTGCCTTGCGGCCACGCATCGCAGGGGACCGGCGAAGCCCCGAGATTCGCGACGAGCGCGAGGCGCCCGCCGTCCGAGAGCGGCCACGATGCGGCGAGCGCGCGCTCGCCGAGCAGGCGCCCTTCCGCGCGGTGCGCGGGAAGGCGCGGCGTCAGCACGCGGCGGCGCAGCGCGAGCAGCTGCGCGTAGCGCTTCGCGGCCTCGGCGTGCTCCGCACGCTCGAGGGCCGTCCAGTCGAGGCGGGCGGACGCGAAGGTCCGCTCGTCGTTCGGGTCGGGGATGCCCGCGAGGTCGTGGGCGGAGAAGAAGTGCTCGAACTCGCGGCGGCGGCCCTCCCGGACCGCGTCCGCGAGCTCGCCGTCGAAGTCGCAGAAGAACGGAAACGGGCTCGGCGCGCGGAACTCCTCGCCCATGAACAGCAGGATCGGTGTCGGCAGGAGCAGCAGCAGCGTCTCGGCCGCGCGCAGCGACTCGGGCGGCGCGAGCATCGACAGCCGCTCGCCGAACGCGCGATTTCCGATCTGGTCGTGGTTCTGCAGAAAATTGACGAAGGCCGCGGGCGGCAGATGCGCCGACGGCTCGCCGCGCGGCCGGCTTCCCCAGTGCCGCGACGGCTCGCCCTGGTAGGCGAAGCCTTCGGTCAGGCAGCGCAGCAGGCGGCGGGCCGGCTCGTCGTAGTCCTCGTAGTAGCCGCTCGTCTCGGACGTCAGCAGCACGTGCATCGCATGATGGAAATCATCGTTCCATTGCGCGGTGCAGGTCCGCGGGCGGCCGTCGGCCTTGCGCTCGAGATGACGCGCCTCGTTGGCGCCGTTCTCGAGCACGAGATGAGCCTCGCGGTCCGTGATCCGACCCGCGACCGTCTCGGCGAGCTCCGTCAGGAAGTGGCGCTCGGAGTCGTCGAGGATGGCGTGCACGGCGTCGAGCCGGAGGCCGTCGAAGCGATATTCGAGGAGCCAGAAAAGCGCGTTCTCGATGAAGAACCGCCGCACGGTGGCCGACTGCTCGCCGTCGAAGTTGATCGCATCGCCCCACGGCGTCTGGTGACGCTTCGTGAAGAACTGCGGCGCGTAGTGGGGCAGGTAGTTCCCCGACGGACCGAAATGGTTGTAGACGACGTCGAGGAACACCATCAGCCCTAGGCGGTGGGCGGCCTGAACGAACGCCTTCAGGTCCTCCGGCCGGCCGTAGCTCGCTCTGATCGCGAACGGCAGGACCGCGTCGTAGCCCCAGCTGCGCCGGCCCGGCCCGTCCGCGACCGGCATCAGCTCGACGGCGGTCACGCCGAGCCGGGCGAGGTACGGCAGCTTCTCCGCGGCGGCCGCGAGCGTGCCCTCGGGCGTGAATGTGCCGACGTGCAGCTCGTAGAACACCGCGTCTCGCCATGGCCGGCCGCGCCAGCCTTCGTCCTGCCATTCGAACGCGGCGGGATCGACGAGCTCGCTCGGGGCTTCCGGCCCGTCCGGATTGAAGCGGGAGGCCGGATCGGCGACCGGCCCGAGGCCGCCGTCGATCGCGTACGCGTAGCGCTCGCCCGGCGAGGCGTCCGGCACCGTCAGCACGTGAAAGCCGTCCGGCCTGCGCTCCATCTCGAGCCCAGGGCGGCCGCCGAGCCGCAGCTCGACCCGCTCGGCGGCCGGCGCCCAAAGGCCGAAGCGGGCGCCGCCGTCACCCGGCTCGGCCCCGAACGGCATCGAATGCTTGCATCTCACGTCGTCGTCTCCGGCGAAGCCGCGCGTCCGGCCGTCGGTTCTGCCGCTCTGCCGGCGTTCGTCGTGCCCGCCGTCCCACGCGTCACGCGACCTTGCGCGCCGCGGCGGCTTTCTCCGAAGGCGGCGTCCGACGCGTGACGAGCAGGATGCCGCGCGGTGAGAGGTGGTGCTCGTAACCGGCCGAACCGTCGAACAAATCTCCGCCGAGCACGGTATTGTCGGGGATCACGCAGCGGCTATCGACGACGACGCGGTCGAGCGAGCAGTTGCGCCCGACCTTAACGCCGGGAAGCAGGACCGAGTCTTTGACCCGGGAGTGCGCGCCGATCTCGCAGCAGGCGGAGACGACCGAATGCGTCACGTCCCCGGCCACGACCGCGCCCTGGCCGATGATCGATGCGCTCACGCGCACCGAGTGGCTGATCCGCGCCGGCGCGCAGCTCTGCGTGTGCGTCCACACCGGCCAGGCGGGATCGAAAAGGTCGATCTTCGGACCGTCCTCGCTGAGGAGATCCATGTGCGCGCTCCAGTAGGCGTCGACCGTGCCGACGTCGCGCCAGTAGCCGGGGCTCGTCCCGTTACGGGCGCGGAACGGATAGGCGAAGACCCGCACCGCCGAGATGGCCTTCGGCAGCAGGCTGTACCCGAAGTCGTGCACGGAGTCGGGATCGGAGGCGTCGTCCTCGAGCCGCTCGAACAGCACGTCGCGGTCGAAGACGTAGATCCCCATCGACGCGAGCGTCATGTCGGGACGTCCGGGAGACGGCTGCGGCCGGTCCGGCTTCTCGACGAACGACCGCACGCGGTGGTCCCGGTCGATGCCGAGGATGCCGTACGCTCGCCGCGCCTCGTCGATCGGCACCTCGACGCAGCCGACCGTGATTCCGGCGCGGGCCGCGATGTGCGCCTCGAGCATCCGCGAGTAGTCCATCGAGTAGACGTGGTCGCCGGCGAGCACGAGGACATGATCCGGATCGAGCGCCTCGATCAGATCGCGGTTCTGCCGGACGGCGTCCACCGTGCCGAGGTACCAGCGCTCGCCGCAGCGCTGCTGGGCGGGCCAGATCTCGATGAACTCGCCGAGCTCGCGCCGCAGGAACCCCCAGCCCTGCTGGACGTGCCGAATCAGGGACTGCGACTTGTACTGCGTCAGCAGCGCAATGCGGCGAATGTCCGAGTTGACGCAGTTGGACAGCGTGAAATCGATCGTTCTGTGGTGGCCTCCGAACGGCACGGCGGGCTTCGCGCGCCATTCGGTCAGGCCCTTCAGCCTCGTCCCGCTCCCTCCCGCCAAGATGAGTGCCAAGGTATTGCTGCGTCCGCGGCGAGAGCCGGGACGGCTGCTGTTCTCCATGCCAGCGAGTCCTCCTGCGCGTGGTTCACGGCGCTCCGCCGCGTCCGAACGGTCGCGGTCGGCAGGTTGCAAAACGGCTGAGGTTTTCCCATTTTTGATATCGTCTGCGCGGGGCGTCGGCGATCGGAGTGCGGCCAGGCGGTGCACGGGCGCTGCCGTCGACGGCCTGCAGAGCGAGCCGACCCCATGCGTGATCGGCTCGGAATGGTCGATTCCCCATGCGATACGAAGCAAACACCGTGCCACGCCCCCGATGGCCGCCGGCGCGGTGGCATGGAACTTGGAGCTGGTGCGCATGCCGCCGAGATCGTCGAGTCTGCGACTACACCGTGCGAGAGCGACATCGTCGCGCGCGGCGCGGCTCGGGGCGATCACGGCCGGTGCGCTCGCGATCGCGCTCGTCGGCGCCTGCGCGGTCAATCCCGTCACCGGCGAGCGGGAGCTGTCGCTGATCTCCGAGCAGCAGGAGATCGCGATGGGCGCCGACGCGGCGGGGCAGGTCGCGCAGCAGATCGGGGTCGTCGAAAACGAAGCGCTTCAGCAGTACGTGGCCGACGTGGGCCAGCGTCTCGCCGCCGTCAGCGAGCGGCCGGACCTGCCATGGCAGTTCCGCGTCGTCGACGATCCTACGCCGAACGCGTTCGCGCTGCCGGGCGGGTACATTTTCGTGACCCGGGGGCTCCTGGCGCTGCTGACGAGCGAAGCGCAGCTTGCCGCCGTGCTCGGGCACGAGATCGGCCACGTCACCGCGCGGCATTCCGTCGCACAGATGAGCCGGGCGCAGCTCGCGCAGCTAGGGCTCGGTCTCGGCATGATCCTGTCTCCGGAGATCGCGCAGCTCGGCGACCTGCTCGGCAGCGGGCTGCAGCTGCTGTTCCTCAAATACGGCCGCGACGACGAGCGCCAGTCCGACGAGCTCGGGTTCCGCTACATGCTCGAGGTCGGCTACGACGTCGACGAGACGGACGACGTGTTCCGGGCGCTGCTCGCCGCCGGCGAGCAGGCCGGCGCGAGCCCGCTGCCCAGCTGGCTGTCGAGCCACCCGACCGAGGCGGAGCGGATCCGCGCGGCGGAGCAGCGGGCTGCCAGGCTCGCTGCTCGCCCGGCGGATCTGCGCGTCGGCCGCGACGCCCACCTCGACGCGATCGAAGGGACGATCTACGGCAGCAATCCGCGCAACGGCTTCTTTCGCGGCGACTGGTTCTATCATCCTGAGCTCGTCTTTCGGTTCCGCCTCCCCGCCGACTGGCAGCGGCAGAACCTGACGCACGCGGTGGTCGGCGTGAGCCCGGAGCGGGACGCGGCCGTCGAGCTGACGATTGCCCCGGTCCGGACCCCGGCCGACGCGGCCAACGCGTTCTTCGCGAATCAGGCCGTGCAGGCCGTCGCGAGCGTCCGCGACGAGCTGGACGGCAATCCGGCGATCGTCAGCGAATTCAGGGCGCAGTCGCAGGGCGGCATCATGCGCGGCTACGTCGCGCACATCGGTCACGGCGAAGCGGTCTACCAGCTCGTCGCGTACGCGCCGGAGCCCGCGTTTCGAGCGCGGGCCCGCGATCTGCGGGACATCGTCGGCAGCTTCTCCGCCGTGACGGATCCGGACGTGCTCTCCGTGCAGCCGAAGCGGATCGAGATCGTGGAGCTTCCCCGCGAGATGACGCTCGCCGAGTTCGCAGAGGCCTATCCGTCCGAAATCTCCACCGAGGAGCTCGCGGTGATCAACCACGTCGGTGTCGGCGACGTGCTGCCGGCCGGCAGCCGCCTCAAGCGGGTCGTGTCCTAGCCGCCCGGCGTCCGGATCACAGACGGTAGACCGCGCCCTCGTCTGCGCCGTTCGCCTCGTCGAAAGGCAGCGCGTCGTCGAAACGCTCCGGCGCGACGTCGACGACCAGCGCCTCGTTCTCCGTATCGAGGCGGACGGCGTCGGCGGGAACGACATACCGGTCCTTGCGCATGCCGAGCCCTGCGCCGAACGACAGTACGAAATAGCGGGCATGGCCGAGCCGCTCGTCGAGCAGGACGTCGTCGACCCTGCCGAGCGGATTGCCGGTGACGTCGAAGACCTGGTAGTCCTCGAGGCTCTTGACCGAGATCACGGCCGACATCCTTCCGTTCATTGGAAAGCTCCGTGGGCGCCCGAGGCAACGAAGCAAGTTGCGTGCCCGGCGGTTGCCGCTCGGCAGCGCCCGTGGCACGCTTTCTGCACCGGCCCGCGGAGACGGTGACAGGAGAACGCACAGTGAGCACGACACCCAACGCGATGGGCGCGCACGCGGAAGGCGTGGAAGAGCGGAGGGACGAGCCGGCACCCGGCACCGAGCGGCTCGCCGAGCGAGCGCACAGCACGATCGACGATGCGGCTGCGGGCGCCGCGCAGGCCGAGAGACAGATCCGCAGAGCCGCCGCGGACGCGGCGGACCGCCTTCGCCGCTCCGAGGCCGAGGCCGCCGAGATGCTCGAGCAGAGCCTGCGCAAGGTTCGCGACTACATCGAAAGGAATCCCGTGCAGAGCGCCGCGATCGCGTTTGCCGCGGGAGTCGTGCTGAGCAGCCTGCTGCGGCGGTGAGCGTTCCCCGCTCGCCGCTCCCCGCGAGCGAAGCGGAGGCCGAGGAGCCGGCGGCCGGCGGGGAGGATCCCGGCGCGGCGGAGGAACCGGGGCCGGCGGCCGCGGCGGCTTCGCTGCTGTCGAGCACGCTGAATCTCGCGAACGACGTCGTCGCGTTGGCGGCCGCCGAGCTGCGGCTGGCGGCGCTGAGCGGCGTGACGATCCTGATGCTGATGGTCGTCGCGGCCGCGCTCGTCGTCGTCGCCTGGACGTTCATCGCCGCCGTCCTCGTCTACGTCCTCGTCGATCTCGGCCTTCCATGGCCGGCCGCGGGGCTGCTCGTGGCGGCCCTGCACGGTGCGGCTGCGTACCTGCTTTGGCGGACGATCGTGCGCCTCAGCCGCTCACTGACTTTGCCCGAGCTGCGCCGGAGCGTGCTCTCGCAGGAGGAGTGAGTGGCGTTCTGGCTCAGGTCCGAGGAACGGCGGGTCGCCGCGCGAGCCCGGCGCGTGCGCAGCGATCTGAACGCGCTGCGGCAGGCCAGAGTCCGGCTCGCGCGCGCCGTCCGGCGCGAGCTCGGCAGGCCCAAAGCGCTGCTCGCCTGCTTCGCCGCCGGCCTCGGCTTCGGGTGGCTGCGCGCCGGGAGGCGGCGCGAGCTCGCCGGCGAAGCGGTCGACCGCCCGCAAACCGGACGGCTCGCCCAGGTCACGGCGGCCGTGCTTGCGGGCGCGCGCCTCTACGAGCAGCTGCGCCGCACGGCGGCGCTCGTCGAACGGCGGGGCCGCGCGGGCCGGCCGCCGCCGGCTGCAACCGGCGGCGAGAGCTCGACGGCGCGTTGGGACGATGCGGCCGAGGTGGGGCCGCAGCACGACGCCGCCCGCCGGCGTCACGAGGACGGCGAGTAGACGCCGGCGGAGGCTCAGGCTCGCGGCGTCAAGCCGCGCGAGCCGGCCCCGGTCAGGAGGCTTTCTCCTGCTCGTAGACGTGCAGCCGGTTGTACAGCGTGTTCAGGCTGATGCCGAGGATCTCCGCGGCGGCGCGCTTGTCGCCGTCGAAGTGCGCGAGCGTCCGCATGATCAGCTCGCGCTCGATCTCGCGGATCGAGCGTCCGACCTGCAGCCCCTCGAGACGGTTCTGCTGGCCGAACGGGCTCTCGAAGCGCTCCGGCAGGACGACCTCGCCGTCGTCCGAATCCGACAGGATGAACGCCCTGTGGATCACGTGCCGCAGCTCGCGGACGTTGCCGGGCCAGTGGTAGGCCTCGAGCCGCTTGATCGACTTGTCGGACAGCCAACGGTGCGGCCCGTACCGCTTCGCGAGCTCGCGCAGGAAGTGGTTCGCAAGGAGCGCGATGTCCTCCCGTCGCTGATGCAGCGGCGGCAGGCTGATCGGGCACACGCTGAGCCGGTAGTAGAGGTCCTTGCGCAGCGCCTTGTTCTGGATGGCCTCGTTCGGGACCCGGTTCGTCGCTGCGATCACGCGTGTGTCGACGGGGATCTCCTTCTCGCTGCCGACCGGCAGGACCTTGCGCGTCTCGAGCACGCGCAGGAAGTGCGGCTGCAGCTCGGACGGCATCTCGGTCAGCTCGTCGAGGAACAGCGTGCCGTTGTGCGCGCGCACGAAGAAGCCCGAATGCTGCCGCGTCGCGCCGGTGAAGCTGCCTTTCTCGTGGCCGAACAGCTCGCTGCCCGCAAGCTCCCGCGACAGCGAGCCGCAGTTGACCGCGACGAACTCGCCGCGGCGCCGGCTCTCGCGGTGGATCGCCTCCGCGACGAGCTCCTTGCCGGTGCCGGTCTCGCCGAGGATCAGCACCGGGCTGTCCGTGCCGGCGATCTTCCTGATCTGATTGTAGACCTCGTGCATCTGAGGCGATTCGCCGACCAGCAGGCCGAAGTGCAGGTTGACGTCGTCCTCGTCGTAGGTGCTGTGTTCGAGATCGCGAAGCAGGCTCATCAGCTCGCGATTGTCGATCGGCTTCGTGAGGTAGGAGACCGTCGGTCCGCTCAAGTTCTTGATCTGCGACTTGATCCCCGGGTGACCCGTGATCAGCACGACCCGCTCGACCTCCAGCTTGTTCTTCGCCAGCTCATCGAGCAGCTCGAGGCCGTTGCCGTCGGGCAGCATCAGATCGAGGAGCAGCACGTCGGACGGCTGAGATTCCAGAATCCTTCTGGCGTTCGCCAGCGTGTCGGCGGTACGCACCTCGTGGCCGTGCAGCCGCAACATCTCGGACGCGCTCGCGACGAAATCCGGCTCGTCATCGACCAACAATACGCTTGCCATCAGTTCACCGTTCCGCTTCTTGCATTCATCGAGGGTAATACGAATCTACCAGAATCGCCCCGCGTATTCTTTCCGCCGCATGTCACCGTCGGGCGACAGCCCGCGCCGGCCGGAGCCGGCGTTCGGCACGAGGAATGCATTGGGTATCATGGAGGAAACCGGGCACCTCGCAGCGGCACACCGGACGTCCCCGACTAAGGTACAGCACGTGGCGGAGATTGACAAAGAAGCCTTCGCGGCGGCCGTGGTGCACGACATGCGTGCGCCGCTGAATGCGTGCCTCATGGCGTTGAGCCTGATCGAGCTGAAGGCGTCGCAGCCGGCCGAGGTGCTGAAGTCCGTCGAGGTGCTGCGCCGCAATCTGGAGCGCCAGGCCGTGCTGATCGACGATCTGGGCGACGCCCTGCAGATCGTCGGCGGCGGGCTTCAGCTCGAGCCCGAGAGCGCCGACCTCGTCGAGATCGCGGACCGGGCCGCGCTGAAGGTCGCGCGCGGCTCGGCCGTCGCGGTTGCGTGGGCCGAAGGCCGCCCGCAGCCGCATCCTTTACGGGCCGATCCCGAAAGGCTTGCCCGCGCGATCGGTGCGCTCATCGAGACCATCGCGTCGGGCGCGCCGCCGGGGGAACGTATCGAGCTCGCGGCGGGCGAGGCGAGCGGCCGGGTCCGACTCGACGTGCGCCGCGGCGGCCGGGACGAAAGGGCCGGCGCGGCCGCTGCCCCGAAGCGGCCGGTCATGCGCTTGACGGTGGCGACCGAGATCGTCACCGCGCACGGCGGACGCGTCGAGCTCGACGACGCCCGCGCGCGGATCGAGCTGCCGCGAGGCTGACGCCTGCCGACCGGCCCGACGGCGCCGGCGCTCAACCCTCCCGCTCGACGGGCTCGGAGGAGGCGGAGCGCTGCTCGCCTTCGAACCGGCCGCGCTCGTCGGACAGCACGATCTCGACCCTGCGATTGAGCTGCTGACCGGCGGTCGTCTCGTTGGTCGCGACCGGGAACTCCTCGCCGAGCGCGCGAACCTCGATCCGGCTCGGGGAGACTCCGCGGTCGACGAGCGCCTGACGGACGGCTTCGGCCCGCTGTCTCGACAGCTCCCGGTTGTAGCTGGCCGGGCCCGTCGCGTCCGTGTGGCCTTCGATCGCGATGATGCGCTCCGGGTTCTGCTCGAGGAACCGGGCGATGCGGTCCATCGTCATGGCGGCGCCCGGATTGAGCTCGGCCGCGTCGAAGTCGAACAGCACGTCGCTCAGCGTCATCACCCAGCCGCGCTCCGTCTGCTCGGCTTCGAGCTCGGCGAGCTGCTGCTCGAGCGCCTGCCGCTCCTGCTCGAGGCTCTCCGTCCGCGCGGCGAGCTGCTCGGCGCGTTGCTGCGCTTCCTCCGCCTGCCGAGTCTGCTGCTCGAGCTCCCGCCCGCGCGCGGCCGCGACGTTGGCGGCCTGCTCGGCCTCGCGCTCGCGTGCCTGCAGCAGCAGGCGGTTGCGCTCGGCCTCGCTGTCCTCGAGCTCCTCGCGGCCGCGCTGCTCTTCCGCCTCCGCCTGCACGATCTGCGCGCTGCGCAGCGCGACGTAGGCTTCGTGCTCGACGATCTCGAGATCCTCGCCCTCCTCGTACGCCTCCTCGGCGCGCGACAACGCCTCGCGAGCCTGCTCGTAGCGCGTCGGGGCGGCGTCCCGCGCGTTCGGGTCCTGCTCGATCGCCTGCACCGCCGAGCGCGCCTCGTCGAGCGTCTCGATCCGCTCCGGAAGCTGGCTGCATGCGGCGGCGAGCACGCCGGCGCACAGGATCGTCCCGATTCCGGTGCTGCGGCTCATCTTCGCGTCCTCCTCGGGTGGCGTCACAGCGCGGGATCCGCGTCCGCGTCCTGATCGGACCGCGGGTCGGGCTCGAGCGGATCCGGCTCATCCCGTTCGAGCAGCCCATCGTCCTCGGCCTCTTCCCCGGCCGGCGTATCGCGCAGCGAAACGTCGACGTCGCCGCCGGAGGGCGCGCCGAGCGGGCCGCTTTGCTGGCGCTCGAGCTCGCTTTCGAGAGTGGCCAGCGTCGCGCGCAATTCGTCCACCGCGCTCTGCACGGATTCATTCTCGGCGAGCGCGATCGCGTATGCGGCGTCGAGTTCGGCACGCTCGGCGAGCCGTGCCGCGAGCTCCTCGTCGCCTTCCTCCTGTGCCTCGCGCGCCTGCAGGAGCTTCTCGCGCGCCATGTTCAGCTCGCGGTTCGCGTAGCGCTGCGCATCGGCGCGCTCCGCCTCGTCGATCCGCTGCTCGGCCTGCTCGATGCTCGCCGCGGGAGCCGGCTGATTGCCCGCGCAACCTGCAGCCAGCACGAGCGAAGCCACTGCGCCCGCGCCCGCTACCGCCATCCTTCGTGCCATGAGCCGCTCTCCGTCGTGGCTTCTCGCCGAAAATGCAGTTTCCGTGCCACTCCCCTCCGCCGGCGTGCGGTGCTGCCAGAGCTTGTCGCGAGCGGGCCGGCGAGCTAAAAGGCCGCATGCATACCGAGAGCACCGACGGGCGTGCGGCGGGCGTCCCCTCGTCGCGGGGGATCGCGCTCGAGCTGTTGACGGTGGCCGTGCTCGCGGCGGCTTTTCTCGCGGTCTTCCGTGCGCGGCCGGGCGTCGTCGACGTGCTGCTCGCCGTCGCGGCCGTCGCGTTCATTCTCGCCGGCTACGGGCGAAGCCGCAGGCTGTGGGACGCGCACCGGATCGACGCGGAAGGCGAGCCGAGGCTGCGGCGCGCGGCCGTCGCCGCCGGTGCCTTCACGCTGACGGCGCTCGTCGTGCTGCTCGCGGTCGGCTTCGCCGTCGCGTATCGGGCGGGAGCGGGGCAGGCGGCGTTCGAGCGGCTGACGAATCCGCGGATCCTTGGCGCGTTTCTGCTGTATCTGCCGTGGGCGCTGCTGCAGCAGTTCGTGTTCCAGTTCTATCTTCTCGGCCGACTGCTGGTCCTGGTGCCGATCCGGGTCGCCATCGCGCTGACGGCGCTCGCGTTCTCGCTGGTGCATTTTCCGCGCGTGCCGGTCATGGTCGTGACGCTCGTCGCCGGTGCGGCGTGGGCGCTGATCTACCGACGCCATCGTACGCTCCTGCCGCTCGCCGTGTCGCACGCGCTGCTCGGCTCGGCGCTGCACTACTGGGTGTTCGGCCGGGATCTGCTCGGCAGCTGGCTCGGCGGCCGTTGACGTGCGGCACAATAGTTGCTTCCCGCTGCGTCGCGCCCACGTGGAGGAGCCGCGATGTCGGAGACGGCCGTCAGCGTCGCGATCTATGCAGGTCTCGGCCTGCTCGTTGCGATCGCGATCTTCGCGGGGGCGTTCTGGTTTGCGAACGCAGCGAAGCGTGGGAATATGCAGTTCAAGTGGCGACGGCGGCGCACCGCGGCTCGGGAGCAGCAAGCGAGTCGGCCGCCTGCCCGCACAACGGAAGGTCCAGAGTAATAGTCCAGCGACGAAGGAACGGTAGATATGAGCGAACCGGACATCCTGCACGAAGCCCGCGAAACGCTGAGCGAAGCCGTCGTCAACGGCCACCGGGCGATCCGCTCCCTGATGGAGGAATTCGAAGCCGTCGATTGGTACGCCCAGCGCGTCGACGCGACGAACAACCAGGAGCTCGCGGAGATCCTCGCGCACAACCGTGACGAGGAGAAAGAGCACGCGGCCATGGTCCTCGAGTGGATGCGGCGCAACGATCCGGTCCTCGACCGCTACCTCCGTCAGTATCTCTTCACCGAGGGCTCGATCGTCGCGATCGAGGAAGCGCACGAGGGCGGCGAGGAGCCCGACGCGTCCGGCGCGCGGGCGGGCGATACCGCGCGAGGTCTCGGCATCGGCGATCTTCGCGGCGCGGTCAAGTAGGGGGGTCGGCGATGGATCATCTGCTGCGCGGCCTCGCGCCGATCGGGGATCGGGCGTGGGCCGAGATCGATGCCGAGGCGGCGCGGACGCTGCGGCGCACGCTCGCCGGCCGCAAGCTCGTCGACTTCTCGGGGCCCTTGGGCTGGGACGTGTCGGCCGTCGGGCGCGGCCGAACCCGCGACATCAATGCGAGGCAGGGCGTGACGGCGCGGCTCAGGGAGACTCAGCCGCTCGTCGAGATCGACATTCCGTTCCGGCTGTCCCGGACCGAGGTGGACGCGATCGAGCGCGGCGCGAAGGACGCGGACCTCGGTCCGGTCGTGCAGGCCGCGAGGCTCGCCGCGCTCACCGAGGATCGCGCCATCTTCGAAGGCTTCGCCGAGGCTGGGATCGGGGGGATCTTCGAGCGCTGCGGGGGCCATAAGCTGGCGCTGTCGGACGACTACGAGCGCTATCCGAAGGTGGTCGCGGCGGCGCTCACCTACCTGCGCAACGAAGGCATCGAGGGCCCGTACGCGATCGCGCTCGGTCCCCGCTGCTATCAGGGCCTGACGGAGACGACGAACAAGGGCGGCTATCCGGTCATCAACATGGTGCGCCAGCAGCTCGACGATCGGATCATCTGGGCCCCGGCGGTCGACGGCGCCGTCGTGCTGAGCCTGCGGGGCGGCGACTTCGAGCTGCACGTGGGGCAGGACTTCGCGATCGGTTACCGCTCGCACGACGCGGACAGCGTCGAGCTGGTCGTCCGCGAGAGCATGACGTTCTGCGTGTACACGGAGGAGGCAGCCGTGCCGCTCCGATACGACTCGACGTCGTCGGCGGGCTCGACCGCGGACGGCTGAGCGCGCCGGCGCCGGGCGGCCGCGCCCGGCGCCGCGGCGTCGCTCCGCGGGCTAACGGGTGGCCGGCCGCGGCGCGCCTCGGAACACCGCGCCGACGGACAGCATGTTCGCATTGCCGTCGAGCCGGTCGCCGGAGAACGTCTGATCGATCGCGCCGTAGCGCGCCGCGAACGCCCACGACGGCGAGAACGCCCATTCGATGTCGAAATCGGCCCGGATGTACTCGCGGTCGCTCTCCTCTCTATCGAGCGCGCCCGTCTCCATTGCGCGGAAGCCGAAGCCGGCGCGCAGCCGCTGCGAGAGCTGGCGGGTGAAGCGCAGCCGCAGCTCGTTGCGTTCGACGAGGAAGCCGACGGCGTTCGGATTCAGCAGGCGGAACAGGCCGATGTCGACCGTCGACAGTTCCGTGCGTTTCCCGAAGGACAGGCCCATCGTGTAGTTCGTCGCGGCGTTGTCCACCATCGCGCCGTCCTCATCAACGAACGTGAAGTCGCTGCGCTGCAGGCCGGTTGTGAGGTTGAACGACCAGAGCGCGTTCAGCTGCCGAGTGAAGCTGCCTTCGACGCCTACGGTGTCTGTCTCGTTGCCGGTAATGTCTGCCTCGAAGCGCGACGCGATCAGGCGGGCGGCGGCGCTCGTGCGGTCGTCGATCGCCCGCCCGATACCGACCGACAGCGATGTGTCGTTGAAGTCGGTGCGGCCTCGCACGTCCGGCCCCGTATACGACACGTCGAGGCGGCGGGCCTCGAGCAGGATCGTGCTGCGCTCCGAGATGTTGAGCTCGGCGTACGGCGCGAGGAGCAGGCGTTTGCGGAACTCGTCGAGCTGCACGAGGAGGCCCGTCTCGTCGTCGATCGGATCCTCGATCGGGTCGTCCGGCGAGACCTGCGTGTCCACCAGCTCCGAGCTGATGATGCTTTCCCGGCTCAGGTTCAGATTCACGCCGGCGGACGCGCGCCGCCAATTGTACGTCGCGCGCGAGTTCAGATAGACGTCCTGGCGCTCGAGATCGTCGTCGGCGTCGTCGGAGTAGGCGTCGGCGCGCACGCGCGGCTGCAGCGTCACCTCGCCGCGCGGGCCCACGCTGCGCAGCCGCACACGGGCGTCCATCAGCATGCGTGTCGCCGTGTGGTCGTCCAGATCCTCGCCGATCTCGTCGAACCGTTGGCCGAGCCTCGGATTGTCGTTCGCCTCGATCTCCATCCGTATGTCGGGCGTCGACTCCCAGTCGGCCAGGGCGTAGCCCGGCAGCACGCACGAGGCGAGCGCGCAGCACGTGCCGCGCGCGATTCGCGAGTAGCGGATAGTCGTTCTCATTAGCCCCCCTTGGTTTTCGTCTCTAATAGGCCTTCTCGCTCTTGAACAGGACCGCGACGGTCTTCAGCAGGATCTTCATGTCGAGCATCAGCGACCAGTGACGCAGGTAGTCGAGGTCGTAGTCGATGCGGCGTTTCATCTCGGCGAGGTCCGCGGTCTCGCCGCGGCAGCCGTTGACCTGCGCGAGCCCGGTGATGCCCGGGGATGCCTTGTGGCGGACCATGTACCCGTTGATCAGCTTGCGGTACTGCTCGTTGTGCGCGACCGCGTGCGGGCGCGGGCCGACGAGGCTCATGCGCCCTTGGAGCACGTTGATGAGCTGCGGGAGCTCGTCGAGGGAGTAGCGGCGCAGGAAGCGGCCGAACGGCGTGACCCGCGGGTCGTTGCGAGTCGCCTGCCGGACGACTTCGCCGTCCTCGGCCACCGACATGGTCCTGAACTTGTAGACGATGATCTCCTCGCCGTCCAGCCCGTAGCGCCGCTGCTTGAAGATCACCGAGCCGCCGGGCGTCGTGAGCCGGATCACGATGGCGATCGCGATCATCACCGGGAGGGCCGCTACGAGCATCAGCGACGCGAGCACGACGTCGAGCGCGCGCTTCTTGATGCCGCTCCAGCCGTGGAAGGGCGACTCGCAGAGCGCGATGATCGGGATGCCGCGGATGTCGTCGACTCTGGCCTGTATCAGGTCGATGAACGAGATCTCGGGGATGAGGTACACGGACGCGGTCGTGTCCCGCAGGTCGTTCAGAAGCTTCTTCGTTCGATCGAGGTGATACGGCATCGCGATGAAGATCACGTCGACGTGACGCCGCTTCACGTAGCCGGGCAGGTCGGCGAGCTTTCCGAGCAGCTGGTCCGGCGGCAGCTGCGGGACGCGCCACAGCGCGCGGTCCTCGAAGAAGCCGCAGTGCTCCAGGCCGAGCTCCGGCCGCTCCCTGATGGTCGACGCGAGCTGCAGGCTCACGTCGTTAGCGCCTGCAATCACTACGCGCCGTACGTTGTCAGACGCCACCGTGACCCGGCGCATGAGCTTGCGCAGCAGGATCGGTGCCGCCATCAACAGGGGAGGCGTCGCCGTGAACCACAGGAACAGCGCGCGGCGCGAGTAGAGGGCGGAGACCTTCGTCGCGTAGCCGATAAGGAGAAGCAGCGCGACGACGACCAGCCACGCGATGCCGGTCCGGGTCGCGATCGTCCAGCCGCTCACGAACAGCGAGCGCCGGTCCGACATTTCCTGCCGAACGATCATGAACGAGAGCAGCGCGGAGAAGATGGCGAGCAGCACGTAGCGCTGGTCGAACTCCACGTCCAGAAGTTGCGTGGAGCCAACGAGGACAGCGGTCGAGATCAGCGGCGCCGCCGACACCTCGAGCGCCGCGATCAGCATCAAGAGCAAGGTGACTCTGTAGTAGCCGCCGGCCAACCCGTCGTCTCCGCAATTGTTATTGTGCCGCCCCTTATGCAATCGACATGCCACCGCGGGACGGCCCACCGTTGCGGCATTCGTGCGCGCTCCGCGTCCCAGAAATTGTGAGACGCGTGCAACAGTTCCACACGTCATCGCCGAGTCCCGCCGCGGGCTGTCGGTAACCGCCGACAGCGTTGCCGATCGGCGGCGCGAATCACGTGGCATGAGACTTGCTCCGTCCCCGCGGGGATCGGTCGACCTGCTCTCGAGCGCGGCTCGGCGGGCGCCGAGAACGCCACAAGAAGAGCAGCGGGAAAAAGGGCTCACGAACATCCGATGTGCGGAATAGTGGGAGCGCTTCGTGCGGATCTCGTCGACGCCGATGCGATTCAGCGAATGGTTGCCGCGATCGCGCATCGCGGGCCCGACGGGGACGGCGTTGCACTGCGCGACGGGGTCGGCTTCGGGCACGTCCGGCTCGCCGTTATCGATCCGGACGGCAGCGTCCAGCCGATGGCAACGCCCGACGGGCGCTGCCTGATCACGTTCAACGGCGAGATCTATAACTATCGCGAGCTCGCCCGGGAGCTCGAGGCGGAGCAGCCGCTCACGACCCGCGGCGATACCGAGGTGCTGCTGAGGCTGCTCGCCCGGGACGGGGAACGGGCGCTCGAGCGGCTGCGCGGGATGCTTGCGTTCGCATTCTACGACTTCGAGCGGCGGCGCCTGCTGCTCGCGCGCGATCACCTGGGACAGAAGCCGCTCTATTATTGGCACGACGGCGAGCGTTTCGCCTTCGCGTCGGAGATCAAAGCGCTTCTCGCGCTCGAGCCGAGCCTTGCGGAGCTCGACCCGGACGCGCTGCACGAGTACCTGACGCTGCGGATCGTCACGGCGCCCCGCTCGATGTTCAAACGCATCAGGAAGCTGCCGCCCGGCTGCTTCCTCGTGTTCGAGGCGGGGCGCGTCGAGGTCGCGCCGTACTGGCGTCTCGAGTTCGAGCCGAAGCGCCGGCTTTCGCTGCCGGCCGCCGTCGACGAGCTCGACGAGCGCCTGCGCGAAGCGGTGGGGTACCACCTCGTCAGCGACGTGCCGGTAGGCGCCTTCCTGAGCGGGGGGATGGATTCGGGCCTCGTCACGGCGCTGATGCACGCGGTAGGCGCGCGGGGCTTCGAAACGTTCACCGGGGACGTCGCGTACGCGGATCGCTCGGAGGTCGCACATGCCGAGCGGGTCGCGGCGCGCTACGGTCTTCCGAACCGGCAGCTGCGGATCGACCCTTCGCTGACGCGCAGCCTCCCGGCCGTGATCCGGCATCTCGACGAGCCGGCCGACGCGCTGTCGATCTGCGTGTACCACCTCGCGGCGCTCGCGCGCCGGCACGTGAAAGTCGTGCTCGGCGGCGACGGCGGCGACGAGCTCTTCGGCGGCTACGACCGCTACTGGGGCAACCGCTACGTCGGCCTTTATGCGCTCCTGCCTTCGGCCGTCCGACGCCGCGTCTTCGGGCCGGCGATCGCTCGCCTGTCGGCCGGAGGGTGGTACCGCAGCATCGGGCACCGGCTCAAATGGCTGCACCACCTTGCGTCACACGAGCGCGGGCTGCGCTACGCGAAGAGCCTCGGCTATTTCTATCTGAGCGACGAGCACCGCGAGCGGCTGTATGCACCGGCGCTCGCCGCACGCATCGCCGCCTTCGATCCGGAGCGCGCGCTCGCGGAGCTCTACGAGTCGTCCGCCGCACGCGAGGCGCTCGATCGTATGATCCAGACGGACGTGCGCACGCGCCTGCCCGATCATCCGCTGATGATCCTCGACAGGATGACGATGGCGCACGGCCTCGAGGCCCGCAGTCCCTTCCTCGACCATCGGCTCGCAGAGTTCTGCGCGTCGCTGCCCGGAAGGTTCAAGGTACGCGCTGGGCGCACGCGGATCATCGAGAAGGAGCTGGCGCGGCGCTATCTGCCCGCGGAGACGCTGCGCCGTCCGAAGCAGGGCTTTTCGTCGCCGCTGTTCTACGCGCTGCGCGCAGAGTACGTGAGGCTCTACGGCACGCTGCTCCGCGATTCGCGGCTCGTCGAGGACGGCTGGCTGCGGCCCGACGGCATCGCGGCGCTGCTGCGCGAGCACGTCGACGGCAGCAGGGATCACGCGCAGCGGCTGTGGCTGTTGTGCGCGGCGGAAGTCTGGTACCGGATTCGGCTGCGCGGGGAGGGTGCGGAAGCCGTCGAGGGCGCACTGATGAGGGAGGCTGCATGAGCCCGTTCCTGCTCGACGCGACCGACATCCGCCGGCTGCGCCGTTCGGCGGCGCGTCTCGCGCGGACGAAGTATCCGGCGTTCCTGTTCGGCCGCGACGTGCCGGCCGACGAGCTGCCCGTCTTCACGTATCACGAGGTCGACGCGGCGGAGCTCGACGGGGATCTCGATTTCCTCGAGCGCAACGGGTATCGGACGCTGTCGCTCGACGAGTATCACGAGCGGATGCGCGACGGCCGGCTCGGCCGGGAGAGGTGCGTGCTGCTGACCTTCGACGACGCGCGCCGGAACTTCTGGGAGGTCGCGTTCCCCGTGCTCCGGCGGCGGGGCGTGCGCGCGGCGCTGTTCGTCCCGTCCTACTGGATCGGCGAGCAGAATGTGCCGGCCGGCGAATCGACGCCGCCGGGCTTCATGACCTGGGCGCAGCTCGCGGAGTGTCAGGCGTCGGGGCTCGTCGACGTCGAGTCGCACGCGCACCGGCATACGCTCGTTTTCACCTCCAGGCGGCTCGCGGGCTTTGCGACGCCGCGTGCGCTCGCGACGCACGACCTGTTCGATTGGCCGATGCGGCGCGAGCGGGGCATCGAATGCTGCGGACGCCCGCCGCTCGGCACGCCGATCTACGAGTCGGCGCCGCTGCTTTCGGCCGAGCGTCGCTACCTCGAGCCGGCGCTGCCCGCGATCGCCTGCCGCAGCCTGGTCGAGGCCGAAGGCGGCGCGCGCTTCTTCGCGAAGCGCTCGGCGCTCGCGGAGCTCAAGTCCGCGTTCGCCGCGGCGGCCGGCCGCGTGCACGGCGAGGAGGTGCCGGCGCACGAGCTGCGCAAGGAGATCGAGACGGAACTTTCGCTCGCGGTCGACACGTTCCGACGCGAGCTGGGACGCACGCCCCGCTACTTCGCGTATCCGTGGTCGCTCGGCAGCCGCGAGTCGCTGTCGATGCTGAAGGACATGGGTTTCGAGGCCGCGTTCGGCGTCGCGCTCGACTTCGGCCGGATCCGCCGCGAGGCGATGCCGCTTCCGGTGTACGCGCGGTACAAGAGCGACTGGCTGCGCTTCCTGCCCGGCGACGGCCGACGCCGTCTCGCCGGCGTCGTCCCGCACAAGGTGGCAACGTTCCTGCGCAGCCAGCACTTCGCCCATTGAACGAGGAGACGTCATGCGTGAGCGAGTCATCTGCGTCATGGCCAGGGTGTTGGATCAGGAGGACGGGCTCTACGTATACGCCCGCAACCTTCTCGAGCATCTGCTCGCGCTCGACCGCGCTTCGCGCTACCTGATTCTGCTTCGCACGGACAAGCGGGCGAGCCTGTTCGACCGGTTTCCGAACGCGGACGTGCGCGTCCTGCCGGCGCGGATGAAGCTCGTGTGGGACCAGGTCGTCGCGCCGCTGGCGGCATTGCGCGAGGATGCGGATCTCGTCTTCAACCCGAAGTTCTCGGTGCCGCTGCTGGGGCGCCGCCCGGCCACGTTCGTGCTGCAGGGGTCGGACTGGTACGTGAACCCGCAGAACTACCCGTGGTGGGACAACCTGTACATCCGGATGACGATGCCGCTCTACCTGCGCAGAGCCGAGCGGCTGCTCGCGATCTCGAGCACGGTGGTTGCAGACCTCGAGCCCTATCTGAACCTCGACGCAAAACGGATCGAGGTCTCGTATGCCGCGCCGAGCCCGAACTTCACGCCGCACCGGGACGAGCGCGAGCTCGGGCGGTTCCGTGCGGAGTACCGCTTGCCGCCGGACTTCATATTGACGGTCGCGCGCGCGTATCACACGGGGCACGGCAGGATGCCGGAGTATCCGGGCGGCAACAACGAGCGGCTCGTCCGCGCGTACCGCGTCTATCGGGAGCGGGGCGGAAAGCTGCCGCTCGTCGTCGTCGGCAGGCGGATGGAGGCGTATCTGCGGGCCCGCGGCTTCGGGGACGGGGATCTGCGCGACGTCGTGTTCACGGGATTCGTGCCTCACGAGCGCATCCATCTCGCCTATCAGCTCGCGCAGTTCTTCGTCCTCGCGACCTTGAACGAGAGCTTCGCCTTTCCGGTCGTCGAGGCTATGGCGTGCGGCTGCCCGGTGATCGCGCCTTCGACCGGCGCGTGCTACGAGGTCGGCGGTGACGCGGTCCGCCTCATCGACCCGTTCGACGTCGACGACATCGCGGCCCGCCTGCTCGAGCTCGAGGGCGCGCCGGAGCTGCGCGAGTCGATGCGGCGGGCCGGCCTCGCGCGCGTGCGCCGCTTCAGCTGGAAGGCGACCGCGGAGCGCACGCTCGCCGTGTTCGACGCGCTCGCGCCCCCGGTCGGCGCGGTGCGGGCGGCCTGACGCGAAACGGTGTCCGACGTCGCAAAAAAAGGTGTCTGACACCTTTTCGTCGAAAAAAGGTGTCTGACACCTTTTTTGCCGAAACAGGCGTCTGACACCCCTTTTTGCGAAAAAGGTGTCCGAAAAAGGTGTCTGACACCAATTTTCCCGGAAAAGGTGTCTGACACCGATTTCGCCGATTTCGAAAGGGGGACGGAATCAAGAAGTCGCTACAGCTTCTGATCAGCGTCGTTCTGCTCGCGGCGATCCTGTGGTACGCGGACGCGCTCGGCGAGATCGCCGCGCTCGTCATGAACGCCGCGCCGCACTTCCTCGTGCTCGCGCTGCTCGTCATGACGCTCGACCGGCTGCTGATGACCTTCAAGTGGATCCTGCTGCTCGAATCGCGGGGTCTTACTCTGCCGCTCTTCCGCGGCTTCAAGATTTACTGCGCGACGATGATCTGGGGCATGTTCCTGCCGACGACCGTCGGCGCCGACGCGCTGCGCGCCTACCTCACGTCGCGGCAGGGGCTCGACGGCTACGAGGTGACGGCATCGATCATCGTCGAGCGCATGCTCGGATTCGTCGCCGCGCTGCTGTTCGGGCTCATCGGGATGCTCGTCCTGAGCGGCGCGGGCGCCGTCGACGAGCGCTTCGATCCGGTCTGGCGGGGGGGCGGCGGGATGCTGGCGGCCGCCGTCGCGGTGGTCGCGCTCTCGTTCAGCGAGCGCGCGTTCGACGCAATGCTGCGCGTCGCCCCGGCCCGGCTGCGTGCCGGCCGCCTCGCGCAGCGCTTCCGGGCGTTTCACGCGGTCTACAGGGGGTACGGCAGCGAGCGGCGCGTGCTCGCCGTCTTCTTCGTGCTGACGATGCTCGAGCAGGTCCTCACGATCGTCGGCGTCTGGCTGCTTGCGCAGGGGCTCGACGTCGGGGTGCCGCTCTGGTACCTGGCGGCCGCGGTGCCGCTATCGATGCTGATCGCGCGTCTCCCGATCGCGTTCGACGGGCTCGGCGTCTTCGAAGGCGTATTCGTGCTCATCATGGGCATCGGCGGCGTGGGGCCGGCCGAAGCGCTGTCGATCGCGCTGGCCGGCCGGGTCGTGCAGATCGCCGCCTGGGTGCCGTGGTGGCTGCTCTACACCGTCGATCACGATAGCCTGCGCCCGCCGAAACGGGTTGCGCCGTCGTGACCCGATGACGGGTTCGCGCGCGCCGGGAGGGCCCGGTAGTAGCGGAACTTGCCGGACGGCTCGCGCTCGATCTTCGCGACGACTTCGACCTCGGCGCGGCAGTCGGGGCCGAGCACGTCGCACATCAGCTCGCGCACCTGACGCTCGAGCGCCGCGTGCTCGAGGGGCTCGTGCGACTCGATCCTGACCTTCCACGCCGCGCGCTCGAGCTGCTCGAACTGCACCTTCTGCGCGGCGCCGAGGGGCGGCCGATCCGCGTAGCGCTCGAGCGCCCGGCCGAGCTCGGACCCGTGCAGCGGCGTGCCGTCCGTCTTGAAGACGAGATCGGCGGCGCGGCCTTGGAGCTCCGCCAGAACGGGCTGCGGCCGGCCGCATGCGCAAGGTTCCGGGGACAGCGCGCCCAGATCGCCGATGCGGCAGCGCACGAGCGGCATTCC
>Ga0079224_100000313_pt1 | contig 44921 bp, 34 predicted proteins | sample Stecom2015_FD_80414 | JGI IMG/M metagenome (GOLD analysis project Ga0079224, IMG submission 80414) | Agricultural soil microbial communities from Utah to study Nitrogen management - Steer compost 2015 | ecosystem: Environmental > Terrestrial > Soil > Agricultural land | place: USA: Utah... | reverse complement strand
AGCACGCGTGCAGATCGGAATTGCATACGTGCAAACGGGATTTACACACGTGCAGTTTCGGTTAGCACGCGTGCAGATCGGAATTGCATACGTGCAAACGGGATTTACACGCGTGCGGTTTCGGTTAGCACGTGTGCAGATCGGAATTGCATACGTGCAGACGGGATTTACACGCGTGCGGTGTCGGGTAGCACGCGTGCAGATCGGAATGGCGCCCGGGCAAATGGGAATTGCATAGGTGCACTGGGCTTCGAGCTCGTTGGTAGGTACCATCCCAGGAAGGGTTCTGCGCTATTCTAACGGTCTAATAGGTAGCATAGGTACCATCCCAGGAATTGATCGGGTTACGGCTAACTCCATCCATATTTATGCCCAGCTCCCCGGCTGCTGAGTAAGCCCGAGTTCCCCTCCGAGACGATTTTGCGCTTAATCGATCATCATTCTCCCTGCCAGTTTTGGTGACTTTTAACACCTGATAATTTACTTTTTTCTGCACAGAACATAAGGACGAAAGCGTCCTGAAAACCGTGCTTTCTTGACCATCCGACAACCACACCGATTTCGGGGAAAACTAAAAAAGGCCGCCCCATATTAAAATGAGACAGCCTCGTTTATTATCCGCGTATTTTATTTTATCTCTCTAAAGGCGGGTATGGGCAGGCCTAAGTTGCCCCGCAGGGTCGACGACTCGTATTCGGTACGGAATATACCGCGTTCTTGTAAGATGGGCACGACCAAATCAATAAAATCCCGCAAGCCATGGGGATGGTCCTGACGGAGGATCAATAAATCCATCGCCCCATGTTCATGCCACTGTTGAATCTGATCCGCCACCTTTTCTGCCGCTCCGAAGAAAATGGGCACCGGTATACTGTTGTTGGGGATCAATTTCATGAGCTCCATGTATTTGTCTATGGCCTCTTGCTCGGATCGGCCCACAATCGGATTCTGTTGGGTCGCGATAATGTACTCTTTCGGGTTTCGGCCTTTTTCGACCAGCCTATTGCGCAGCCTATTGGCCATAGCGGCAGTTTCCTGCATATCCCTACCGAATATGAAGGCGGCATCGGCATAACTGGTCGCATTTTCTATGAAATTTTCCGATGTGCCCGCGGTGTATAAAACGGGTCTGCCCTGAATGGAGCGGCTAATGTTAAGCGGACCCTCAACGGAAAAATATTCCCCCCTATAATTAACTTTATGCATTTTATAGGGATTGAGGAATATTCCGTTTTTTTTATCACGGACAAAAGCGTCATCTTCATAGGTATCCCACAAACCCAACATGATCTCCATGAATTCCTTTTGCATGGGGTATTGATCCTGTTTGCTTAAATGCCCCCGGCTAAAATTAACCATACCGCCGGGATTGGAAGTGATTGCGTTGATCGAAGCGCGCCCTCGGCTGATTTTGTCGAGCGAGAGGATTTGCCTCGCTACATTATAGGGATCGGCATAGGAGGTCGATACCGTGGCCGATAAGCCTATTTTTTCTGTCACCACGCTCAGGGCAGACATGATCGTGGTGCCTTCGAACATGCTGAGGTAGTGGGGGATATTACCTGGACCCACATGGCTGACATCCACCAAAAACAGGCTGTCGAACTTGGCCGCCTCGGCCATTTTGGCTTGTTTTATAAAATAATCAATGTTTTCACTGGCGTCAACGGGCATGTCGGGATGTTGCCAGCCCACAAAATTCCATCCCAAACCATCCAGCGTGGCCGCCAGTTTCAATTGTCTTTTGTCGCTCATTCCGGCCTACTGATCTTCATTGATTTCATTCATGATTTCTGCGAATAATCGAATCGATTTCAATCGATCTTCCAAGTAGAAGGTGGAGGATACCACCATGAGTTCATCCACATCGGTTTCATTCAGGAATTCTTGAATCTGCCGTTTGACCGTCTGCTTACTCCCAACAAAGGAGTACCGTAACATTTGATATACGGATGGATGCTGCAGCAAGTCCTGTATTTCTTGGGTCATCTCCATGGGGGGGTGCATCACACCTTTACCGCTGGTGAGGGCCGAAACAATCATCCGGATCTGGGTGGTAAATATCCTATTCGCTTCTTCATCGCTGTCCGCCACAAAGGCGTTGACCCCAGCGATGGTATAAGGCCGGTCCAATACCTCGGAAGGCCGAAATTCCTCTCTGTATATTTTTAATGCATTGTGGAGCTGTGCGGTCGCAAAATGGCTGGCGAAAGCATAGGGAAAGCCCTCTTTTGAAGCCAAATGTGCGCTGTCTGTGCTGGAGCCCAATATATATAGGGGTACATTCGTGCCCTCTGCAATGGGAGCCCTTACTTTAGCGTGCTTATTGTCCGGGGAAAAATAAGTCTGGATCTTTTTAATTTCATCGGGAAAAGTACGCGCTGCTTGGTAAAAATCCGAGCGTATGGCCTGTGCGGTCAGTGTGTCGGTTCCGGCCGCCCTTCCCAGGCCTAAATCAATGCGATCCGGATACAAATGGGCCAAAGTGCCAAATTGCTCGGCAATGATGAGAGGCGAGTGGTTAGGCAGCATGATACCCCCCGAACCTACCCGAATCGTTTTGGTGTTTTCGGCCGCATAACCCATCAGGATAGACGTAGCGCTACTGCCGATGTTCTCTGCATTGTGGTGTTCTGCGAACCAAATGCGCTTATAGCCAAGGGCTTCGGTTTCTTTGGCTAATTCCAGGGTTTCGTTTAGGGTCTGTTGAAAGGTGTTCCCTTGAGAAACCATGGCTAACTCTAAATAAGAATATATTCTATTTTTCTTACCCATACTTATTTTTTGTTTGTGAATAGTATCGCTTTTGCTTTCGGAGCCGATCGTTTTTGACCATCGCCTTCGAAGTGTTGCAAAGATAAGAAAGAATGCTTTCCTTTGTATAGTACTTTCCAAAAGGATATCAATCATGTAATTGGATATATATGACTGCAAAAAACACCTACCGCTGCTGTTTGGACACGGTAAGGCCGGTGCGGGACGCGCTGGACGTCATTAACGGCAAATGGAAATTGTCGATTATCATTTCGATTTCTACGGGAAATGAACGGTTTACGGATATACAGCGAAGTATTCCCGGAATTACACCGAAGGTCCTGTCCAAGGAGCTGAGAGACCTCGAGCAGAATAAGCTGATTAAAAGGATCGTCATCGACGATTACCCCATCAAGATCCTGTACCGGCCAGAACCGTACGCGGAAACCTTGACGCCGATTATTTATGCGTTAAAGGAATGGGGAATCAACCATCGGAAGAAACTCTTTCAGCTAGAGACCTCAGTCTAATCCTGTCCCTGCCCGGTCCGGGGCATGGCGTAGCCGCGACGGGTCCGTATAGAAGCCGTCTCGTGATTTTGTCCAAGGCACAGTTGGGCCTTTGTGCGCAAGTTACGCTCAAAGGGCGGGTCAAGTCGGGCGAATAGGCAAAACCTGTCTGTACGGCCAGAGGGCGAACGGCGCGTCGAACGTAGTGAGATCCCGACACGCCGGGATCCACAAGCCTCGCCCGCTACGACTCCAGCGTAAAGTCAATCTGCCGTTTCACCAAATCGACTTTCTTCACGCGGATGGTCACTTCGTCGCCCAGCTGGTAGCGTTTTTTGCGGCGCTGCCCGATGATGGCGTAGTTTTTTTCGTCGAGGGCGTAGAAGTCGTCCGTGATGTCGCGCAGGCGCACCATCCCCTCGCACTTGTTTTCTTCAATTTCCACGTACATACCCCATTCGGTGACGCCGGAGATAATCCCTACGAAGATCTCGCCTATCTGGTCCTGCAGGTATTCCGCCTGCTTGTATTTCACGGATGCGCGTTCGGCGTCGGCGGCTTTTTTCTCCATCATGGAAGCGTGTTCGCACATCTTCTCGTATGCCTCGGCGTTTGCCGACTTGCCACCGTCGAGGTAGTGCTGCAGCAGGCGGTGCACCATCACGTCGGGGTAGCGGCGGATGGGAGACGTAAAATGCGTATAGTAATCGAAGGCCAAGCCGTAGTGGCTGGTTTTCTTGGTTGTGTAGATGGCTTTGGCCATCGACCGAATGGCCAACGTGGTGAGCACGTTCTGCTCCTTGGCACCCTCGATGCGTTCCATGAGGGCATTGATCGAGCGGGCGGTCTCGCGTTCGTTCTTTACGTTGAGTTTATGGCCGAAACGCGCTGCAAAAAGCGCAAAGCTTTGGATGCTCTCCTCGTTGGGCGCGTCGTGCACGCGATATACGAAGGTTTTTTTATTGGGGCCCTTGCCCTGTTTGCCGATAAACTCCGCCACCTTCCGGTTGGCCAACAGCATGAAATCCTCAATGAGCTTATGCGCGTCTTTACGTTCGCGGGTGTATACGCCGAGGGGTTTGCCGGTCTCGTCAAGCCTGAATTTCACTTCGGTCGTTTCAAAGTTGACGGCGCCATGCTTGAATTTGCGTTCGCGGAGGACATACGCCAGCTTGTTCAGCGTCAGGATTTCCTCGGCAAATTCGCCTTCGCCGTTTTCGATCGTTTCCTGCGCTTCCTCGTAGCTGAGGCGCCTGTCCGAGCGGATGACCGACCGCCCAAACCATTGGTCCAAGACATTGGCGTCGTCGTCCATCTCGAATACGGCCGAGAATACCAGCCGATCCTCGTGGGGTACCAGCGAGCATAAGTTATTGGATAGACGTTCGGGCAGCATGGGAATGACGCGGTCGACCAAGTAAACGGAGGTGCCGCGCTCAAAGGCCTCCTTGTCTAGGGGCGAATCCACGGGTACGTAGTAGGTGACGTCGGCGATATGCACGCCGATTTCGTAATTGCCGTTTTCCAGCTTTTTAAACGAGAGTGCGTCATCGAAGTCCTTCGCATCCGCCGGGTCGATGGTAAAGGTCGTGGTCTGCCGAAAATCGCGGCGCTTGGCAATCTCCTCCGCCGGGATGCTGCCGTCATAGGCCTCGGCCTCTTCCACCACGGCTCTGGGAAAGGCCAGCGGGAAACCGAAGTCCGCCAGGATGGCGTTCATCTCCGTGTCGTTTTCGCCCTTCTTGCCCAGTACGTGAGTCACCTTGCCCACGGGGTTCTTGTTTTTCCCGTCTTGGGGCCATTCCGTGATCGCCACCACGACTTTCTCGCCGTCTTCGGCTCCATTCAGGTCGGAGAGGGGGATGAAAATGTCCGTCAGCATCTTGCGGTCATCAGCCGTGAAAAAAGCGAAGCGGGGCGAGATATTGATGGTTCCCGTGTAATCGGTCCGGGCGCGTTCGATCACCTCCACGACCTCGCCTTCCTTGCGGCGGCCCCGGCTTTTGGCATAGGCATGTACTTTTACCTTGTCGCCATGCAGCGCGTTGCGCAGTTTGCGCGGCGCGATGTAGATGTCGTCTTCAAACTCGTCCTCCGGGATCACGAACGCCGATCCATCGGCTGTCATGTCCACGCGGCCGGTGATGACGGCTTTGAGCTCCTTGAGAATATACTTGCCTTTTTCGACTTCCTTGAAGTTGCCTGCCCGGGATTCGTCTTTCAGAATGGTCTGGATGGCTTGCCGGGCTTCGCCGTCCGTGATGTTCAGCTTGCCAGATACTTGTTTGTAGTTGAGTGGCTTGTTGCCCTCTTTTTCAAACACATCGGCAATGAGCTGGCTAAGTATTTGCTTGAATGCGTTGTTTTTGTCTTGTGCCATGTAATGTGGTTTATGTGTGTGTTTTGGCGAGCGGGCTCACGCAAAGGTAATGTGTTCCTCCGCAATAACCGCCTCGTTTCGCATTTTTAATAGGAGCTGCGCGGTCGTGATTACGTCTTTTTCACAATATACGCGTATTCTCTCCAAATTGTTTTCTTCATAATACACCCGGTAGACGTCCTCGCCACTGATATCGTCTTTGGGCGAGGAGATGTCGAACACCGCGGCCAGTAGGTTCAAGGAGCTATAATGGCGGTAGTCGCCAAAACGCCAGAGCTCCATGGTATCCAAGTGGTTGATTTCCCAGGGTTTCTTGCCCGTCACATCCAGTTGTTTAGGAATGCGCAGTCCGTTGGCCAGCATCCGCCTGCAGAGGAAGGGCAGGTCGAAGTTTTTCACGTTATGTCCGCAAAGGATGAGGTTGGATGGCTGGGTTTGCAGCAGCCGGGCAAAATCGACCAGCACCGTGCGCTCGTCATGCCCATGGAAGGATTTGACCCGGAAGTGCTGCTCGCCGGAGCGAAGGTGGAATACGCCCGCGGAAATGCAGATTACCTTTCCGAATTCGGCGTGCAAGCCTGCGTCGGCGTATCGGTCGGCGGGGGTTTCTTCCTCGCTCAGGTTGCGGGCGACCTTAATATCCCACAGCGCCTGGAAACGACCGTCCATGTCCGCATAGCGCCGCTGTTGGGCCACTGTCTCGATGTCGATGACCATGACTTGTTGTAGATCTACGGTGTGCAGCATATCATTTAGCTAAAATCTCAAAATGGTGGGTCAGCCGGGCGCCAGCCTCGTCCACGAGTGTGATGCGGTGCTTGCCGGACTCGATGGTGAGCGCCATCTGGTGGAGGTGTGAGGTCTCGCCCAGGAATTCGTTATCGAGGTGCCAGAAGATGCGGCTGTCAGACTCCCGATGGGCGGCGTTGAAGATAACCTGCCCGCGTTTGCCGTCGATCTCAAGCGGGATGTACAACTTGGCGTGGTTCTTCGGATAGATCATCTCCATGGCGTGGGCTAGGTCGCCCGTGGCGCATCCCGGGGCATAAGGGGGCAGTTCGCGGTAACTGCTGTTGCGCCGCTGATAATAGTATGCCATGGCGGGCGGCAGCACAAACCAAGACTGTGTGCGGATGGCGTCGGTATGGACGCAGGCCGTGCTTACCTGATATTGGCCACTTATATCGGTGTGGACGGTCTGGTGGTAGGGACAGGGGGCGGATTTGAAACCGGCAGCGGGGATGTATAGATTTTCCGGAAGAGGGCAGTCGGCACCCGCTAAATGGCCGCTCTCCTTGCAAACGGCTGTGCTGATCATGCGGTCAATCGGTGGCGCAAACCAGCCGCCTTCGGACGGCAGGAGCCCGAAAATCTCAAACAGGATGGGCGCGGCGGTTTCGATGCCCGTTAACCCGGGGCGTCCTTCCCCGTCGGCATTGCCGACCCAGACACATACGACATGTTCAGGCGTTAGGCCGATTGCCCAGCCGTCGCGGAAGCCAAAGCTGGTTCCCGTCTTCCAGGCCACTTGCTTCGACGACGAAAACTGCTCCCAAAGGGCTTCCTCGCCCGGGCGCATCACTTCGTTCATCGCCTGGAACGTGAAATACAGTGAGGCGTGGTCCATAACGGAAGCCCGTTCTAGTCTGCTCCCTGGTGTGTCACGGGACGTCGGCAAGTAGGTGGGCAGGTGGTAATGGCTCGGGTCGTACAGACCGCCTTGCGTCTCATAATTTTTCAGGGTGCGGGCCATGCTGGCGTAGGTTCCTGCCAGCTGCCACATCGTGACCTCGCATCCGCCGAGTACCATCGACAAGCCGTAGAAGTCGGCAGGGCGGTTGAGCGTGGTAATGCCGGCACGCTTTAGGAAGTCGTGGAAGCGCGGGTATTTGTACTGCTGGAGCATCTTTACCGCCGGTATATTCAGCGACCGGCTAAGGGCTCGGGAGGCGGGAATAGCCCCGTCATAGCCTAGGTCGTAGTTTTGGGGCATATAACCGCCAATCTGCGTAGGTATGTCGGGAATGAGCGTATGCGGTAGCAACATGCCGTCCGTCATCATGGCGGCGTAGAGCAGGGGCTTGAGCGTGCTGCCGGGGCTGCGGAGCGCGCTGATCATGTCCACGTAGCTTTCCATTTCCGGCTGGTGGGGAGCCTGTACGTTGCCAATATAGGCTAACGCGTTGCCGTGGTCCACGTCCAGGACGAGTGCCGCAGCATTGTGGATGCCATTGGAACGAAAGCGGTGGTGGTGGCGGGCGATGATATCGGCCACCTGCGCTTGCAGGCGACTGTCGATCGTGGTTTCCGCTCGTGTGTATGCGATGCCCAATTGGGCATATTCCCCCTTAAAACGCTGTAGGAGATGCGGAGCCAGCTGAGGCAGGGGATGGGGATTGTCGGGTAGTGGCTCCAATTTGGAAAGCTTGGCCATTTCCGACGTCAGTACGCCCTTGGCAACCAACTTTTCCAGTAATGCATTGCGTTTGCCAAGCAGGCGGTCGCGGTTTTTGCCGGGGTGGACCAATGAAGGCGCATTGGGGAGGACGGCGAGGGTGGCGGTCTCGGCCCAGGACAGCTGTTCGGGTGCCCGTCCGAAATACCGCCAGGCCGCCGCTTCCAAGCCTACCACGTTGCCACCATAAGGTGCATGGGCCGCATATAAGCGCAGGATAGAGGCCTTGCTATAGCGGAGCTCCAGCCGTATCGCCAAAAGCGCCTCCACGGCTTTCTGCCAAAGGGTGCGCGGTTGGTTGCGGCTCATTCGGATCACTTGCATGCTGATCGTGCTCCCGCCCGATACCACGCGGCTGCCGCGAAGGTTCTGCCACGCAGCGCGGGCGAAGGCAATGGGATCCACGCCGGGATGATAGAAAAAACGCTTGTCTTCAAAAGCGGTGATGCACGCAATGAATTTTTCGGGAACCGCTTCCGTCGCGGGAAATCGCCATTGCCCGTCAGCGGCTATCGACGCGCCCAAGAGTTGGCCCTGACGGTCTTCAATGACGAAGGAGGTGGGGGTGCGGAATAGCTGGCGGGGTAAGGAAAAATAAAAGACAAGGGCCAAGACGGCGAGCAAGGACAAGACCACGATGCCTTTCCTTGTCGCGCAAAATGCTCGCAGCATGCGCCAAGTTTGCGTCGCCCAATTCATCATGTGCTAAAGTACGAAAATATCGCAAAACGATTTCGGCCGCCCTCCACCGGGGAGACGAGAGCCCAACGCGGGCGGTCGTGGGCGACAACGCAGAGGGAGGACCGTAGGATCCATATCTAAGCTAATGCTTTATATGAACTTAAAGATTAATATCATGGTTTTAATACATTGGTTAATAGTTATATGTTTTTTGCATTGCTAATGTTTTAGCGGGTGTGATTAAAATAATTTAGCATGGAGGCACCGGTACTTACTTCGCGATTCATCCAACGAAATCAAAATGGCAAAAGGAAATTGGAGGGATGATTGGTGACGAAGGGGGGTTAGATTAAAACGGTGCGGACCTACCTTGCGGAGGCACATGCCGCACAAACACCGACCGCGTTGATGCCGACATGCTGCAGTTGGTAGCCTGTCGGGACTTGGATTTTCGGCAGGTTGATTTCATCGAGGCAGAAGATGCTATTGCAGATGGAGCAAATGAAATGCACGTGTCGGTCGTGATGCTCATGCTCGTCGCAGGCCGGCGAGCAGAGCGCGTATGTGGCCGTCCCCTGCAGGTCAAATATCTTGTGGAGGATGCCTTTCTCTTCCAGTACGGCAAGCACCCGATAAAGGGTTACGCGGTCAACGGTCTTGCCTAGCACGCGTTCGAGTTCAGGTTGGGAAATGGCTGCTTCCTTTCTGGCAATGATTTCGAGCACGCGGAGTCGAGGCTGCGTCACTTTCAACTTGTGCCGACGCAGGAGCTGGGTGAACCGTTCGGTGGGTTCGGTGCTTCGTGGGATGTCCAAAACAGCCATTGGCTCAAAGATAACGAACTCCGGGGGATAAAAAAACGCGGAAGCCCTTGGGCATCCGCGGCGGACGTTGTCAGGCGTGATCCGCAGGCTAGCGAACGATCTCCGCGTCCATGATCTGGATTTCGGAATTACCCTTGTCGATGTCGGGGTTCAATACGACCCGCCCCTTGATTTTAATGGGGTCTTCGGTATACCGGACGCTGCGTCCATTTTTGATGAACACTTCCACCATCGGCGGAATATCGTTCGTGCCGCAAAACATGCACTGCATAATCGGAAGCACGGAAAGCATGAAGGTTTCATGGTCGCGTCCGCCGTGCAAGGGAACCAAATAACCGGGCAATTCGACGGTTTTGTTGTCGAGCGAACGAAGCTCCTCCGGGAAATGTGGTGTATAGATCGTTTGGTTGCCCGTCTGTGTCACCTTGTACATCAACGTGTTGATCTTTTCCCATGTATCGTTCATCATCGGGGTGTGGTCCGGGACGTCGCCCGGCAGGTTTTGGGCTTGTACGGAGAGGCCGCCAATAAAGAGGGCGACGATTATTGCAATTTGCTTCAACATGGGTGTATCGTATGATTATTAACTTTCTGACAGTGTTTGTGATATGTCCGTGCGATACGCCTTGGCCGCCGGTATCACCGCCGATACAAAGCCGATCAGCACGCTGGCCAGCACGATCCATCCTTCGTGCGGGTGGAACGCCAAGGCGTCCAATACGTCATCGTTACGTGTCTGGGCCCCGATAAGGTGGAGGGCTACGTGCGCGAGTAGCAAACCCAGAATCGCGCCGATCAACGTTATCAAAATACCTTCTGCAATGACTATGCCGAAGAGCGTGCCTCGCGAGGCGCCCATCGAACGCATGATCGCGATGTCGTATCGCCGGCTCTTAAATGCGTTGTACAGGCTGACAAATATACTCAATGCGGCCATGAACATAATGATGTATGCCAATTGCTGCAAGGCGTCGATGCCCACGCCAAGCAGGGAAAACAAGCGGGTACTCTCAAAGGCGGGCGAGGCGGCCTGCATGCTGGTGCTTTGGTTGACCAAGCGCGGCAAATGTGCAATGGCGGAGGGGTTTCGGTACTGGACGAGCAGGGCGGTGATTTCTGGGCCGGCTTCCGCGGCCTCGCGGCCCATGTTACGCACCAAAACAGGTCTGTCGTTCGCATGTTCGTCGTTGTGCTCGTGCTCAGGGCGTGCCTGCTCATGGCTGTGTTCGTGGGCGTGAGCATGACCGCCCTCATCGTCGTGGTTGTGGTCATGGTGGTCGTCCGCGTGCAGGCCGTGGACGGACCAAACGCTCCCGATGGAGCTTAGGATGAGCCGGTCGGTAACGTTATGGGCAGGCTGGAGTATGCCGGTGATCGTGTAAGGATGGGAGTCGTGGACATGGCCTTCGTCGCTCAAGCCGTGGGCACCAATGAAGGTGTCGCCGATGGTTAGGTTATTTTTCCGGGCGGTTTCGGCTCCTACCACCGCTTCGAAGTCGGCCTCCCACATGCGCCCCTCTGCCAATTCGAGCCCATAGAGCGCAACAAACGAGCTGTCCGTGCCAATAATGCGGTGCCCTTTGTAGTTGTCGCCTAAGGCCAGGGGCACCGCCAGTCGTACCATGGGGTTGGCCGCCAGCGCCTGTGCATCGGCGTAGGGTATGTTGCCGGTGGGATTGTCCATATGGTAAATGCTGCTCAGAATGAGCTGCAGTGGGCTCCCTTTGGCGCCTACCACTAGGTCAATGCCTCGGCTGTTGTTGTCCAGCTGGCGCTCGATCTGGTGGGAGCTGAGCAGCAGCACGCAGAGGATGGCGCTGCCGAATGCCGTCAGCAGTACGCCGAGAATAGCCGTAGCCAGATTTTGTCTGATATTTTTCCAAGCGATTTGGAAGATATTCATAGCCTGTCTCTAAGTGGTCTGGTGAGTTAAATTTCGGACGGTGTAGGCGCTGGGTATCGCCGATTTCAGCCGTAAGTCATGGGTGGCCACGATTAGCGTCGCCTGGGTCTGTTCGGCTTGGCGGAGCAGCAGGTCGATGACACTAGCCGTATTGCGGTCGTCCAGCGACGCCGTCGGCTCATCTGCTACCAACACCCTCGGGCGGTTCACGACCGCGCGCGCGATCGCTACCCGCTGGACCTGCCCGCGACTGAGCTTTTGCGGGTAGGCGTGCAGCTTGTCACCCAAGTTCAGCCAGTCCAGCACCTCGCGGATCCGGTCCATGCTGGTGTCCACGCCCGCAAAGCGCTGTGCGATTTTGAGATTCTCGCCCACGGTCAAGCTCTTGACCAAATGGGCGTCCTGAAAGATCAGGCCGATATGCTGCCCGCGGAATTTGTCGAGCCCCCGGGCGTTCAAGTCGTACAGCCGTTGCCCCGCCACCGTCACGCTTCCGGCGTTAGGCTTTCGCAAGCCGCTCAGGATGTGGAGCAGCGTGGTTTTTCCGCTTCCGGATTCCCCCAAGATCAACGTATGCTCGCCATTTCGCACCGTTAGGTCCTCGAAATGGAAAGCTTGGCCCTGGGGATATTGGTATTGTATGCCGTCAGCAAGTACGACCGCTTGTGTAGCTTCATTCATTGCTAATTCGTTATCGCTGCAAGTTAGTCTTTTTCGGATGGAAGTGCCAATGCCGACCTGCAACTTTATCAATATGGACGATGACACCGACGTGGTTCACATCTCCCTAACATTGGCGAAACACAAAACCAACACAAGGTTAAACAATCCTTCATATCCGGTTAACGTCCAGCTAACCTTTTCTTTCGACTATTGCAGTGAAAAATTAATACACACTATGCAGTTAGGGAAAATACAGGTATGGATGGCGATTGTCGGGATGCTCCTTGTTACGGTATCGCACGCCATGGGAAACGGAGGAACGATTGAGGGGACGGTCGTTGACGCGGCAAGCGGATCGCCGATCGATGGGGCTACGGTCAGCCTGTTGGGTACGGCCCAAGCTACAGTGTCGGCGTCCGATGGGAGCTTTCGGTTGGCCGGTATCCAGAAAGGCGCATACACCCTGCATGTGAGCTATCTGGGCTATGTAGAGGCGCGCCTCGGCGTAGCGGTAGCCGTGGGCGAAGCGTCGACGGTGAAAGTTGGTCTGGAAGCGTCCGGGGAGGTGATGGACGAAATAGTCATCACCACCGCCCGAAGTCGGGGCAGCGACCTGGCTTTGCTGGCCGAACGGCACCAGTCTAATCTCGCCGTGGAAAAAATCGGCGCGCAGGAGCTGGCCCGCAAGGGCGTGGCCGACGTGGCGGGCGCAGTGACGAAGATGTCGGGCATATCCCGGCAGGAGGGATCCAGCCAAATCTACGTGCGCGGCCTCGGCGACCGCTACAATTCGACCTCGCTGAATGGTCTGCCGCTTCCCTCTAATGACCCTGAGCAAAAGAACATTGCCCTCGATCTGTTTTCCACGGACATCGTCGAGTTCATTTCCATGGATAAAGTATACCACAACCGGATATCGGGCGACTTTGGCGGGGGGAATGTGGATATCTCTTCCAAGGATTACAGCGGGCCGGGCATGTTCGAGCTGACCGTAGGTTCCACGGCCAACACCAATGCACTTGGAGAAGCCGCCCGCTTCCAGCTGCATCGTGGACCCAATGTGATGGGGTTTACGCGCTATTCCCTTCCCAACGATCCGCTTAGGGGTTTTCACTTTCAGAATCGCATGAATACCCAGGCGCGTAGCCCATTGCCAGGAAGCATCGCCATACGCGGGGGCAAGTCGGTTTATTTCGGGAGCGAAAAAAGGCTCAACGCCTTCGCGACGGCAAAGTTTTCCAACGGATATCAGTATCGTCGCGGCGTGAATGGAAACTTCAGTGCCCAAGGAGCGCGTATCCAAGAGCTCGACCAGGAACGATTTAGCTACGAGACCAATACAACCGCTATGGTAAACCTAAACTTTATCATGGATCCGAACAACCGCGTGGCGCACAATTTTATGTTCATCAACAGCAGCGAGCAAGCAAACGATATTTTCCGCGGTTTTATCCGGGACATTGCCGAGAACGACAACGGATTCGTACAGCGCGGCACGTATACCCAAAACAAGCTTTTCGTCGAGCAGTTCCTAGGTAAGCACCGATTGAACCAACAGCTCGAACTGGATTGGGGCGTGTCGGCTACACAGGTTGTCGGCGAGATGCCCGATCGGATTCAGAACACGTTGCGTGCCATTAACGCGGCCGGCGATTACGTGTTAGCGCAAAACACCACAACAGATAACCACCGCTACAACCAACGGCTGCACGAACAAGAATATGCGCTCAACCTGGGGGCGGCGTATCGCATCGGCGGGCCGGATGAGCCGCGGGGCATCGTGCGGATGGGCTATAGCGGACGTCTCAAAAACCGCGACTTTGAGGCCATCCAATTTAATTTCAGGGTTATGGGTCCGCAGCTTAATACGGTGGTCGATCCGTTTAACCTAGACGCCTTTTTCAACGCCGAAAACTACCAAGCCGGCTATTTTGCGATAGGTGCTTTTGCCGGTGAGACCCCGCAGACCTACGCAGGCGAACAGCACATCCATGCGGGCTATGCGGGGATTGAATACTCGCTGACAGACCGCCTGACCACAGTCATCGGCTTGCGCTACGAGAACATCCGACAGGCGGTCAGGTGGCAAACCCAATTGGACGACCAACGGCGGAACAATACCTTCAGGCGTAACGCGCTCCTGCCCAACCTCTCCTTGCGCTACGCGCTGCGCGATGACCAGAACCTGCGCTTGGGCGCCAGCAAAACCTACACCTTGCCGCAGTTCAAGGAGCGCGCGCTGTTTGTCTACGAAGACGTGACGGAGAAAAAGACGGGTAACCCGGACTTGTATCCGTCCCGGAACTATAACCTCGACCTGAAATGGGAACTGTTTCCCTCGGCTACCGAGCTGGTATCGGTAACGGCTTTCGGCAAGTATATTCTGGATCCGATCAACGAAACGATCGTGGCGTCTTCCACTAACGATATTTCGTTCATCAATACCGGCGAGGCGGGTACTGTAATGGGAATCGAGCTTGAAATTCGGAAGAACATCTTGGACTTGGAGCAGGGGCGCGACGTGCTGTCCGGCGGTTTCAATGCTGCGTACATGCAGACCAGCCAAGACCTCGACTCCGAAAAAGTCGCCGCCGAAACAAGGCACCACATCAACCTGACGGACACCCGATCCAGCTTTACCGGAGCTTCGGACTGGCTCGTGAACGCGGACCTGACTTATACCCGACGTTGGAATAACAATGCCAGTCTGATGGCCACGCTGGCCTATTCCTACTTTTCGGATCGTATTTATTCACTCGGTGTCGAAACGAAAGGCAATCTGGTGGACCGCGGAGTCGGTACGCTTGACGTGATTCTGAGCAGCAAGCTGAACCGTAAGCTGGGCATTGATCTCATCGCCCGCAACTTGTCGGATCCCACCTACCGCCGGGTGCAGGAAAACGCAAGCGGCCATATTCCAGTGCTGAGCTACAAGAAGGGGCAATTTTATACGGTAAGCCTGAAATATAGCTTTTAAGGGATAGGCGTTCTTTCATCAATTGGTGACACGAACTTAACATTGAGGACAAACCAACTCGGCATTTTTGTACTAACAAACGTATAGAATCCATGAACATGAAAAAAACAATGAACACGTTTTTTGCGCTGGCAGCCGTTTCGCTTGCCTTGGTCGCAACCTCCTGCTCCGATGGCAACGGGCCTGGGGTCGAAGATGGTGGCTTTATCGTCGACCGTAACGACTTACGTGGCGAAATCAGGGGAGAGGAAGTAGTGCTGGAGTCCGGCACGTATAAATTGACTGGGCGCCTGGTTATTGAGAACGGCGGCAAGCTGACTATTAAGCCCGGCGTGAAAATAGAAGCGACGACCGTAGCGGCTAACGAGTTTGCTTCGGTGCGTTATATCGCCGTAGCGCAAGGCGGTCGCATCGATGTGCAAGGAACCGCGTCCAGCCCCGTGGTGATGACGGCAGCCGAGGCCGTTCCCGGTTCGTGGGGTGGCCTGGTAGTTTGCGGCAAGGCACCGATCAACAAAGGCGCGTCCGCCGCTGCGGAAGTGTCCGATCTGACCTACGGAGGCACTGACCCCAACGATAACTCGGGCTCCATCAAATACCTGCGTATCGAATATTCAGGCTTCGCCTACAACAGCGAAAAGGAATTCAATGGACTGTCGCTTTTCGGGGTGGGAAAGGGCACCACCATCGAGTATGTGCAGGTCTACGAAGGGTCGGATGACGGCGTGGAATGGTTCGGCGGTACGGTCGACGCCCGCTACTTGATAGTCAACAACGCTGCTGCAGAGGTAGGCGACGATCTTTTTGATTGGACTGAAGGTTGGAATGGCACCGGCGAAAACTGGTATGGCATCCGCACCAACAACGGCAACCGCGGTATCGAAGCGGATAATAACGCAAACGATCACCTCGCGGACCCGATTTCGTCGCCGACGATCCGTAACCTGACCTTGGTAGGCAACGGAGAAGGCGGAGCGGAGCCACAGGCCATCAAATTGCGGGTAGGTACGAAAGGCATCTTCGACAACGTGGTGCTCGCCAATTGGAAAACCGGGTTTGATATCCAGCACGACGAGAGTATCGGCTACGTGGCGGATGGTTCGCTAGGCGCGACAAACGTTCGCTTCGTGAACGTTCGCACCAAATCCGTGGCGAAGAAAACCGACGGTACCGAAGTCGATGTAGAGAGTACGCTTTATACCGAAAATCCGGGGGCTACAGGTGCCGGCGCCGGCGAAGCCGTACCCAGCTGGGCTGAGGGCTGGACGGTGGGCCTGTAAGCTGCGGGCGTCTGAGGAACACTCCTATACGATAATCGATCTTGAAGGCTGCCGGAAACCCCGTTTCTGGCGGCTTTCTTTTTTAGCTGCGCTGGGATCGCCAGACCCTAAAGGGGGGCTTATTGTCCCGTTCGCGCTTGCACGAACCGGTCTTTGCCTTGCATGTCTTGGTGCAGAACGACAGGCTCGAACCCTTTTTTTCGGAAGAGTTCCGCGGTTTCGCAGCCGAGGTTCGCGTTGATTTCGGCGTAGACCTGCCCGCTGGGCAGCAGGTGCCGTGCGGCAAACGACGCGATGTGGGCATAAAAGAGCAGCGGGGCTTGGTTCTCGACGAAGAGAGCCAGGTGGGGTTCATGTCGCAGCACATTGGGGTGCATCGCCTGTGCTTCGGCTTGGGTGATATAAGGGGGGTTGCTGACGACTACGTCAAACCGCCACGCAGGATCGACGAAGGCGTCCCATTCCAGAATGTCGCCCTGTATGAATTGCACCGCTAGAGCCTGCGTCCGGGCGTTGGCACGGGCAATTTCCAGCGCGTCGCCGGAGATGTCCAACGCATATACTTCTGCGTGTGGCAGCAGTTTTTTCAATCCTAACGCGATGCAGCCGCTTCCCGTGCCGATATCCAGGATGCGAAGCGGGCCGACCGCTCCTGCATAATCCGCTGCGATGCGTTGCACTAGCTCTTCGGTTTCGGGGCGCGGGATCAGTACGGCAGGACTTACCTGCAGTTTGAGTTCCATAAACCAGGCATAGCCGAGAAGATATTGGACGGGTGTTCCATCCTGTAAGGCGGGCAGGCAGTCGAGGATAGGATCGGTGTCCGTATCGGTCAGGGTCGTGTCCCGATCCATCAGCAAGCGCGTACGCGACCAGCCGAGCCGGTCTTCCGCGATGAGACGGCAAATGCTTTGCGCTTCCGAAGGATCGTACAATCCGGAAAGGACTTCGGAAAAGTGCTGTTCCAAGCTGTGTAATGTCCAGTTTACCATGCGATTCACTGGTCGGAGGTGAACAGTTGCGTGTAACCCAGCAACTCGTCCCATGTTGTTCCCGGGCGGCGCACGTACACGAGTATTTGGTAGGCGTTTCCGGTCTGGAAGTGGTTGCCGCTGAACGCAGTCGGGTGCGTGGTGCCGCTGCCGTCTACCCAGCTGTATTGGTAGTCATATAGGCCTTGTTTGAGCAGGATCGTCGCAGTCCACGTTTGGCTGGCGGCATCGTACACCATGCGGTTCTCTTCCGTGTAGCGGTATTGGTTGAATCCGCCCACGATATAGACTGCGCCATCGCGCCGTTGTGCATCCTTCAAGGTAAACCGCACGTGCATGTATTCCGATTCACTGTCGGCATCGGCCTTATCCTGATTCCTAATGAAGAAGGCTCCGTCCTCGTCGAATACCGAACCGTAAGTCAAGGCAGACAGATCCTCATCGGGCAACAAGGACACCGCGACGACCGAGTCGACGGTGATATGCGCGACGCGTTCGGACGCAAAGCGCGTACTGCGCAGGTCGACGTAGTTGAATTCGTTAGAACCGCCAAAGTCCAGGGTTTTTGCATCGTTATAGAGCAATTTGTCGTCGCTGATAAAGTGGGGGGCACCCAGCCATTGGTCGCGGTCGGGCCGTTGGTTTTGCAAGACGCGGATCTTGATATCCTGATAGGGATTGTTAATCGTGATGTTGGCGGTGTTCACCGTAAGGTTGAGCTTCTGGTTCTGCTGCCGCCGCGCTACATCCGTCGAGGGAAGCAATTGTGGCGTAGCGGTGATAATCGGTGTCACCACATAGAATTTTCGGGTTAGGATTAACCGGCTTCGGTCGGCATCCTCGTATACCTTCAGTAGGTAGTTTCCGGCCAGCTTTGGCCGCACGTTTTCCGTCGGAAAGCTGGCGCGATAATGCGTGTAGGGTTGTAAGGTATTGATGGACGGCGTATAGTCGAGGATGCGGTCTTCATTGAAGCCGTGCGCATATTCCAATTGGTTGAGCCGGCTCGGCTGCCAGTCTGCCGTGCAATGTTCGATGGCGAAGTAGAAGTTGCGCACGTCGCCCCGCAGGTCATCAAAGGAAAGGTGCAGTTGGTCAGTGCCGTGCAGGTCGATGACCGGCATGGCGTTTTCCAGTTCGTCCGGAAACAGACGGACGGTCTTGATCGATTGGAGGTACTGGTGGTTGTCGTACACTAGCTCTTGGCGTGGGCTGCGCTCTTGCCGCTGGCGCCTGCTCCGCTGGGCGAAAGCGGATAGCACAGTCAATGTCAGCAGGAAAAGGACCGTGATTTTCTTCATGGAGTCGATCGTTTTGTACTACAAACATATCTTTTTTTTTAGTTTTCTAGGAAAGGACGCCAGTCCGCAACGGTTCCATTACGAAGTCTCCGATGGTGGGACGCGGTGGAACCATCAAGTAGACCCGCCGCCTCGCGCATGGGATTCGCAGGGCGATCGGTGCTGGTTGACCTATTGGCCTACCCGATTTTTCTCTTCGATGTTACGGTTTCGTTGCGAAAAGCCATTCTTGCCAAGATTGTAGGTCAGCGTGAGCCTGGCTATCCGTGTTTCGTGTCGCTGGTCGATGTTCACGTTAAGGTTGCCGTGGTTTGTGCGTACGAGCTGCTTGCGTGTATTGAAGATGTCGCTTACCGCTAATTTAATATTGCCCTGTTTGCCGAAGAGCGACCTGCTGACTCCGATATCGGACCCGAACTGGCCCTTTATCGAATAAATGCTGTAGGTCAGCGGCGAGTTGTATTGTAGGTTCAGCTCGGCGGTCCATTCCGGCGTAATGGTAAAGGTGTGTTGATTTGTGGCCTGCATCGCGAACTGGCCGCGGTCTAGCCGGTTGGCGTTGAGCTCGCCTTTAAACCCGAGGTAGAAACCGTTGAGCATGACGTTAGTATTCCAATAGTTTCTAATCTTAAATGGCGCGGTGATGTTCAGGTGCGCGCTGCGCTGTTCGGCGAGGTTTGCCCGCGTTACGGCGGTCGTCTTCTCAACTTCGTCTTGCAGCATGGACTCGACGATGACGTCGGTCGTCAGCGAATAGCCGGCACTCAGGTGATACTTGTTCTTAAACGAGTAGGTAGCCTCGACCGCGTTTGCATACTCGGGCCTGAGGTAGGGATTGCCTTGTTCGGACGTGTACTGGTCAATATAGTAGTTGAACGGGTTCATCAGGTTGTAGTTGGGGCGGTTGACGCGCCTACTAAACGACAATCCAGCTTGGTGGTTGTCCGAAATCGCGTAATTCAAGAAAAGGGTGGGGAAGAAGTCGATGTAATCCCGTTTTACCCGGCTGTTTAGCGTGATCGATTCGCCTACGGACTCCGTATACTCGGTTCGCAGGCCCGCTTGTAAGCCCAACTTTCCGAATTGCCGCTGGTAGCTCACGTACGCCGCATAGATATATTCGTCATAAACGAAGGCATTGCTCCGCAGCGGATCGTTCTGCCATTGTTCGTCAGTATAATTTTCAAAACGCATGGTGTTGGTCGATTCGACCTGGCTATAACGCAGGCCGGTTTCGATTTTGCCTTCGTTTATCAGCGGGTGCGTATAATCCGCGCTCGCCACCCGGATGTTAATCGTCGTCGGCGTATTGGCCAGCGACAGGCTAGACGGCCGCATCAGGCTTCCGTCAGGCCAATAGAATGTGTTGTCGTATGCTGACCGAGCGGTACGGTAAAATTGGGAAACGTCGGCCTGAGCGACAAATTTCCGCCCGTTGCTATCGACGTTGAACGTGTAATGGAGATTAGCGCCGGCGCTGTTGAACCGGCCATTGATATCTGATAACGTCCGCAAAGTCGAGTCCAGTGTCAGAAAGTCCGGACCGATACGCGTCACGTTGGTGTTGAGCATGCTGAAGCCGTTTCGGTTTCCGTTTACCTCTAGGTTCAGGATTTGCCGGCTGCTCAGGTTATAGTCGACACCAGCTCGGACGGAACGGTTCTTTGTCGATCGGTCTAACACGGTGTGCTGTCCGAAAGCCGTGTTCTCGACGCCGCTGGTAATCAGTCGGCCAATATCCAGTACGCTTTGGTTATCATTGTCTAAGTAACTAACCATGCCATACACATTCACTGCCCCAGTGCCGTGGTTCAGGGTCACGGAGGCATTGCTCTTGTGTGCCAAGCCGTAGCCGCCCGATAGCGTTACTTGCCCGTTAGTGCCGCGGCGGGTGTTTCTTTTCAACACGATGTTGATGATGCCCGCCGTACCGGACGCTTCGTACTTCGACGACGGATTCGTAATCAGTTCTACCGATTTGACGGTGTTTCCGTCCAAGCTGCTGAGATAACTCGCCAATTGGTCGGCCGTCAGGTTGGCTTTCTTGCCGTTGATCATCAGCGTGACGCCTTGTTTGCCCATTAGACTGATGTTGTCGTCCTTGTCAACGGTGACCCCGGGGCTTTTTTGCAGGATTTCCAGCGCTGTGTTGCCAGCGGCCAACGTCGAGTTTTCCACGTTGACGACCATCATATCCATCTTTCGTTCGATCAAGGGGCGTTCGGCGCGAACCGTAACATCCGCCAGCACGACCGATTCCAGCTTCATCGTCAGCGTCGGCACCTCAATCACGGATCCAGAAGAGGGGGAGACCTGAATGAAACCTGACCGAGCTTCCATTAAGCCGAGTTTTGTGGCTACCACGTGGTAGGTTCCGGGTTGCACGCGTTGGAATCTATAGGTTCCGTTATCGTCCGTGTAAGCCGTTTGCAACGGCGATTCGCCCTCCGCCGCGAACAATCGTACGGTCACCAAGTCCTGTACGGTCTGCTGTTCATCCCATACTTTGCCGGTCAGCTCGGCGGAGTTCGCGCCAGATTGTGCAAAAGCGCTCTGAATACATATACATACGATGATTAGTGCTAATAGTCCGTTGCGTTTCATTGATAGAAAGTATAAAATAGTACCTTGTTATGCATATAACCAATTACCGGAACCGTTGTCGGCTGCCTGTCACATGCCGTTCGTCCCGAAGAATGAAGGCTTGGTTTTGTCTTATTGACGCACGTGGAACGGAAATGTTGCATCGGATTTGAAAATTCCGATATGAAGCGATCCTCCGACAGGCTTTAATCGTCATAAAAAAGCAGGAAGGCCGGTAGATTGGAGCGCGATTAGGTGAAGGCTGTGGGGTTGCAATATTGTCAGGCAGCCATGTTTAGGACGTGGAAAAAGTGGCGTCTCCCTGCCTAGGTCAGGGGCGTCGTGGCGCTTTGGCACGAGTTCATTTTTTGGTAATCCGGATCACCTTGTTTTCAAGCTGCATGTCCGCATCGATTCCGGCGTTTTCCAAAACGACTAATACTTCCTCTAGGGGTAGGGTATTGGGAATGGTTCCAGAAATGGGTTCAGTAGGCCTAGGTCCGGTATATTCGACTTCTACGCCGTACCAGGTCGTCAGTGCGTCCATCACGCGCTCAATGCTGTGGTCACGAAAAGAAAATACGCCGGTCGTCCACGCGGTAAGGTGCGAAACGTCTGCCTTCTGAATGATAGGTGCGGCATCGCGATCTGCAAACACAGCCTGCTGGCCAGGCTGCAGGGCGACGGTCGGCATATCCTCGCCGGCAATTTCCACGCTGCCTTCCGCGAGGGTTACGGACTGGGGCCTGCCGGGGTAGTTGCTCACATCGAATGACGTACCCAGTACGCGTACCTCGCGGTCGTCGAAGGCGACAAGGAATGGCTTGTTGGGATCGGGGGCGACGTCGAAATAGCCCTGTCCGCTGATGCCGGCCCCTCGGCTGGTCGCGCTATGGTAGCCGGCCAAGCGTAGCGTCGTTCCGCTGTTGAGATGGACCTTGCTTCCATCGGGCAAATCGACCTTAACCACTTGTCTCAAAGGCGATACAAGGCTGTCAACGGGTGCCGTGTCGCTGCCAAGCACGATTCCGAGGACCTGCCCGTTCATTTCCGAGCCAGACCAGCTAGCGAGCGGGAGAGCCCGTCCATCGGAAAAAAATATCGTTCCTTCCTCCGCAGACGCCGTAAGCTGTTCGATGCTTTGTTCGCCTCCGCCCTGTGGGGCATAGCGCAGGAATAGCCAGATACCGGCTACCGCGAATAGCGTGAAAGAAGCCGCCAACACCATCCACGAACGAAGCCGCAGCCGGCCGCGGGGGATAATCGGTACGTTTTCGATGCCAGCTTCGCGCTTAATGCTTTCTAACAACTGGTTGCGGCGGTCATCCGAAACAGAATGGGTTTCGAAACGCATCTGGTTTACCAAGCGGCGCGCCTCGTCGACGGTTTGTTTGAAGGCGGGGTTTGTTTCCATCTGCCCATGCCAATGCTGATCCAAGGCTTCGTTGGGTTCCCTAACCCATTGAAGGAACTGGTCGTCTGCGATGAGATCCGCTATGCCCTGTTTGCCGGGTCCGTTATTGCCTTGCATTTCCGGTTATTTTTAAGTTTTTTATTCCTATGAGTATGTATAACAGGTGCGCCGTATTGCCGTCCATCGTTTTCCGCATGGCGTCGATCGAACGTGCCATGAGCTTATAAGTGGCTTTGACCGTTATTCCCATCGTGGCAGCGATCTCTTCATAGGATAGTGCCGCGTAAAATCTCAGGAAAAGTGCCTCTCGCTGCCTATCGGAAACCTGCTTCATGGCCGTGGCCAACTGTGTATGAACCGCTTTTTCATGCTCATTCATTACTCGTGTTTCTTCCGGAGAAGGTGCCAGATCAAACTTGTAATGGTCTCCCAGTTCGTCTGTTACGTATTTCCCATCCACCCGTAGGCGGTCGAACATATGGTTTCGAAATGCCCTGAACAGGTAGTTTTTTAGCGATGGAGGTTCGTTGAGGTTCGCCCGGTTTTTCCAAAACCGCACAAATAAGTCGTGGATGGTGTCTTCGACCAGTGCGGTATTCGACGTGTACTTTCTGCCGTAGTTGTAGAATGCATCGAAGAAGGTGTGGTAGACACGTTCAAAAATGCGTTCATCGCCAGCAACGAAAGCCCTCCAGTCTATTTGGATATCGAGCTTTTGCATGTTTATCATTGGTCGTGTGAACCCAAATGTATTCAAAAACAACCGGAAAACATACTTTCGCTACATACATTCGACGAAAAAACTGTGTTTGTCCATTTTTTTTCTCCCGCCAAACTACCCGTTTTATAGGATTACGGTGCTTTACCACTTTTTACCCCACGGCGCGATAAATATTTCGGTAGGCGGCGCGCGCATCGCCGCTGACGCCTTCGCGCTACCGCTCTTTGTACGTCACGTCGATAATGCGCGCAAACCCCGTATAGCTGGTGTCGATTCGCCTTTGCGATGGTTCGTATAGGTGAAGTTCGCCGGAATCGTCGGGCTGGTCAGGGTCGTGTGTGGCGATCAACAGATGTTGTTCGTACGTATTGTAACGCGCCTTGTTTACCGACGAGCCTACCGAAAATTCTTGGGTGAGCAGAAACTCGTTAAATTTTAGCATCGTGATCTCCTTGTCAAATTCCTGAAGTTTATGATCCCCGCCGGCATACACGTAAAGCATTTGGTCGCTGGCAAAATAGAGGTCTCCCGTATTCGGATCCAAAACAATATGGTCTGCGTGTGCCAGGCGGCTGTCTGGTTCGAGGGTTAAAAAGTCAAGCAGCTCGTATAATGTAAAACGTACGATGCTAGCCGTGTTGTTGGAGTCGTTTTTCAATACCGCCAGATATTGTCCGCCGCCATTTCGGGTGTAAGCCATATATGCCAGACGCCAATCATCATCGGGATTGGGTAACTGTACGTGGGGCAGGGGGCTGGCGGCAGCCAGCGCTTCACTATGCCACAGGAACTGAAGGGCCTCTTCGTCGAACATAACGACGATATTCCATGCGACCAGCCTGCCTAAATCAATGGCCAAAAATGGAGAAGCCTGGAAAGGCAGTATGGCACCGTTGGCGGTTTCTCGGGAACTGATGGGAAAATAGTCCGGGGAAGCGCCTAGCTGTTCCGATTTCTGGTAGATGGTACGTCCCAAGTGCAGGTAATGGTTGTAGAGCATGCCATAATATCGGGCGGATTTCTTCTGCTCGCTGGGTATTTCATTCAAGGGTGGGTGATGGCCGTATAAATCGAACGCGAAAGCTAAGGAATCATTGGTAAAGACTTCGATGCCTGATTCAGTACCTACGACAATGCTGCCGAGGGAGAGATGATCATGCATGCTGAACGAGAAGTCTACAAAATTCGGTTTCCCGCTAATTGATGAGTTGGCGGCGAGGATATCGCGCAACTGTAAAAAAGTGTCGGCATGCGCTTGGTAAGAGAGCATATCGACGCGCGTTTGGCCGGAAACGTCGTTCAGCACGACCCATCCTTCAAAAAAATCGTTAGCTACGATCACCCGAAAGGCAAATTCGGAGAAGGTGTCCGTATAGGTGTCGATAACCCGAAAGGTGAAATCGAAGAACCCTTGAGAATTGTACGAAATATAGTCCATACTAAAATCGACCAGGTCCTTCTCCGTGCCGATAGTGACGTAGGGAAATCCCGAACCCACGGGTGGTGCAAAGATAAAAATCCACTCGTATAGATAGCGGGCGCTATCGGTTGCCAGGCTGTCTTGGGAAAACGATACGTCGGGACGTATCGTCAGCGTTTCATCGGGCTGGAGCCGATAGACGGGTTGCATACCGGATATAATGGCTTCGTTCAGTGATTCTAATTCCGGCAAAACCGGCGTCCGCTGGCACGAGCTGCAGACCAAGCCGAACCCAATTAATAATAATTGACAAAATTTATTCATCGTCTTTGTTTATTGGATAAGGTACGCTGACGGGCGTTCCGTCGCGCTCCAACACCGGCTTGCCATGCGCAGCCTGTGCGGCCAAATAGAGTGCGAAGCCTTGCGCGATATAGTCGGAAGCGTTTTCAAACGTGGACCCTACCGCCTCATAAATGTTTTTGTCCCAAAGGATGGTCTCCCATTCTAACCATCGGAAGATTGCACGCATTTTCCTAGACGAGAAAGGGCCTAGTGCTTGCTCTACCGGGCCTGCCCACCAGGTGGGCTTGGAAAATTCGTCCACCAGGGTGATATGCACTTCCGTGAAATACGCATGCGTGTTTTTGATCGGGACGGCATACGCCTCCTCCGTCTCTAAAACCAACGTGAACCGATACGTGGTATCCGTCCATTGGGGCGTCCGTAGGATGTGGAGCAGTAGGGTGTCAGGCTTGGGACCGGCATGGAAAACGCTATCCAGTTCGTATCCCGGGCTATTCCGTTTTCCCCAAAATACCGTTTGTTCTATTCCGGTCACCGAGAGCCAGTACGGGATGTCGGTGTCGGTCGGCCCCGCCCCCAAAAGCCATATAGGCACAGGGATGCTAATGGTATCTTTTCCTAGGTTTTCGCTGAATACGGCGCTGAGTTCGCGTTCTGCCCCTTCAGATACAATGACCAATGTTTTTCCGCCTCGGTAAGTATCGATCTGCTGCTTCTGGCAGGCTAAGGGCGCCAGAAGCGTAACTCCGATGATTAGATAAAAAGGTACCTTCATTGTGTAAGAAATTCTCTTGCTGGGATAGGTAGTACGTAAGCGCTTTGAAACATAGGCCAATCCTGTGTCCCATTCGGGCTTGGTATCGCGGCCTTGGCCAGCCGCTTATAGAAGTAGAATAACTGGCCTTCGCCCCAAAACTCCTGACGATATGTGTATTGAAGCACTTCGTCGCGCGAAAGCTGGGTCGGTAAAACTCCTTCTCGGTGGAAAGCGATTTCCTGTAGGAGCCGGCTAGCTTCGGCTTCGTCCTCCGCACATTCGGCAAGAATGAGGTAGAGTTCAGTTTTGCGCAGTAGGGGCACGAAGTCGGCGGGTGGAGAATATTTGAGGAAATGGTAGGACCGCTCGCCGGATCTGGGTACGTAATCCCAATTCAGCCGGTATCGGAGATCCATGACGTTGCCCAAATAGACATCCATTAGCGTCTCGTGGGATGGGACAAGTGCCATACTTGGGACCTGATTGAGGTAGAAGTAGCGCTCGTATTGTTGGGGCATTTCTACAACCGGCAGGTGAAAAATTACTTCGTCGCTAAACAGACGGTCCGTACCCCAGGGATAAGTGTCGTTTTCTTCATCAAGTAATCCTTGTGCATATGTCGCCGCTAATTCGCGGTTGCCTGCATATAGGTGTACGCGAGCAAGGGTGGCCAGTGCGGTGTGAAAGTTGAAGCGCTGCTTGTCGGCCGGATGGACCGTACCCTTTCGCACCGGATCGTTCGCGAGGTACGTGCGGGCGGTATCGAGATCCTCGATCACGCGCTTCATAGCTTGGCGTGCTGGCAAAAAAGACTGTGCCAGCGGCGTGGACGCGATGTTGTAGGGGATGGACCTCCCTTCAGGGCGCTCTGGATAGAGCGGGCCAAAGAGACGTAACAAATCGAAGTGGAGATAGGCTCTCAGACCATAACTTTCGCCGAGCAAGAGCGCGCGGGAAGCGGGCGAAATGACTGACTCTGCCTCTTTCAGACCCCGGATGAAGGTGTTGATATTCAGTATTGCGCTATAGGTTTGTCTCCACACCTGATAGATCGTCTCTTGGGTGCGACGATCGGTATAGTTGTGATGGGCCCACTCTGCCAGTGAATGGTCGGGAGTTAACGTGTAGTAATGGGCCATGACGTCCAAAGCACCCATAGTGAGCGTCCCTCCGTATAGGTCGTTGCTGGCCAGTTTATTATAGATTCCTTGGCGTGCGAGGTGTATCGTAGCGGAATCCGAAAAAACCCGCTTCTCGACAAATTGGTTTTTTGGTTGTACGTCCAAAAAGGAGTTGCAGGATACGAAAAGCAGGACCGCGATTCCAAAAAAAACAGCTGTAGTCTTACCTGTCACCATGATACGTTGACGCTTAACGAAAAGGTACGCGAAAAAGGGTATTCAATGCCGCGCTCGGCCAATATGTTTGAAAATCGCAAAAAGTTGTTCGCATACGCGATGCAGTGGATTTGATGTATTCCTAGGGCACTAATGAGGGGATAGCGGGCCGCGGTGAACGTATAACCCATCGAAAGGGATTCGCCAGCAAGCAAATTCTCCCGCTGGATAAAGCGCGATGATATTGGCGTTTCCTCCAGCAGCCCGATTCCCCTGAAGCGTGCTCGATCACCATAGCTTTGCCAACGATCATACAGGGCCCTGCGGTCTTGGTTAGCGCTCAGTTCCTCAAAGGAGATGTTTTCAACCTTTTCATACAACGCTTCGTTGAGCAGCGACCGCCCCAAACTGTAACTCAAGTAAACACCGAAGCTGAAATCCCTCACCTGCGCATGGGTGTTGATTACCCCATGCAGGAATGGACGGGCGTTGCCTACCACGACCATATCCGCCGGGTTGTACTGATGGGTCTGCACGCCCTCTCGGTCAATGAACACCTCCTGCCCGGTGGAGGGATCTATGCCCAACGACCGCACCGCCCATATGTCCTCCGGACTGTAGCCGTTAGTGTACTGGCGCAGGGATTGGTTATTTCGTAGGTCTCCATTCAGCGCAACTAATTCGGGAGCGAGGTCCGCGTACTCGCTCGTCCCGTGGAAGAAGGTAGCGCCAATGGACCAAAATCGGGCTCTCGCCCGGTCGTATAGGGGCGATATGCGGATAAAACCGTCCACGCCTCTGCCGTCTAGCCTGCCTATATTCATCGCGTAGCGCGATACCCCCGTGGAAAGCGGAAGGTCAATCACGCCGATCAGCGGATCAGTGGTCTTTCGGTACCAGTTGACGCTGGCCGCGACCCTGCTTTCCCAAAACTCCATGTCCAACCCCAAATTCGTCTGTTGTGTGGATTGCCACCGAAGAAAGGGATTGCCTAGCGACCCATGGGTGATGCCGCTTGATTCTCCCAAACGATCACTTTCATAAACGATGGTCGACAAGAAGCTGCCGAATTGCTGATTACCTGTCAGTCCGGTACTCAGCCGCAAGCGCAGGACGCTTATCCATTCTTGGTTCACGGAAAATGCTTCCTGGTGGACATTCCAGCCAATCCCGGCCGACCAGAATACGGTGTGGCGGTGTGCGGAACCAAACTGGGTGGATCCGTCCAGGCGTACCGTCCCGTCTACGAAATATCGGTCGGCGAACACGTAATTGCCGCTAATTAGGCCGTTCACCCGCCTTATTGTGGGCGGCGAGGGCGTCGCCAATGGCTTCGGGGGAGCGTCGCTCAGCGCTTCGGATAAGAAACCGCTGGCGCCGGTGGGAAATCCGTTTAGGGTGTATCCGGAGTGGTCGACGTCCAATTGCTGGATTTCGCCACGTAGGTTGACGGTAAGGCGGTGTCGGTCGGGCATGAACGGTCGCCACGTGGCCATCGCATTGCCCTGATAGGCCGATTCCGCGCGTTTGAAATACGTATACGTACCCCGCTGGGCGAGCGGCGTGTCTTCAAAGCGGGTGTCGTCGGGCGATAAAAACTCTTTGTTGGTGTTGCCATGGTATGCCCATTGCCACTTCGTGGACACTTCCCACTGGGCGTTGGGTTGCCACACGACCGATAAGTTCTGCTGGTATGTTTGTCCGTTGGTCCGCGACCGTGAAGGCAGCAAGGCATTGTAGACGTAATTGGGTTCCTGATAAGATCCCAGCCGTTCCCGATAGGGGATTTCATCGAGTTTTCGGCCTGTGTCCAAGGGCGTGTATAGAGGACTTTGCTTAACATAACTCGAAAAATCATTTGTAGGAGAGCTATCCAGTCCGGATCCGTTGACGAATGTTTTGCTTATGATTTTCCAGTCACCCGTTTGATACGTCAGGTCGCCCCAAGCGCCCCATTGTTTCTTCTCCGTTCCCCGCATTACGCCGCTCAGCTGTCGCAAGTTGCCGCCTGCCGCATAAGAAAGACCGTTGACGGCACCGGCTAGGCTGAGGGAATGGTTGACGGATAGGCCCGGTTGAAGGGGCACGAGAATCCAGTCGTACGATTGGCCTTGCAGCGCCTTCTTTCGGCGTTCATTATAGGCCCGACTCAGGACGGCGGGATTTTGGTTCTGCATACCGCCGGCGGTAAATCGACCGGATAGCCGTTCGAATTCCACTTTCTCGATCGCATCCATTAAATTATAACTGCCGATATCGGCGATTTCCATTCCGAGGTCAGACCGGTATTGCAAGGTAAACTTATCAGACCGGGGCTGGTAGGTCTCCACAACGACCACGCCATTGGCAGACCGAGCGCCATAGAGCGACGCGGAAACGGCATCCTTTAACAAGGTGATGGACGCGATCCGGTTAATGTCTAAGTTGACAACCTGATCGAGGGATGACTCAAAGCCATCGAGGATGAAGAGCGGCAGATTCGGGTCTTCCCCCAGCTCACCTTCAAGCGTCAACTCAGCTAAACTGGTTTTTCCTCGCAGTTCGATTTGAGGCAATAGGGCGGGATCGTTTCCACGGATATTGTTGGCGATAATGATAAAGGCAGGATCCACGATTTGCAAGGCGGCAAGGGCGTTGCTATTGGTGAGTTTGCGCAATTCGTCGCCCGAAATGGAGGCGGTCGTGCTTGTGTAGCTTTCTAGTTTTCGATCGACGATCCCCGTGACGACCACCGCGTCGATATCGCGGTTCACGGGCTGCAATTCGATATGGTATGGACCTTGCCCGGCGATACGGACCTTACCCGGTGCGTAGCCCATGGCGGCGACATACAGCGTATCCGACCCTACGGGCACGGTAAGGGAGAATTCCCCTGCGTCAGATGTTACGGTGCCTACACCGGAGTTTTGCAGCCGCACGGTGGCATGGGCTACGTACTGTCCGGTTTCGCCGTCCTGCACAATGCCGGAAAGTGCAATCGCAGGGCTGTCCGCCCGCGCTCCGCCCGTTCGCGTGAGCGTAATGATGTTTTGCCGGACGGTGTAGCGAATCGGCAAGTTTCTAAATACCGCGTCTAATGCTTCTTCCATATCGGCATTGCGGACACGAACCGAAACAGGAGGAAGCCCTTCCAAGGCGGACGCGACGTATACGAAGTGTAGATTGTACGTCTTGCCGATCTGCGTGAGCAACTGTTCCAACGGCATATTCGACACGTCAATCGTGAACGATTCTTGTGCCTTAGCGGGATGGACCAGCAGGGTCCATATGCATATGAGCGCCGTTAAAGAATACTTCATAGGTAGCAATCGATGGTAGAACCGACTCGTGCAGTTAATCTAAATGTACGAAAATTTCAGAGAAAGAATATTTTTTTATGACACCGGAGATTCGTCGTGTCGCATCAATTATAATTTGGAGTGGGAGCTCGAGATTGCTGATGATTAGCTGTTTAGGTTTGTTTTCCGTACCGTTGCCTATCCGAATTAAAATATTTTGGGTTTTCATGGGGCAATTTTTACGTTATCACCGTAGTATAGGTATGCTACACAATGAAAAAATTCACCAATTAGTCGAAGATCCGGAATTGGGAAATCAAACGAAATCCGGCCTCATAACCGCCGTGATCGAACGCCATGCGGCTGTCCGCATCGGGTTAGCGAGCTGCTTGGGCGAACGGTACGGCAGTATTCCGGTGTTTTTCTTCGACAGCCTCGAAGATCTAATCCACCAAACAAGTGGAGTCCCGCAATCTATTGGACTGATTATCTTAGGTCAAACTTCTGAGGATCTCGTCGAGGTCCGAGAGGCAGCGGCCTGGATAGCGGGTGGGCGAGGAGACCACGTGCCTATTCTCGTGTTTTCTGAATTGGAGGAGCGCGTATATGCGTCATTAAGTATCGCGGCCGGTGCCTCGGGCTTTGTGCATAAAAGCGCAGCCGTTTCTGTGCTTTTGGAAGCCGTCAATACCCTGCTTGACGAGGGAGGCTTTATAAATGGCAAGCCCTTCCGCATTGACCGAAATGGTCACGCCTCGCCTACAGTCAAGGATATGCCGTTCGCAAATCTGTCGGAAAGGGAGTTTCAGATGGCTTGGTATTTCGCTCAGGGATACCGCATGGCAGACATCGCGGAAGAATTGGGGCTGGGACGCTCGACCGTGTCAACCTATAAAAAGCGGCTGTTCGAAAAACTGAATATTAAGTCAAGCTCGCAGTTTGTGCAGTTTTGGAATTACTTCTGCAGGCATCCGATGAATGCCGCCGGCGGACTTTTCACCCTAAGACGATACGCCTGACGGCCAAAGCCGTGGGCACTCATATTACAAGCGGTTATTGATATATCAACCATGAGCCTTCCCCCAAAACTCGTCCTGCAGGCCAGCCTCCTTGGGGCTGCCTCGCTGATCGTAGCTTCCACATTTGTTAAGTGCTACGGACTGTACCTTATTTTAAGTTCATTAATGCTTTTTGCGCTCTGCCTCTATGTGGCCAGATATTACCGACGGCCGTAGTCAGTTCCTCGGCCGATAGGCCAAGCAGCGGTGTTTAAGAAAAAATCAGCTGGGCCGGGCGGGAGCCGGCCAAGTTGGTTATTGGCATTGAAGGTTGTTTAGGCCTAGCCTTTCTTATATAGGATCATCAGGAGGCACAGCATCAGCAAGACAAGGCCGATCGCGGATAAGATCCAGAGCGACGAATGTGATTCGCCGAAAATACTGCCTAACAAGATACATATAATGCCGAAGATCCCGATTGTTTCCTTCATGTTCAGCTTGTTTGTCGTGGCACCGGCGTGCAGATCTAGTTTGTTTGACTCCATACGATAAGGATAGATGATGTAACTTAATTTATCCGTTGCCGAACCCAACGCATCCCTAAGGGCACTGTTATCGCTTCGGCTTCCTATTGTTAATACGTTACGCGAATTTATTTTACCCCACGTGCGCTGATTTTTTTGTTTTCCTTGCGTAGGATACTTTCGCTTTGCTCGCGGCATCGCGGGAGCGTTTCTTCTTTTTTTTCTTTTCCGTACCTTGTAAGCCGATAATACCATAGCATATGTTTACTAAAAAGACACCATTGATCATCGCGCTGCTTCTGTTTTCGACGACGATCGCGGTAAGCCAAATGAAAGTAAGGGACGACGTGGAGGATACGTACAAATGGGATCTCACGCATCTGTACGCGACGGACGACACCTGGCGGGCGGAGAAGGGGCGCGTGGCGGAGGATATGCAACAGCTCGTGGCCTACCGCGGAAAGCTCGCCCAGTCTGCAGCAACTCTGCGTGAGGCCCTCGAACTGAATAATTCAATTATCAAGGAGCTGTATCGATTGTATTCCTATGCGTCGATGAAGTCGGACCAGGATACGCGTGTGACCACGTACGCGGGAATGAAGCAGGAATTGCAGCAGCTCATTGCTCAACATGCCGCGCTTGCCTCCTATATGGAACCCGAATTATTGGCCTTGGATGAAGCCCAGGTAGCAATGTTTTTTGAATCCGAAAAAGGACTTGAGCCGTACCGATTTTACTTGGCTGACCTGTTGCGCAAGCGCGAGCACCGTGGATCGGAAGAGGTCGAACGGATAATGGCGCATGCCGCACTGATGAGCGGAAACGCGGCGAATATCTATAGCACGTTTGCCAACGCCGAATTTCCGTATCCAAAAATTGAGGTGGACGGCAGGCAGGTGACACTCAATCCCGCCAATTTTGCCCTGTATCGGGGTAGCGACGACCGCGATGTGCGACGCACCGTGTTTTCGTCGTTTTTCGGTAAACTCAATGAGTTTCAGCGTACTTTCGGGGCGCAGCTTTACGGCAACATCAACGCGGGGCTGTTCAATACACGTGCGCGGAACTATGAGAGTACCTTGGCATCGGCACTCGATGCGAATAATATCCCGACGGATGTTTACCACAACCTGGTCGCCAACGTAAACGAAAATCTGGAGACCTTTCATCGTTACCTGAACCTGAGGAAGCGCATGATGGGATTGGATACCCTGCACTATTACGATTTATATGCCCCCTTGGTGGCGCAAACCGATTTGGAGTACACGGTGGAGGAGGCTATCGACAACATCCTGCATTCCTTACGGCCCTTAGGTGCGGATTATATCGACGTGTCTAAACGAGCGTTCGACGAGCGCTGGATTGACATGTATCCCAATGAGGGCAAGCGTTCGGGCGCGTATTCCAACGGGTCGGCCTACGACGTGCATCCGTATATTCTGATGAACTACAATGGCAAATATAGCGACATGGCCACGCTGACCCACGAACTGGGCCACACCATGCACAGCTACCTGACGAACCAAAAGCAGCATTTTGCGAATGCCAACTACGCTATCTTCGTGGCGGAGGTGGCATCCACGCTGAATGAGGAGCTGCTAAACGACTATATGCTGAAACAGATTGCCGACGACGATGCCCGTTTGGCGATCTTGGGGAACTACCTCGAAGGAGCAAAGGGAACGCTGTTCCGGCAAACGCAGTTCGCGGAGTTTGAGGCGATCATTCACGACCGGGTGGCAAAGGGTGAAGCCCTAACCGGAGAGGATTTCGATCGCATCTATCTGGAACTGACACGCAAATACTATGGCCATGCCGACCAGGTGTGTATCGTCGACGGCTTTATCAAATCCGAATGGTCGTATATCCCGCACTTCTATTCCAGTTTTTATGTGTTCCAATACGCCACATCGTTTACCGCCTCCACGGCGCTCGCGGAAAAAGTGCTGCGCGGGACGGATGAGGATCGCAGGAGGTATTTGGACTTTTTGGCTGCCGGAGCAAGCAAATATCCGGTTGACCTACTCGCCGATGCCGGTGTGGATATGAATACCAAAGAACCCTTCGACTTGACGATCGCAAAGATTAATCAGGTCATGGACGAAATGGAAGCCATTCTTGAGCGGAAAGGCATGTAGAAACAGCAGTAAGATATGGTACCTCACACCCGGAAAATAACTCCTGAATCAAAAGCGGTTTTTGACAACTTGATCAAGTATGCCATCGCGCCACGTCCCATTTGCTTTGCCAGTACGGTAGACAGCGACGGGAAGGTGAACCTGAGTCCGTTCAGCTATTTCACCATGGTGTCGCACCAGCCGCCCATTTGCGTTTTTGCGCCCGTTCGGCGCATGCGCGACGGTACCACCAAGCATACCTACGAGAATATCCTGCAGGTGCCTGAAGTAGTCATCAATATCGTGAACTACGCGATGGTGCACCAGCAGTCGTTGGCCAGCGCGGAATACGATCGCGGCGTCGACGAATTCGCCAAATCGGGATTCACGCCTGTGGCCTCCGAGCTGGTCGCCCCGCCCCGCGTGGCGGAGTCGCCCGTACAATTGGAATGCCGCGTCCGCGATGTCATTTCGCTAGGCGACAATCCGGGCGGAGGCAGCCTCATACTGGCCGAGGTGCTGCTGATGCACGTACAGGACGGGTTGCTGGATGGGCAGGGTGCGATCCGTCTGGCCGACTTAGACTTGGTCGCTCGCTTGGGTGGCAACTGGTATTGCCGCGTCACGGCCGACAGTCTTTTCGAAGTTCCCAAGCCACAGCGCAGCCGTGGCATTGGCGTGGACGGATTGCCCGAAGCCATCCGCTACTCACCGGTGCTGACAGGTAACCACCTCGGACAGTTGGCCAGTGTCGAACGCCTGCCCACGCTTGACCCGAAAGGAGCGGTGCACGGTGACAAAACCCTTCAGGATTTAAAGGCGAAGTTCCACGGCGATAAGGCTACGCTACAGTTGCACCTGCATCGCAAGGCCGCGGGCCTTCTCGACCAGGGCATGCTAATCGACGCCTGGCAGGTGCTGTTGCTGGGACTGTGAGTCGGTTTCGGCGTTAATATCACCGAATCGAGAAGCGAGACATGGCGGCTTGGATGCACGCAAGCCTTCTGCTAGAACACCTCGCGCGATGCGCCTACGTACGTCAGAAACTCGATGATCGGCTCAGACAGTAGGTGCGCGTCGCGTTGCTGCTGAAAACGACGGAAACTGGGCGTATTAAGCAAGACCTGCTGGATGTCTTTGTTTTTGTATTGCGATGTATGCATAAACGTATTTCCGTCGGCCGTCTGCACAATGGTGTAGAGAAACTGCGTGGGGTCTAATTTTCGGAAGTCTGCGAGAAATGCCTCGATCATTTCCCTGTTGGTATTTACATACGCGTCCCTGACGGTGTAGGTTACTTTAACGACAATCATGTTTTCTGGATTTTTGATTTCTTAAAACGTTCTGTTTCACATAAGACAGTTTGTGTTTACGAAACGTGACAGAAAAGCAACAGCGATTAGATTCTCGCTAGCTTGCCCGGGTCGACGACGGAGAAAATATGCGTGATTTTTTCGTCCAGCCCCAACGCAAAAACTTGGCAATTGATGAGTGTGGGGCCTAGGTAGAAAAGGAGGGCGGGCTGATGATTGATCTCCCCGACGTTGATCTCAAAATCTTTTTGGTAGCGGTCGTAGAGGTAGGTTATCAGCTTAACCGTATCGCTCATACCGGTAGTCAGTTCGGCTACGACCCTTAGCTTGTCCCCACCGTCCGCTAAAACTTGCACTTCGTCGGACAACATTTGCTCCAACAAGCTGACGTCGCCACGGCGAATTGCCTCTAGATATTTTTTAAGCTGAGCGCTATCGCCGTTCGGTGGACGTGGGATGGACTTCCCGGCCAGCACTTTCTTTTTCGCCCGCGATAGGAGCTGCCTCGAATTATGAACCGAAATAGAAAGTATTTCCGCGATTTCATCATGCCCGTAGTCAAAGCCTTCTTTTAACAGGAAAACGGCGCGTTCTTTTGCGTTTAACCGATCAAGCAACACAAGCAAGGAGTAGGTTAGGATCTCCTTCAATTCGATGTCACTTTCGCCTTGGTTGGTGACAACGGGTTCGGGCAAGATCACTTTCCGTCGTCTTTCCCGGTCGTTCTTTTTTTTCAGGTTGATCGATCCGTTAACTACCGCTCTTATCAGGTACGCTTGTTGGTGGGAAATGGACTCGGCGCTTTTCTCGTTATATTTAATAAAGACTTCCTGCAGTACATCGTCGCTGTCCTGAATATTTCCTAAAATGTTATATGCGTACGGAAAGAGTTTCTTTTTTAGGAATGCCAAATCGTCCACTTTCGGTTTTTATTGGTTAGACAGTTAAATGGATAGGGCTGCGAAAAACCCGGCGGCCGCCATCAAAAGAGGCGTAAATCAGCGCACTGTACGCGAAAAAAAATGGATATTTCTCCCCCTGGCTTCCACGGTTCGGAAAATATTTCCTACTTTCGGCATCGTGAATGCCGGAGAGCGGTTATTCTAATTATTCTTTTGCAAGTTAATAAAACGTTTAATATAAATACCATGAGTCTAAAAGATTTTAAAGGCGTATTGACCGGCGACCGGGTTCAGGAGCTGTTTGAGATTGCCAAGGCCAATCAGTTCGCCTTGCCAGCCGTGAACGTCATCAGTACCAACTCGATTAACGCGGTGATGGAAACCGCCAAAGCGATGAATTCGCCGGTAATCGTGCAGTTGTCAAATGGTGGCGCGCAATTTTATGCAGGCAGGTCTATGAATAACGACAATATGCGTGCTTGCGTGCTAGGCGCGGTATCGGCTGCCCAACACGTGCACCTACTGGCCGAGCACTACGGCGTTGCGGTGATCCTGCATACTGACCACGCCGCCAAAAAGCTGTTGCCTTGGATCGATGGGATGCTGGAACACGGCGAGCGCTTCTTTGCCCAACACGGCAAGCCGCTCTTTTCATCGCACATGCTTGACCTTTCCGAAGAATCCGTCGAGGAGAATATCGCCATTTCTGCTAAATACTTGGAGCGCATGAAGCCGCTGGGCATGACGATCGAGATCGAGCTCGGCGTCACCGGCGGAGAGGAAGACGGCGTCGACAATACGGACGTAGACTCGTCAAAGCTCTACACCCAGCCCGAAGAGGTGGCGTACGCGTATGAGGAGCTGAGCAAGGTAAGCGATAAATTTACAGTAGCGGCAGCCTTCGGTAACGTGCATGGCGTATACAAGCCGGGCAATGTGAAGCTGCAACCTATCATCCTGCACAACTCGCAGGAGTATATCCGTAAAAAGTTCGGGTTGTCGGCCGAAAAGCCAGTTAACTTCGTGTTTCACGGCGGTTCGGGATCTTCTCCCGAGGAGATCACAGAAGCCCTGTCGTACGGTGCGATTAAGATGAACATCGACACCGACATGCAGTGGGCGTTCTGGGACGGGGTCAAGAACTATTACGTGGCTAATGAGGGGTACCTCCAAGGGCAGATCGGCAACCCGGACGGTGCCGACTCGCCTAACAAGAAATACTATGATCCGCGCGTGTGGCTGCGCAAGGGCGAGGAAGCTTTCGTGGCGCGCCTGAAGCAAGCATTCGAGGAATTGAACGCGGTGGACGTCAATAGCAAACTATAGGTTATTGGCAATTCCGTAGTCATCAGGCAAGAGACCCCACATACGCTTCTTCCCACCGCGTATGGGAGGGGTCTCTTGTCGTTTTCCTAGCTCCTGCCTTTACTGACTAACCATTATACAAACCTGTAACGTTATGTTTGAAGAAATTATTAGCGCTGTCAACGGCATCATCTGGAGCGATGCCATGATTATCCTATGCCTGGGATTGGGCATTTATTTCTCCATCGCCACCCGGTTCCTCCAAGTGACCCATCTCAAGGATATGGCACGTCTGCTGTTTGGCGGGGGAGCGTCAGCGAAAGGAGTGTCCTCGTTCCAAGCCTTTTCAATCGCGCTTTCGGGCCGTATCGGTACCGGCAACATCGCTGGCGTGGCCACGGCTATCGCCATGGGCGGGCCGGGCGCGGTTTTTTGGATGTGGGCGATTGCGTTTTTGGGCAGTGCGTCGGCTTTTGCCGAGGCTACGCTTGGGCAGATCTACAAAGAGGTCAAGGACGGCCAATATCGTGGCGGCCCTGCCTTTTATATCGAGAAAGGATTGGGCGTCAAGTGGTATGCGGTCCTTTTCGCCGTAGTCACCATCCTGGCTACGGGTTTCTTTTTGCCAGGCGTGCAAAGCAATAGTATCGCGCTCAGCGTGCAGAATGCCTTTGATATTCCGGTTGCCTATACGGGGACCATACTATGCGTCTTATTGGGGCTGGTTATCATTGGCGGCGTCAAGCGTATCGGCAAGGTGGCCGAAATTGTCGTTCCTTTTATGGCGGGAGCCTATATCTTAATGTCGGTAATCATTATCGCCATCAACTACCGTGCGATCCCCGCTGTGTTCCAGCTGATTTTCTCTTCGGCTTTCGGTGTCGACTCAGCATTTGGCGGCATCATCGGCATGGCCGTCTCTTGGGGAGTCAAGCGTGGTATCTATTCTAACGAGGCCGGGCAGGGTACGGCACCGCATGCTGCCTCTGCGGCGGAAGTGAGCCATCCGGCCAAGCAAGGGCTTGTACAGGCCTTTTCGGTCTATATCGACACGCTTTTCGTGTGTACGGCCACCGCGTTTATGATCATCTTCACAGGCAAGTATAACGTGCTGAATCCGGAAGGAGGACACATCGTCGAGAATATCCCGGGCGCGGAAATCGGCCCGGAATACACCCAACACGCCGTGGCTGCCCACTTCCCCACCTTAGGCGCGGGCTTCGTCGCCTTGGCACTCCTGTTTTTCGCGTTTACGACCATCATGGCTTACTATTACATGGCGGAAACCAACTTAAGCTATCTGGACAAGAAAAGCCGGCACAAATGGGCTATCTGGGTCTTGCGGATGCTTATCTTGGGCGCCACGTTCTACGGGACAATCAAAACGGCTGAGGTGGCGTGGGCACTCGGCGACATCGGCGTCGGGGCGATGGCGTGGTTGAACCTGATCGCAATCTTCCTGCTGCGCAAGCCGGTGCTCAAGGCGTTTAGGGATTACAACGCACAGCACAAAGCCGGTAAGAATCCGGTATTCCGCCCGACGGAACTCGGCATCACGAATGCCACGTTTTGGGACGAGGAAAAGAAACGTCCTGACGGATAACGGCGACTGAGGCAATACGCATACTTCAGGCACGGCAAGTTGGTTTTCTGGCCGAACTGTCGAAGGCTTTTTCATCGCTTGAAAGCTTTGTAAATCGTAGGGAAACCGCCGGGATTCCCTGATTTTTCAATTCTGAATTTGCTATCTAATCCGTACCTTTGGCGCATGCCCGAAAAAATTATTATTCTTGATTTCGGTTCCCAATATACCCAGTTGATTGCTAGGCGGGTGCGGGAGCTAAGCGTTTACTGTGAGATACATCCATACAACAACATTCCCGCTTTTGATGACGACGTCAAGGGTGTTATCCTGTCGGGCAGCCCTTTTTCCGTACGGCAGGCAGATGCGCCACAGGTAGATTTTGCTGCCATGCAGCAACGGTTTCCTGTGTTGGGCGTTTGCTATGGCGCTCAATATATGGCGCAGGCCAGTGGCGGGGAAGTCTTGCCTTCGCAAGACCGCGAGTACGGCAGAGCAAACCTTAAGGAAGTGGACGGACAGAACGCCCTCTTGCGCGGGGTGCCGGTGGGTTCGCAGGTATGGATGTCGCATGGCGATACCATCACGACCATCCCGGAGGGCTTCCAAGTGATTGCCAGCACGGATCACGTGCGGGTGGCGGCGTACCAGATTGCGGGCACGCAAACCTATGGCATCCAATTTCACCCCGAGGTGACGCATAGCACCGACGGCTTGCAGGTGCTTAAGAATTTTGTCGTCGGCATCTGCGGGTGTGGCCAAGAATGGACACCCGAATCGTTCGTCGACAGCACGATTGCCTCGCTGAAGGAAGAGTTAGGCAATGACCATGTCATCATGGCGCTGTCTGGTGGCGTGGACTCCACGGTAGCGGCCATGCTGCTGCATCGGGCCATCGGCCACCGATTGCATTGTATCTTTGTAGACCACGGCTTACTGCGCATGGGCGAGTTCGATCAGGTACTCGATTCCTACCAGCACATGGGGTTGAATATTAAAGGCGTCAATGCCAAGGACCGGTTCTATGGGCAGCTGCTTGGCGTAACTGATCCGGAGCGGAAACGCAAGATCATCGGTGGCGCGTTTATTGAGGTGTTTGACGAGGCAGCCCATGCCGTGCAGGAAGAGCTCGGTGCAGGGGAAGAGGTGAAATGGCTGGGACAGGGAACGATCTACCCCGACGTGATCGAGTCCATTTCCGTAAAGGGACCCTCGGCGACCATCAAATCGCACCATAACGTGGGAGGCTTGCCGGATTACATGAAGTTGAAGGTGGTAGAGCCACTTAAAGCGCTATTCAAGGACGAGGTCCGCCTTGTGGGCCATGCGTTGGGTATCGACCCGGCAATTTTGGCACGACACCTGTTTCCCGGTGCCGGACTGCGCATCCGCACACTCGGAGATATCACCGAGGAAAAGGTGCGGATTTTGCAAGAAGCGGATGCAATTTACATGCGCAATCTGCGCGAGTCGGGTTGGTACGAGAAAATTTGGCAGGCCGGCACCATCTTTTTGCCGGTGCAGTCCGTGGGCGTTATGGGCGATGAACGCACGTACGAGTACGTCGTGGCCTTGCGGGCTGTCGGCTCTTTGGATGGCATGACCGCAGATTGGATACATCTGCCATATGACTTGTTAGCGAAGATATCCAACGAAATTATCAATAAGGTAAAGGGAGTAAATAGGGTTGTCTATGATATTAGTTCAAAACCGCCAGCAACAATCGAATGGGAGTAAGCTCCTGCTCATTGCTGCGTTATTCTTACTCGTAGCGGGCTGTACTCCACGATTTTCGCGGCCTAAGCCGCCGACGAAGGCTCCGGAAGTAGAAGAAAAACCGGTGGAAAAGGCGCCTGAAGAGGAAGGGGAAGAGGTCGACGCGCCTTTCCGTACGGATAATCAGATCGCGTTGCTCCTGCCCTTTCAGCTGAATAGAAGTACCGCAAATAACCCTACTGCGAACGACGTGCAGCGCGCCGCCCTGGCACTCGACTTTTACCAAGGGTTTAATATGGCGCTCAACAAACTTGCCGGACAGGGGGCTGACTTCGAGCTTAACGTATTGGACACGCGCGATAATGAAGCCGAAAACATTCGCATCGCGCAATTGGAAGAGGTACGCGAAGCTGCGCTTATCGTAGGGCCAGTCTTTCCCAAGGAAATACATGCCTTTGGCCAGCGCGCTGACCTAAGCCGCGCCCTCCAAATTTCGCCGTTGGCGGCCAGCGCTCCCAGCGATTTTGATAACCCGAACTTGGTGACGCTGACGGCTCCGTTAGCCGTACATACGCGTGTGCTGGCTGAGGACATCGCCAAAAACGTCAAGAGCAGCGACGTTATCCTGTTGTATGATGTGGGCGACGCAAGCAGCCGACAATTTTTACCTGCCGTAAGGGCCGAAATCCAGCGCGCTAGCCCAAGCGCTACGGTGGTGGATATTAATGACTTGGAGGAGCTGGCGGAGCGTGCCCGTACCATGGGAACGAATTACGTAGTGTGCGGAACGGTCAACCAATACCAAATTACCCCTTTGCTCAAAAGCTTGACTACCTTGGCGGCCGACCACGCTATGGACATCCGACTATTCGGGCACCCCAATTGGGAAAAGCTGGATTTCGACGCAGGGGAGGGCCTAGCAGCCTTCCGTACCCGGATTACGACATCCTACCACGTGAATAAGCAGGCCTCGGCGGTACGTCAGTTTGAGCGGGAATATCGCGATGAATTTGGCGTGGAACCTTCTGAATTTTCATTCAAGGGATACGATGCCGGCTACTATTTCGGAACCCTGCTGGCCGAGTACGGACGCGACTATCGAGACCATATCACGAAAGAGGAATACGACGGGATGCACAACACGTTCCGTTTTACCTACGACCCGGCCGAGGGCTTTGTCAACAGCCACGTCCTGATCTTGGAATACAGGCAAGGCGAGTTTCGCGCGCTTAACTAGTAAGTATGGCAGCTACCGACTCCCGCCGTTTAGCCCAGTATTTGCAAACCGCGGCCCGTATCCATGACGGATACCGAGGTCCCGAGCCGTTTGCGCGCTATCTCACGGGTTACTTCCGAGCCAATAGACAGATGGGGAGTCGCGATCGTCGGATGGCCACCCGCTTGGTATATAACGTGTTTCGGATGGGGAGGGCAATGGCCAACCTGCCATTTCACCAACGTGCCGTATTGGCGGATTTCCTGTGTGGCGAAGATGCCCGTTTTGTGAACGCGTTCGAGCCGAGGTTGCTTCCTTGGGTAGGCGGTGGCCTTGATGCGCGGATTGCCGCAGCCGCGGACGCCTATGGTTTTCGCCTGTCGGATGTTTTTCCCTTTGCCGCGTATTTGTCGCCAAGCCTGGATCGCGAGGCTTTCGTTACCAGCCATCTCATACAGCCCGAATTGTTCCTCCGTATGCGACGCGGCAGTGAAATGCGCGTAAAAAACTTACTCACCCAAGCGGATATTGCATTTCGCGAGGTCGGCTCACACGGTTTGGCATTGCCAAGCGGGACGCCGGTAGACCAGGTCAAGGGTTTGAGAGGACACTATGAAGTACAAGATTTGTCGTCCCAGCAAACAGCGGCTTACATGGCGGCTGGCCCAGGCGAAAGCTGGTGGGATGCCTGCGCCGGATCGGGGGGGAAATCGTTGCTGCTGCTCGACCGCGAGCCCCGGGTAAGGTTGTTGGTATCCGATACGCGCCTAACCATCTTGCGTAACCTGAACGAGCGTTTCGATCAAGCGGGCATCCGTTCCTATCGGCAGAAGATTATCGACGTTGCGAAGTCGCCCGAGACGATTCTGGGCGATGAACGTTTTGACGGTATCATCGTGGATGCGCCCTGCACGGGGTCGGGCACGTGGGGCCGCGCGCCTGAGATGTTGGCTAGGTTCCAGCCCCAGCGCATCGATCATTTCGTTTCGCTCCAGCAGGATATCGTGTTCCAAGCCGCAAAATTCCTGCGCCCGGGTCGCCCGCTGGTCTACATCACCTGTTCCGCCTTCGAGGCGGAAAACGAGGGAATCGTAAAGTACATGGAGGCTACCTGCGGATTGCGGGCCGAACGGATAGATATGCTGCACGGTTATACTCACCGTGCGGACACGATGTTCGTAGCGCGGCTGGTTCGTGTATAGGAGTCACTGAACAAGCAGGTTGCAGCCCCGTACGTCGCTGTGGTCAAACCGGCCTAACACCTCAAACGTGCCGTCGGGGTACACCTTTCCTAAATCTTGGGTTTCGATAAAGGCACACGAGTATAGATTGGCGAGGTCTATAATGTTCAGGGCACCCGTTCTTCCCCAATTTTCCAGACTGAAAGGATCATTGGTTTCGCGAGCAATGGCGCGCATCCATGGCGGACAGCGAAAGCGCCCTTCCCCGTAAGAGTACGCTTGGGAGAGCAGTTCGGTCATCCCATATTCGGAATGGATTTTCCCGACTCCAAAGCGCTGCGCCAATAAGGCGTGTACTTCTTCCCGAACCATTTCCCTGCGTCGGCCTTTCATGCCGCCTGTTTCCATCACGGTCATTTCGGGAAAGTCCACTGCATGGGCGTCCGCAAAATCCAGCAGCGCATAGGTAACGCCGATCAATAGGGTAGGAGTCCGCTCTGCCTTGAGTTTGTTCAGGGTAGCCAGCAGACGGTCGTGGTCATATAGAAAGTATCCGGAATGTGGTACTTGGCTGCGTTTGATGAGGTGATCGACCATGTAGATCAACGACGATCCTTCGCGCTCCAGGTAGGAAGGGAGCAGGGCCAGGATGGCCAAACCTGCCGGATCGCCGTAAAAGGTCTGGAACGTACGCAGGAAGCTCTTTTCATAGAGCCCGACATCGGCCACTACATGCTGGCTTTGCACGGTTCCGGTAGTGCCGGAGCTCTGAAAGGTGACTGCCGGGGATTTTCCGTCAACAATGATGCGTTGCTGTTTGAAAAAGTCGATGGGCAGGAACGGAACCTCGTCTAGGCGCGTCACCCGTTGAGGATCGATGCGGCGCAGTGCGACATAGCGCTTATAGACGGGACAGGCCTGCGCTTGGTAGCGAAAAACTTCCAGACAGGTCCGGACGAAGGATTCCTCCGAATCAATCGCGAAAATCCGGTTTTCTAAGTCTATAGTGTGTGTAGCCATGCCGTTTTTCCTGCTCAAAGATACGGTTTTCGAAGCGGAAGCAGTGCGTGTACGCCATTCATGCGCAAACATTATGGCGTTGTTGCGTGTACTATACCTGAACCAACATCACTTATTTATGGCAAAGACTATTGGAATCATCATGATCGTGGTGGGCATCCTAATGCTCATCTGGACCGGATTTTCTTTTACCAAAAAAGAAACGCTGGTGGATATCGGCTCGGTGGAAATCGCGGCTGATAAAAAGGAAACAGTAAATTGGCCTCCCTATGTGGGTGGTGGTGTGTTAGCCGCCGGGGTACTCCTCTTGTTGGTCGGGCGAAAAAGATAGGCTAGGCATACAAAAAAAAAGACCGGCCTGCGTGTTTGCTGCCGGTCTTTTTTTGTAAATGTTGCCGTGGTTAAAGCATGCCGCCGCACACGGAGATAACCTGGCCGTTGACGTAGGCCGAAAGGTCCGAAGCCAAAAACAGGCAGACGTTGGCCACGTCTTCCGTCTCTCCAGCGCGTTT
>Ga0079224_100000312_pt1 | contig 44951 bp, 52 predicted proteins | sample Stecom2015_FD_80414 | JGI IMG/M metagenome (GOLD analysis project Ga0079224, IMG submission 80414) | Agricultural soil microbial communities from Utah to study Nitrogen management - Steer compost 2015 | ecosystem: Environmental > Terrestrial > Soil > Agricultural land | place: USA: Utah... | reverse complement strand
CACGATGTCCGTCCAGAAACCCCTCACGGTGGCCGGAACGCGCTACGCGATCGGGATGGATCGCTTCGCCAGCGTGGAATCCGGCCGGATCGATTCGTTCCGGCTGGACTATTACAGCGCGCTGTCGATCGCACCGTTCCAGCTTGTCGCGTCGGCGGGCGGGGACGTGTACTACCTCGACGCGAACAATTCGCTGGAGCAATACAACGGCGACGAAACACTCGCCTCGGATCGTGTGCTCTGTGCCGCCGAACGGCTCGGCGAGCTGTTCATCGCCGACGTGAGCGACGTGGTGGCTCAGGGCGACAAGGACGATGCGGGCAGCAAGGGCACTATCTCCGGCGTGAGCCATGACTCACTGGACTCGCCCGCCTACACCGACTGGACGGAGCTCGCCATCAACAAGGACGACTACGTGGTGGAGATCACGGCGGCGTCCAATCCGTCGATCGTGCTCGGCATGTACAAGATCGCCACGATCGCGTCCGGCTCGCTCACGCTGGCGACGGGCGCGGGCGCCGATGGCGACGTGTCGTTCCGTATCTTGCGCGGCCCGAAGGTCTGGAAGGCGTCGACGGCGAGCCTGACGCCGTACACGGCGACCACCGGCTCGGTTCCTGTCGGCTGTCACGCGATCGCGTGCTACCGCGACCGGATCATCCTCGCCGGCGACGGCACGCCGGGCTTCTACGCTTCCCGGCAGGGCGACCCGTACGACTTCAATTACGGCGCGTCCGACCTCGATCCGGCGCGGGCGTACAGCGGCGTGCTGAGCACGGCAGGCGGTACGGGCGTGCCCATCCATGCGGTGGTGGCGTTCGCGGACGACTTCCTTGTGTTCGGCTGTCGGAACGAGTTGTGGGTGATGCTGGGCGACATCACTTACGGCGGTGTCATCGTGAACCGATCCCGGGAGATCGGCATTCTGTCGCGCACGGCGTGGTGTCGGCTGCCGGATGGAACGATGGTGTTCCTGTCGGCCGGCGGGCTCTACGCGATTGCGCCGGGATCGGGAGGGTTCCCGGTTCGGGTTTCGGATGCGATCCCGCGCGAGCTGCTGGGCGTCGATCCGCTCAGCACTACGATCACGATGGCGTACGACCTGTACGATCAGGGCATTCATATTTACCTGACGCCGGATAGCACATCGGGCCTTCCGACGCACTGGTTCCTCGACTGGAACACGAAATCGTTCTGGCCGGTTCGGTTCGGCGCCAACAGCTTTGACCCGACCGCACTGCTGGCGTTCCGCAAGATCGGCTCCGGTAGTCATAGCGACGTGCTGTTAGGTTGCCGGGACGGGTATATCCGCCGCTACAGCGATAGTGCTTCAACCGATGATGGCACGCCCATTCTCTCGAACGTCATGATCGGACCACTGCGCCCCGGCGGCAGCATGGCGCAGGACGGTAACCTCACCGAGATGATCGCCAACCTCACCAGGGATTCAGGCTCAGTCAATTGGGCGCTGTACGTGGGCGAGACGCCGGAGGATGCACTCCGGTCATCGGCCCGGCAAGTAGGCACGTGGTCGGGTGGACACAACCGGCGGGTGCGTCCGCGGGTACGGGGAAACGCGATCTACCTGCAACTACAGAGTGGAGCACCGTGGGAGCTCGAAGAGCTGATGGTGTCGATGCAGCCGGCGGGGCAGCGACGATGATTGCACTCAATCCGAATGTCACGAACATCGACGACGTGCGCCGTGCCTTGCAGGCGATCAAGATGCACTTCGATCGGCTGACCGCGTACGGATCGCTGTACCGGGTAGGCGCGACGACGCAGACGATCGGCGGCACGTTCCAAAAGGTGCTCGGCTACGACACGAACGGTCCGGCGCAGGGAACGACGCCGGACAAGGCGAACGGGCGGATCACGGTCGAGCACAGCGGGCGATACCTGGTGTTGGTGGATATGGGGCTGCTGACCGAGGGTTCGGCCGGCGGCGTGACGATAGAAGGACGCAAGAACGGCGTCGCGATCCCGGGCTGCGTGACTCGGTTCTATGTCAACACCGAGGAGCGCGCGGGCAGTGTGTCGGCCATCGTTGACTGCGAGGCGGGCGACTACATCGAGGTGTACGCCACCGGATCGGGCGCGACGTTCACGTTTATCTGCTGCAACCTCACGGTGCATCGCGTCGGATAAGGAGATTTGTGATGAGTCTACCTTGGCTGGATCCACGTGTGCTGTCGTTCAAAGATTTGCCAGGTCTTGGCCTCAGCATCCTCAACTCGCTGTTTTATCAGCAGCAGGCGGACGAGATTCGAGACTTCTCCGACCAGCAGTACAGCAACGTGCTCGGCGGCTGGGCGGCAGTGGGCAACGGTGGGCAGCCGGGGCTCATGGATTCATCGGGCAACTACCACCTGCTTCCCGACGTGATGGGGACGCTGGATCGATACGCTACTGATATCAGCGGGCTTATGCAGGCGGACTCGGCGGCACAGGAGAATGCGTACCAGCAGCATTCGGCTGGCGTCCTGGACCGGATGCACGGCCTGATCGGCGATTTGACGAGCGCATATAGCGGTCTCTCCGATCGGCTGCTTGGCGCTTATAACCAAGGCGCTTCATCACTGGAGCAGGGATTTCTGGACCGCTACAACCGCGGGCTTGCCAATCTAGAAGGCATGGGCGATCAGGAGCGTCGCGACATCAACGAGCGGTACGACGCCCGCAGCGGCGCGCTGAATCAGGACCTTATCAGCCGCGGTATCCGCAATTCGACTGTCGCGCAGTCGATGCAGCAGGGCAACGAGCGGGAGCGTACGGCCGATCTCGGGCGGCTGGAGGAGCGCCTTCGCCAGCAGCGGCTCGACACCGACGCGGCGCTGTCGGGCGACCTGCTGAACATGCAGGGCCAGAACTTCGTCAACCGCATGAACCTGATGGGCGGGCTAGAGCAGGGCGCGTTCGACCTTCAGTCCCAGCTCGGGCATAACCTCATGAATACGCAGAACAGCCTTTCTGCGGGCCTTGTCGATATGCAGAACGCCAACCGTCGAGATTTGACGAATTTCTTAGCGGGTGTCGGCCAGCATCGAGTGAATATTACAGGTACGGCAGCGACGAACATGCTCAACGCGATTGCGGGCACCAACTTCGTGCCGCCGTCGAACGATTACCTGGCGGTCAACGCTAGCCTCGGATCAGCGCAGCAGGCGGCCAGGGTGCTCGACTGGCAGCAGGAGGAGGCCCGCAAGAACCGGGAGATGTCATTCCTGAGCCCGTTGGCGGGTGCGGGCTCGGCTGCGATCGGCGGGCTGGCGTTCTCCCCGGTGGCCGGTCTGAGCGCCGGAATCACCAAGGGGTTCAGTAAAACGGCGCAGGGCTGGTTCAAGTGACGACTGGCGCGGCGTTCTGCCTGCCCTAACAGGAGTGGACCGTGGCGATCAATATTTATCCGCGACAAGGCATGGCGCCAATCGCTCTTGGCCTGTCCGCCTACATCGGCGGCAAGGGCGAGGGCATGATGCAGCAGGCGCAGATGCTGCATCAATCAAACATGCAGCAGTTCGCGCAGACGGCGCAGATGACGCGGCAGATGGTCGACGCCTACAGCCGCACGGCGTCGCAGGTGCTCGACCACCAGAACCAGGTCGAGTTGCACAACCTGGCACATACGCAAGCGATCGGCCTACTGGACCACCGGCAGCGGCAGGCGCTCGATCTCAAGACGTTCACCGACACGAAGATGCGGCTGGCCGACGTGGAGCAGTACGCCGCGACCGCCGGGCCGGGCGGGACGCCCATCCCGTTTCATGAAGCCTATGCGCAGCTCCAGCAGAAGAACATCGCTGCGGAATATCAGGCGAAGAACCTGGAGTTCCGGTTTGCGACGGACGCCGATCGCATTGAGTACGAACGGATCATGGCCGAAGTCAATGCCATGCGGTCGAACCCGAAGTGGATCAACCCGGACGGCTCATGGAAGCCCGAAGGCGTCGCCGCGCGGGACGCGCTGATGGCGTCGGCCCCGAAGCAGGGGTGGTACCCGCGGCAGAAGCTCACGGCTGCCGAAATGTACGAGCAGGAAACGTTCGTCGATCCGCAGCTCGGCACGCGCGTCACCCGCAGCAAGGACGGTTCGTGGAAGCCGATCGTCAAGCCGACCGATACGCCCGCGATGGCAATGGCGACGAAGCGTGGCGGCGGCGGTGGTAGCGATCCGGCATCGTGGCCGGCGACCATGCCCGATCCGCTCAAGGCGGCGGTGATCCAGCGGGCGGGCGGCAACATGGCCGATGTGGCCGCGGCAGAGCAGTTCACCCGGATCGGCGGCATCCCGTACACGGTCGATCCCAAGACCGGGAAGCTGACGGCGGATCAGGGCTATATCGAGGTCGCCAAGGCGGCGCTACAGGCGGCACAGAACACGCTCCGGCGCATCGATCCTGAAACCGGCGTCGAGGCCACGATCGACCCTGATGAGTTCCGGCGGACCTACCAGATGTTCTTCGACGCGCTGACCGGCAAGCCGCCGTCTGCATCAGCGGCACCGCAGCAGAGTTCATCGAAGCCCGTGCGACCCGCCACGCCCGAGCAGATTCAGGAGCTTCGGGAGATCGCCAAGAGCCCCGGCGTGAACGGCGCGCATGCCCGGCAGGTGCTCAAGGATTTGGGGCTGTAGTCTATGTCGACGTTGCCCAGCTACGACGAAATGGAATCCATCCTGACGCAGCTTCGCGGCGAGCCGAAAGAGGACGCCGGCCCGAAGCTGCCGTCGTACGATGAGATGGAAGCCATTCTGGCCCGGCTGCGCTCGCTGCCAAGCGAGCCGTCGCCGATCCAGCGACGCGCGCAGGAGTTGGCGTCTGCGGACGCGACGCTGCCCGGGCGGCTCGAGGAGATCGCGCAGTCTGCCGGCCCGTGGGAGCGTGAGCAGATCGCGGCGGCGTACCTTGACGAGTTGGAGCGGACCCGTCCGAGTGAACCGGCGGGAATGGCGTCCCGGATGGGGCGTGCGGTGGCGCGCAGCACAGTCGGCGCGGGAAAATCCATCGACCGCACGGCCGAGATGATCGCACTTGAGGCGTTCGGGGCAAAGAGTCTCGATAGCCTGAGCCCCGAGCAGCGCGCGTTCGTGAATCAGATGCTTGCCACGCGGGACGAGCAGCAGCCTCTCATCCACCCCGACGACCCGTGGTACAAGAAGTGGACGATCAAGGCCGCAGCTATTGTTCCGCCGATGGCGGCAGGGATCGGGGCGGCAGCCGTTACCGGCGGCGCGGGCGGCGCGGCGTTCTGGGTATCCCAGACGTGGCCGGAACGCTATGAGTCGATGCTGGAGGCGGGACTGCCTGAAGAGACCGCGCGGGGTGCGTCGGCCATTTCGTCGGTGATTGAATCCGCGATCGAAGTTGTCCAGATCAACCCGCTCTCCGGCGTCGCGAAAAAGACCGTCCGCGATACCGTCGCCCGTCTCGTGAAAAACTACGGCAAGGAGTTGGGGGAGGAGGCCGCGCAGGCCATCACCGAGCAGGCGGTCGAATCGCTCGCCAAGGCGCACGTCGGGCTCGACGTCGATGGCGCCGCTGCCGTGCGGAAGGTGATCGATCAGACGCTTGATGCCGCGGGCCCGCTCGCCGTGCTCATGGGTGCGGGTGGTGCGATATCGGCGGGCGCGAGTCGCCTGCGCCGGGAGAACCCGCAGGCGGCGGATCGGCTGTCGAAGATGACCACGCCGAGCCGCAAGGATATTCAGGACGCCGGGCTCGACCCGAAGGAGTTTCCGACGCGCGCGGATCGTGAGGCGCTGGCCGAGGCCCTGCGTGCCGAGCAGGAGAAGGAGTTTCAGGAGTTCGCAGAGCGAGTTCACCCCGAGCTGTTCGAGTCGCGTGACCCGGCACAAGGGGAAGCTGTTACGAAGGAGAACCGTGATGAAGAACGGCAAGTGCACCAAGGGCCAGAAGTCCGCCAAGAAGGCGGCCAAGAAGTCCAAGAAGGCGGCCAAGAAGCGCAAGTAACGCCGGACACGCCCGGCCCGGCTGACGAGTTCATGTTCCGGCCGGGCGACAAGGTAAGTTACGCCACGCGGGCGGGCACGAAGCGCACCGGCACGGTGACCAAGGTGGACGAGGACGGCAACTACGTTGTCCGCCTGTCTACCGGCCGGTCGATCACCGCGCCGCCCGAATCACTGGAGTTGGTCGAACCGCCGGTGGAATCAACCCCGGCGGCGACCGACTCGAAGGTGGAGGAAACGCCGACCCCGCCGGAAGCGGAGGCCGCGACCGAGACGGTCGACGCGCCCGCCGCAGCCCCCGCGCGGCCCCCGCTGACCGAGGACAGCGATTGGTCCGACATCAAGGCCCGGCTCAAAGAGCTGGGGCTGAAGCAGCCGGCACGCAAGAGCACGGCAATCAAGCGGATTCGGGAGGCCGAAGCGGTCAAGGATTCCGTGACGACTGACGCGCCCGCCGCGCCCACCCCGCCAGCTAAGCCGCGGGGCCGATCGGGCATCGGCGCGGTCGAGAAGAAACTGCTGGCGATCCACGATCGCTACAAGGATCTGATCACCGGCTTCGACGCCCTGGGGCTCGAGTCGGCAGAGGATGGATCAAGCCCGATGGAACGGCCGGGCTATACCTTCCTCGACACGCCGAACAATCGCTCGCTGCTGCGGGAGCTGGCCGACCGGCTGCCCAAGCACCTGCACGCGAACCTCAAGCTCGTGCCCAAGGGCGCACCCGGCGCATCATCCGCCGACGGCGCGGATGTTCACGCCGCGATCGGCACGGATCGCATGGTCGAGAGCATCATGCGGTTCGCCGAGCAGGGGAAAAAGCGGACGATCGAACGCACCGTCGAATGGATTCTCGCCCACCCGCTCGAAGTTCAGCCGGAGGAGCTGTACGCGGCCAAGCAGTACCAGATGATCGCGTATTCGCCCGAGACGGCCAAGCAGGCCAAGGGCAAGACGCCCGAGATGGTCGATGTGGGCAAGCTGGCGGTCGGCCAGGAGTTCACTATCGCCGGCGAGCCGCACAAGGTCACCGACATCGACCCGGAACGGGAAGAGGTGACGATCGAGGACGGCGTTACGCTGTCGCTGCCCGAAGCGGCGACGCTGGCGATCGACAAGGGCTCGCTCACCGAGCCGGAGCTGGACGACAGCTTCGACCCGGCGCAGTTCGAGACGGCCTCCGCGCCGACGACGAACCTGCTGGGCGAACGCACCTACGAGCCGCTGACGGGCGAGCAGCGCGGGCTCGAGTTCGGATCGACCACCCGCGGCGAGCAGGTCACCGAGCAGGGGGTGATTACGGCCGGGGGCAAGCTGCGGCTCGACCTCCAGCAGAGCCAGTCCAAGACGGCGGCGGCGGACATCGAGGGGCAGCAGACGTTCTTCGGCGGCGGCATGGGCATCATCCGCCCGGCTGGCGTGATCTCGCTCGACGACATCTGGAACGACGCGAAGCGCGGTCTGTCCCGCGCGGCGTCGCTGGCACGCCGGTTCTTCACGAGCCGCGGCGATCTGCCCGCCGAGGTGTTCCGGGCCAAGATCCGGCGCGACGGCCTGATCCAGTCGATACTCAAGGAGTCCGAGTTCGCCGTGCGCGACCTGCGGAAGGCGCTCCGCAGCGTGTACGGCCGGCTCAGCGCCGTTCCCGAAACCGACCGACTGCTGTTCAACGAAATCCTGCACGGGCAGGCCCCGCTCATCGACGCGCCCGAGGCCCTGCGCCCGGCGTTGCAGAACATGCGCACGCACGTTGACGCGCTCAGCCAGCGGCTTATCGACATCGGCGCGGTCGAGGGCGATCTGGCGGCGACCGTGGCCGCGAACCAGGGCGTCTATCTGACGCGATCCTACCGCGTGTTCGACGACCCGAAGTGGGCGGAATCGGTGCCCATCGAAATCCGCAACAAGGCGAAGGCCCTGCTGCGTTCCGAGTATCCGAACGACACCGACGAGCAGATCGAGGGGCGGATCGCCGCGCTGCTGTACGAGGCGAAGGCGGCCGAAAGCCCGATTGCGCTCATCCGCCAGCACAAGCTCGGCGAGAAAGACCTGTCGATCCTGATGCGGCGGAAGGACATCCCGAAGGAGATTCGGGCGCTCTGGGGCGAGTACAAGGACCCCGTGGTGAATTACGTCCGCAGCGTGGCCAAGCAGGCGAATCTCATCGGGAACCACCAGTTCCTGCATGAGGTGCGTTCGCTCGGGCTGGGCAAGTGGCTGCATGAGACGCCCATCGTCAACGAGACGGGCGAGTACAAGACGCGCATCGCGGCGGACGAGAGCAACGCGATGCACCCGCTCAACGGGCTCTATACGACCCCCGAGATCAAGGCGGCGTTCGATCGCGTGTACGCCCGTCCGGCCGGCGGCGCGCTGTTCGAGGCGTACATGCGGGTGAACGGCACGGTGAAGTTCTCCAAGACCGTGCTGAGCCTGATGACGCAGATCAGGAACCTGGTCGGCAACATCGGGTTCGCCATTGCCAACGGGCACTGGAACGTGGTGCACGCGGCGCCGGCGGCAAAGGCGACGCTGGCGGGGCTTGGGTGGCGCAACAAGGCGGATGAGCGTGCGTATTACAAGCGGCTGACGAAGGCAGGCGTCGTGGGCGAAGGCACGCGGGCCGGCGAGCTCCGCGACGTCCTCAAAGACGCCAACGTGCCGGCGGACCCGACGGTTTTCGAGGGGCCGGCGAGCAAACTGACCGCATGGGCGGCGAAGGCGGCGATCAAGCTCTATTCGGCTGAGGACGAAATCTGGAAGGTCTACGCCCACCGTCACGAGTACAACCGCTACCGCCGCGCGTTCCCCCATTGGACGGACGAGCAGGTGTTCGCGAAGGCGTCGGAGATCGTGCGCAACACGTACCCGACGTACTCGATGATCCCGGAGTTCATTCAGAAGCTCCGGCGGTTCCCGCTGCTGGGCACGTTCGTGTCGTTCCCCGCCGAGGTGATCCGCGTCGGCTTCCACACGATCAAGCTGGCCGCGGATGAGATGAAGAACCCGGCGACCCGGGCGATCGGCGCCGAACGGGCGGTCGGCATCCTGGCGGCGTCATCGCTGACCGGCATCGCCACGATGGTCAGCCGACACCTGATGGGTGTCACCGACGACGAGGACCGCGACATGCGGCAGTTCCTGCCGCCGTGGAGCCAGAACAGCCCGATCATCCATATGGGCAAGGACGAGAAGGGCAACTACAAGTACATCGACCTCGGGTACACCGATCCGTGGTCGGTACTGCGGAAGCCCGTCCTGGCCATGCTGAACGGCGAGTCGTGGGAGGATGGGTTCATTGAGGCGAGCACCGAACTGCTGTCGCCGTTCCTCGGCGAAGAGCTGTTGGCGGCGAAGGTGGTCGAGGTCCGCAACAGCATCCACGGCGACGGCAAGGTGTTCAACCCGCAGGACGACACGTGGACGAAGCTGAAGAAGTCGCATATGCACCTGCTCAGCGCGATCGAGCCCGGCATCATGACCAGCGCCCGCCGCATCGTGAAGGGGCTGGAGGGCACGACGACGGCCTACGGCAAGGCGTACGACCCGAAGCTCGAGGCATTGGCCGTATTCACCGGCCATCGGCTCAGCGAGCTCGACGTGCGGCAATCCCTGTCGTTCCGGGCGCGGGAGCTGGTGGACAGCCGATCGGACGCCGGCCGCATATTCTCATCGACGATCACCCGGCGCGGGACAGTCGGCGCCGGCGAGATCATCGACGACTACCGCCGGTCGGCCCGGGCCGGCGAGCGGATCGACACGAACATCCACAAGATGATGCACTCGGCCGTGCGGCTGGGTGTGCCCCAGAGCGAAGTGCTCCAGATCGTGCGCGAGGCGGGCATCCCGGCAAAGGACGCGCAGGCCCTCTACGACGGCACGAAGTCGGAGCGCGGGATCAGCCTGGCCCTGCTGGAACGGATTCAGGCGGCTGCGGGCAGCCCGGCCGAGACGGATCGGCGGCTGGCGGCGTTCTCCGAGGCGGCTGGACCCGAGGCATCGGCATCGCTGGACGCCGAACGGGTCAAGCAGGTGGCCCGCAAGGCCGACATCCTGGCCCGCCCGAAGCCGATCGCGCGCACAGCGCAGGATCGGGAGAAGGGGATCACGCTGGCCGACAAGCAGGCCGCATGGCAGAAGGACGTGGACGACGCGCTCGCGTGGTTCCGGGAGCAGGGGATCGACGCCGATACGGTCCGGAGCACCTACTGGACGCAGCTCAAGAAGGACGTCAAATCCCTCGACGCCCGCGCGGCACGCATGGCCCGGCTGCGGGCACGGCTCAAGGAGCTCGGCGACTAGGGTTCGACGCAGAACGACTGGACCGACTGGCCGATCAGGGCCGCGTCGCCGGGCGACGTACGCGGGCTGTAGAACCACGACATCCCGAATACCCGGTTCCGGGCGACGGCATCGACCGACGCCGTGTACGTGTCGAGCTCGGGCGTATAGATTTCGTGGTACCACGCCCGGACGCCACTCGGCATATCGAAGAACGTTTCCTCTGTCACGATCTCTCCAGCCGACCAGTGGGCCTCAAGGCGATACTGCCGGTACGCTTCGAGCGTGACGCCCACCAGCGGGACGCTGACGGACATGCTCGCCAGGGCGATCGGGCTATCCCAGTGGACCAGAAGCGCCATGTTCGCCGTCGCGGGCGGCTGGAGTGAACCGACGCTGTTCGGGACGGGGTTCACGCCGAACCCGAGATCGTGGTGATAGTCGCGGTCGCAGATCGGCGGGGGAGTGCTCCCCTGCGGCGTCGGCGCCGGGCACCCCTGCCCCATGATCCCGGCCAGCAGGGCGACGGCGACGATGAGTCGGATGGCTGTCATGTGTCTTTCCTCCACAGGTTGAGTGTTCTCGGTCCCCCCGTCTGCCTCTTAAATATACGCCGATTTCAGAAACTCACAAGGGAAAAGTTTACGCAACCACACGAATAGTCACGTCTTATAAAATCGCGTGCAATTGTCGCGTTTTTATCCTTGCCTCATCGCGTTCTTGATGTATATTCGTGGCATGGGTTCGACGTCCCTTTTGGAAAGAGGTGTGATATGGCGCGAGCACGCATCGCACCCGCCACGCTCATCAACGCTCATATCGACGACCGCATTCTGCGGGAGGTCGAGAAGATCGTTCCGATGTGGCGTGGTCGGGCGAGCGTCATAAACGCCGCACTCCTCGCACTTATGCGCATGTCCGAGGAGGATCGGACTGAGGCACTGCTGGCCAACGCCAGGTTCTCGGTCAATCCATCGGAAACCGTCAAAGTGCGGGAGAAGGCGGGAGTGAAGTAGCTCCAAACGCGCCGATAAGATGGGTTATGCTCTGCGTCCGATAAATCGAACGCAACATAACCTATCTTACCCACTTCGGCGCACGTCTCCTCAAGCGGATCAGAGGCGTCCACGACGCGGTCGCAAGCGGTCAATTCGATGAAAGGCAGGATGCCGCCGTGCCCAAGAACTTCACGCCATACACGGGCAGCCTCAGTGATAAAGAGGGGCTGATTTTCGACGCCTTCGGTAACGCGCTCGCCGTCGTGTATGGCCCCCTCGACTCGCGTGATGCCACCGCCGCCGAATTGGTCCGGCGCTGGAACGCCTACCCCGGCATCGCAGAACTCGTGAGGTTCATCCGATCGGACGACCTTTCGATCCTGCTCGACATGGTGACGGATGTTCCATGCAGGGGGAAACACGATCCGGATAACTGCCCCTACTGTCTCGGGCGGAGAGTTAAGGCGCGGGTGAGTGAGCTGGAGCGAATGATGGACAACGCGAGGCACTTTGAGCGACCAGGGTAGCAGACAGGAGAAAAAATCATGCTAAGAGAAGGCCGATTGAAACGAATCAAGTCGTACATCTCGCCGTCCAACGAGAATCAGTCCGCCGACCTCCTGAACAAGTTTTGCTGTGAGTTGGTGGATGAAGTCGAGCGTCTGAGGTCTGTGTTGCAGTCCCTGGCGAACGCCAACGTTAGAATCTCTGATGCGCGAGTAATGGCATCACATGCGGCAGATGCTCTCAAAGAGCCAGAACTTGGACCACCGGACTTCATTTGCCAGCGTTAAGGAGCGGAAGATGGACGAGTTTTCTTACTACCTGCTCACACTGCTTGAGGGAGACGAGGACCTGATTAGGTGCGCCGTAAAGACGCGTCTATCCATCGAGTACCCCATGGAACCGGAAGGCAGGCGATCGCTTCTGAAACTCCTGCCGGCGTCACTCAGTCGCTGCCGCATACTCAAGGTCGAGCGCATTGAAGCCGTTGTGTGCTGTTAACGGAAACGGCATCCCGATTTCATCTGCCGACGCGAAAGGATAGACATGACGACGAGAAATCATACGCCCCGGCGATGGCATGTTGGACTGGGCCATGGTGGACATCCAACGGTTATTTGTACCGACCCTGCTAACCCGCCAGGAACGGCCGTCGCTTTCACGGTCGCCAGAGAGGGCCGAGACATCGCCGATTGCGAAAACGATGCCAGGCTCATTGCCGCCGCCCCGGACCTACTGGCCGCGCTTCAGAGGCTGCGGGATGACGTGCAGACGACGCACGTTGGCAGCGACGAACGATGCAACGATTGCGCTGTGTGTTTGTCGCTAAAGCTGGCAGATGCAGCACTTGGCAAGGCGACATATTAGAAAGGACAACCAATGAGTTACGCAATCATCACAGAGGTTCACACGCTCGACTATGCATTGTTCGAGAAGGTGTTCATGAACGAGGCACCACATCGCATTGCGGCGACCGTAGCAGCGTGCCTATTGCAGGCGACGGACACGGATTGCGACAAGGCGGATGAGATTCGACGCCTCGTCGCCGAACTCTGTCACGACACCGAAGCGGGCGACGACATCATTGCAATGGCGAATCAGATTCAGGAGCTGCGCAACAGGCGGCAGGCCGAGAAACAGCCAGGACACAAGGGGCAATGACCAATGGGCATCATCGTCACAACGCCAAAGAGTCAGATGGCCAACGCCGCCCAAGAGGCCGCCGATTGCATCGAGGACGGCGGTATCGAACCATCTATCGAGCGGTGGAACGCGCTGCAACCGAAAGGCGGTGCGTGATGGCGAAGACCAAGCCCCTGCCGTGCCCGTTCTGTGGCGGGACCAAGTTGCAACTACTGCACGGCGACTGGGGATGGGGGTTTGAGTGCAAGAAGTGCGACGCGATTGGTCCTTGGGTCAAAGGCAAGGATGCGATGATCGCCAAGTGGAACCGCCGCGCCGAAGCCAAGCCAGAACGTCCACCGCATCGCGCTGGGCCAACGCGGCGGTAGCTCAGTAGGCAGAGCGCCGGATGTGTGATCCGCGCGTCGCAGGTTCGAGTCCTGCCCGCCGCTGTCGACACTTTCAAACAGGAGGCATGATGCCACTAACGGAACGTCAGCGAGAGTTACGGCGGAGACACCTCCAAGCGAGCGACATGCCCTGCATCATGGGCCTGTCGCCCTACGCCTCCGAGGTGGACATCCAGATCTCCAAGCAGCGGCAGACGATCGACGTCGAGACGGCCAGCACCCGGCCGGGCAACGTCCTCGAGTCGGTGCTGGTGGGGCTGACCGCCAAGCGGCTGCGGGCCCGGCCGAGCCGGGCGAATCTCTTCCGGGTGTCGGAGAGGAATCCGATCTTCGGGGCCACGCACGACGCCTGGATCGTGGGCCGGCCGACCGAGGCGATCGAGACGAAGTTTGTGGGCGGGTACTACGCCGACCAGTGGGGCGAGGACGGCTCCAGCGAGGTCCCGCCCGCCGTGCTGGTCCAGGCCCAGATGCAGATGTACGTGTCCGACCTGTCGCGCGTGTGGGTCGGGGCCGGCTTCGCGTCCATGTCTTTCGAGCATCGCGTCTACCCGATCGACCGCGACAACGAGCTGATCGAATCGCTCGTGGACTTCGGCTCGGAGTGGTGGAAGCGGCACATCGTCGAGGGTGAGCCCTGCACCGGCGACTGCCGGACGGACATCCTCCGCCGGGTGGTGCGGGAGGCGGGCAAGGTGGCCCAGATCGACGCCGGGCTGATCGCGTCGTGGGACGAGGCGAAGAAGGCCCTCAAGCTCGCGATCGAGGCCGAGGAGGCCGCGAAGAACGCCGTGCTGCTCGCCCTGGGGGATGCGGAGTACGGCGACTACGGCGACGCCGAGAAGATCCTCACGTACCGGCTGCAGAACAGCACGCCCAGGACCGACTTCGCGCGGATGAAGGCAGACGGAGTGTTCGAGCTCTATTGCTCCCAGGGTCAGCATCGAACCCTCCGCAAAGCAAACCGGCCCAAGGAGCTCCAGATCAGAAAGGAAGCAAATGAGCCAGATGGCACCCAAGTCTAAGACGGAGCTGATGGAGGCCCCGGCCCCCAGCCAGTACGCCGGCATCCCGCGCGATGCGCTCCTCGTCAAGATGGAGAACGAGAGCATCATGGCGATGGCCATGAAGCATCCGAGGCAGCTTGCCCTGGTGCGCGACACGGTCTTCGAGCAGCTCGAGATGTTCCCCGACCTGGCCGCCGAGGCGATCTACCAGAAGCCGGTGGGCAAGGACCAGAACGGCGATATGAAGTACGCCCGGGGCCTGAGTGTGCGCATGGCCGAGACGCTCGCCGAGGCGTACGGGTTCAACCGGGTCCGCACGTCGATCGACCCGGTGGATGGCGACCCGGACACGGTCCGCGTGTCGGCCACGTTCACGGACTACTGCAACGGCCGGGTGTGGGAAAGCTCGAAGCTGCTCTCGAAGTTCTACAGGGCTCGCGGCGGCGGGATGCGGAGGCACGACGACGATCGGTTCTACAACGTCGTGTGCGCCGCCGAGTCGTCTAAGTGCGTGCGCGAGGCGATCCTGCGGTGCATCCCTGCCGGCCTCAAACAGGCCATCGAGGAGAAGGCCGAGGAGATCATCGAGGGCCGGCTCGACGAGGCGACGCAGCTCCGCATCGTCGGCACGTTCGCCAATCGCGGCGTCACCCAGGCGATGCTCGAGGCCAACCTGCGCAAGCCGATGGCGAGCTGGAACAAGAGCGACCGGGCCCGGCTGCTGGGGCTCTATAACGCCATCAAAGACGGCGAGACGACGGTGGAGGAGGCGTTCGGTGCGAGCGCCCAGGGCGGCGAGCCGGCCGGGAAGGACCCGCGGGCGGCGGTAACGCAGGCGCTGCAGCAGAAGCAGGCCGCGGCGGGCGGGAAGAAACCGGACCCGGCCCCGGCGCCCGAGGCGGTTCCGACCGCCGATGCCCCGCCGGTAGCCGAGCCGACGGCACCGCCCGAGGCTGCGCCTGCTCCCGCCGAAGAGACGGAGGCCCCGCCCAGCGAGGCCGAGCCGCCGGCGTTCTGTCCGATTAGCGATCTCAAGAACATCGCCGACGGCGCGATCGTCAGCACCCAGGGCCGGGTGAAGACCGCGAAGCCATCCCTGGGTGGCAAAGACAAGCAGACGCCGATCGTCGACGCCATGCTGTACGACGGTCCGTACGAGGTCCGGGTCAGCGCCTGGGGCTCCATGCCCGAGTGGCTGGTTCAGGGCTCAGAGGTCTATGTCCGCGCCCTCGAACGCAAGGGCAAGTTCTTCAATGTGCTCGAGTGGGAACCCGTGATCGCCTGACCAGGAGGACCAATGCCAGACTTCAATCGGATCATCATGGCGGGGCATCTGACCCGTGACCCGCAGCTCATGTACACGCCGAGCAATACGGCCGTGTGCAAGTTCGGCATCGCCGTGGGCCGGAAGTGGAAGGACCGCGACGGCAACCAGAAGGAAGAAACCTGCTTCGTCGACTGCACGGCGTTCGGCAAGACGGCTGAGACCATCAATCAGTACCTGTCGAAGGGCCGGGCGGTGCTGGTCGAGGGGCGTCTGAGCTACCAGCAGTGGACGGACAAGGAGGGCAAGAGCCGCAGCAAGCATGAGATCGCGGTCGAGAGCTTCCAGTTCCTCGGGAGCGGCGGCGCGTCACGGGGCCGGGCTGAGGCCGGGGACACGGCCGGGGGCGAGCTTCCGCCGGTCACAGGCGACGACATCCCGTTCTGACGGGGTGTGACGCAGCATCGTCGCTGCGTTCCCGGGCCTCCGATAGAGGCTCGAGAACCTGGCGATGATCGTCAGGGTTGGTGGTTCAGAGGCAGGGATGGCGAAGGACTTTTGGTTTCCGTTCGAGCCGGCCAAGTGGCTCACAGACCCTGAGCTGCGCTCCTGTTCGAAGAGAGCACGAGCGACGTGGATGGACATTCTCTGCGTGATGCACTCGTGCGAGGTTAAGGGTGTGCTTCGAACCGGTAGCCGCGCGTGGACTCTCGAAGAGATCGCTGCCGCGGTTCCTGGCGACACAAGCGAAAACCTTGCAGACATCACGGAGCTTCTCGGCAAAGGCGTCGCCAGTCGCGAAGAAGGGACTGGTGCCGTGCTGTGCCGGATGATGTTCCGCCGCTTCCAAATCTCTCAAAAGAGACGGGAATCCGGCAAGAAAGGCGGTAATCCCGTTTTGCTTAACCAAAAGTCCAACCAAACCTCAAGCAAAGGGATAACCAAACCTCCAACCAAACCTGTAGTTTTAAATATAGGTATGTCTTTGGAAGAGAAGGGGGTGCAGGGGGAAGAGAAACCTTTGCCCGAGCACTCCGGCCTTCCGCCCCCGCCGGCAGACCCGTTCTCGTTGGTCCCTGCGGACCTGGAACCCCTGCTCAAAGAGTTCACGCGTGGTTTCGTGGGCGGCCTCGCCTACGAGATGGCCGCGGTGCGTATCCGGGATCACGGGCTCGATGCCGTCCGGTACGCCTTGCAGCAGGCAGTGTCCCGGGGCTGTCACACGAAGTGGCACTACGTCGACGGCATCCTGCGGAACGGGGTAGGCCTTAAGCCCCGGCCGCCGAAGGACCGGCCATCGGCGAAGGAGATGCACGAAAGGCTCATGCGGAGACGGACATGACCGAGGTCGAGTTCAACGAGTTCTGCAACGCATTCGCCAATCGGTTCCCGTGGGAGAAGGCGGTTCACACGGACTCGCCCCAGCGGAACGATGAGCGGCGGGCGCTGCTGTTCGCGCTGTTCGGGAATTACGACCGCGAAACCGTCGAGCGGTGCGTGCACACCTGGCAGATGGATCAGCCGGATGCGAACAAGCCCAACCTCAAGGAAATCCGGGCGATGGTCGCGTCGGAGCACCGGGAGGCGTGCGACGCCTTCACGTGGACGGCGGCGGACGAATCGGAGCTGTCGCATGCGCTGTACTGGTACGAGCGGCGGGGCCTGCCGCTGCCGACGGTCGAGTACGTCGTCTGCGAACGCTGGGGCCGGCCGCGGGCGCCGACGCCGGGCGAAAGGGAGTCCGCCCGGCGCACGCTGATGGGCATGGTGCAACGGCCCATGACGCCCGCACAGATCGCGGCACAGCAGGCTGCCCCAAAGCCGCAGAAGGCGGCGAAGCCCCAATGGGCAGGAGGTCGCAAGTGATCCGCAGACGAATTTGGTCCGTGTCGTTCTGGTCGACCTGTCCGGAGCTTTCGATCGGGCTGAAAGGCCGGAGTGACGCAGGACACGCGCGTTACCGGGCCAAGCTGTTCGTCCGGGTGGGGTATTGGCGGTGGACGGTGTACTTCGGGCTGGAGGTCGACGACCCGCCGCCCACACTGGTTTCGCTGAGGCTCGACCTGGTGCCTGTGGTGCCCCCAAAGGGCGATTCTGTGCCCCTGGCGATCACGGCAGAGCTGCCAGATGCCCGCAGGACGCCCATTCAGCCCGTGTGGCGGGCGATCGAGACTTATCCGGCGCCGCAGCCGTATGAGGTCCGATAAGCCGCCAGAATGGAAATCTGACTCTTTCCTCCGGCTCGCGTCGTCCGGGGCAACTCGGGCGGCGCGGGCCAAATTGAACACGAAAGCGAGGCGAGTAACCCCATGCCGCTCCCGCCTCCACCACGACGTTTCCTTCCGCCGCCGACAGTGAATCAGCTCGACGCGACGGCGATCCTGCACGAGCGAAGCACGCTCGTGCTGCTCAAGCGGCTGCGTGACCTCGTGCAGCGGGGGCGGCTCGTGCTGGCCGACTTCCGCCGAGGGCGGACGGAGGCGATCGAGCAGCTCCGGACCATCATCGAGGTGAGCGACTGCGTGCTGTTCGAGCTGGCGAATCGCGAGCGCGAAGCATGGATGGAAGAGCACTTAAGAGCGTTCGTCGACGCATTGCACCTGATACGCGGGGCAATCCCGCAGGAGACATCCGATGAGACTCACAGCGATCCTGTTCCTGGCGATGACCGTGACGGCGGGCGCGCAGACGTCGCAGCCGACGATCATCCACATCACGACGTCGGCCGAGTTTGAATCCATCCCGAAGCTGATTCGCGGCGGGGAGGTTATTCGGCTCGCGAAGGGCGAGTACGTCACGAAGGCCGGCTTGAAGCTGGCCAACCGGAGCGGGCTGACCGTTACGATTGAAGGCGACCCGTCCGGCGGGACGATCGTGCGGGCAGGCGGCGCGGGTAAGCCGGTGTTTGCTCCCGAGCCCGGCAGCGGCAACTACGTGTTCCGGCACTTAACCGTGACGGCTGGCTACGGCTGGCAATTCCACCCGCCCTGGCCGCAAGGACTGACGCCCGAATCCGCAGCCGAGCTCGCGGAGCGTGCCGCCCGCAGCGATCGCGACCGCGCCGAGGTGATCGAGTGCCTGTCGGCCGACCAGGTGCACGACGTGCTGATCGAGGATTGCGAGGTCGACGGAGCGGCCTTGGGTGCGGTGCAGTCGGGCATCTATGCCCGCAATGCCGGCGTGCGGAACCTGATTGTGCGCCGAACGAAGTTTCATCACACCGTAGGTACTGAGGGAACGGTCGACATCGGCGAGTGGAAAGACTTCAAGGGCGTTCGTAACCGCCTGGCCGACATTCCCGGTTCGGCCTCGCGAGACCTGCTGTTCGAAGACTGCGAGTTCGTGAACCCGCAGCACAATCGGTCGTGCGGCATCGTGACGCAGCCTTGCACCGGAGACGTCACGCTGCGGAGATGCCGAAGCCGCAACGCGGCTCAGTATTGCTTCGGCCTCAAGTCGTCCGGCCGCGTGGTGCTCGAGGAGTGCGAGGCGGTCGGCGGCGACAACGGCGGGATCTACTGCCGCGGATTCGGCGGCATCGAGGGCTCGGATTCAGGCGGTACGCGGCCGGTGCATCGAGCGACGTTTGAGTTGACGCGATGCGTGACGATCGCGCCCGCGAATTCACGCGGCGGTGCGGCGCTGCTCTGGCGCGAAAACTGCGACGTGACGGTGCGCGAGAGCACGATCGTCGGGCTGCGCCATGCCGCCGACTGGGACGATGACGGCGTGGTGGACAAACCGGGCGGGGGCTACGCAATCGTCACCTACGCGCATGACATTCCCTGCACGCTGACGATCGAACGGAGCACGATCGCGGGCTACAACAGCAGCAGCGTGATCCGCATGGCCAAGACGACGAACGCGACGTTCTGCGGCCGCGGCAATCTGTACGGACCGAAAAGCGACGTCACGCGGTTTGTCTGGGGCCAACGGAACCTGGCGACGCTCGAGGCGTGGCAGGCCGCATGCGGCAGCGACGAATCCAGCCGGCTCGCGGATCTGCCCTGGCAGTTCGACTCGGTGGCACTGCCGCTCGCGCGGCTCTGGCCGGCGAATTGGCAGGACGAGATCCCGATCCGGCGGCCGTGCGTGTGTGAGTGCGACTGAGCAGATAGGTGCCCCGCCGGGTTCAACCCGGAACGGCAGATCGTCGGGTTGTTTGATTAGGAGGATTGGTAATGCGTCGCATCATTCCCACCCCGGACCTTGACGCCTACGTACTGACCGTCGCGGGGATCGCCGCCCGGCTGTGCGGCGCGAGCGTTGTGGACGTGTTGACGGGGCGGAAGGGCATGGTCGAGTCGCGAGCCCGCCGGGCTGTGTCCTACGTACTGCGTAAGCGGCTCGGGCTCACGCTCATGCTGATCGGCGAACTGCTCGACTGCCACTACACAACCGTCGTAACGCACCTTCAGCAGGTCGGACAGGATCTCATCGACGCAATCATGCAAGAGACGGAATCGCTGCCGGTGCCGGAGGTCAAGCTTGTCCCGCCGACAGATCGTCCGTGCCGTTGCGGACGCGGGCGGGTTGTTCACAGCCGAACGGGCAAGTCATGCAGTTATTGCCGGGGAGCCGTCGCGTAGCCGAGCGCGGCGGATACTGGAGGAATCATGAGCGATCGCGACTACGCCGCAGAGATGGCGATGCTGGCGCGGCATGGAGTATCGATCACGGTCGAAGGGACAGGTGAGTGGTTCGCGTTAAAAGCGGACACCGGATACTCCCCTTTGTGCGAATCCGGTGTGTTCAGCCACGACCCGTACGTACGAGGCGCATCCTTCCCCACCTTCGCCGCCGCCTACGACGCCGCCGTTGAGGCGTGCAGAAAACTGGAGGCATCATGCGACTGAGCGACGAGCAGATTGACGAGCTGGAGAAATTGAACGCGGCACGGACGCAGGGCGAATGGGGCCACAGCCGCACCGACATGGACAGCTACACCGAGGACGAATTCGGCGAGCTGAGTCCGGTCGCGTACGTCTATCGCGACCCCGAGCGCCGCGTGCCGTTCTTTGGCGAGCAGTTCCGCAATGACTCCAACTTTGTCGCGGCCGCCGTCAACGCCCTCCCCGCCCTTCTCGCCGAGGTCCGCGCCGCGCGGCGCGTGGTGGAGGCGGTCGAAGGCATGCTGCACCAGGAGGTGACTGGCGACCCCGTCGGCCGGAGCCGTGCCCGTACCAAGCTCGATCAAGCTCTCGAAGCTTACGACGCCTCGACCGGAGGTGCCCCATGACTGACGCCGAACGAGCCGAGCGCGTGGCGCGGGAGTTGGTGAGGGTGAAGCCAGAAGATGGTTTCGCTTGTGTCTACATCGCCGACGAGTTCGTGGCGGCCGAACCGGGCTGTGAGACGAGTCCGCTCGCGAAGGCCTTTCGCCTCGCAATCGCTTCCGCCCTCACCGCCGCCCTGGCCGAGGCGCGGGCGGAGCAGCGGGAGCGGGACGCGGAGATCGCCTACAACCACGTGTGCGACGATGGATTCCGGGGATGCGTCTGCAACACGGCGATCTGGCACAAGATTCGGAATGACGCCGAACGCGAGGTGACGGGATGAAAAGACCTCGTCGCGATCCTGACGCGGATCGGGAAGGATGAACAATGAGCAAGAAGAAACCCACGAAAGCACAGATCGAAGCCACCGAAAAGGCGGCGCTGCGGCAACGACTGAAAGACATCGCACTCGGGGCGTACGGGCCGTTCATCGACCCGCCCGACTTCGACAACACGGAGTGCTGCTTGTCGTGCAGGATGGGCTCTGATGCGTTCTATCGCTGGATCGGCGGTATCTGCAACGCGCTACTCAAAGGCGACGCGGACGATTTCCGCATCCGTCTGCACTGCCTGCATGAGTACGACAGCCTCGATGGCGCGACGAACTTCCTCTACACACACGGGGTGCGAGCGTGAGGAGATCACGGATGATTGAGTTTTTCGTCCCAGGCGTACCGAAGCCGGCGGGCTCGAAGCGGGCGTTCCGTAACGCCAAGACCGGCAGGATCATCGTCATCGACGACTGCAAGAAGGGCAAAGACTGGCGCGGCGACGTTCGGTTCGTGGCGACCACCGCGGTAGGCGACGATGCGAGCCCGCTCGACGGGCCGCTCTACCTCTCTGTCGATTTCCACATGCCGCGACCGAAGGGGCACTTCGGACGTAACGGCGTCAAGGCGTCCGCCCCGGCGTACCCGACCTCGAAGCCCGACGCGACGAAGCTCCTGCGCTGCATCGAGGACGCGCTGACCGGCATCCTCTGGCGAGACGACGCGCAGATCGTCATGCAATCGGTATCGAAGGTGTACGCCGACAAGCAGCCGGGCGCGCGGGTGCGTGTCGGGCGGATGGAGCAGTCTGCATGAGGCCAACCCGCAAACACAAGACATTCTCGGCGTCGATGCGGCGCAGAACGCGCCTGGTCAATTCGACGTTCACCGACCGCAGCCCGACACCACACCAGGTCAGAATCAACATGCAGCGCATGCGACGCGGCCCCGAGCCGGTGGAAACGTGGCAGGTGTACGTGGGTGTATGGAAGGACGCTTCACCCGCCGAGGCCGCGCGGGCGCTGCTGGATGGCCGCGCGGTGCGGCTGGGGGAGGAGTACTGACGTGCGTGGGGCTACCGCCTCACCCAATCCAGCTCACCCCGGTTGCGTGGATCGTCGCACCACGACAGATAGCCTTCGCGATGCGCCCACTCGATGAGCGCACGCAGAGGGACCGAGCCGGCCAGGCGTTCGCCCGTAAGCTCGTGGCGCTGCCCCTCGATGCGGAATACCACCGCCTCGACAACGGCCGCATCCTCGACACTCGCCGGCTGGACGACCTTGAATCCCGTCAACTTCTTTCCGCCTATCTTCATTACGTTCTGCATGGTGTGTCTCGGCAAGCATGCGTAGCGCCTCCATGCGTGAAACTACCCAAACAGCCCAATACCCTCCCGCCCCGTAGGGCGATCGGGTGCGAGGCCGGCAAGCTTGACATCCTCCCCGGCCTGAAGGCCGGAGATTCCTCCTCTCCGCCTGGCGGTCGCGGAGCAGCTTGCCCGCAGCCCGATCCAAGCTTAAGCAACGGGTCTTCGAGAAGTGTCGCGTCGCGACGCAGCGACAGAGCCAACCCGCAGCCCGATCCAAGCTTACACAACGGGTCTTCATGGAGGAGTTGCAGGATTGCCGCTTCTGCGGCACCCACCCGCAGCCCGTTCCAAGCTTAAACAACGGGTCTTCGTGACCACGGGGTGGGCTTCGTGCCGCGCGAGCCTAGCCCGCAGCCCGATCCAAGCTTAAGCAACGGGTCTTCGCTGCGGGTGTGTAGTGGCTCAGTAGCAGATCCATCTCCCCGCAGCCCGATCCAAGCTTAAGCAACGGGTCTTCGACTGTCACGGCCGTGCGCGTAATCGCGATGCGGTCCCGCAGCCCGATCAAAGCTTAAAGAACGGTTCTTCGAGAGGCCGCAGCCGTCGCACTATCATGGGGAAGGTCCCCGCAGCCCGATCCAAGCTTAAAGAACGGTTCTTCGGGGTCCGCTGGAAAACCAGATATCCCCGACACTTAAACGGCGTTCCGCGAGCGGTCCGGCGCGCCTGGCGTCCGGCCTTGCTCACGATTGGCTTGGCGGTAGCCATATTCACTTTTCACTGTGCTTCGATCGACTCGCCGCCGCTCGAAACAAACTCTATACCGGATTCTTCGGCCTTCTGCGACACCATGAGGGACATTTTGGCCCACGGGAACGACGCGAACCGGCTCCGATCTGTGTCGTCGTACTCGATACGCGACACGCCGTTACGACGCGCGAACCCCACCAGCATCGCGGCGCTCATGTGCAGGAACGAGTTCATGCGGTCCGCGTGCTTTCGTGCCCGTCGGTCGCGCGCCTCCTGCATGCCGCGCTGTGCGGATTTGGGTACGCGCTTCTCGTACTTCGAATCCTCGGCCATGCGCTGCCGCCACTGCTCGTACGTGGTGATCCACCTGTCCAGGTGGTCCGCGTAGAGGTGTCGAGGTTCGCCGTCACCGACACGGTAGGTCCACAACGCAGGCGATCCAGTGCGCACGTAGAGCGTCTCGCCGCGCCGCTCGTTTACCTTCTTCGCACGCCACACGGCGATCTTGACCATCAGTGGGTTGTTTTTTCCTGGCACATACGGGCGCTGGTAGATCGAAAGCTCGCCGGCCAGCAGCTCGCCGGATTCGATCTGCCGGATCACAGCCATTTGCCGCCTCCACTCCGACCCGCCGCGCAGGTAGAGGCGTCGCCGCGCGCCGCCCAGGCGGAACGAAACCATCAGGCGGCCGCCGTCGTCACGCTCAAGTCTCCATGACTGGTTGTGGATCGGTAGCGGCATCGGGAAGCGGACCGTCGGCAGCGAGATTGATGCACGCCGGATGTCCATGCGGCGCGCCATATAGCGGCGCTGCACCGCCTGCAAAATGCTGGTCGTGCTGGCCGGATCGACAGCCGGCGCGACCACTCGTGCCTCTTGGTACAGGTACGGAAGCGGATGTTTCGGCACCTTCTTCGCTTCCGGATCATGCGCCGGCTCCGCAGCGTACATCCGTTGCACAGCCCAATTCGCCAGCCGCGTTGCGTCCCGCCACGCGTCGCGGAGCACGGCCCGCAGCTCCTCCCACGTCGAATCGACCGGCGAAGCGACCGCCACCTCGACGGCTCGCATCACATAGACGCGGCCCCAGCACTCGCGGCACCAAACCTCGTCACGGTGCCGCTTCCATCCGGGCGGAAGCCGGTCCTTCTCTGTCGACCTTGAACATTTAGAGCACGTGGTCGCCATGATGGCTCGCCCTTAGCACAGTCATTGACATCCTCCCCGGCATGAATGCCGGGGCCTCTCGCGCCGAACGGTAACTTACCGGGCGAGCGCAGCCGATTCCGCCCGGGCGATGATCCGCATCACCGTCACATGGTTCCAGCGTCCGCCGCGACACGTGATGCCCTGCTCATTGAGCTTTCGGCTGATTTCGCGATAGCCCAGCCCCTGCCGGCGAAGCTCGAGAATCCGCGCGATGTTCGCCTGCTCTTCGGCGTCCTCGATCATCATGCCGGGCCGGGCCGGATCGGCGACCACCCCGTACGGCGTCCGCGCGCTCATCCGCCGGCCGTTGGCCTGGTGCTGCCGCATGCGGGCCGACGTGGTTTCCCGAATCTTGCGGCGCTGATATTCGGCCTGAGCCTGGAAGATCATCCGCATAAATGCCTGTTCGGCCGTCTCGTCCGCTACGCCGATGCCGTCCAGAGTGAGCAGAAACGCCCCGCGGCGGGCGATCTCGCGCCGGTAGACCTCAGACATCAGATTGTCGCGGGCGAGCCGGTCGAGGCTGCGGACGACGAGCGCGTAGCCGCGACGTAAGTTACTGAACGCATCGGCCAGGCCGGGCCGGTCGTCGTCGGCGCCACTCAACGCCTTGTCGAAAAACTCGGCGACGATCTCGTGTTTGTTCCGCTGGCAGTATTCCCGCATATCAGCGATCTGCTTTTCGACGGAATCGCACTCGTCGGCGTTCGGGCGCGGGGAAAAACGGGCGTACAGAATCACTTTCATGGTCGAACCTCCTCGACATTCCCGGCCAAGGCCGAGGCCCCTCGCAAGGGGCGCCGGTGATGGTCGGTCAGGCGGGCGAAACGGCCGATTCCATCGTCAGGCCACGCGCCGCCAGCAGGTCACGCATGAGGCGATCGTGCAGCTCTGCATCCGACAGAGCCGGCGAGTGCAGGTCCAGCCACTCACGCAGACGGTCAGCAAGAGGTGCATCCTTCCGCAGGATCGTGCGGCCCAGATCGTCGGCCCACTCCCGCACGCGGGCCATGATATCGGCTTCGGTCAGCCCCTCGGCCTTCGCTGACTCGCGATCCGCCTCGGCCAGCTCGCCAGCATGATACGTCGCCTCGAACTCCTCACGCCCCCACGGATAGATGAACTTTTCGATCTTGGACATGGCTCTTTTCCTTCCATTGCTCCCGAAGCCCAACGCTCCAGGCCCTCCCGCCTCGTGAGACGGTCGGGCGCGGGGCGTTATTCCAGGTCGATAAACGTGTTGGTCAGTTCGTTTCCCTCAGGCATCAGCTCTGCTCCTGGCCCACAGGGCCGGCACTGGTAATCTCCTGGCCCAGACGCTCGGCGAGCATCTCGAGCCGCGCTTCCGTCACGCTGCCGATCCCGCGCGACCAGCAGCCGGCCGATCGCACCCAGCGAAAGCCCCATCTCTTCAGATCACGCCGCAGGCTCTCGTCAGGCTTGCCCGGGAAGTGCAGCTCGACCTTCTGAAACTCGAGATTGTCACGCACAACGACGTCACCGATACGCCGCTCGGGCCGCTCGGTCATCGTCTGCAACGCCTCGACTTTGGCCAGCCGTTCCCGCAGCCGGCGAATGTTCGCGCTGTTATTCGACAGGGCATAGGCCGGAATCGTCTCGCGCCGTTCGATCATGCCCCGCAGCCGATCGCTGGACGTGTTGGCCATCAGATCCGCCAGGGCGACGGCGTCACGCTTCCGGATGGCCGCATTGGTCCGCTTGAAGAATTCCTGCTTCCGCTCGAGCTCGGCGATCCGCTCGCGCAGCTTGTCGGGCGCGTCGGGATCGTCGGCATAGATGGCATTGTTCCGCTCGGCCGCCCTGGCCGCCTGCTCGGCGTCGATGGCCGCATTGTGCAGCGCCAGCGCCTTAGCCGTCAGCCGGTGCATTCGTTCGATCGCGCGCCGGTGCCGCCCCTCGCTGTGATGGCCGACGAGAATCGGCTGACCGAATGGGATGCGGGCGCCGACGTTGTGTTCGGCTACCCAGGTCTCGGCCGCCTCTTTCCGCAGCTTGGCCGCACGCAGCCGCAGCCGTGCGATTCGGCGGGCCCGGCGATCCTCGCGCCGATTGCCCGTAGTCTCGGGCGCCGGCGTCGATTCGATCGTGTCGGCGAGCTTTTCCAGGGCATCGGCGAGCCCATTGTGAGCCGATCGCGCGAGCCGCGGATATTCCGACGATTCGGCCGCATGTACGGCCCTGGCCCGTTCCCGCTCGGCACTCTCGCGCAGAGATTCGGGGGATGGCAGATTGTCAAACAGCGTGTTCATGTGTTCACCTCATTCTGTGGGCTCCCGAAGCCCAACGCTCCAGGCCCTCCCGCTCCGTGGAGCGGTCGGGCGCGGGGCGTGCTCAGGACCAGCGATAACGCAGACCGTTCGAGGCGATGTGCTCGCCGGATTCACGTTTGGCGTCGATGATTTGCTCGGCGATTTCCTGCTGGATGTGCGGCGGGCAGCTGTCCGCGTCCGCATCGACCCAGCAATGCCCCTGGCCGCTCCGGTCAATCTGGATGGTGTGGCCGTCAATCTCGATGGTCTGCGGCCATGCGACCAGGTGGCACCGCCGCCGATCCCAATCGAATCGGTGCGACGCCTCGTAGAGCGCCATTTCCTCGGTGTCGGCCTCGACCTCGCCGATGTAGTTTTCCCGACCTTCCGCCGCGTTTTCGACTTCTGAAATGTTCCATCGCATAGCTATCTCCTTGTGTTCCGGGCTCACGCGAGCCGCGAGGCTGGCCGGCCACGGCCGGCTCGCCTAGGGGCTCAGTCGCCGGCGGGATCGATCACCTCCCAGCCGGACGGCGTTTCGTCCAGAAGGTCCAGAATCAGCCCATCTACGGCTCGATCGATCTTTTCCGGCGTCTCGTACGTGCCGGCGGCGATCGCCGCTCTAATGGCCTGTATGCGCGCCCTGCGGGCATTCTCGATTTTGTCTGGGGTTGTCATTGCTCGGAGTCTCCGAGCGAGATAGGATTTCGGCGCCGGCGGGAACCGCTCCCGCGGGCCGCGCCCCGGAACGTCTCGCTCACGTTGCCGGGGCAATTTTTTTCGTCGACTGGTAAGGCCGACGCACCAACTATACCACAGTTTCGGCACGTGTCAAGAAAAAACTAGAGTTTTTTTTTCGAAATCGCGTCAAACTCCCTCCCGTCTCGCGAGACGGTCGGGAACGTGGCGCGTCTACTGTTCCACTTTCAGGTTGTCAGGTTCAGCCGGGCCAATTCCCGGTGAACGAAGCCGACTGGATCAGAGACTGCGGGATCGTACAGATGAGCGGGGCCGATCAACACGTCCTGTGGCTCGAGGCCAAGTAAGCTACGCGTCGCCGGCCCGGCCTGGTAGCCGTCGCGTTTGGCCGCCCCGCCCCAATGCAGAGAGGCGCCGCGGTGGGCGAGGACCGCATAAGTTAGATTCCTCGCCCAGCCGGCCGACGTTAGTACATAGGCGACTTCGGACAGCATGAGAGGATGAGACTGCAGGCGCTGGACGATCGCCGCGTCACCGACGCCGCGTCCTGTTTCCGCGACGTGGGCGTAGCTGTACAGCTCAACCGGCCGGGTCCGACTCGCCAGCATTACCAGCGCGAGCGCGGCGCAACCGCGCCTTTGAAGGTCGTGATGGGACACGCCCGCGCTCGACGTTGAGCAAACGAAAATCCGTACGGGGTTGGTGTCGGTCGGCATGTCGGCCGCGGCCCACATGTTTTCCGGCTGACCGGCCAAGTAGGCCGGCACGCAGGGGAAAGCGCCCGCATAATCGAGCGCCCAGCGTCGCGCGGACGTTTCGGGCAGGCTCGCGTGAATCTGCGACAGCATCGCTTCGGCCGCCGGCACGTTCGCCTCTGTCCCGCCGGATGAGGCAAGCCGCAGGCTTTCCTCGAACGTCTCGCCCGTCCAGCTTTCGTCGGAGAATCTGCGCTTGATGTCGTCGGGCAGCGCGTGGCACGCGCGGACGAAGTCGGCCAGTGAGTCAAAATCCCAGCGTTTCATGCGGCTACCTCGTTTTGAATGGTCTGCCAATGATCGGCCGACATTCCCTTGCGGATGGTGAGCTCAGCGACGCGCTCGCGCGGCATGCCGGCGGCAAGCAACTTGGCGCCGAAGATCGACGCGCGCGGCGAAATGACGACGCGCAGACCGCGCGCCTTGGCTGCCCGGCGGCAGGCCTGGACGTAAGTTACCCAATCAGGGTTGCCGGCAATTGCGAGCTCAAGCTCTTCGTCGTAGTCGAGGAGAATCGACGGGAAACGGTCGAGGAATGCCGCGTCTTGCTTCATGCGTCCTACGTAATCGTCGGTCCCGCCCAAACCGAAAGTGTTGGCGGCCGCGATGCAATAGAAGTCTTTGTGACGGTTTACGGTGCCGTCGGGGAAGTCATATTTGCCGTTCGCCATCGCTGCGTTGAATGCGAGCACGGCCGCCGGTAACGATGCATCGACTTCATCAAACAGATAGACCCCGCCGTGTTCGTAGGCTTCACGGAATGCTGGACGGATGATGCGGCCCTGCGCGTCAATGAAGCCAGACAACTTGTACGGGGAATCGATGGCGCCGTTGAAGTGGAACGGCAAGCCAAGCGCCTTCGCGCAGGCTTCGGCGATCGTCGTCTTGCCGGAGCCGGCCGGGCCGGCCAACCACACCTGCCCGCATGCGGTCAGCGTTGTAAGCACTTCGGGAAATTGCCGATGCTGCACGCCGACGTTTACGCCGGCGCCGTCCGGCAGTCTCACCTCGATCGGCCGCGGCAAGCCCATTTCCTCCGCGAACACCTCACGGGCGATCGCTCGCACCTGGTCAGCGTCGACGCCGGCAGTGATGCGCCCTTGCAGCGCGCTGGCGATCGCGTCGGCCAGCGAATCGGGCCGCGGCGACGTGGGCGCCGCTGTGGGCGCCGCTGACGATTCCATGCCGGGAAGCAAGTTAGTTGGCGCGGCTACAGGCGAGCTGCCGGCCATTGCTGCCGAGGCGGCCGACGGCCGGCCGGAAGCCCACGCGGCCGGCACATGGCCAGTCGCCAAACACTCCTCGAGCTCGGCATTGGTGGCGCCGAGCCATGCCCGCTTGCCGAATCGGCGCGAGCATTCTGAAATCAGTTCCGTGCGTGACATTGCCGGGGAACTCCGGCGAGAGGCGAAGGATGGCCGGAACCGCTCCGCACCATCCGGCTGTAGGCAGTCTCGCTCGCTGGTACAGCTAATGTTCCATTTACATCAAGAAACACACGCAGTCAAGTTTTTTTTGCAGATTTTTTTCGGATTTTTTTGGCAACCGCGTTTTCCGCTTGACAGCAAGGGGGGGGGGCTTGACAATCCGAGTATGGAGCGCCAGCGCAACAAGCGCCAGCGCAACAAACGCTCCCCAATGCAAGACGGTCACAGCGCAACCGCCTAACACACACCACCACCACCAACAACAACAACAACAACAACAACCGCCGGCCGTCAAAGGCAGTCGCCAAGCCGGATAACTTACCCGGCGGCGTCAATCACAGTCACGCCAAGTAAGTTATGTAGTGCTGTCGGCGGTGAAGCTATGAAGCCATCCGGCCGGAAGCCATCCGGATAACCTGCCGCGCTTGCCGGGCCTCGCGCGGGTTTCGGCTTTCCTTTCCGTGCTGCACCCAGGGCGGCCCCATTGAAGCGGCTCTTTGGTGCAATGCGTCACCCTTAGTACCGCTATTACGGCCTTAAAACTAAGTGGGAACGGGGGTTACAGTAGGTCGAGCAGGGGGGGGTTCGACCTTTTTTGCCCCGACCCCCACCCCTCGAGCCCTGGGTCCCCACGAGTTAACCCCTTCCCAACGCTTTTCGAATTTTGCGTTTGGATTGCGGTGTCGTATGGTTTCGTGGAATGGGTCCCTCCGGGCTGTGTTTGTATGGGTCCCTCCGTGGTCTTTCGGGTATTGATTGGGTCCCTCCGGCGCCGGGATGAGGTGGTGTGTATGGCGACGTCTTTTGTTCCGACTACGAGGTGGATGGACGTGTTTCTGACGCGTGGGCCTCGGCCGTTGATGGTCGAGTGCAATGAGGCGTCCGGGCTTCCTTGGGTGATCGTTCCGCCGGATCAGGAGTTGGCGATGGCGGTCGTTGCCTTGGGCGGTGACTACTCGGGCCCGAGTCCGGTCAGATTTTTTCCGGCGTCGGCTTTGGGTCGTGCGATCCCGGTTTTCGGGAAGGACATTACCCACATCCGCCTGATCCACATTGAGGGGTAGAATCGAGCTGTGTCGGCGCCGGTCCGGTTTGATCCGGTTTGATCCGGTTTTGTCCGGTTTTATCCGGTTTTGCTGTGGTTTGCCCCATTCCCCACGTCGACGTACGGAACGAACGGGATTCCGCAAGTCAATTCCGTACGCCGTGCTACACGCGATGTAGCACGCCGCCATGCCGGGTGTAGCCCCCGCAATTCCGTTCGCGCGTAGGGCGCAACACCGTTTCACCCACTTCTGGGCAATATTCCCAGATTTTGGGTAAATTAGCTTGACTTATACCGGAACGTGGTTCACACTTAGGTGAAGCTCATCTTATATCACCCGAGGGTTCATGCTGGATGGCGGGTCGCGAGAAGCTGACCGAGGAACAGGTTGCGGAGAAGAAGGCGATTTTCCGCAAGTGGAACTCTGCGGCTACCCGCCCGGTGTTCGTTCAGACGCGGGATCGGTTCAAGCGTACGCGGCGTTGTTCGGTGCTGGAGGCTTTTCGGCTGGCGGACAAGGCGGTTTCCGCGTGGGTGCTGGCCGGCAAGCCCGAGCGATTCGATTTCGACAAGGCGGCGGATTCTGCTGCGGTTCAGGTGGTCGAGGAGGAGCCTACGGCGTCCGGTGTTCCGGCCGCGGGGCTCCCGGACGTCTGGTTGCGGCTGGTGGCGGCGGCTGGGGACAAGCGCTGCACGAAGGCGACGGATCGGGAGTGGGTCGCCAGCGTCCTGCTGAAGGACCCGGAGGACATTGATCCGACGACGGTGCCGAGTGCGGCGGCGGTGGGCCTGCTCCAGTGGGCGCGGGCGAACCGCAGCGAGTTCTACAAGGACGTGTATGCCCGGGCGGCGCGGAGTGAATCGGCGGCGAGCGCGGGAGACGGCCTGACGGATGACGGCCAGAGCGTTGAAGACATCATCAAGCACTTTGTCGCATTGCGATCCGAGGGCGCCGTTCTACCACCTGGTTCCGAAGGGGTGGAAGGAGAACGCTCAGTGGCGGATCGACTTGATTCGGATGGGGTCGCGGTCGGCAGCAGCGGCGAATCTGCTGCGGACGATGTGTAAGCGCGATCCCCTGTTCTTTCTCAACTCGTTTGTGCTTTTGTACGAGCCTCGGACGGAGCCGCCGGAGGTTCGTCCGTTCAACACATATCCGTATCAGGACCGCGCGATCCTCCTGAGCCTCGAGCGATTCGGCAAGACCGACATCGGGGTGGAGAAGTCGCGGGACATGGGGGCGAGCTGGCTGTTCCTGGCCCTGTTCCTGTGGCGGTGGCTCTTCTTCCCGATGGGCGACTACATGATCATGTCGCGCAAGGAGGAGGAGGTCGATTCGACCGAGAACCGCAAGGCGTTGATGGTGAAGCTGGATTTCATGCTGAGCCGTCTGCCGGGTTTCCTGAGGCCGCGGCGGTACACGCGGACGCGGCTTAAGCTGTCGAACGACGACAACGGCAGTGTGATCACCGGCTCATCGACGACGGGCGACGCGGGTCGTGGTGGGCGAAACACGGCCATCCTGATCGACGAGTTCGCGGCGTTCCAGTACGCGGACGGCTACGAGGCGCTGAGCTCGACGCAGTACAACACCCGGACCCGCATTTTCGTGAGTACGCCCAAGGGTGACAGCGGCGCGTACTACGATATGATGCACAACAATCCGAGCCTGTTGAAGCTGCGGTTTCACTGGTCGGAACACCCGGAGCAGTCGCGCGGGCTGTACACGACAGAGAAGGGCAATCTCAAGATTCTGGACGAGGGGTACCCGTTCCCGGCGGACTACCCGTTCATCCTCGATGGCAAGCTGCGGAGCCCGTACTACGACGAGGAGGAGAAGCGCAGCCCGAGCCCGCAGTATCTGGCGCGTGAGCTCGACATCGACTATGGCGGGTCGAATACCCGGGTGTTCGATTCGTCGGTGCTGGATCGGCTGATTGCCAAGCACGCGACGCCGCCGGTCGAGCGGGTTCCGCTTCGGCGGTTCCTGGGTGAAGAGCGCAGCCGGTCGATGCCCGAGGGGTTTTGGAATCGGGCGCAGGACGCCGAGATTCTGCTGTGGGCCAATCGCAACGACGAGGGCAAGCTGCCGGACGATCGGCTGTACGTGATGGGCTGCGACATATCTGCGGGCACGGGCGCGTCGAACAGCGTGTTGAGCGTGTTCGACTGCAAGACGCGGCGGAAGGTGTTGAAGCTGATTCACAACCGGATCATGGCGACGGAGTTCGCCGATCTGGCGGTGGCGATCGCCCGATGGCTCGAGGGATTGAACGAGCAGGGCGCGTACATGATCTGGGAAGTCCGCGGGCCGGGTACGTCGTTCGGTCAGCGGGTGATCGACCTGGGCTACCGCAACGTCTACCACAAGACGAATGAGCGGAGCCTGAGTCGGAAAGAGACGGATACGCCCGGCTGGCACCCGACGCCGGAAAACAAGCTCGAGGTGATCGAGCGGTATCGGGATGCGTTGGCGGCTGAGTCGGTCATCAATCCGTCCGAAGATGCGTTGAACGAATGCCGTGAGTTCATCTACACGACGCACGGCGTGAAGCACAAGCGGGATGCGGATGCGGACGATCCGAGCGGGAAGAACCAGTTCCACGGCGACCAGGTGATTGCCGACGCGCTGGCGGTCTTCGCGATGGAGAAGGAGGTTCGGATCGTCCAGCAGCAGACGGCGAAGATCATCGTTCCTGGCAGTCGGCTGTGGCGCGATCAGGTGCTCGCGCAGCGGCAGAAGCAGGCGTTGGATTTCTGGTCGAGGCGGCGGGTGCGGGCATGCTGAACATCGAAGGTCCGCCCGTTCGAGTTCGAGATGCGTCACCCGGACACAGGAGAACGGTAGTGAACGACCCAAAACAGGGAGTCGCGGTTGCGGCGTATAGTGACACAGGCGAATCGGTCGAGGTCATCGACACGGGTGTTCGTATTCTTAACCGGAAGGTGTATCTCGGGAAGTCCGCATTCGGCCGGACGGACGATAAGGCCGTAGTCGCGCGTTTCAACAAGCTGATGGAGAAAGCGTGGACGCCCGGATGCCGCAGCCTCATGATTCCTATTGCGCAGCTCGAAAGCAGTGCTCGCAGGAGCTGGCGGCGCCGATGGTTTTTCAGTTAATCGACATTCCGGCGATGGACCTGCACCGGATGGTGATGCAGCTCTGGATCAATGACCTGATCGAGATGGTGCACACGAACGGGATTCGTTGGCGATCATCCATGATCGACTAGCTGGTTTGTGTCTCATGGAACACGAGGACGTGATACGCAAGGGCGGGTGAGCCGCCCATAAAAACCGAGCAGGCAACTTCCGGGACGCCGGCCAGCGGACCTGAAGCGCGAGCCAGAAAACGACGGCAGTAGGGTGCCCTATCCACCCTGCTGTCGTTTTTTATGAGCTCGCCTGCTCTGCGAACAACGGCGGACTGATCCGCCTTCAACGAAAGGAGAACGACATGCGGACTTACGGATTCGTGCTGGTGATGGTGCTGCTGGTGTGCCTGTCGGCGATGGGCTGCGCGCCCAACACCGAGCCGATGGAGCGGCTGGGCAATCGGGCGATCGACGAAATCATCGGGCCGGCGGTCCAGAAGTCGCTCGTCGAGCTGGGCACGCGCACCGGCACGATTCAGGGCGGCGTGCAGGGGATCGAGCCCGGTTACGAGGTGGTGGTCGAAGGCAAGATCGTCAACGGCTTCGAGGGCAAGGCCACGATCCGCGCCAAGGGCGTCGCCGGTCAGTTCACCGGGCACCTCCAGGGCGACAGCGATGCGGCCAGTTCCGAAGAGGACTCCGCACCGAATGAGTGACTACCTACCTGCCCGGACTGTGCCCGCACGATGCGCGGCGAACATCCGGGCCAGGACCCTCCCCGCCGCGCGCACGGACCGCGCCGGCGGGTTTTTGAGGTTTCGTAAATGGCCCGACGCCGGATGTGCGGCCGCTGCAAGACGCTTGAGGCCAGCGTGAGGGTCAAAACCGACACCGGCGGAGCGACGGCGATGTGCGTCGCGTGCTGGGCCGCCTGGGAGCGTCGGGTCGGGCACCGGAACGACGGAACGCCCCGCGGGAACGTGGTGGTCGAAGCATTGGAGTCAAAGTCGTGAACGGCCGGCTGCTGCAAGGTGCGTGGAACGTGATGGCGTGGTCCGCCTTCCTCCTCGCTGCGCTGGCCGCGTCAATGGCCGCATGCCTCATTGCGAGCACGTGGGGCTGTACCGAAGGCGCGATTCATCTTGAGGTGCACGCACCCGAGATTCCGCCGGAAGCGATCAAGCTCGCGGTCGAGCCGGGCGCCGTTCAGACGCACGTGGCGACAAGCCTTCCGGCGATCGAGATACCGCCCATCCCCGAAGGGCTGGTGAAGGTCGAAGGGCACGCGCCGGTGACGAACGACTTCGGCGCCGGGTGGGTGGCCGGCGGCGTGGTGGCGGTGGTGCTGACGGGCCTGGGTGTCTGGTGGTGGAGCCGGCGGCATGCCTGATGTGATGGAGTACACGACTGAACCCCGGAAGTCCGAACGCGAAAACGCGAGTGGGTCGATGACGCGTCTCTACCGCGCGGTGGAGGTGGCCTATGAGGGCATGAGCACGTTCCGCGAGCGCCGCACCGAGATCATCAAGCAGATCGTCGGCGACAGCTACTCGAAGAACGGGACGCTCGAGCCCGTCCACCTGAACAAGATTCGGTTCGCGCTCTACGTCTACTCCCGGTATCTCGCGCCGAAGAATCCGCAGGGAATCGTGACGACGCGCTCGACGGCGCTCAAGAGCGGAGCGGCAGACCTCGAAGTGGCGCTCAACGATGTGTGCGAACGCATGAACCTCGGCCAGGTGCTCGAGGATGCGGTGATGGACGCACTCGTGGGCATGGCCGTGGTGAAGATCGGCCGCACGTCGTCGGAGAATTACCGGATCAACGGCTTTGAGGGCGGATCGTATCCGTACGCCTGCACGGTCGACCTCGACGATCTGGTGTTCGACTTCTACGCGAAGCGGTGGGAAGAGATCGAGTTCATCGGCAACTTCTACCGCCTGCCGCTCGAGGACCTGAAGGACAACGACGATTACGACCAGAGCGTGGTCAAGCGCCTCACGCGATCGGATCGGGAATCGCACAACAAGTCGGGCGAGGAAAAGGCGTCTGAAGTGTCGCGCGGCGGCGGCAGCGAGCCGGACGAGTTCTATGACTACGTGGAGCTGTGCGACCTGTACCTGCCGCGGCAGAAGCGGATGATTACCGTTTCGCGGGAGTTCGACAAGAACCTGCCCCCGCTCCGCGATGAGCCGTACATCGGGCATCCCGACGGCCCGTACCATATTCTGTACTACAACAAGGTTCCCGGTCAGCTCCTTCCGCTCCCGCCCGCTTTGCAGTGGGCCGACCTGCACAAGCTGATGAACGAGCTGTTCCTGAAGCTGGGCGATCAGGCGCTCCGGCAGAAGCAGGTGGGCGTCACCAACGCGCGCAGCGTCGAGGACGGCAAGCAGGTGCTCGAGGCCCGCGACGGCGAGTTCGTCGTCTCGGACAACCCCGGCTCGACCGTTCAGTTGTCGTTCGGCGGCGTGGACAACAACACGCTCGCGTTCACGACCTACTGCGACAGCCTGTTCAACAAGCTCCATGGCAACATCGAAGTGCTGGCCGGGCTGGGCCCGCAGTCGCCGACGCTCGGCCAGGACGAATTGATTGCCGCCGCGGCCAACAAGCTCGTGGTGGACATGCAGGAGCGCACGTTCCGGTTCACCGAGCGCGTGATGCGCTCGATCGCGTGGACGATCCTCACGGACCCGGCGATCCGGCTGCCGCTGCGCAAGCAGGTGGACGGCACGGATATCGAGGTTCCGTTCGAGTACACGCCCGAACGGCAGATGGGCGACATCATGGATTACAACATCCAGATTCACCCGTACTCGATGAAGTTCACTTCTCCGGCCGCGCGTCTGGCCGCCATGAACAGCTTTATTCAGGGCGTTGCGATCCCGCTTGCCGGTCTGATGCAGGAGCAGGGCATCGTGCTCGACTGGCAGAAGTTCGTCGATCTGTGGTCGCAGTACCAGCAGATGCCAGAGATCAAGGACATCGTGAAGTACGCCCCGCAGGATCAGCAGGAGGCAGGGCGCGACGTGATGCGCAAGCCGCCCGTCACCAACCGGAATTACACCCGCCGAAACGTGAAGGCGTCCAGCCCGGAGGCGGAACGCCAGGAGTTGATGCAGGCGCTCTTGAGCCGTCGCGGCGGCCAGGGCGACTAAGGGGCTCAGTATGGACCCGTGGCGTTTGCTTGAGGTGGTGACGGCATTCTTTGGCACCGCGTCGCTGGCCGTGGCCGGATGGGCGCTGATTCGCGTGGTGACGATCAGCGAATCACTCGCACGGCTGGAAGCGCGCCACGAGGCGGAACGGGATGAAACGGTTCGAAGGTTCGATGAGCTGGTCGGCTGGTTGAAAGCGGTGGCCGATCGCCTCGACAGGTTCATCGAGAAGCGGGAGTGATGAGCGACACGAAGGCTGTAGATCGACACTGCCCCGAGCACGGCACGTTCGACGTGACTGTGAAGTGGGGTTCGGACGCGACGTTTGCCAAGCACCCGTGCCCGACGTGCGGGCGCAAGTGCGGACGGCCGCGGATCGAAACCGGCAACGAGTTGCCGATGACGCAGCTTCCGGGCACCTGGCCGCAGACGTCCTTCTTCGGGGGTGTGCACCCGAGCCAGGTGAACGAGCTGCGTGAACATCTCAGGAAGCATGGCGTCAACGCGGAAGTGCTGCCCAGCGGTGACGTCAAGTTCACGAGTCGCGGGCAGCGAAGGGCGTACCTGCGAGCGAGGGGGATGGTAGACCTCGACGGCGGGTACAGCGACTAAGCGCCGAGCACAGGAGAACACGATGTCCGACGAAACGACCACGATCGACGCACCGAGCACTCCGCCGACCGATGCACCGGCGACCGCACAGACGGACGCGAACGGCAGCACCGGCGGGCTCGATCCCGATTGGGATGATATTCCCGATGCCCCGGCGCCCGAAAAGCCGGCGGCATCGACGAACGATACGCCAGCCGCGGATGCAGGCGATTCCCGCGGCGAATCCAAGGCGAGTTCCGAACCGGCGCCGGCCGACGACGGGTTCGACGCATCGCTGATGGATCATGCCAAGGCCGCAGGCTTCACCGAAGAGGAAGCCCGCGCGTTCGGCAGTCCGGTCAATCTTCAGAAAGCCCTGATCGCGTTCGATCGCGCCGTGATCGGCGTAGCCCGCCAGCAGTCGTCCGAGACGACGCAGCAGGCCACAACGCCGAGCAGCACTGCCCCGAACGCATCGGCGCAGCAGACGCCCGCGCCGAACGCCGAGTTCAACCCGAAGGAGCTGGGTCTGCCGGACGACCTGGACCCCGAGGTGATTACGGCGTTCAAGAACCTGCATTCGCAGTTCGCTTCACAGCGGGAGGCGGATCGCAAGGAGCTCGATGCGCTGCGTCAGGGGTATCAGTTCATCACTCAGCAGTTGCAGGCGCAGACCCGAGTGGCCGACCTGCAATTCGCGGCGCAAACCATCCAGTCGATGGGCGACGAATACAAGTCGCTGCTCGAAGGGAAGGAGGCGCAGGCGAAGCTCGAGGAGGTGGTCGAGACCGCGTACGCGCTCAAGCAGGGCTACGAGCGCCGGGGGATCGCTCTCCCGGACGCGACGACGCTGGTGAAACGGGCCATCGGCTCGGTGTTTCAAGACAAGGTTTTGGAAATCGCGAAGGCGCGGACCGCGCGTGCGGTGGCGCAGCGGAAGAAGGGCGACAGCTCTCCTCCGACGCACCGCAAGCCGAAAGAGACGGGCGATCCTCTCGAGGATGCCCGCAGGGCCGCTCGCAGCAAGCTCCTGGAGTTCGGCGTGAAAACCGACGCTCCGGAGGCCGACGACGAGTGGTGAGGCGACGCGCTCCGGTCTGACGCACTCCGCTCAGATATGGAGTCAATGAGATGCCTTTGACTGTTGAGCAGATTGATGACTTGACCGCGAGCACGCTTCCGCATCTGACGAAGCGGAACCTCGCGCAGATGGCTCAGACCTTTCAGAATTACGAGATCCTGAGCAAGTGGTTCACGAAGGAAAAGGTGCAGAAGAAGGGCGGGCACTCCATCGAGATGCGCTTGATGGATCAGCTCCCCGACTCGGCCGCGCACATCACGATCGACCAGTCGGACAACCCGACGATCGCGAAGCTGCTGGACAAGATGACCATTCCGTGGCGTCACTTCCAGAGCTACTACGCCTGGTACATCGAAGAGATTCTGATGAACTCGGGCGAGAGCGAGATCGTCGATCTGCTGAGCGCGCGGCGCGACGCATCGAAGATCAGGACGGCCGAAGTGCTCGAGATCAAGGCGTGGGCGTGCCCCGTCGCCGCGAACAAGGTCGATCCGTACGGCGTGCCGTACTGGATCGTGAAAAACCCCGTCGAGGGCTTCAACGGCGGTCTGCCGGCAGATCACACCACGATCGCCGGGCTCGACCTCGACGAGCATCCCAACTTCAAAAACTACACGGGCACGTACACAGCCATTAGCGCCAGCGACCTGATTCGCAAACTGCGGAAGGCGATGGATCAGACGGCGTTCAAGAGCCCGATCGGCAAGGACGAGTTCTACGGGATGAAGGGCAAGAGCTGGCGCCTGTACACCAACCTCGAAACGAAGCTGGCGATCGAGGACCTGGCCCGGGCGCAGAACGAGAACCTGGGCGCCGACCTCGCCGCGATGGACGGCCAGACCACGGTGCGCGGCAACGCGCTGATGCGGGCCAACCCGCTCGACAGCGACCCCCAGAACCCGATCTACGGGATCAATCACAACACCTTCAAGGTGGTGACGCTCCAGGGTGCGTTCTTCCGCGACAGCGGCCAGATGGTGGTTCCGACCAACCATCGCGCCCGCGTGGTCTACAACGACACCACGTACAACTACATGTGCATGAACCGTCGCCACAACTTCGTGCTCTACGAAGCCTGATCCGCACGGGAGTGAAATCGTGTTCGAGTGATACGACCAGGGGAAGCGGAAAGAAGCATACGGAGATTTGAACGATGTCTCACATTCTCGAGTATCAGGGATACAACGACCAGGACGGGCCGAGCCCGCGCATCTGGGGCAACCTGCCTCAGTCGGAGATCGATTCGCGTCCGGGTCGGATCATCCACATTTTCGATCGGTTCGACGCGCTCGGGCCGCACGCCTCGGCGAGCAGCAGCACGGTGACGGAGAAGAACGGCCCGTGGAGCACCTTCATCTCGCAGGGCGGCTCGATCACTGCGGCCAGCGCCAGCGTTCCCGGCGGCGGCATCACGGTGTCGGCGGACGGCGACGATGAGGGCGTCGTGCTGACGCGGTGGCTGCCGCTCTTCAAGATCGCGTACGGCGGCAAGCCGTTCTGGTTCGAGGCGCGAGTGAAGTCGAGCACGGTGGCCAACACCAAGCACGGCATTTTCGTGGGCATGATCAACGCGATCACGCCGAGCGCGACCGTGCCCATCGCGGCGGACGGCACGCTGGCCGACCAGAACCTGGTCGGCTTCCATCGCCTCGAGGGCGACGGGGACGCCATCGACACGGTGTACAAGGCGAACGGCGTCACTCAGGTGACGGTCAAGGCCGACGCGATCGCGCTGGCCGCTGACACGTATGTGAAGCTCGGGATGTACTTCGACGGTACGACGCTGTTCTTCTTCAAGGACGGCGTGCTCCTGCCGGATTCCAAGGTCATCCCGTCGGCGGCGGGGACCGACTTCCCGAACGATGTCACGCTGTCGCCCGTGTTCGCCGTGCTCAACGCTACGGGCACGGACCCGGGCAGCGCCACGTTCCAGTGGGTGCGGGTCGCACAGCTCCTCTGATCCTTGTGTTCCGGTGCGGGAGGGTGGGCCGGGTTTGTATTCCGGCCCCCCTCCTTGTGACACAGCGAGTACCCCGACATGGCCGAGCCGACACTGACGCTGACGCTCACCAATATTCGCGACGAGGTGGCCCATTACCTCTACGGCAACACCGCGTACGACGATCTGGCCGCGGACGAAAAGACGATCGTGGATCGTCGCATTCGTGACGGACTGGCGCGGTTCTATGGCGCGCGGGAGTGGGGTTTCCTTAAGGTCTGGACGACCCTCACCACGGCGGCGTCGACGGCGAGCTACGACCTTCCCGACGGCGCGGGGTACATCGAAGGTCCGCTCTTCTTCCCGTCTGAAAGCGGCTACCCGGAAATTCGCACGGTGGATGCTGAGACGGTTCATCGGCACTGGCAGGAGTCGATGACCGGCGGCGTGCCGATGATCGCGGCGCTCCAGCCGAAAACGTCGGCGGGCACGGCTGGGCAGAAGAACGAAATCATCTTCTGGCCGGTTCCCGATGCGGAGTACGTGCTGACCTACAAGTACCGGATTCTGCCGGACGCGCTGGCTGACGCGGCGCAGTACGCGCTGGGCGGTTCGGCTCATTCGCAGACGATTCGTGCGGCGTGCTTGGCCGAAGCGGAGATGCGCGACAACGACACGATCGGAATGTACACGGCCGACTACACGCGGCTGCTGGAGCAGAGCATCGCCTACGACGCGCGGGCATACGCACCGCGCTCGCTGGGTCGCATGGGCAACGGCCGGCTCGGGCGTCGGATTCGGACGCTGCGACCGAGCCTGACGCTGGAAGTTGAGGAATAACATGGTCGATATCGACAACCTTGTTGTGAATGCAAACAACGTGGCGTACACGTTTCCCGACAACGTTCGGGCGGTGGCGCTGCGGGCGAAGGACGCGGATATCACGGTGGCTTCGGCGCCGGGCGGTGATACGTACACGCTCGATGCGGACGCGCCGGGCATCGCGTTCGAGGACATGGATATGCGCGGCCGCACGCTGTACTTCAGCGGCACGAGCGCGGTCCTTCAGGTGCTCATGATCCTCGGAAACGGCTGATGATCTATTACCCTTCCAATCTGTATCGCGGGGCGGTGAACGTGCCGGGCGCTGCGCGTGGCCTGGTCGATCCGCCGCCGGGCGATGTTCCGTTCGCGTTCTGGGCCTCGTGCACGAAGAGCGGCAAGGCCGAGTTTTCGGCGAGCGGCAATCACGACCTGATCACACAGGTCGTGCAGGAAGGCGCGATCTACTTCGATGCGGACGGCGTCCCGCAACAGGCCCAGGCGAACCAGCTGCGCATCGGCCGCGGGCTGCCGATCACGCCGGCGCACAACGGCGCGGTGATTGAGCCGGAACGCACGAATCTGATTGCGCCGTCGACCCCCATGACGACGTTCACGTGGACGGGGACGAACAGCTCACTCACGGCCGTATCATCCCTGTCGTCATGGCTGGGCTCGATTCAGGTGGCCCGCAACATCATCGAGACGACCGGGAACGGCACGCACCATCGCCAGCGCACGATCGGCACGACCACCAACGGGGCGCGGTACACGTTCTACGCAGTGCTGTCGTCGATCGGCTCCGGCGCCAACCAGCGGCACGCGCGGCTCAAGACAGCCAGCAGCAGCGGGTTCGGTGCGCAGGTGGACGTGTTCTACGACCTGCTTAGCGGGACGAGCACCAAGACCACCGGCCCGGCGACGATGCTGCACGGCATCCACGACCTCGGCGGCGGCTTGTGGTTCTGCTACTTCGTCGTCACGGCCACGTCCGTAGCGACCGAGCATCTGGCCATCTACAGCGTGGTCGACTCGAGCACGGAAAGCTTCGAGGGCTCGACGTCGGCCGGACTGGTGGTGCATCACGCGCAGTGCGAGGTTGGCGACGGGCCGACGAGTCCGATCATCAATACTGGCGCGACGGCGAACACCCGCGCCGCCGATCAGATCGCGTGGAGCGGGGCGGACCTGGGTACGTCAGACTTCACGATCGCGTTCCGCGTAGTGCCAACGTGGCCGGTCCCGCAAGGTCTGGCGGCCGAGCAGACGATTCTTGATACGCGCGATGACGAGGGCGACGACGGCCTGCGGATTTACAACACGCAGACCGACACGATCGCGGAAGTGTTCCGCGGCGGCGTGCTCCAGAACGATACGCAGTTCTCCATTGTGAACGGCATTCCCGAGCGGTGGGCGCTGATCCTGCGATGCGGCGTCGGGAACATCTACCCCCTCACGCGCAGGCTCTCGGACGGTACGGAGTACGACTACCCCGTGTGGCACGCCAACGGCGTGCCCAATGCCCACGCGAAGCTCGCCATCGGGCAGGCGTCGGGCAACGCGCCCATGACGATCGCGGACCTCGTGGTGTACTCCGGCGCGCTGGACGACACGCAGATGGATGCGGTCCTCGACTGGATGGAGAGCAGGAAGGACCTCTGATGATCTGGTTTCCGGGCACGTCGGTGACGAAGGGCGCGATCAGCATCCCAGCACGCGCGGCAAAGCCTGAGCCCGAACCAGAGATGGTCGAGGTCGTCGAGGTGATTTACCTCGGCGAGGGGTGGGCAGAGTGGGTATTCACGCACGAAGTCGGCGACCAGCCATCTCTCGACATCTCGGACTACTGGGGCCTACAGCTTCGTACGCCCGATCAAGGATGGATAAGCCCAGTATCCTTCGACGAGATAGCGGATAACGTAGCTTACATGATCTACGACGTGCACGAAAAACCTGACGCTGCCCGTGTGGTGGCTCACCCTGAGGGTGGATTTTTTGCGATACCGTTTGTTAACGGTTTGCAACTGAAAGTTGATGTACCGTGTACGTTTATTGATTCATCCCCCGCAGAGCCAGACTTGATCGTGTCAGCCGTGGCCGATGTGGGCGGCAACATGGCTCTTTGGATATTTTCGGAAAATGTCACCGTACAGGAGGGGTTGCCCGGAGGGGCTGATGGGTTGCAAATTAACGGACAGAACCCGGAAAACTACGCACGAGATGGTACAAACTCTATCTCTTGCGAATACGCTTTTTCGGTACTCGGTGAGACATGGCAAGTGACTGGCAATCCCGCTTGCCTTGGTGGGTTGACCTTGCAAATTGGACAGAGCGGTATTGTAACAGCTCTGAGTCCTTAACAGAGCATAATAGAGGGTAGTGCATCTCCGAAAAGGGGGTAGCGGCTTCTCGTCCTCGTCACCGTAAGGGCCACCGGATGCCCTCTGATTGATACTTTTTCCCAAAGGAGAACGACATGGGCGCAGCGAACACGAAACGACTGATCGAGGCCATCGAGGCGGGCGATATCACGCTCGACGACGGCGTGAACATCGCCACGGGCACGGCCACGGGCACGAAGATCGGCACGGCGCCGACCGAAAAGCTCGCCTTCTACGGCGAGACGCCGGTGGTCCAGCCGGCGGCACTGACGGCGGCACTGCCCTCGATCACGCACACCGCGCCGACCACGCCGGACTACGCGATCCAGGACCTGACCGATTCGGGCGGGTTCGGATTCAAGACGAAGGACGAGGGTAACACCGTGTTGGCGGTGATCCTGAACCTTCAGACGCGCGTGGGCGAGCTGGAGGCGAAGTTGCAGGCGCTCGGTCTGGTCGCTGCCGCGGAGTGATGAATGGCCCGTCGCATGGTCGAGTTGCAGTTTCCGATCGCCGGCTTGGATCGGCGCGCGGCGTTCCCGAAGCAGCCGCCGTTCAGCACGCCGGAAGCCGTGAACGTGCGCGGTCGCAGTATCAGCGGCCGCGCACGTGGCGGCTCGCGCCCGGGAACGATCAAGGCGTGGAGCACGGAGCTCGGCGGCGGTGAGCCCGTGCGCCTGCTGGCGAGTGTCGAGACGCACGTTTCGACCAGAGCGCAGACGTTCGTCGACCCGTTCGACGGCAGCTCGCTGTCGGCTGACTGGAGCACGCCTCTGTGGATGGCGGGGCCGCTGACGGTCGGCGGCGGCTATGCCAACTCGCCGACATCGGGGCTGTATGGCGCGCTGCTGGACGATAAGAACGTGGATGGCGCCCAGCCGCATTCGGCGTCCATCCGCATTCCGACCGCCATTGTGGCCGTGGGCACTCATACCTTGCACGGGATCTACGGCGGCATGGATGATTCCAGCCCGGGCGGGACCACGAACTCGGTCATTGCGTCCATCTACCGGGAACGCCGGTCCGGCTCGTACTTCGGCCGCCTGCGGCTGTTGCAGTTTGTGAACGGCAACCTGGTCCTGGACATCGCGGCCGAGAGCGACAGAACCGATTCGACGTTCCATTCCGGAACGCTGTCGATCAGTTTCGCGTCCGGTATCTGCCGGGCCCAGTGGGATGGCGACAACGGGGACACGATGTCCGTCCAGAAACCCCTCACGGTGGCCGGAACGCGCTACGCGATCGGGATGGATCGCTTCGCCAGCGTGGAATCCGGCCGGATCGATTCGTTCCGGCTGGACTATTACAGCGCGCT
>Ga0079224_100000311_pt1 | contig 44982 bp, 37 predicted proteins | sample Stecom2015_FD_80414 | JGI IMG/M metagenome (GOLD analysis project Ga0079224, IMG submission 80414) | Agricultural soil microbial communities from Utah to study Nitrogen management - Steer compost 2015 | ecosystem: Environmental > Terrestrial > Soil > Agricultural land | place: USA: Utah... | reverse complement strand
GATGTCGCCGTCGGCAAGGGCGGCAGCGTCTACCTGACCGACCGCGAGGCCGGACGGGTGCGTGCGGTGGACGGGGACGGGCGGATCGACACGGTCCCCGGCACCCGCACCGACGAGAGCAGAGCTGGCGCGCCACGTGCGGTCGCCGCCGCGGGCGGTGCGCTGTTCGTGGCCGGGGACGAGGCGGTGATCCGCCGTGCCGCCGGCGGAGCCGTGTCCGTGCTCGCCGACGTCACCGGCGAGGGCCACGAGAATCCTGGAGAGGATCCTGCAGGGGACTCCGCCGATTCCGCCGATTCCGCGGGGGACGCCGCGGCGGACGCCGACGAGCGGGCCGCGAACGCGGAAGACGAAGCGGGCCGGACCGCGAGCGACCTCCGACCCGGTGACGCCCTCCCTGTGGTGCCGCGGGCCGACGACATCGCCGTGGACGGTGCCGGAGCCGTCTACGTGAGCGGATCCGGCACCGTCGTGCGTATCCCGAAGGGGAATGCGGGGGAATCCACCGTGGTCGCCGGAGGGGGAACGGTCGCCGCGCAGGAGGCCGACGGCAGGCCCGCGACGGACGCCCGGCTGGCGGGTGAGCTCCGGATCGCCGCGGGGGACGACGGCGCGCTGTACCTCCGTGCGGGTGCGGATGGCGACGAGCTGTATCGCGTCGATCCGGACGGCACGATGCGCACGCTCGTCACACCCCGGGACGAGCCGGGGTTCGCGGGCGACGGCGGGCCGGTGGGCAGGGCGACGTTCGGGGGCGAACTGGGCGGCCCGGCGGCCGGGCCACGCGGCGAGGTCGTCGTGTTCGACGTCGGCAACCGGGTCGTGCGCGTGATCGACCGGGACGGCGTGGTCACCTCGCTGACGCCACCGTTGGCCGAGAGCGAGGACGGCGACGCGCCCGTCGCGCTCGCCGTCGGAGACGACGGTGCGGTGTACGTGCGCCAGGGGCACCGCATTCATCGCCTGGCGTCGCAGAACCCCGCCGACCCGAGCCACGCCGTGGGTGCGGTACGCGACCGGCCCTACTATCCGTCCGACTACAGCGCCGACGAGCCGGGAACGGTGTATCCGGTCGCCGGTGCGGACCCCTCCGCCGCGGCGACGGCCTCCGGTGCCGACGAGCCCGTGCCGGTGGCTGCGCCGACTCCGAGCGTGCCGGACGAACGGCGTCTGCGGTTGGCGACCGGGTCCGGCGGGGTCCTGTACTACGCCGACACCGACGGCCACCGGGTACTGAAGGTGGGGCGCGACGGCGGAGTGACCGTCGCCGCGGGCACCGGTGAGGCGGGATTCGCCGGCGACGGCGGACGTGCGGCCGCGGCGCGGCTGGACGCTCCACAAGGGATCGACGTCGGCCCCGACGGCAGCCTCTACATCGCCGATACGGGCAATGACCGTGTGCGCAAAGTGGACACTCGCGGGGTGATCACCACGGTCGCCGGCGACGGCACGCGCGTCGGTACCGAGGACCGCGACCGGTTCCTGGCGGCCGACGGCGAGCCGGCCACCGACACACCGGTGAGCGCCACCGACGTGGCCGTCGGCGACGACGGCGTGCTGTACGTGGCCGAAGGAGCGCATCGCAGGCTGAGCCGTGTCGACCAGGACGGCACCATCAGTACGTGGGCGGGGCTCGGCAGCCGCAGGGGCTCCGACGGGGACGGCTACGTCGCCACGGCTGCCGCGCTCGGGCGACCGCACGCGATCACCGTGTCGCCGGAGGGGCGGGTGTTCTTCCTCGACCGGCGTGGTGATGTGGCGCGCCCGGTGGTGCGGATGGTCGATCCCGCCGGGGTCCTGTTCACGATCGCGGGTGACGCCGATGCCGCACGCTCCGGCAGCGGATTCTCCGGGGACGGTGGCCGTGCGGTGGAGGCGGAGTTGAACAACCCGCACGACCTCGCCGTGCGCGGCGACGGCACGCTCTATCTGGCCGACAGCCACAACGCGCGCGTGCGGGCGGTCGATCCGGCTGGCCGGATCCGCACGGTGGCAGGTACGGGCGAGCGCGTCGACGGTGATGACGGGCAGCGCGCGCGTACGGCGCCACTCGACGAGCCGCGCACCCTGGACGTGGCCTCCGACGGCTCCCTGCGGCTGATCACCGCGTCCGGTGCGGCCGTTCGGTCGGTCGCCGACGGCGTGCTCGGCACGGTCGCGTCACTGGAGGAGGCCGAACCGCGGCGCCCCGCGGGCCCGACGGCGGTGCAGCGACCGGCCACGCAGGTGACGTTCGGCGAGCAGGGGATCGACGCGCTCGCGGTCGACCACGACGGAGCTCTGTTGCTCGCCGACGGAACGAATCCGCTCCTGGCGGTGGATCGGCACGGCATGCTGGACACGGCGTCCGCTGTGGACTCCGCTGTGGGTTCGCCGGCTGTGGACTCGCCGGCGGCCTCGCGGGTGTCGGCCGTGACGGTGGCACCCGACGGGACACGGTACGTCGCGGCAGGCGACGTTGTGTACCGCATGGACCGCGGCTCGGACGGGACCGGTGCCGACGGTGCAGATGGTGCAGATGGTGCCGGCGGCGCAGACGCTGGAGACGGTGCCGTGGCCGTTCCGGTGGCGGGTGGCGGGCCGCGGCCGGACGGTCCCTCCGGTGATCATCTCGACCCTGCCGGGCGGGCGACCCTGTCGAGCTTCGGGCGCGTCGTCGACCTTGCGGCGGCCGAGAATGCCGTCTACGTCGCGACCGAGGAGAACGTGTACCGCGTCGACGCCGACGGCACGGTGCGGCGGTGGCTGCGCGACGCCGGCGCGAGCGGCCCCGCGGTGGGCGGGATCGCGCTGGGGGAGGCAGGCGAGGTGTTCGCCGCGATCCCGGACGGCGGTCAGGTGCGGCGCATCGACCCCGAGGGACGCAGCGACGAGTTCGCCGGTGTCGGATCGGACGGTGACAGCTACTGGGAGGGCGTCGACGGGCTGAACGCCTCGGAGGTCGCGCTCGACCGGCCGCGGGACGTCGCGGTGGACGGCGACATCGTCTACATCGGCACCGGTCGCGGGGTGGTGCGGGTCGACGCGGGCGGCACGGTGCTGACCGTGGCGGGTCCCGAACACACCGGCGCCGTGGGCGCGCTCGCCCTGGACCGCCACGGCGACCTGTACTTCGCCGACCTCGACGCCGCCCAGGTGAGCGTGGTGGTGCAGCCCGCGCTCATCGAGGACCCGTTCCACTGGGAACACATCGGCGGAATCGTGGCCGTCGGCGTGATCGTGCTGTTCGGCGTCGTCCGATTCGGACCCCAGCTGTGGCGGCGGGTCACGGGCAGGCAGGACGCCTCGGCGCGCCACGAGGCCGAACTCTCCGTCGCCGGAACCGCGACGCTCGGGTCCGATGTGGACTCCGGGGACGAGGCTGCCCGGGGCTGGTTCGACGGTCCGGCCCGTCCGGACCAGCCCGGCGAGCACTGACCGGGAAGCGCTGACCGGAACGCCTGCCGACGGAAACGCCGTCTGAGCCGTCAGGACACGGTGCGGACGAGGTCCGCGGCGTGTTTGCGCAGCAGCGCGGCGGCGTCGCGAACCGCGACCTCGACCGACGGCGCGTGATCGGCGAGTGCGACCGACGCGGTGATCCCGGCCTCGGCCAGCTCGTCCGCGCCGAGCGCGACACGTCCCGCGATGGCCGCGACCCGTGCACCGTGACGCCGTGCGATGGCGGCGATCCCGGCGGGTGCCTTGCCCGCGAGGCTCTGTGCGTCCAGCGAACCCTCGCCGGTGATCACCAGGTCGGCTCCGCGCACCGCCTCGGCAACCCCGGTCAGTTCGACGACGAGGTCGAAGCCGGATTCGGCCGTGGCGTCGAGCGCGGCCATGGCACCTCCGGAGATGCCGCCGCCCGCGCCTGCGCTGGGCCGGTCGGCGAAGCCGAGCGCGTCGGCCCACGTGCGCAGCGCGGCACCGAGCAGCTCGATCTCCTGCGGCCGCGCGCCCTTCTGCGGGCCGAAGATCGCCGCGGCACCGTCCGGACCGTGTAGCGGGTTGGTCACGTCCGTGGCCACGCGGACGCGGGCGTCGCCGAGCAGTGCGCGCGGCCGGGTCAGGTCGACGGCCGCGACGTCGGCCAGTGCGCCGCCGCCGAGCCCCACCGGGGCGCCGTCGGCATCGGTGATGCGGGCACCGAGCGCCTGCAGCATGCCGCTGCCCCCGTCGGTGCTGGCCGTTCCGCCGACGGTGAGCACGATCTGTGTGGCACCGCGGCCGAGGGCGTCGGCGATGAGCTCGCCGACGCCGTAGGTGTGGGCCGCGAGGGCGACGTCGCTGGACGGGGTCACGTGTTCGATTCCGCACGCCCGCGCCGACTCGATGTACGCGGTCCCGTCGAGCGTGACGTACCAGGCGTCGACCGGCTCGTCCAATGGCCCGCGTACCCGCAGGTCGACGCGCGTTCCGCCGGCGGCCAGCAGTACGTCGAGCGTGCCTTCGCCGCCGTCGGCGACCGGGCACAGGGACACGTCCGCGTCCGGGAGCGCGTCGCGGACGCCCGCGCCGATCGCCTCGGCGGCCTCGACGGCCGTCAGGCTTCCCTTGAACTTGTCGGGTGCGATCACCACGCGCCGCGGGGTGTGCTCGCTCACGGGGTCACCTCCGTGATCGCGGGCTCGCCGGACAGGACGGCGATCACATTGCGGGCCGCCAACGTGGCCATCGCGGTGCGCGTCTCCACGGTCGCCGAACCCAGATGGGGAGCGAGCGCCACGTTGTCCAGCTCGAGCAGCTCCGGGTGGACCTCCGGTTCGTTCTCGAAGACGTCCAGACCGGCGCCTGCGATCACGCCGTCGCGCAGCGCCTCCGCCAGTGCGGCCTCGTCGACGACCGGCCCGCGGGTGGTGTTGATCAGGAACGCCGTGGGCTTCATCGACCGGAGTGCCGCCTCGTCGATGAGGTGCCGGGTGTCCGGGGTGAGCGGACAGTGCAGGGACACGACGTCGGCGGTGCGCAGCAGCTCGTCCTGGGGCAGGTACGTGGCCTCGAGGCGGTCCTCGACCTCCGACGGCGCCCGCCGCCGTCCGCTGTAGGCGATCCGCATGCCGAACGCGCGCGCCCGCGTGGCCATCGCCTGGCCGATCTGGCCCAGCCCGATGATGCCGAGCGTCTTGTCCTGGATGCCCGAGCCGAGCATGAATCCGAGGTGGAACGACCACGGCGTGCGGGAACGGAGCAGCCGTTCGCCCTCGCCGAGTCTGCGGGTGGCCGACAGCAGCAGGCCGAACGCGATGTCGGCGGTGGCGTCGGTCAGCACCCCCGAGGTGTTGGCGACCGTGATGCCGCGCTCGGTGAGGGCGGGCACGTCGATGTTGTCGTAGCCGACCGCGACGTTGGCGATCACCTTGAGCTGCGGACCTGCGGCGTCGGCGAAGTCCCCGTCGATGCGGTCCCGCAGGGTGACGACGGCCGCGTCGGCGCCGGCGACCACGCGGTGCAGTTCGTCGGCGGGCAGCTGCCGGTCGGGATCGGGTGACCACACCTCGCCGGTCTCGTGCAACAACGCCATGGCGTCATCGGGGATCCACCTGGTGACCACGATCCGCGGTCGGGTGCCGGTCATCGCATCGCTCCTTCGTCGCACGCGCCCGAAGGCACCCTATCGAGGAGCGGGGCAGACCTGTCGAGACCACTGTGACCAGGTCGGTGACGTCAGTCCCAGCGCGGGCCGTGTCGACAGGGCCGGCGTCTACAGAGTTGCCGTCGACAGGGCCGGCTTCGACAGGGCTGACCGACAGGGTCGTGTTGTCGACATGGTGACTGCGGCCGGCGGCCTCACGTCGCGAGGCGTTCGATGATGGTGACGTTGGCCGTGCCGCCGCCCTCGCACATCGTCTGCAGGCCGTAGCGGCCGCCGCGCCGTTCGAGTTCGTGCAGCAGCGTGGCCATGAGTTTCGTGCCGGTTGCGCCAATGGGGTGGCCGAGGGCGATCGCGCCGCCGTTGACGTTGACGCGGTCGGGATCGGCGCCGGTCTCGTCGAGCCAGGCCAGCACGACGCTCGCGAACGCCTCGTTGACCTCGAACAGGTCGATGTCCTCGACGGTCAGGCCGGTGCGGCGCAGTGCCCGGTGCGTCGCGGGGATCGGGCCGGTGAGCATCCACACCGGGTCGGCGGCCGACACCGACAGGTGGTGGATGCGCGCGCGTGGCCTCAGCCCGTGGTCGCGGACGTAGGCCTCGGACACCACGAGCGCCGCGCTGGCGCCGTCGGAGATCTGACTCGCCGTGGCGGCGGTGATGCGGGAGTCGTCGGTGAGCGGGGGCAGGGCGGCCATTTTCTCCGCCGACGTGCCGCGCCGGGGGCCCTCGTCGGCGGTCAGATCATCGAACGGTGCGATCTCCCCGGCGAACCGTCCGGTGTCGGCTGCCTCCAGCGCGCGCCGGTGGCTGCGCAGCGCGAATTCCTCCAGCTGTTCGCGGGTGAGGTCCCAGTGGCGGGCGATCATGTCGGCGCTGCGGAACTGGGACACCTCGACGTCGCCGTAGCGTGTGCGCCAGCCCGTCGATCCCGAGAACGGGTCGGGAAATCCGTGCTCCCGCCCGGCGAGCATCGCCGCGCTGATGGGGATCGCGCTCATGTTCTGCACCCCGCCTGCCACGACGGCGTCGGCCGTGCCGGACAGCACCGCCTGCGCGGCGAAGTGCACCGCCTGCTGGCTCGACCCGCACTGCCGGTCGACGGTCACCCCGGGGACGTGGTCGGGCATGCCTGCGGCGAGCCACGCGGTGCGGGCGATGTTTCCGGACTGCGGACCGAGCGTGTCGGTGCAGCCGAGGATCACGTCGTCCACGGTCGCCGGGTCGATGTCGGCGCGCGTGACGAGCGCGCTCAGCACATGTGCCGCGAGGTCAGCGGAGTGCACAGTGGACAGCGCGCCGCCGCGTCGTCCCACGGGCGTGCGGACGGCGTCGACGAGGTAGGCCTCGGCCATGGTTCCTCCTACGGGTGCTGGCTGGACACGGACACGGTCTCGCCCGTGAGGTACGTGGCGTAGTCCGAGGCGAGCCACACCATGACGTTCGCGACCTCCCACGGTTCGGCCGCGCGTCCGAAGGCTTCCCTGCCCGCGAGGTCGGCCAACAGCTCCTCGCTCGTCACCTTGGCCAGGAACGGATGTGCGGCCAGGCTCGGGGCGACGGCGTTGATGCGGATGCCGTGGGAGGCGACGTCCATCGCCGCGCAGCGGGTCAGTGCCATCACACCCGCCTTGGCCGCCGCGTAGTGCGCCTGCCCCTGCTGTGCGCGCCAGCCCACCACCGAGGCGTTGTTGACGATCACGCCGCCGTGGTCCTGTTCGACCATGCGCTGCGCGGCCGCTCTGGTGCACCGGAACGTGCCGTTCAGCGTCACGTCCAGGACCCGGGACCACTCGGCGTCGGTTATGTCCAGAATGGACTGTGTGCCGCCGAGGCCCGCATTGTTGACCGCCACGTCGACCCGGCCGAAGCGCGCGACGGTCTCGTCGAACAGCGCGCGCACCTGGTCGTCGCTGGTGACGTCACAGGGCACCGCGTGGATCCGGCCGAGTTCGGCGAGTTCGTCGGCCGTGGCCTTCAGCCGCCGTTCGTGCCAGTCGCTGACCACGACCCGCGCGCCCTCCTCCACACAGCGCCGCGCCGTGGCCGAACCGATGCCGGTTCCCGCCGCGGCGGTCACCACGACCACCTTGTCCGCCAGCAGGTCCCTGGCACGCGGATACGGGGGGACGCTCATGGCCGCTCCTGTCTCGGTAGACCGAGCACCCGCTCGGCGAGGATGTTGCGCTGGATCTCGTCCGAACCGCCGTAGATGGTGTCGGCGCGGCTGAACAGGAACAGCCGCTGCCATGCGTCCAGTTCGCCGCCGGTGGTCAGCCCGCGGGCGCCGCGGGCCCGCATCGCGAGCTCGCCGAGTCGCCGGTGCCAGCCCGACCACAGGAGTTTCCCCACCGCCACGTCGGGTCCCGGCTCACGCTCGAGGGTGCGCAGCGCGTGCGCACGCAACACCCGCAGGTCGATCCAGGCGCGGGTCAGGTCGGCGCGCAGGATCGGGTCGTCGATCGTCCCGGTGCGTCTCGCCTCGGCCACGATCCCGTCGAGTTCGCGCCGGAATCCGATCTGCTGGCCGAGCGTCGACACGCCGCGTTCGAACCCGAGCGTGCCCATCGCGATCCGCCATCCGTCGCCGGGTTCGCCGACCACGAGGTCGGCGTCGGTGCGCGCGTCGTCGAAGAACACCTCGTTGAACTCCGAGGTTCCGGTGAGCTGGGTGATCGGCCGTACCGTCACGCCGGGCTGGTCCATGGGAACGAGCAGATAGGACAGTCCGCGGTGCCGGAACGAACCGGGTTCGGTGCGCGCCAGGACGAAACACCAGTCCGCGACGTGCGCCAGCGACGTCCAGATCTTCTGTCCGTTCAGCACCCACGACGTGCCGCGTTCGTCGAGCCGTGCCGACGTCGACACCGCGGCCAGGTCCGACCCGGCGCCCGGTTCGGAGTACCCCTGGCACCACAGCTGCTCGACCGCGCGGATGCGCGGCAGGAACCGACTCCGCTGTTCGTCGGTGCCGTAGGCGATCAGCGTGGGGCCGAGGAGCTGTTCGCCCAGGTGGCTCACGCGTGCCGGCGCCGCGGCCGCGGCGTACTCCTCGTGAAAGACGACCTGTTCGGCCACGCTCAGTCCGCGGCCGCCGAACTCCTCCGGCCAGCCGAGGCAGGTCCATCCGGCCGCGGCGAGGTGGCGTTCCCATGCGAGCCGCCGGTCGAACGCCTCGTGCTCGCGTCCGGGTCCGCCGAGGCCGCGGACGTCGGCGAACTCACCGGTCAGGTTCTCGGCCAGCCAGGAGGCCACCTCCCGCCGGAATCGCTCGTGGTCTTCCACTCACACCTCCTGCTACCGTGCGCTAGCATAATAAGAACACGTTCTAGATTTTGCGTCCAGGGAGGGAGTGGCATGGTCGCGGTGGCCTCGGTGCAGACGATCCCTGCGGCGCTTCGATCTGCTGCAGAACGGTTCGGGGACCGGACCGCGATCATCGACGGCGCCGTGTGTTTGACCTACCGGGAACTTCTGGAACACGTTCGCATGGTGGCGCGGGTCTACCTCGCAGGCGGGGTGCGGCGCGGTGACCGGATCGCGGTGAACTCGCCGAACACGCACCACTGGGTCGTGGCCGCGCTCGCCGCGCACTACGCGGGCGCCACCCTCGTGCCCGTCAACACCCGGTTCACCGGAACCGAGACCGTCGACCTCCTCCGGCGCACCTCCGCGAGGGTGCTCGTCGTCGCGGGCGACTTCCTCGGCGTGGACCGCCTGGCCGGTATCCGTGCGGCGGCCGAGCCCGGCGACCTCGCATCCATCGACCTCGTCGTGCGGGTCCCACTGCCCGGACCGCTCCCGCCCGACACCGGTGCCGACCCCGATACCGGCACCGTCGACTGGCCGGAGCTCCTCGAGACCGCCCGCGCCGCCGATTCCGTCACCCCTGCCGACGTCGAGGCCAGGGCCGACGAGGTCAAAGCCGACGACATCAGCGACATCCTGTTCACCTCGGGCACCACCGGGCGCAGCAAGGGCGTGCTGTCGGCGCACCGGCAGGCACTCGACGTCGCCTCGGCGTGGGCCGACTGCGGGCGGCTCGGGCCCGAGGACCGGTACCTCGTGGTCAACCCGTTCTTCCACAGCTTCGGCTACAAGGCGGGCATCCTCGTGGCGCTGCTCAGCGGCGCGGCGCTCGTGCCGCAGGCGACGTTCGACGCGGCCGCGGTCCTGGAGGTGGTCGACCGTGAGCGGATCTCGGTTCTGCCCGCCGCGCCCACGGTGTTCCAGACGTTGCTCGACCACCCCGACCGTGACTCCCATGACCTCACGTCGCTGCGGCTCGCGGTGACCGGTGCCGCGACGGTGCCGGTGCGGCTGGTCGAGCGGATGGGCGGCGAACTCGGTTTCGACACCGTGCTCACGGCCTACGGGCTGACCGAGGCCGTCGTCGCCACGATGTGCCGGCCCGGTGACGATCCACGGACCGTCGCGCACACCAGCGGACGTGCCGCTGCGGGCTTCGAGGTGCGCGTCGATGCCCGCGGTGAGGTGCTGCTGCGGGGCCCGAACGTGATGCTCGGCTACCTCGACGACCCGGAGGCGACCGCGAAGGCCGTCGACCCCGACGGCTGGCTGCACACCGGCGACGTCGGACGGCTGGACGAGGCGGGCAATCTCACGATCACCGACCGGCTCAAGGACATGTACATCTGCGGCGGGTTCAACGTCTACCCGGCCGAGATCGAACAGGAACTGTCCCGTCTGGATGGTGTGCGCGAGGTCGCGGTGATCGGGGTTCCCGACGAGCGCCTCGGCGAGGTGGGCAAGGCGTTCGTCGTGGCCGACGGACTGTCCGGCGACGACGTACTCGGCCACTGCGCCGCCCATCTCGCCAACTACAAGCGTCCCCGATCGGTCGAGTTCGTCCCGGCACTGCCGCGCAACGCCTCGGGGAAGGTCCTCAAACGCCTGCTGGTCAAGGAGAGAACGGCATGACCGACGAGCACAGCGGCAACGGATCCGGCAACCGCTCCAGCAACCGCTCCGGCAACGACCCCGGATCCGCCGCGGGATCGGGATCGGAACCGGTCGTGCGGTACGAACGGCGCGGACCGGTGGCGGTGGTGACGATGAACCGGCCGCAGTACCGGAACGCGCAGAACTCGGTGATGACCTACGCGCTGGACGCGGCGTTCACCAGGGCCGTGGACGACCCCGAGGTCAAGGTCATCGTGCTGGCGGGGGAGGGACCACACTTCTCGGCCGGCCACGACATCAGCTCACCGGGCCGCGACGTGGACGTCTCCTACGACCGTAGGGCCGTGCTGTGGTGGGACCACGTCGACCGGGAGGGCGGCGATCGGCGGTTCGCGCGTGAGTCCGAAGTGTACCTGGGAATGTGCAGGCGCTGGCGGGAGATCCCGAAGCCGATGATCGCCTCGGTGCAGGGCGCATGCATCGCGGGCGGGCTGATGCTGGCGTGGTCGTGCGACCTGATCGTGGCCTCCGACGACGCGTTCTTCGCCGATCCCGTGGTACGCATGGGAATTCCGGGCGTGGAGTACTTCGCGCATCCGTGGGTGCTCGGGGTCGCGGCCGCCAAGGAGGTGCTGTTCACCGGGCAGCGGTTCAGCGCCCGGCAGGCCAAGGAATGGGGAATGGTCTCGCGTGTGGTACCTCCCGCGGAGCTGACCTCGACGGTGACGCAGCTGGCGGAGAGGATCGCCGAGATGCCCTCGTTCGGCCTGGCACTGACGAAGAAGGCGGTGAACCAGGCACAGGACCTGATGGGCATGCGGTCCGGAATGGACTCGGTGTTCGGCTTGCATCACTTCGCCCACGCCCACAACGCCGAGACCCAGGCAGATCCCCTCGCGGGCCAGACCGCGGCGTCGATGCGGGACGCGGGGAGCTGACATGGACCTCGACATCGATCCGGCCTCGGCGGCGTTCCGGGAGGAGGTCCGCGACTGGTTGGCCGAGCACGTGCCTCGGTCCGCCCTGCCGTCGATGGACACGGAGGAGGGCTTCGCCGCCCACCGGGAATGGGAGGCGAAGCTGGCCGATGCGCGCCTGTCGGTGGTCACCTGGCCCGCCGAGTACACCGGCCGCGACGCCTCCCTGCTGCAGTGGCTGCTGTTCGAGGAGGAGTACTACGCCGCGGGCGCGCCGGGCCGGGTCGGACAGAACGGCATCTTCATGCTCGCGCCGACCTTGTTCGCGCACGGAACCGGGGCCCAGCGGGACCGGATCCTTCCCGCCATGGCCCGTGGCGAGCAGGTGTGGGCCCAGGCGTGGTCCGAACCGGAGGCGGGCAGCGACATCGCCGCGCTCCGCAGCAGGGCGGAGCGGACCGACGGCGGCTGGCTCGTCTCCGGGCAGAAGACGTGGAGTTCCCGGGCCGCGTTCGCGGACCGGGCGTTCGGCCTGTTCCGCAGCGATCCGCACTCGCAGCGGCATCGCGGGCTGACCTACCTCATGATCGACCTGCGTGCCGACGGCGTGACGGTGCGGCCGATCCCGCAACTGGACGGAGAGTCCGGATTCGCCGAGATCTTCTTCGACGAGGTCTTCGTGCCCGACGACGACGTGATCGGGGAGCCGGGCGACGGCTGGCGGGTGGCGATGACCACGGCCAACAACGAGCGAGGTCTGTCCCTGCGCAGTCCGGGCCGGTTCCTGGCCTCGGCCGAGCGCCTCGTGCAGCTGTGGCGGGAACGGGGAGCCCCCGAGGAGGCGGCACCGCGGGTCGCGGACGCGTGGATCGACGCGCGGGCCTACCAGCTCTACACGTTCGGCACCGCCGCCCGGCTGGCCGAAGGAAGGCAGCTGGGCCCCGAATCGTCGGTCAACAAGCTCGCTTGGTCCACATTGGATGTCGAACTGCACGAGACGGCCCTCGATCTGCTGGGCCCCGACGCCGAGGTCGACCGGTCGTGGGTGGCGGGGTACCTGTTCTCGCTGGCTGGGCCGATCTACGGCGGTACCGACCAGATCCAGCGCAACACCATTGCCGAACGCGTACTCGGACTGCCCCGGGAGCCGCGCCCATGACGTTCGTCCTCACCCCCGAACAGGAGGCGTTCGCCGCGAGCCTGCGCGATCTGCTGGCCGCGGCCGACACGCCGCACATCGCCAGGGAATGGGCGGCCGGCAGGCCGGATCCGGGCCGCAAGCTCTGGCGGGAGCTCGCCGACCTCGGCGTGTGGGCGTTGCTGGTACCCGCCGAGCAGGGCGGGCTCGGAGCCGAGCCCGCCGACGCCGTCGTGGCCTGGGAGACGTGCGGCTACCACGCCGTGCCGGGGCCGGTGGTGGAAACGCTCGGTGTCGCGCCGCGGCTGTTGGCGGGGGAACCGGGCACCCTGACGCGGATCGCGGCCGGCGACGTGATCGCCACCGCGGCCTTGCCGCCCGAGGTTCCCCGCGCGCTGGACGCCGACGTCGCCGACGTGGTCGCGTACTGCGACGGCGAGGCGGTCACCACGCCGTCCGTGCGGAGTGCGGGCACCCCTGTTGCGTCGATCGATGCCGTGCGCAGGGTGTTCGCCGTCCCGGGCGGCGGCGAGCGGGTCGCCGATCCGCGGCCGCACGCGTTCGAGTTCGGGGTCCTCGGGGTGTCGGCGCAGTTGATCGGCATGGCCGCGCGCATGCTGGACATGGCCACCGAGTACGCCGCGCAACGCCGGCAGTACGGCCGGATGATCGGGTCGTACCAGGCGGTGAAACACCTGCTCGCCGATGTGGCGATGCGCCTCGAGATGGCCCGGCCGGTGGTGTACGGCGCCGCCGTCGCGGCGGCTCTCGCAGACCACACCGACGCTGCCGATCACACAGACCCTGCTGGTCGCACGGGACCCGCTGGTTGTGCCGTGTCCACCGATCTCGTGCGCGACACCTCCGCGGCCAAGGTCGCCGCCACCCGGGCGGCGCTGCTGGCGGCACGCACCGCACTGCAGGTGCACGGCGCGGTCGGCTACACCGCGGAGCACGATCTCGGGCTGTGGCTCACCAAGACGCGTGCGCTGGCCGGCGCGTGGGGTGGTACGGACCACCACCGGCGGCGACTGCTGTCGGCGTTGAGGGGGACCGATGTCGCCTGACGAACGTGCGGCGATCCGCGCGGAGCTCGCCGAGGCGGTACGCGGCCTGCTCGCCAAGCACGCCGACGTGCGGGCCGCGATGGCGGCACCCCGCGGCTACGAGGAGGAGGTCTGGTCGTTGCTGTGCCGGCAGGTCGGCGTCGCCGGGCTCGCCGTCCCCGAACGGTACGGCGGCGCCGGGGCACGCGTCGCCGAGGTCGGTGCCGTGGCCCACGAACTGGGCCGCGCGCTCACTCCGACTCCGCTGCTCGGTTCGGCCGTGCTGGCCGTGGGCGCGATCATCCGCGCGGCCGGGGAGGACGCGTGCGCGCGGTTGCTGCCGGACATTGCGGCGGGAGCGAGGGTGGCTGCGCTGGTGTGGTCCGGAGTGGACGGCGACTGGTCGTGCGCTCCTCCGATGCGGGATCGCGGCGGAACACTGGACGGTGCCGCCTCGTACGTCCTCGACGGAGACACCGCGGACGTGCTCATCGTCCTCGCCACCGACGACGACGGCGACAGCGACGACAACAGCGACAGCGATGACGACAGCGGCGGAGGCGATGCCCGAGTCGGAGTGTACGAAGTGGACGCTCGCCACGACGGTGTCGAGCGAGCCGACGCCGGTGCCCTCGACCCGACCCGCAGGCTGGCGGCCGTCCGGATGCGCGGTGTGCCGGGGCGGCGACTCGGCACACTGACCCCGCAGGCGCTACGGCGGTTGCGGGCCGACGCGCTGGCCGTGCTCGCCGCAGAACAGACCGGTGCCGCCGAACGTGCACTCGAACGCACCGTGGAGTACGCGCTCCAGCGCCACCAGTTCGGCAGGCCGATCGGGGGTTTCCAGGCGGTCGGACACCGGTTGGCCGATGCCTACGTCCGCCTGGAAACCGCCCGGTCCGCCTGTCACGCCGCGCTCGAGTCCGCATCCGGCCCCGACGACGAGGCCGCGTGCATCGACGCCGCCGTCGCGAAGGTCGTCTGCTCGGAGAACTCGACCCACATCGCGGCCGAGATGATCCAGCTCCACGGCGGCATCGCGATCACGTGGGAGCACGACGCACACCTGTACTTCAAGCGGGCACACGGCAGCGCCGCGCTGTTCGGCCCACCGCAGCGCTACATCGACGCCCTCACGGCGTACCGACTCGGTGACGGCGTCGACGAGTGGTGCGTCAGCGGCGGTTGAACGTGTCCGGGTCGGGGCCGGTGCGCTCACCACGGTCGAGCTCGGCCAGGGCGGCCATGTCGGCGTCGTCGAGGCTGAAGTCGAACAGCTGGAGGTTCTCGGCCATCCGCGACGGGGTCACCGACTTCGGGATGATCACGTTGTCCAGCTGCAGGTGCCACCGCAGCACGATCTGCGCGGCGGTGCGGCCGTGCTTCTCGGCGAGCCGGGTCACGGCGGGGTCGGCGAGCAGCGTGCCGCCCTTCGCCAGCGGGCTCCAGGCCTCGGTGACGATGCCGTGGGCGGCGTCGTACTCGCGGGCCTCCCGCTGCTGCAGGTAGGGATGCGCCTCGATCTGGTTGACCGCGGGCACGATGCCGGATTCCTCGGCCAGCCGGTCGAGGTGCGCCGGCTGGAAGTTCGACACGCCGATGGCCTTGGCGCGGCCCTCGGAGTGGATGCGCTCGAACGCCTTCCACGTCTCGACATACAGGTCGACCTCCGGCATGGGCCAGTGGATCAGGTACAGGTCGACGTAGTCGGTGCCCAGCTCGGCCAGGCTCTGGTCGAACGCCTTCAGCGTGGCGTCGTAGCCGTGGGCGTCGTTCCACAGCTTGGTGGTGAGGAACAGCTCCTCGCGCGGAACGTCGGATTCGGCGATCGCCTGTCCGACGCCCGACTCGTTGCCGTACAGCGTGGCGGTGTCGATGCTCCGGTACCCGGCCTCGATCGCGGCCTTCACCGCGACGGCGGTCTCCGGCGGCGGCACCTGGAACACGCCGTAGCCGACCTTCGGCATGGACTGCCCGTTGTTGAGTTCCACCGACGGAATGTCGATCTCGGTCACTGCCTTGTCCTTTCGATGGATTGCCCCTGTGAGTCTGGGGGAGAGGGGCTGCGGCGGCACGCCGTGGGCGCCGCGATGGTGAGGGCTGTTGTCTCGTGCCCCTCCTCGTTCACACTGTGCTCCTCGGGCCGGTGTCGTACAATGTCCGGCCCTGTCGGCCAACTCCGTCGGGTGAAGGAGGCGTCATGGACAGGGAAATCGCACGGGACGCCTCGTTCGTCGGCGCGCTGACCTGCGACGCCGAGGCCGTACGGGGCGATGCCGACGCGGTCGTCGCGGTGTTCGACCAGGCACTCGGCGGGCGTTACTCGCTCGAGCCGGGACCGCGCCGCGTGCGCAGTATCACGTATCTGGACAGCGCGGACTGGCGTCTGCACCGCAAGGGTGTGGTTCTGGCCCACGAACGAGGCTCCGGGGCCGGGACGCTGACGGTGCGTTCCGGGAAGGGTGTGGCGACCGCGGCACTCGCCGAGCAGCCGTCGTGGCCCGCCATGGCCCACGAGCTCCCCGACGAGGTTCGCACCCTGGTCGACAGTCCATTGTGGATCCGGGCGGTCCAGCCGGTGGTCCACGGCCGCGTCGTCACGCGGTACGTGCGGGTCCACGACACCGGGGGCACGGCCGTGGCCGTGCTCGCATGGCGGGAGACCGCGGTCTCCGAGCCCGTGCGCATCGAACCGTTCGTGCGCGTGGACGTCGCCCTTGCCGGCGAGGAAGGCTCGGTGAAGGCGGCCAAGCGGGTGCGGAAGGTGTTGCGCAGACACGACTCCGGCCGCTTCCGTACCACCTCCGCCGACCCGTACCCCGACGTCCTCGCCGCGGCAGGCCTGCCCGACCGGCCGGAACCGCCCGCGATCACCCCCGACCTGCCCGCAGGCGTCGCGGTGGCGCGTGCGCTGCGGGCCCAGGCCGCGGCCCTGGAGGCGACCATCGACGGCACGATCGCCGACACCGACACCGAGTACCTCCACGACCTGCGGGTGGCGGTGCGCCGGACCCGGTCGTTGCTCAAACTCGCCGACGACGTGCTGCCCACGCGGCTCACCACCCGTTACGCGCGGGAGTTCGCCTGGCTCGGCGAGGTCACGAGCCCGGTGCGCGACCTGGATGTCTACCTGCTCGGCTTCGAGGACCTGACGCGCAGGCTCGTCGCCGCCGACCCGGCCGATCTCGAACCGTTCGCAGCCGACCTGCGGCGACGGCGGGAGACCGCGCGGCGGGCGCTCGTTCGCTCGCTGCGCACCAAACGATTCGCCCGGCTGATGCAGGACTGGACCGCCGAGCTCGCCGAGCTGAGCCGCGTGCCCGGCGACGACACCCCCGGAACAGGTGCGCCCGATGGTGATGTGTCCGACGGCGATGTGTCCGACGGCGATGTGTCCGGTGGCAGGGCCGGTGCGGACGATGCCGCTGCGGACGGTCCTGCGGATCCGGGCCCGGACGTCGCGGCGTTCGTGCGGCGACGTCTGGTTGCGACGGCCAAGAAGGTGACCAAGCGCGCGGCCGCGATCACCCCCGAATCGCCCGCGGACGACGTGCACGATCTGCGCAAACGATGCAAGGAACTGCGCTACCTGCTCGAGTTCGCCGAACCGTTGTGTCCGCGCGCCGAGCACTCCGCGGTGGTGAAACGCCTGAAACGACTGCAGGACATCCTCGGTGCGTTCCAGGACGGTGAGGTGCAGAGCCTCGACCTGAAGGAGCAGGCCGCCCGGCTGTCGGAATCCGGCCGGGCTCCCGTGGAGACGTTGCTGGCCATGGGTGAACTCGCCGGCACCTTCGCCGTCGATCAACAACGGGCGCGCCACGAGCTGACGGCGGCGCTGTGCCGGTTCCTCGGCGAGGACATGCGCAAACGCATCGGCGCTCTCGTCGCGTGATCGCGGCACGGCAGTGGGTGGGGGTACGTGTGTGTCGCTCGGTAGGGTGAGCGTCAGCGGCTCGCGTGCGCACGCGCGCGTTCAGTACGGGGAATCCAGGAGGAGCCATGGCGCCGAACGACCCGAACTCCGTGCCCGAGGGTGTGGACCTGGAACGGCCGAATCCCGCGCGGATCTACGACTGGTTCCTCGGAGGTACCCACAACTGGGCCATCGACCGTGAGTTCGGCGCGAAGGCCGTCGAAACGTTCCCCATCGTGCGCACGATGGCGCGGGTGGGCCGCGAGTTCCTCGGCCGTGGTGTGCAGTACCTCGCCGACCAGGGCATCACCCAGTTCCTCGACCTGGGTTCGGGCGTGCCGACGGTCGGCAACGTCCACGAGATCGCCGACTCGGTGAACCCGGACAGCCGCTGCGTGTACGTCGACAACGAGTCCGTGGCCGTGGCCCATTCGCGGGTGCTGCTCGAACGTGAGGGAGACCCCACGCGGCACGCCGTGATCCAGGCCGATCTGCTCGACGTCGACAAGGTGTGGCAGGAGGCGCTCGACACCGGCGTGCTCGACCCGACGAAACCGATCGGGCTCATCGTCGTCAACGTGCTGTACTTCTTCGGGCCCGACGACGATCCGCACGGCGTCATCCGGGACTACATGGACCGCCTGCAGCCTGGTTCGTACCTGTTGACCTCGCACCTGACCTACGACGGGGTGCCGGACGAGGGGCAGGACAAGCGGGAGGCGATCAAGGAGCAGTACGCCCGGTCCAGCTCGCCGCTGTTCCTGCGTTCCCGCGAGGAGTTCGCGCAGTTCTTCGACGGTCTCGAGCTCGTCGAACCGGGAATCACGTGGACCCCGGAGTGGCGCCCCGAACTGCGCGAGTCGCCCGCGTCGGAGGAGTTCCGGGCCAACCCGGCCGCCGCGAGCGGTGTCGTCGGGCTCGGCCGCAAGCCCTGACCTTCACGTTCGGCGACACCGCCTGCGCTCCGGGCCCGTGCTTGCGTTCCGTGGATCCTGCCTGCGTTCCGGGATGCTGCACACACGAGCGGGCCGTCCGGAGACTCGAGGCGAATCTCCGGACGGCCCGATGAGACCGAGTCGGATGCAGCTTGCGGATCCGATGGGCTGAGCCGCGTGCTCAGTACCCCTGGTAGTCACCGCCGCCTGCCATCGAGGACAGGCCGGGGTGCTCGTCGAAGCTGCCGTAGCGGTCCAGCGTGTAGCGGACACCGGCGATGATGTTGTCGACCGGGTTGTAGATGTCGTCGTGCCCGGCGAGCTTGTGGGCGTCGAACGTCGGGTCGATGGTCTGCATCAGACCCTTGGACGGGATGCCCTTCGCGGCGTTGCTGTCCCACAGGTTGATGGCCCGCGGGTCACCGCTAAACTCCTTCTCGACGATGGTGCGGATCTCGTCGCGCAGGTCGTAGCCCACCGGGACGTTGTTGTTGCGCAGTATGTCGATCGCGTTGTTGATCCAGCGGTCGACCTGGTCGAACTGCGGCTGCGGCTGCGGTGCGGGCTTCGGCTGCGGGGCCGGCTGGTTCTGCTGCGCCGGCTGGGCCTGCTGGGCGCCCTGGCCCTCGGTGCGGTTGTTGCCGCCGTTGTCCTGGGCGGGCTGGGCCTGCTGTGCGCCCTGGTTGCCCTGGCCGCCGGTGCGGTTGTTGCCGCTCTCACCGCCGGATCGGGCCTGCTGGCCGGAGTCGGACTCCTGCGCCTTCTCGCCGAGCTGGGCCACACCGAAGTGGCTGTGTGCGCGGACGACGGCAGCGTTCTCGGCGGCCGTGTCGTGGCTGCTGCGCTCGGTCGAGGCGGCCGGGTCGACGTCCGTGTCGGCGAAAGCCGCCTGGCCGACGACACCGGCGAGCGCGGTCGCCAGCAGGCCGACGGCCGCGTAGCCGCGGGCGCCTTCCTTCAGGGAGGAGGAGTTGAGTTTCGGGGAGCTCGGGGTCAGGGTCTTCCGCGCGAAGATCTTCTTCGCGTTTCGGGGGATGTCGTTCCACTCCACGGGGTGGTTCTCCTTATTGGTTTGGCGTGCCGACCGGTCGGGGTTCCGAGTCGGCAGCGTCGCGACCGTGCTGGGGTACACGCGGGGTTGTCGCGGCGCCTCCTCAGAGATTACGAAACGGCAACGGAGATGTCACGAACCGGTGTCGTGGAACACAGATAATTTCGCAAAAGAAGGTTTAAGGAGGCGCAGATCGCCTTTCCTGGACATATGCCAGGCAACTCGGCGACGCTATCAGAAAGTCGTGATTTTGTCGTCAAGCGTGCTCTGACCTGCCGTTATCCTGTTGTCGATATCAGTATCAACACATGAAGTGGGCAACTCGTCGCATATCGTCAATACGGGTGATGCCTCGGCGTGTCGCCCCCACTTCGCTGCGTGATCACCGGATACGCAACGTGAACGACGCCGTTCATGATTCGCGAAATCGAATTGGTCAAGACATTTCACGGGCGAGAAAAAGAATCACCGTTGGGGTTCATGTGTTCACCGGTGTGGGTTTACGAGGTTACCGCCCCGCAGCGTTGTGCTGTTCTCGATCTCGGTGAACGGGCCGTTCGCGGCGTCGTGTTCCCCACCGTATCGCCCGGGCGGGTGACCTTACGCCGGGCTAGAGTGCGGACGGTTCCACCGAAGACGACCCGCCCTGGGAGGCAGTTCGTGCCACGTATCGCCACCGCCGAACGCGTCGACCGCGACGCGCTGCTGGAGTTCCTCCGTCCCCGACACCGCACCGTGCTCATGACGACACGCGCCGACGGCCGGCCCCAGCTGTCTCCGGTGACCTGCGGGGTGGACGAGAGCGGCCGCATCGTCGTCTCCACCTACCCGAACAGGGCCAAGACACGGAACGCACGGCGCGAGCCGCGGGTGTCGCTCTGCGTCCTGTCGGACGAGTGGAACGACGCGTGGGTGCAGCTCGACGGCACCGCCGAGGTGCTCGACATGCCCGACGCGCTCGACGGCCTCGTCGAGTACTTCCGCTGTATTTCCGGGGAACACCCCGACTGGGACGAGTACCGCGAGGCCATGCGGCGTCAGGGCAAGTCGCTACTGCGCATCACGATCGACGACTGGGGTCCGATCGCCACGGGAGGGTTCCCTCCCGAACTGGCCGACGACTGACGGCAGCCGAGCATGCGTGAGGGCCGGGCGGTGCTGGGACACCGCCCGGCCCTCGTGTGTGCGATCGCTCGTCGGGGCCGCCGCATCCGCGCGCCCGCCTACTACCGGTACACCGCGTCGTGGAAGGTGATCTCGGCGTCCAGCATGCCGGCGAACCAGGCGGCGAGGCGCTCGTCGGGCACGTCGACGGGGATCTCGTCGACCGCCGCGGCGAGTGCGTCGACACCGGAGACGAACGGGTCGCGCGCGTGCAACGCCACCCAGTCGGCCACCGGACCCGATGGCGGCGTGCCCGTCTGGTGCGCGCGGGTGCACCACGCGCGGTACAGCGTCTCCGCGGCGAACATCACCGTCGTCACCGCCGCGTAGCCACCGTCCTCGGCGGCCGCCAGCGCGTAGTCGGACAGCACCGCGGCCGCACGCCTGCCCTCGTCACCGAGGGTGGAGGCCACCGGCCACCGCCGTCGTGCGTCGGCGAAGTACGCGGTCTGTTCCGTGGTCAGCCCGTGCAACGCTTCGACGTTGCGGGTGACGGCCTGCCAGTGGGGCGCGTGCCAGACCGCGAGTCCGTGCAGCCGCGCCGCGGTCGCGACGAAGTCCGCCTCGATCTCGAGGTAGCGCGCGTAGGCCTGGTCGCCGATCGTGCCGTCGTGTACCTCCCGCACGAACCGCATCGCCAGCGCACGGTCGAGCGCCGGTTCGCAGGTCGCCAGCAGCCGTTCGGAGCGACTCACCCCGCGAGCCAGTCGACGAGGCCGCCGAAGACCGTGCCGTATCCGGCCCACTGCTCGCAGAACTCGGCCGGGGCCCAGTGCGGTGAACAGTCCGAGGTGAACACGGCGCTGCGGCCGGATCCGTAGCCGCCGACCGCGACGAGGGGGTCGTCGCCGATCGTCACCAGCACCTCGGCGGACTCGCGGGGGCGTACCCGGTTGTAGCCGAGCAGCGGAGGCCACTCGGCGCCGACGGCACCCACAGCGTCTCCGTTACCCCCAGCGTCTCCATTACCCCCGGCGTCTCCGTTACCCCCAGCGCCTGCGGCACCGGGCTCGCCGAGCGCGGGGTGGGCGTGGGTCACCCGCGCGCGAGCGCCCGCGGGCAGTTCCACCCGGTCGTCCTCGGCGAGCAGCTCCACCGGCAGCACCTCGTGCAGCACCGTGTTGCGGTAGGCGGCCTTGGCCTCGAATCCGGTGAACGACAGGTAGCCGCCCACCATCAGCAGGCCGCCACCCGCGGCGACCCAGTCGCGCACCGCGGCGAGCCGGTCGGTACCCGGGCGTGCGCCCTCGAACACCGACGGGGCCAGCTGCACGGAGTTGGCGCCGATGTCGGAGAGGACGACGACGTCGTAGGCCTCCAGCGCCGCAACATCACCGGGGAACTGGGACGGCACCAGGTGCGCGGGCAGGTGCGTGACCTCGTGTCCGCGCGCGGTCAGCGCCGTGCGCAGCGGCCCGACCCCTTCGACGTACGAGTTGGTCGTGAACGAGTCCACCCCCTTGATGTGCGTGGACTGCGTGATCCAGCTTTCGCCTGCGATCAGTACCCGTGCCACGTGTGCGGCTCCCTTCGTTGCGGGTCGGTGGATGATGCGGTCTCGAACAGGCGTGCCGGGTTGGCACGCACCAGGTCGTCGGTGGTGTGGGCGGGCACGCCGAGCTCGTGGAGCCGGTCGGTGAACAGCGTCGGCACGTAGCGGAAGCCGTTGCCGCCGTGGACGGTGAGCATGCTCTTGAGGAACACGTCGTGGCTGAGCAGTACGCGGTCGGCAAAGCCGTCGGCGATCAGTCCGGCCACCGCGCGCGCCGTGTCCGCGGGCGCGGGCGACTGGCCCTCGCCGGGGTAGCGGAACGGCATGCCGATCATGTCGAACTCGAGCCAGACGTCGCGGTCGGCGACTGCCCGCTGGTAGGCGACGTCGCCGCCGGAGGGATCCATGTGACACAGCACGACGGCGGCCGGAGGTACCCCGATCTCGTCGAGCACGACGTCGAGGACCTCGTGCGCCCGGCGTTGCCACCCCGGCAGATGCACGTACAGCGGAACCCCGAGCTCGAGCTGGGCCAGGGCGGCCGCACGCAGCGCGTGCCGCTCCGCAGGGGTGAAGGCTGGGGAGACGCCGATCTCGCCGATCACGCCCGGCGTCACGCCCGTGTCGTCGACCCCGCTGCGGAACTCCTCGACGAGCGAAGCCGCGAGCTCCTCGGTGTCCCGTGTGGACAGATCGGACGGGTGGAACCGCTCCAGGTACCAGCCCGAGCCCATGACGATCCGCACCCCGGTCTGTTCCGACAGCCGCCGCAGCACCCGCGGATCGCGCCCGAGCCCGGGCGGGGTGACGCCGACGACGGTGCCGCCGCCGGCCGCGGCGAACGCCGCGAGGTCGTCGGCCACCGGCCGGGGATCGTCGAGCGTGCAGTGGTCGAGGCAAGAGTACTGATGCTCGCGCAACAGCCAGGCGATGTCGGCGCTCGTGTCGGCATCGCGTAGCCACGCCAGGTCCGGATCGGACGGTGGGGTGACCGCCCGCCGCACGTCGTTGTGCAGATGTTCGTGGGTCAGGGTCAGGCCGAGCTCCGAGGACGGCACCGTGCCGGTGACCGTGCGTACCCCGGTCATGTCCGCCTCGTCAGGTGCGCGACGAGGTCCGCGATCGACCGGCCCCTGAGGTTGATCCAGATGGCCGCGATCAGCACGAGTCCGGTGACGATCGGTGTCAGGAACGGACTCACTCCCATCAGCGTCAAGCCGTTGGCGATCACACCGGTGATCAGTGCGCCGATGACGGTGCCCACGATCGTGCCGCGGCCGCCGAACAGGTTCGTGCCGCCGAGCACGACCGCCGCGATCACCGTGAGCTCGAAACCCTCCGCGGAGTTGGCCGAGCCGGAGCCAAGCCGGGCGGCGGTCAGAATGCCCGCGGCGCCGGCTGCCAGGCCCGTGAGCATCAGCGTGATCATCTTGATCCTGCGGGTGTTCACCCCCGCCCTGCGGACCGACTCCTCCTGCGCGCCGATCCCGTTGACGTACCTGCCGAACCGCATCCGCGACAACAGGATTCCGCCCACGATCGCCGTCGCCAGCGCGATCCAGGCCAGCGCGGAGAATCCGAGGAACTCCGCCTCGCCGATCTCGGCGACGAACAACCTCCGGTCGATCGGGACCGAGAAGCCCTCCGTCCACAGCAGCGCGATGCCGCGGATGATCGACATCGCGGCCAGCGTCACGATGAACGGCGGAATGTTCTGGTACGCCGACAGCCATCCGTTGACCGAACCCCAGAACAGACCCGCCACGAGGCCGAGCAGGATCACCACCGACGAGTCCAGTCCCGCCTGCAGCAACTCCGCCGTCAACGCCGCCACGAACGCGACCGTCGATCCCACCGACAGGTCGATCTGCCCGGTGGTGATCACGAACGTCATCGCGATCGCCACGATGAGCGTGATCGCCACCTGCGTCGCCAGGTTCGACATGTTGCCGAACGTCAGGAAGTTCGACGAGCCCAGGCTGAACCCGAGGAACAACAGGACCGTCACACCCAGCATCGCGACGGTCGCCTTGTTCACCCGTTGCCACCACGACGGCTGCGCGGCCAGATCCCGGTCGGCGGCTGTCGATGTTCCCGCCACCTGCGTCGTCATGCGGCCTCCTCGGAATCGGCGTCGGACGAGTCGGCCCGCGTGATGAGCCCGACGAGCTTCTCGATGTCGAGCTCGGCGATGTCGGCGTCGTCGACGCTGCGGCCCTCGTACATCACGGTGATCCGGTCGCACACCTCGAACAGGTCCTGCAGTCGGTGGGTGATGAGTATGACGCCGACACCCTGTGCGGCGACCTCCCGGATCATGCGCAACACCTGCCGGACCTCGGCCACCGCGAGCGCGGCCGTCGGTTCGTCGAGGATCAGCACCTTCGGCTTGAACGACACGGCGCGCGCGATCGCCACCGCCTGCCGCTGTCCGCCCGACAGTTCGCCGATCTCCTGGTACGTCGAGCGCACCCGTACGTGCAATGTGGACAGCATCTCCGCCGCCTGGCGGTGCATCTCCCTGCGGTCGACGAACGGGCCCCGCTTGGGTTCGCGGCCGAGGAACAGGTTGCTGGCGACGTCGAGCGTGTCGCACAGCGCGAGATCCTGGTAGACGATGCCGATGTGTTCGGCGCGCGCATCGGCGGGACTGTGGAACCGCACGTCCTTGCCGGCCACGGTGATCCGTCCCGTGTCGTGCCGGATCGCGCCCGCCAGCACCTTCATCAGGGTCGACTTGCCCGCCCCGTTGTCCCCGACGAGACCGAGCACCTCACCTTCGCCGAGCCGCAGGTCCACCCCGCGCAGTGACTTCACCGCACCGAACGACTTGGTGATGCCCTCGAGTCTGACCAGCTCCGGCCCGGACGTGTTCTGCCCGGACTTGTTCTGTTCGGACTTGTCGTGTTCGGACTCGGGCTGTTCGGATGCCGGTGCCGTGTCCCGGGATGTTGCCGTGTCGTCGTCCATCACTGCTCCAGGTAGTAGAGGTAGTCGGACACGTTGTCGGGCGTGACGATCTGCGTGGGTACCGGAATGTCCTCGTCGACCTGCCGTCCGCAGGCCAGATCGATCGCCGCGTTCATCGACTCGTGGCCGAACTCGAACGTGTTCTGCTGAACGACCGCCTTGATCCACCCCGCGCGCAGGCCGTCGACCGCCTGCGCGGACAGGTCCCACCCGACCACGTCGATGTCGTCCGTGCGCTGCTGACTGGTCACCGCGGCGGCGAGGCCGATCAGCGCCGGTTCGCCGGTGGCGTAGGCGTAGGGCAGATCGGGGTTGCCGGTCAGCAGGTTCTCGGCCACGGTCTGCGCGCTCTCCTGGATGTTGCGTCCGTCGACGACGTTGCGGATGCGCATCCCGCCCTCGGTGACGCGGTCGGTGAATCCCTTCTGCCGCTCCAGCTGCACCGTGCTGTTGAGCGCGCTGACCACGCCGACGTCGCCCTCGCCGCCCGTCAGTTCGAGCAGGGTGTCGGCGAGTTGGGCGCCACCTTCGACGTTGGCGGTACCGACCTGGGCCGACACCGCCGGGTCGTCCACCACGGCATCGACGGCCACGACCGGGACCCCCGCGGCATCGGCCCTGCGGATCGCGGGCCGGATGCCGTCGGTGTCGACCGCGTCGACGATGATCGCGTCGAATCCGCTCGCCACGAGATCGTCGATCGCGTTGGCCTGCTTCTGCGAGTCGTCGTCGCCGTTGACGATCTGCACCTCGGCGCCGGCTTCGGAGGCGATCCGCTGCGCGCCACTGTTGATCTGGTTGAAGAACAGCGCCTGCAGGTTGATCGGGACGATGCCGATCTTCGGCTTGCCCCCGTCGATCTCACACGAGTCGGTCACCTCGGAGGGCGGCGGAGGGCCCTGCTGCTGCGCCTTGGCCTCGGCGGCCATCTCCCGGCGGGCCTCGACGTCACAGGCGGTGGTCGCGAGCACGAGCGTGGCGGCCGCGAGTGCGATCAGCGTGCGTCTCATGGTGTTGGCTCCTTCGCGCCGTGACCGGACCCGGGTCCGGCCGAACCGGTGTCGAGAAAGGACTGCACCGCCGCGCGGTGCGGAAGTCCGGCGCGCGCCCCGGCGTGGGTGCACGACAGTCCGGCCGCGACGGCTGCGAACCGGGCGGCGGCGATCGGCGTGCGGCCACCGGCCAGTTCGGACACGTATGCGCCGACGAAGCAGTCACCTGCCCCCGTGCTGTCCACGACCGGCACTTCGATGGCGGGGATCCGTTGCGGCGGCTCGCCGGGGGCGAACACGGTCGCGCCGCGTCCGCCGTCGGTGAGTACGAGATGGGTGCCGTGGTCGGCCGCGAGTACCGCGCACGCCGCGTCGTCGCCGAGCAGGGTGCGTGCCTGGGCGGCGCCGAGCACGACGTGTTCGGCGACCGCGAGGGCGGACAGCGCGGCGGGCCTGGTCTCGCAGCCGTCGAGGTCGACGACCACGTGTGCCGAGGCCGGCAGCACGTTCGCGGCGTTGGGGAAGCGGTACCCGTCGAGGCACAGCCATCCGGTGTCGGCGAGCGCCGCGTGCTCGGCGATGTCGGCCACGCCCAGGTCGTCGTCCTGACTGATGATCGCCCGTTCCCCGTCCGGGGTCAGCAACACGATCGCCGTGGTCAGCCGCCCGTCCGTGCGGGTGGGCCGCACGTCGATCCCGTCGGCCTCGAGCGCTTCGAGGAACGCGGCCGACAGCGCGTCGGTGCCGACGACGCCGCCGAACCGGACGTCGGCGCCGAGCCGCGCGGCGGCGACCGCCGCATTGGCCGCCATGCCGCCGTCGCCGCGCTCGAGCGCCGTGGCCTGCACGCGGCCACCCGGGGTGGGCAACGAGGGCACGCGCACGGTGACGTCACTGTTGGCGTATCCGCAGAACACGATCATGGCAGGACCGCACCGGCCTTCTCGGCGGCCGCGGTGAGTTGGCGCACCTTGGCGCCGTCCACGCGGCCCCACCAGCGTCCGTTGTCCTTGACCGAGGAGGCCACGATGACGCCGTCGCACGCGGGCAGCAGCTCGCCGATGTTGCCGGCGTTGATGCCCGACCCGATCACCACGGGCAGGCTCGTGTGCTCCTTGATGCCGGTGACCTCGTCGACCGCGGCGGCGTCGCCCGTGCGCGATCCGGTGGCGATCAGCACGTCGGCGTCGAAGAACTCCGCGTCCTCGGTCTGCTCGGCGAGGGTGCGGTCGGCGACGATGGCGTGCGCTCCGTGCTTGACGTGCACGTCGGCGAACACCTTGACCGGGCCCGCGCCGATCCGGCTGCGGTAGCGCGTGGCGTTGGCGGCCTGACCCTCGATGATGCCCTCGTTGGCCACGTAGGCGTTGGCCCACTGGTTGACCCGCACGAAGCCGGCTCCTCCGGCCCACGCCGAGGCGAGGGAGCACTCGGCGGCGTTGGACAGCACGCTCACCCCGACGCCGCCGTCGGTCGCGTCGCGTACCGCGGCGGTCACCACGCCCATCGCGGCGGCGGTCTCGTAGCCGTGCTCACCGGGCTTGGGGAACGGGATGTCCCAGTGGTTCTCGACGATCACGCCGTGGCAGCCGCCGTCCAGGTACGCGTGTGCCTCCTCGACGGCGAAGGTACGGATCTCGGACAGGGGCGTACCCGTGTAGTGCGGACTGCCGGGCAGGGCGGGCAGGTGGACGACACCGATCACGACCTTGTCGGTGCTGAACAGCTCGCGCAGGGCGTTCGGCTTGGGAGGGAATACGCCGAGGGCGGTCATCGGTGAAGGCTCCGGTTCTCTCGGTGGCGCGCGGACGGGGCTACGGCAATCGAGCGGGCAAGGTGTGCAATCGATTGCCCTCGAATGCCGGAGAACGTTAGGCAGGGTTTCGGGGCGGGTCAATGGTTTAGGCTGAGTCGATATCGGTGGAACCGATTAAGTTCGGGTTTCGCCCGCTAAGGGGAGGTAAACGATTGCAGCGAGTCACCATCGCGGACGTCGCGCGCAGGGCCGGCGTCTCGACGGCGACCGTCTCCCGCGCGCTGTCCGGCGGCCGCAAGGTCTCCGACGAGGTGTCCGAGCGGGTGCACCGCGTGGCGCGCGAACTGGGGTACGCGGTGAATCCCATCGCCAGGGCGCTGCGGGTGAGCAGGACCGACACCGTCGGAATGGTCGTGCCGAGTATCCGCAACCCGTTCTTCACCGCACTCGTCGAAAGCGTCGAACATGCACTGGGGGCCGAGGGCAAGGAGCTGCTGCTCTGTGACGCCCAGTCGGATCCGCGGGTGGAGGCGAGCAGGCTGGAGGCGCTGGTGACCAGGAACGTCGACGGGATCATCGTCAGCCCGTGCCACGGCACCGACAGTGCCCCCGCCGTGCAACGCACCGCCGACCGTCTCCCGCTCGTGCAACTCGACCGGTTCGTCGGCGGCACCAGCACCGACTGGGTGGGGGTCGACGACCTGGCCGCGATGCGGGCGGTGCTCGACCACGTGCACGCGGGCGGGGCACGGTCTGCCGCCTATCTCGGCGCGCGGCTGACCAACTCGTCGAGCGAACTGCGGCACACCGGATTCCACCGGCGCGCCGAGGAACTCGGACTCACCGTCGATCCACAGTGGATACAGCTGGGCGAGTACAGTGTGGACTGGGGAGAGCGGGCCGTCGCGACGTTGCTCGAGCAGGGGGAGTTGCCGGACGCGCTCGTCTGCGCCGACGACCTCATCGCACTGGGCGCCACGAGGGCGTGTCGCATGCACGGGATCCCCGTGCCGGAGCGGACCCAGATCACGGGATTCGACAACATCGAGTTCACCCGGCTCGCCGAACCGCCGTTGACGACCGTCGCGCAGCCGACCGATCGGATCGCCGCCGAGGCGGTGCGGCTCCTCGGCGATGCCGCGAACGGGACGGACACGCCCCGCGACGCGGCACACGTCGCGCTCGTGCCCAAGCTCGTGGTGCGCTCCAGCACGCGCGGCAACTGAGCACCGCGGCCACGGGCCGAGTGCGGGCGCCACGCGCGTACCACCGGAAGACCACCGCCGTGCGGCAGCATCGCGCGCAACTCAGGCGGGGCGCATCGGCGCCCGAAGGTCGATACCAGGGGTGGGCTCAGGCGATGACGGGTTTCGGGTCGGTGCCCGACGAACTCCGCGCGACGGCAGGCCAGATCGCCGAGACGGTCGAGCAGGTCGCGGGCGTGATGTGGCGCGGGCCGGGCGGCGACTACGGCCACGAGGGTGTGGCGCAGGCGTGGGGCCGGTTCATGGAGGACGTCGGCGCTCAGGTGCGTGGGCTGCAGGAGAAGGCCGACGAACACGGCGGCGGACTGATCGACGCGGCGCGCCGCTACCTCGAGCAGGAGCAGGAAGGTCTCGAGGTCTTCTCCGGCCTGCAGGGTGTGGTGGAACAGGGACCGGCCGCGCCCGCGGCACCCTCCGCGCCCGGGGCGCCGTTCTCCGGCGGCGGAATCGGCGGCGGGATCGCGAGTGTGCTGGACGGGGGTGCCCGATGACGGCGCAGTTGGGGGAAACGACCGATCCGGCACAGCTGATTCCGGGGCAGCCGCAGCAGATCGCCGAGGACCTGCGCGGGGTCGTGGGCAACCTCTCAGCCGTCGGTGAGGTCGGCGGGATGCTCGGCAGGATCGATCCGGCGAACTGGATCGGCGAGGCGAGCAACGTCTTCCGGGACGCGTTCGGCGCCGAGCGGCCGAAGTGGCTCGGGCTCGTCGACACGGTGGCTCGTGGGGGACAGACCCTCGCCGACTACGCCGACGTGCTCACCTGGGCGCAGGGGGAGGCGCAGCGTGCCATCGAGATGCACACCCAGGCCCAGGCCGCACAACGCGCCGCGGCCGCGCTGGCCCAGGCGCAGGCGCCCGGAGCTCCCGCCGCGCCGAACGACCCCGGCGGTGGGCTGCTGGTCGAGGCGCAGGCCGTGCTCGACAACGCGCGGGCCAGGGTGGAGTCCGTCGGCGGGCAGCTGGCGGCCAAACTCGGCCTGCAGCCGGACGGCCAAGGCGGCTACAACCGGGGATTCGAACGCGAGGCGATCAACGAACGCCGGTTCGACAAGAGCTTCGGCGGCGATCAGGCCCTGAAGGAGAACCCCGTCGCGGGACTCATCGAGACACTCGGCATCGAACTGCCGAGCGCGAGTTGGCAGGGCGAGGCCGGGGTCAGCGTCGCCGAGGGCGAACTCGGCGGGTCCTTCGACAACGGGCTGGTGGCGGGCCAGGGTTCGGTGCAGGGCTCGGTACTCGGCGCGAGCGCGAATGCCGACGCCTCGATCGACCCGATGGAAGCGTCCGCGAGCGCGGGTGCTGAGGCGCACCTGGCCCGCGGCAGTGCGGAGGGCTCGCTCGACATCGGACCGGTCGGCAGCGCCACCGGCCAGGCCAACGCCGCGGTCGAGGCGGCCGCGAACGCCAGTGCCAACCTCGGCTGGACCGGCCTCGACGTCAGCGGCGACGCGTTCGCCGGTGCTCGGGCCGACGCGAACGCCGGGATCGAGATCGCCGGCATCTCGGCAGGCGTGAACGCCGAAGGCTGGGCCGGAGCAGGGGCCGAAGGTGGGCTGCAGTTCGGCATGGGCGAGGACGGCAAGTTCCACGTCGGTGGGTCGATCGGCGCGGCCGTCGGCCTCGGCGGCAAGGTGGGCGGCGAGGTCGCCGTCGATCCGGGGCAGGTCGCCGACTCGGTCTCCGGCGCGGCGGGTTCGGTCGGCTCGATGCTGCGTGACTTCAGCGGGTGGTGACGTCCGTGCTTCCCGTGCCCATCGCCTTCGAGCTGCCCGACGGCTGGCGTTCGGTGCCGCCCGCCGAGGTCGGGAGCCCGGACACGGCGTTCGTCGCGCTGCACCCCGGCTCCCGTGAGGGGTTCACCGCCAACATCTCGTTGACCGGTGACACCCGGGAGGACGGGGCCGATCTCGACGTGCTCGCCGACGAGTCGGCCAGCAGGCTCGCGGAGCAGGCCGTCGCGGTGAAGGTCGGCAGGCGCGAGCGCACCGGCGTGGCGGCGGCGGGCAGCCTCACCCAGGCGCTGGGGGTTCGCGTGCGGACGGGCGCGACGGTCACCGACCTGGCTCAGGTGCAGAGCTTCCTGGCCATGGCCGATCTCGCGGGCAGTCGGCGCCGGGCCGTGCTCACCGCCGTGCTGACCGCGACGCCGAGCCAGCTCGTGGATCTGTTGGCCGATTTCCAGGCCTTTCTGGCCAGCATCCGGCCCGAGCCGCCCGCGTCGCCGCACCCGGCGCCGTCTCCGAACCCACCGACTCCACCGGGGCACGCAGTTCCACCGCGTCCCAGCGCTCCACCGGGGCACACAGCGCAGCCGGGGCACACGGCGCAGCCGCGTCCGGCACCCCGGCAGGACCACCGGCCAGGACCGCCACCGGTGCACGGTGCAGCGCCAGGGGCGTGGCGGCCCGACCACGGCTACGTGGGCAGGCATCGACGAGGTGAGTGAAGCCCGAAGCACCACGGCGAAAACTGGGACGACCGCGGGAACTGGGACGAGAACTGGGACGAGGACTGGAGTGGCATGACCGACCCCGGTGAACAGCTGATGCGGCGGATCGAGGCGATCGACACCGCGGCCGCCGACAACGCCAGGGCGGCCGAGGCGTATCAGCGGGTGACCGAGGAACTCGCCGAGGCCACCGGCACCGCGACGTCCCCGGACGGGGTCGTCACGGTGGTCGCGCGTGCCGACGGCTCGGTCGAACGGGTCACGTTCGGCGACGGGGTGCAGCGCATTGCGCCCGGCGACCTGTCCGCATCGGTCACCCACACCATCGCCCAGGCCCGGTACGCCGCGGCGCGTGCGCAGGCCGAGATCGTCCGGCGGGGCTTCGGCGACAGCGAGTTGCTCGACCGCGTGCTCGAGGCCGATGCGCACGTGTTCGGCGATCGCAGGCCCGCCGACCCCGGTCTGCCGCCGATGCCGCAGGGGCCGCCGCCCGGTGCGCCGTCCGGGCAGCCGTGGGACGAGCCGGCTGACCGGTCATGGGGGCAGCCGGCCGGTAGGGGAGCGCGGAGGGCGCCCGAACCCCACGGACGGCCGGAGCGCGGCCCGTTCGAGCGTGGGCCATCGGGGCGACACCGCGGCCGGCATCAACTGGAACCGAAACCGGAGGACTACTCACAGTTGTCATATCTGCGACACGGTCGCTGAGTTGACCCACATTTGTGGGCTGTTCTACCGACAAGCCCCTCCTGACGGTGTGACTAGCGTCGGGACGCACCGGGCGGCCGGCGGGTCGCCATCACGTTCAGGTGGGGGACACGATGACGTCGATCGAGATCGACATGCTCGGGGAACTGGATGTGCGCGTAGCCGGTACCCCGGTGCTCATTCCGCGCGGAAAGCAACAGCTCCTCCTGGCGGCGCTCGCCCTGCGGGCGGGCCGGTTCGTCTCGACGGAGGGCCTGATCGACAGCGTGTGGGGTGAGGACCCGCCCGACACGGCGCGGACCACGCTGCGCGGCTACATCAAGCGGCTGCGCTCGGCGCTGGCCTGCGCGGGGGAGCCGGTGATCGAGGCGGCATCCGGGGGCTACCGGTTGGTGGTCGGCGAGGACGGCACGGATCTCGGCCGGTTCCGCGAGCGCCGGCGCGATGCCGCCGACAAGGAGGGGGCCGCCGAACTCTGCGCGCTGCAGGGGGCGCTGGAGTTGTGGCGGGGCCGTCCGCTCGACGGTCTCGACCGGATGCCCTGGGTGGAACAGGAGGCCGAGGTACTCGACGAGGAGTACCTCCAGACCGCAGAGCGGATCGCCGACCTGCTGCTCGAACTCGGCGACGCCGAGCGCGCCGTCGTGCGGCTCCGGCCGCTGGTCCGGACCCATCCGTACCGGGAGTGCCTGTGGGCGCGGCTGCTGACCGCACTGCACGAGGCGGGCCGGACCGCCGACGCGCTGCTCAAGTACGACCAGGTGCGCAGGATGCTGGCCGACCGGCTCGGGGTCGAACCGTCGGCGAACCTGCGCGCGGTCCACGAGCGGCTGCTGCAGGAGGACCTCCGCGCCGGGGCCTGCGCGGGTGCCCGGACCGAACCACGAATCGACCCCGGACACACCGCGTCGCAGGCCACGGCGCCGGCAGGCCCAACCGGACCGGGCCTGGACCGGACGCCGGCACCCGACCGCCCGCGCGAGCGCTCCGCCGCTCGCGCACTGCCTGGTCGTGAGCGGCACACGGACGTGCTCGACGGTCTCGTCGGCAGTGGTCGCGGGCGGCTCGTGGTCGTCGACGGCCCCGCCGGGGCGGGCAAGACCGCACTCGTCGACCACTGGGCCGCGCAGGCGCGCACGGAGTTCCCCGGCGGACTGCTGCGGGTCGACCTCCGCGGATTCCACGTCGAACCGCCGTTGTCGGCGGCCGAGGCACTGACCGATCTGCTCGTGCAGACCGGAGCGGAGCCGGCCGACCTGCCCACCGGCGACCGCGCCGCCCTCGGCGCGCTGCTGCGGGCAAGGACGGCAGCCCACCGGACGCTCGTCGTCCTCGACAACGCCCGCGACGCCGCTCAGGTCCGCCCACTGCTGCCGGGAGCGGCGGGCGTCGCCGTGGTCACGAGCCAGAACCAGCTGCGTGGACTCGTCGTGGGGGACGGCGCGGCGCGGATGACGGTTCCGCCGCTCAACGCGCGCGAGGGCGCCGAGGTGCTCCGCTCACTCGTGGGCGAGGCCGGTGCGGCCGTCGACACCGGCGAGCTCGCCGCGTTGTACGAGCTCGTTGACCTGTGCGACGGACTTCCGCTGGCGTTGCGGATCGCGGCCGAGGAGCTGTGCCGGGTTCCCGGAGCCGGGGTGGGCAGGCTCGTCGGGATGCTCGGCGCCGAGCGCACCCGACTGGAACACCTCGACACCGGCGACGAGGCCACGGGTATGCGGGCGGTCCTGACCCGGGCCCACGCCCACCTCACCCCGGCGGAGGCCGAACTGCTGCGGGTCCTCGCCGTCGGGGGGAAGCTGGAGTTCGACGTCGACGACGTCGTTCGCCTCACCGGCCGTGATCGGGGAGGGGCGCGGGCGGCGATGCGCGGCCTCGTGTCGGTCAACCTCGTGGCGGAGTGCGCGCCGGACCACTACCGGCTCGGCGACCTGCAGCGGCTCGCCGCGGCCGGTCGGTGAAGCGGGTTCGTCCGGTGATCGTGTTTCTGGGGGTGGCACGATCACCGGACGGCCTACAGGTCGTCGACGCTGACCAAGCCGTCCTGGATGGCACGCGCGACCAGTGCGGCCTTGCTGCGGGCGGGACGTCCCACGTTGGCGTACTTGAGCCGCACCCGATCCAGGTAGGTCGTGACGGTCTTGGGGGAGATGCCCAGACGTTCGGCCACGAGGTCCCGAGACTCGGACTGGAACCACTCGACGAGCACCTCCTCCTCCCGGATCGACAGCTTCGGCCGGTCGGAACTCGTGTTCGCCGACAGGGCACCGGCCAGCGCGGGCGGGGTGTACGGGCGGTGCTCGGCCGCCGCGATCGTCGCCGACACCAGGTGGTCGGCGCCCTCGGTCTTGGTCAGGAACGTCACCGCACCCAGGTCCAGGCAGGTCAGCGCGGTCTGTTCGTCGTCGCGCATGGTGTAGACGATGACGTTCCTGCCCGCGTCGACGAGCCGCCGCAGTTCGCCGAACGCCGGCGCGGTCTGCCCGCCCAGTTGGAGGTCGAACACGACGACGTCGGCCGAGTCGCCGGGCGGCAGCCACGCCGTCTTCGGGGTGGCGCCGCACGCCACGACGCGCACCGGCTCGGGCGCCTCGGCGTACCACTGTTCGATCCCGACCAGGATTGCGGGATGGTCGTCCACGACCGTCACGGTGATCTCGTCAGCCATACCGCCTCTGCCCAGAGTTTTCGATTCTTCGTGGTCGTGGTGACCTCGGTGTAGGTCCTGTGCGTGCGTTCGATCGCCGCGGCGACCTCGGGTGGTGCGTCGGCGACGACGCTCACCCGGACCGCGGCGTGGGTGCGCACCACTGTGGCACGTGCCGTGGTGCGTGCCGACGTGAGCACCGTGGCGGCGAGATCGACGAGTTCGCGCCGCGCGGGATGGGGCACGTCGCGTACCTCGCCGCGGACCGCGAGCTGCACCGACACCCCCTGCCGTTCGGCGACGTCGATGCCCGCGCGCAGTTCGTGCAGCAGCCGGTCGGACACGTCGTCGGTCTCGGCGAACAGCTGCCGCATCCGCGCGGCCTCGATCGCGCTGCGCCGGCGCACCGCGTCGTCGGCGGGGTCGAGGGTGCCGTAGGCCAGACCGGTCAGCAGCGGCACGGTCGTGTCGAGCAGACGCGCGTAGCGTTCCTGATGGTCGCGGTGGGTGAGCTGGGCGATCTCCTCGTCCGTGCGGGATCGTTCCTCCCGTTCGGCGGCCTCGCCCGCGGCGCCCGCGGTGCGCCGCAACAGTTCGGCCAACAGAGCCACGGCGATCTGGAATCCGAACACCGAGACGGCCGCCATGCCCATCTGCGCGGCGATGTAGCGCTCGGGCATGCCCTTCACGGCGATCTCGGCGACCGTGGCCGCCGCGTGCAGGGCGAGCACGCCGCCGATGACGGGCAAGCGATTGCGGAACAGCAGCGCGAGGATGTACCAGCCCGCGATCCCGAACGACCAGTCGTCGGCCACGAGCAGCAACCGGGCCGGCACCGGCACCGACGCCACGACGGAGGCGGCGATGCACACGCCCGCGAGTACGAGCGCGAGCCGGTTCGACCACGCCCGGTGGCGCAGCAGGGACGTCGCCATGACCGCCGCGACCGAGGCCAGTGCGAGGAATCCGGCGACCTCCATCCACCAGTGGCCGAACCTGTCCCGGTTCGTGATCAGCTGGGGCAGGCAGTTCGTGAGCTGGATCGTCACCGCGACGATGAGCGCCGCCAACTGGGCCCCGCGCAGCAGCCGGTCGCGCACGTGCTCGGCGGTGGCCGTGGCGGCCGCGTCCGGTTCGTCCGGCAGCGCGGGCGTGGGCGCACCGCCTGCGGCGTGCGTGGTGGCGATCGCGGTAGCGGGCTCAGCCATGCCAGCTCCACCGCACGGTCGTGCCCGCACCGGGTGCGGAGTCGATCTCCGCGTGCCCGCCGACGGCGGCCATCCTGCCCACGATCGAGTCGGCGACGCCGCGCCGGTGCTCGCGCGCCGCGGCCGGGTCGAATCCCGCGCCGTCGTCGGCGAGCGTGACCTCGATGCGCGGCGCGGGGTGCGTGTCGTCGACGTGGCCGGTCAACGTGGCCTCGGTGACGCCGGCGTGGCGGGCGACGTTCTCGACCGCTTCGCGGACACCGTGGGAGATCGCCAGCGCCGGCCGCGCGGGCACCGGCAGCGCCTGCGGAAGGTTTCGTTTCACCGTGACCAGCGGGTGTTCGGCGGCCTGGTCGAGGAGCGTGGCGAGGTTGACCAGGCCCGCTCCCGTGTCGGTCGCCGGTTCGGCACCGGCGGCCGTCCCCGTGCCGGAACCACCGGAGCCGGAACCACCGGTGCCGGGCACGGTCTCGGGAAGGGCCGGGCTCGTGGTGATGGCGTCGAGGTCGCGGCGCGCGCGGTCGGGCAGCCACGCACGGTGCCCGCCCGAGGCGGCGCCGAGCGAGACCATCAGAAGCGTCGAGCTCGCGGTGTCGTGGAGTGTGGCGAGGTACTCGCGTTCGGCAGCCCGGCGTGCGGCGGCGACCTCGGTGGCTCGGCGCTGCGCGGACGCGCGGGCCCTGGTCTCGTCGGCCGCGCGGGCCCGCGATCGCAGGAGCACGTAACCGCCGCGCGCCAGCGACGTCTCGAGCAGCAGGCGCGCGCCGAACACGCCTGCGTCCCACGCCTGCCTGGTCATGGCCGCGCCCACGGTGTATGACACGGCCGCCACGACGGCGACGAGCACGCCCAACCGGGGCTTGGTCGCCTGTTCGAGCTGCATGCCGATGCAGGTGATGCTGGCGACGGAGAACGCCCAGCCGTTGTACGGGCCGACGGCGGTCCACGGCTGCGTGAGTTCGACGACGAGCAGCACCACGACCGCCGCGCCGGTGACCAGCGCGGGGTGGGGACACGTGCGCGCACCCCACATCCACCACGCCGACAGCGCGCACCAGCCCGACGCGACCACCGTGACCAGCACCGTCGGCAGCGGGTCGGGCGGGGCTCCGAGGAGGGCCAGCACGACACCGGCCAGCACCACGAGCACCCGCACTCCGACGGCGTATCGCCGCAGGGCCGCGTTCAGGTTGGTTTCCGTGGGCCCTGGCAGGCCCGGGTCGGTTGTGACCACCTGACCGATCCTGTTCGTCTGTGCGTCGAAGTCTCACCTGAACGTGCGAGCGGAGACTACTCCGGGTGGTTCGGCCCGTTGCACGTGTATGCGGACGAGAAACCGCCTATTCGGATAAGCGGATCGGTATCGGGCGAATACTCGTCGGTACGGGCGAAAACCGGAGTGGTATCCGGCGACATTCGTTGTCGCCGTGCGGAAGCCGGTGCTCGATGTGCAGGCGTTCGCTCGCGACCACTCGTGACGGTCGAGGCTCACGTCAGCGGCACGGTCACCGGGTGGGAGCCGTTGACGGAGAACCAGCACACCAGCTCGCTGACGAGATCGAACTCGATCGCCGCGACGTCGTCGACCTGCGTCGGCACCTCGAGCCGCACGGGGATCGTCACTTCCTCGCCCGGTGCGACACCCCGCCCGGGAAGGGGAATCCGTCCGCCGCTGTGGGCCAGCCGGTCGCTGACCGCGCCGTCCGAGGTGCGAATCCGCGCGCCGAGGTGCACCGGTCCGTACTCGGCGTCGGAGGGCAGCCAGGTCCGGGTGCCCGTGTTGGCCGCCCGGCAGGTGCCGCGGATCGTCGTGCCCGTCGCGTGGTGGTCGATCCGCAGCTCCTCGAACGTCAGATCCGCGGTGAGCCCGTCGGCCATCCGGCTGTCCGGGGGCTCCGATCCGGCGCGGCGGAGCGTGAACATGCGGCGGTCGCCGATCGCCGCGCGGGTCCGTTCGGGGAATCCGGTCGGGCCGGCAGGATCGTCGACGCCGTCCAGCACGTCGCGGAACGTCGGCAGATCCACCCACTGCGGTGCCGAATCGAGCAGGCACAGCCGTAGCTCGGCGAATCCGCACCGCTGGGCGGTGCGCCACACCTCCTCGATGACGATGTCGTTCTCGAGCACCCCGAAGTGGCGCATCTCGTACTGCGACTGCGGTTGCCGCGAATGCGTCTCGCCGGGTTCGGAGAAGGCGGCGATGCCACCCGGCCGCAGCACGCGGGCGAACTCGGCGATCACCTCGTCGGGATTGGGCACGTGGTGCAGCGCGTCGTAGGACAGGACGCGATCGACGCTGGCGTCGGGCAGGTCGATGTGGTGACCGTCGAACACGAGGAACTCGGGTTCGGGCCGACTGCCGAGCACGGGGGCCCGTGCGTAGAGCTCGCGGCCCAGCTCCAGTGCGGACGGGGAGACGTCGGTGGCGATCACGCGGCAGCCGAGCTGGGTGAGCCACCGGCTCGTCCAGCAGGTACCCGCACCGAAGTCGAGCACCGTCATGCCGACGGCCGGCTGCAGTCCACGCAGGGCCTGTCCGAACGTGACGAGCAGCTCGGCGGCCTCGCCCGCGTCCTTGAACGGCTTGGTCAACAGCAGCTCGGGCTCGTCGAGGGAGGCGAAGTACGCCTCGGCCGTGGCGGCGAGCTCCTCGACGGAGGTGCGCTCGATGAGCTGTGCGGGGTCGATGAGCTCGGCATCGGTGTCCGCAGCGGCATCGGCGTCGGGATCGGTCTCCGCATCGGCATCGGGATCGGCGGGCTTGGCGCTGCGGGCGGCCGCGCCTGTGCCGTCCCGTCCGGTGCGGGCGGCCAGTCTGCCGGCGAACTCGTCGGAACCGGCCAGCGCCGCGCACACGTCCTGCGTCGTCAGTTCGCCCGTGCGGAGTTTGTCGACGTAGTGGGCCTCGCCCTCGGCGTCGGCGGTTCTGCCGAGGATCAGCCGGTAGGCCTGCCGCACGGCCGTCGTCGGATCCGGGTCGGGGGTGTTTGCGCCGCTCGTGCTCATCACCCGCGAGGCTAACGATCCGGCCGCCGTGGGGTGGGCGTTCGCGGCAGAACGACCACCCCATGGTGGGCCGGAACACACCGAGTTCCCGGTGCCGATCAGTCCACAGTGGATCCGTATCAGGCCGTCGGGTCGACGACGACCTTGCCGAGCACCGCGCGGTCCTCCAGCTGTGCGACCGCCTCGCCCGCGCGTGACAGCGGGTAGGTGGCCGCGATCGGCGGGTCCACGACACCGGAGTCGAGGTACGGGGTCAGCACGTCCCATTCGGTGCGCAGCCTGCTCCGGTCCGCCATCACGTAGGCGCCCCACGCGACACCGCGCACGTCGATGTTGTTGAGCAGCAGGCGATTCACCTTCACCGTCGGGATGTCGCCCGCGGTGAAGCCGATGACGAGCAGCCTGCCCAGCGGCGCCAGGCTCCGCAGCGAGTCGGTGAACCGGTCACCGCCCACCGGGTCGACCACCATGTCCACACCCTTGCCTTCGGTGAGCTCGGCGACCGAGTCCTTGAACCCGTCGGCGAGGACCACCTCGTGCGAACCCACGGACGAGACGAACCGTGCTTTGTCCTCAGTGGACACGACGGAGATCACGCGCGCACCCATGGAGGCGGCGAGCTGGATCGTCGCCGTGCCGATCCCGCCCGCCGCGCCGTGCACGAGCACGGTCTCGCCCTTCTGCAACTGGCCGCGCTTGAGCAGCGCGAAGGTCATCGTCAGGTAGTTCATCGGCAGGCAGGCGCCCTCGGCGAACCCGATGGAGTCGGGAAGGGGGAACACCGTCGGGGCATCGGCGACGGCCTGTTCGGCGAACGCCCCGGTCGTGGTGCTCGCGGCGACGCGGTCGCCGGGGGACAGGCCGGAGCCGGCGGGGGCCTCGCGCACGACGCCGGCCAGCTCACCGCCCAGGACGAACGGCGGTTCGGGCTTGTACTGGTACATGTTCTTCGTCAGGAGCAGGTCGGGGAAGTTCACCCCGGCCGCCTTGACGTCGATGAGGACCTGGCCCTCGCCGGGCGTGGGGGCCGGCTGCTCGAGAACCTCGAGAGCCGCCGGACCGTCGGTGCGGGTGACCGTCGCTGCGTACATCGTCGTGCGCGCCTTTCGCCGTTGATCATCGCTCAGCGGCGAGTCTATGGCCGCTCGCGACCTCCGGGACACACGTCGACCCGGTGCCCGCGCTGTGACGCCGGTAACGGCCGGCCGGGTCCGTGGTCCCGGCCGGCCGCAGGGCGACGACTACTTCTTCGACGTCAGAGCACGAAGCATCAGCGCCAGGTTCGCCGGCTTCTCCGCGAGACGGCGCATGAAGTAGCCGTACCACTGGGTGCCGTACGGCAGGTACACGCGCAGATGTCTGCCGGCGCCGGTCAGCCTGAGCTGTTCGGTGTCGCGGACGCCGTAGAGCATCTGCAGCTCGTACTCGTCCTGGCCGCGGCCCGCCTCGCCCGCGAGTCGCAGAGCAGCCTCGATCATCGCCGGGTCGTGGGTGGCCACCATCGGGTAGCCCTCGCCGCGCATCAGCACCTCCAGACACCGGACGTAGGCGTCGTCGACGGCCTTGCCCTGGTGGGCCACCGTGGCCGGCTCGGCGTAGGCGCCCTTGCACAGGCGAGTCCGCGAACTCGGGCCGGCGAGGTCGGCACAGTCGGCCTCGGTGCGTTTGAGATACGCCTGCAGCACCGTGCCGAGGCTCGGGAAGTCGCTGCGCAGCTCGCGCACGATCGACAGCGTCGAATCGGTCGTCGTGTGGTCCTCGGCGTCCACCGTGACCCACACGCCCGCCTCCTCGGCTGCGGCGCAGATCTTGTGGGCGTTGCCCAGCGCGATGCGATCACCGTCCGGGCCGAGCAGCTGCCCGAGCGCCGACAGCTTCAACGACACCTCCACCGGCCGCGGACCGCCGGCCGCCGACTCGCCGGCCAGCGGGGCCAACGCCGACAACAGCGACAGGTACGCCGAGACGGTCGCGTTCGCCTGCGCCGCGTCGGTGGTGTCCTCGCCGAGGTGGTCGATCGTGACGTAGCGCCCGGAGCCGAGGATGTCCCGTGCGGTGGCGACGGCCTGCTCCTCGGTCTCCCCGGCGACGAACCGGTCGACCACGCCGCGGGTGAGCCGCGTGCCGGAGGCCGCCTTCTCGAGCCGTGGCGAACGGGCCGCGGCCAGCAGTGCCGAACGCAGGGGAGACTGCATCGCCATCACACTCCCTGGTGCGGGTAGTGGTGGTCCGTCGGCGCCACGAACGTCTCCTTGATCGAGCGTGCCGAGGCCCACCGGAGCAGGTTCTGCGGCGACCCGGCCTTGTCGTTCGTGCCGGAGGCGCGGGCGCCGCCGAACGGCTGCTGACCGACGATCGAACCGGTCGGCTTGTCGTTGATGTAGAAGTTGCCTGCGGCGAACCGCAGTGCCTCGGTGGCCGTCGCGACGGCCTCGCGGTCGTCGGCGATCACCGCGCCGGTGAGGGCGTAGGCCGAGCCGGAGTCCACCACCCGCAGAATCTCATCGAAGGCGCCCGGCTGCGAGTCGTCGTAGACGTGCACAGCCAGGATGGGCCCGAAGTACTCCTTGGTGAAGGCCTCGTCGGTCGGATCGTCACCCAGCAGGATCGTCGGCTCGACGAAGTACCCGACGCTGTCGTCGGCGCCGCCGCCCGCCACCACGGTCAGGCTGGGCGTCGACTTGGCGCGGTCCAGCGCCGCCTTGTTGCGGTCGAACGAGCGCTTGTCGATGACGGCGCCGCCGTAGTGCGACAGGTCGGAGACGTCGCCGTAGGACAACGCGTTGGTCTTCGCGATGAGGTCCTCGCCCATCTTCGCCCACACCGACGAGGGGATGAACGCGCGCGAGGCGGCCGAGCACTTCTGCCCCTGGTAGTCGAACGCACCGCGGATCAGCGCCGTCGTCAGCACCTCGGGGTCGGCCGAGCTGTGCGCCACCACGAAGTCCTTGCCGCCGGTCTCGCCGACGAGCCGCGGGTAGGAGTGATAGTTCGCGATGTTGGTGCCCACTTCGCGCCACAGGGTCTGGAACGTCTCGGTGGAGCCGGTGAAGTGGATACCGGCCAGGCGGGGGTCGGGGAGCACGACGTCGGAGATCTCGGGGCCGGGGCCGGTGACCAGGTTGATCACGCCCGGGGGCAGGCCGGCGGCCTCGAGCAGCTGCATCGTCAGGTAGGCGGCCACGGCCTGAGTGTCCGACGGCTTCCACACGACCGTGTTGCCCATCAGCGCGGGCGCGGTCGGCAGGTTGCCCGCGATGGCCGTGAAGTTGAACGGCGTGACCGCGTAGACGAAGCCCTCCAGGGGCCGGTACTCGACGCGGTTCCACACTCCGGGAACGGACAGTGGCTGGTCGGTCATCAGCTGCCGCGCGAAGTGCACGTTGAACCGCCAGAAGTCGATCAACTCGCACGGTGCGTCGATCTCGGCCTGGTAGGCGGTCTTGGACTGGCCGAGCATCGTGGCCGCCGCGATGGTCTCGCGCCACGGTCCCGAAAGCAGATCGGCCGCGCGCAGGAAGACGGCGGCGCGCTCGTCGAACGACATCGCCCGCCAGGCCGGTGCGGCCTCGTTCGCGGCCTCGACCGCGTCCCGCACGTCCTGCGGGGTGGCGTGGGTGAACGTGCCCAGTACGGAGGCGTGCTTGTGCGGCTGGACGACGTCGGTGACGGTCGTGGCGCTGCGCCGGTGCTCCCCGCCGATCACGTGATGGATCTCGGTGGGGTGGGCCTCCAGTTCGGCCAGCTTCGCCTGCAGTCGGGCGCGTTCGGGCGTGCCGGGCGCGTACGAGTTGACCGGCTCGTTCGCCGGCTGCGGAACGTTCGTGATGCCGTCCATGGACCCTCCTTCGTCATGATGCGTGCGCACTTCGCCGCGAGGGCAGTGAAGCAGCGCCGGGGCCTGTCGGCCGTGAGAGAATCGGACGAAGAAATCGGCTGATCATTGTCCGATCGGACAAGGACGAGTTGGACGTGCTGCACGGGGTGGGAGGAGCGACGGGATGGCCGAGTCGGGACGGGCGATCACGGTGCGCGAGCTCACCGACGCGCTGGACACCGCGATCGCCCGCCCGGCCGACGAACAGTACGCGGACACCGTGGTGGCGTCGGTCGCGCTCGTCGACGGCGCCGAGCTCGCCGCCGACGCCACGGACTCGCCCGACCGGACCGGGGCGAGCGGCGGCCATGTGCCGGACGTCGTGCTGCACGCCGGCGTGCGCGACGACGAGGCGCGGGCCTGGCTGGTCGCGCTCGCCGGCCGCGACCGGACGCGCCGGCCTCGCGTGGTGCTGTCGAAGACGTCCGCGCCGTCGGTCCGCTCCGCCGCGTCCGAGGCAGGCATCGCGCTCGTCGAGGTCCATCCGCGGGCGCGGTGGGACCACGTGTTCCCCCAGGTGCAGCGGCTGCTCGACCGCAGTCGCCGCGCGGGGGCCCCGGACGCGCCCGACCTGCTGGCCGCCGACACCGACCTGTTCGACCTCGCCAGGACGGTGGCGCGCAACGCCGGCGGGATGGTCTCGATCGAGGACGAGGCGTCGCGGGTGCTGGCGCATTCGCCGTCGGACGAAACCGCGGACGAACTGCGCACCCTGTCGATCCTTGGACGCGAAGGACCGCGCGACTACCTGCGGGTGCTGCACCGCTGGGGTGTCTACGACCGGCTGCGCACGAGCGACGAGGTCGTCGACGTGCCCGCGCACGCCGAACTGGCCACCAAACGGCGCCTGGTCGTCGGCATCCACGAACCGGTCGAGGACGCGCCCCGAATGCTCGGGTCGATCTGGCTGCAGCAGGGCGAAGGGCCCTTCGCCCCCGACGCGGCGGACGTGCTGCGCGGTGCGGCGGCGATCGCCGCCCGGATCATCGTCCGCAGTCGCAACGCCCCGTCGACCGAGGAGCTGCTCATCCAGCGGCTGTTCGGCCTCCGCGGGGAGGGGGTCGACGTGCCGTCCCTGGCCGGTGCGCTCAACCTGCCGCAGTCCGGGCCCGTCGCCGTGCTCGGCTTCGCGACCTCGGGGCCGTCCGGATCCGACGTGACCGGCCGTGTCGGCAGTGTCCTGCGCCTGCACGCGAGCGCCTTCCGCCGCGACTCGGTGACGACGATGCCGGGCGAGCGCGCCTACGTGCTGCTGCCCGGCTACGCCTCCGAGCAGGCGGTCGCGGCGTGGACCCGCCAGCTGGTCGGCGCGCTCGAGGAGACGCGCGGTGTCGTGCTGCGTGCGGCCATCGCCACCGGCGTGGCCGAACTCGGCGACGTGGCCGCGGCCCGCGCCGAGGTCGACCGTGTGCTGGACGGCACCGCCGCGGCCGGTCCCGAGGGTCGCGTGACGACCCTGGCCGAGTCCCGCACCGCGGTGCTGCTGGGTGAGATCCTCGATCTGATCGCGGCGCGCCCCGAACTGCAGGACCCGCGGGTCGACGCGCTCGCCGAGTACGACCGCGGGCACGGCGGTGAGCTGCGCCGCAGCACCGCGGCCTACCTGGCCGCTCACGGCGACGTCCGCGCGGCGGCGGGACGACTGCGGGTGCACCCCAACACGCTGCGGTACCGACTGCGCCGTGCCGAGTCCGTCACCGGGCTCGATCTGAGCGATTCCGCCGACCGGCTGCTGCTGGAGATCCAGCTCGCCATCAGGGAGCGGCTGGAGGAGACGTCCCCACGCTCGTCCCGCCGCTGACGGACTGTGACGTACGCGTCCCACGATCCGGGAAACGGAAGTATGGGGCGTTCGCATGCGTTAGGAATCGTGGATCTGTCGGAAAAACCCCCGTCCTCGGAGCGGCCTCGTGTCCTTCATGCGCACCTACACCAAACCAGCGGTGTTCGCCTC
>Ga0079224_100000310_pt1 | contig 44993 bp, 39 predicted proteins | sample Stecom2015_FD_80414 | JGI IMG/M metagenome (GOLD analysis project Ga0079224, IMG submission 80414) | Agricultural soil microbial communities from Utah to study Nitrogen management - Steer compost 2015 | ecosystem: Environmental > Terrestrial > Soil > Agricultural land | place: USA: Utah... | reverse complement strand
TCGGCGTCGCGGAGGTAGAGCAGCCGCAGCACCCGGGGCACCCGTCCGCGCAGCCGCCAGAGCACCAGGGCGTAGAACTTCAGCTGGAACAGGGCGCGGCCTTCGAACGCTTCCCGCGGCGCCCCGCCGGTCTTGTAGTCGACCACCCGCAGGTCCCCGGCGGGGGAGACGTCCAACCGATCCACGTACCCGCGTAACTTCAGCCGACGCTGCCCCGTATCGCCGCGGGGGCGGACCGGTCCGGCCGCCGGCTGGTCGACCACCACTTCGATCAGGCTTTCCCGCTGGTCCGGCTCCAGTCGACGGGGGTCCTCCACCCGGAAGTAGCCGTCCAGCAGGGGCGCGACCGCGGCCAGGAATTCCTGCTCCTGCTCCGGCGGCACCACCTCCGCCAGCTCCGGCTGCGCGGTTCGCAGCCGCCGCCACTGCGGGGTGACCAGGTCACCCGCGGCCTGCCGGGTCCGGTCGGGGGCGGGGAGGTCGAACAGCTGCTCCAGCACCGCGTGCACCAGGGTGCCCCGGACCTGCTCCAGACTGGGGGTCTCCGGCAGCCGGTCGATGACGCGGAACCGGTACAGCAACGGGCAGGTCTTGAAGTCGGCCGCCCGCGACGGCGACAGCGACGGCAGGTCCTCCACCAGGGCGGATGCCCCGGCCGCCGCGGGGGCGGGCGGAGCGGGCTCGCGCGGGTCGGACAGCGGAGTCGCCGGCGGGGAAGTCATGCCGACACGGTAGGACATCGGTGCGACCGCCATGCGGCAGGTCGGCTGCGTAGCATTGCCGCAATGGAACCCACCGCCCACCCCTCCGCCGCCCCCGGGCGGGAGCGGCCGCACGGCATCCCGCTGGGGCGGATCCTGGGCTTCCCCGTCCGTATGCGCTGGTCGGTGCTGATCTTGATCGGGTTGGTGACCCTGCTTCCGGGGCGGGTGATCGGGTACGCGGTCGGGTTCGGCTTCGGGGTGAGCCTGCTGGCGTCCGTGCTGCTGCACGAGCTGGGGCACGCGTTGACCGCCCGCTGGCTGCGGATCGGGGTCCGCGGCATCACCCTGGAGATCCTCGGTGGTTACACCGAACTGACCCGGGACAGCCCCTCCCCGCGCGCGGAGCTGCTGGTGTCGTTGGCCGGCCCGCTGGTGTCGTTCGGGGTGGGGCTGGCCGGGTTGGCGACCGCCGTGGTGCTACCGGACGGGGTGATTCAGCAGGTAGCGGTGCTGGTGGCGCTGGCCAACCTGGTGGTGGCGGCGTTCAACGTGCTGCCCGGGCTACCGCTGGACGGGGGGCGGGCCCTGCGGGCGCTGGTGTGGTGGATCAGCGGTGACCGGCACACCGGTACCCTGGTGGCGGCCCGGACCGGGCAGGGGTTGGCGGTGTTGGCGGGGCTGGGGGCGCTGGTCCTCTACCTGAACCGCTACCTCACCGTGCTCGGGCTGGTGCTGTTGGGGTTGGTGGCGGTCAGCATGTGGCACGGCGCGCTCGTCAGCCTGCGATCGGCCCGGCTGCACCGGCGACTGCCCCGGTTGGACCTGGATCGCCTCACGCGGCCGATCTTCGTGGTGCCCACCGGCACCCCGCTGGCGGAGGCGCAGCGGCAGGCCGCCGTCGTCCCCGGCGCGGTGCTGGGGGTGGCCGACCAGTACGGCCGGCTGCGGGCGGTGGTGCACGCGCGGGCCGCGGGTGCGGTGCCGGAGCACCGCCGGCCCTGGGTGACCGTGGACCAGGTGGCCCGGGACCTGACCTCGATCCGCGCCTTACCGGCCGGGTTGAGCGGGGCTGAGGCGCTGGGGGCGCTGCAGGCGGACCCGGCCGGGGAGTATCTGGTCACCCGACAGGACCAGGTGGTGGGGGTGCTCCACACCGCCGATGTGGCGCGAGTGTTGCGTGGGGAGTAGGTAGGTACGGGCAGGCTGCCCGCAGCAGAAAGGGAAACGACCGGATGACGGCGCGTCGCGGCCCGTTCGCCGCTGGGGAACGGGTGCAGTTGACCGATCCGAAGGGCCGAGTGCACACGTTCGTGCTGAAGCCTGGCGGGACCTTCCACACCCATCAAGGCGCGGTGTCCCACGATCAACTGATCGGTGCCCCCGACGGCAGCGTGGTGACCAGCACCGGCGGCACCGCGTACCTGGCGCTGCGGCCGTTGCTGGTGGACTGGATGCTGGCGATGCCCCGGGGCGCCCAGGTGGTCTACCCGAAGGAGGCCGCCCAGATCGTCACCATGGGCGACATCTTCCCCGGCGCCCGGGTGTTGGAGGCGGGGGCGGGCTCGGGGGCGCTGACCTGCGCGCTGCTGCGGGCGGTCGGAGACACCGGCCAGGTGGTCTCCTGGGAGCTGCGGGAGGATTTCGCGGCGGTGGCGCGCCGGAACGTGACCGAGTTCTTCGGCGGCGAGCACCCGGCGTGGACCCTCCGGATCGGGGACGTGGCCGACTGCACCGAGACCGGGTTCGACCGGGTGGTGCTGGATCTGCTCGCCCCCTGGGAGGTGCTACCGGTCGTCGCACGGGCATTGGTGCCCGGTGGGGTTTTCGTAGGGTATGTTGCGACTACCACGCAACTGTCGGAACTAGTGGAGGGACTGCGCGCCCACGGCGGCTTCACCGAGCCGCGGGCCTGGGAGACGCTCGTGCGGGACTGGCACCTGGAGGGGTTGGCGGTGCGCCCCGAGCACCGGATGATCGGGCACACCGCGTTCCTGGTGTGCAGCCGCCGGCTCGCTCCGGGGGTGACCGCCCCGCCGCGGCGTCGCCGGCCCAGCCGGGGAGCGCAGGCCTACCAGGAAGCGCGTCGCGGGGCCGGGGCCCAGCCTGAGTCGGCGCCGCCGACGGGGGAGGAGCAGGCCGGGTGAGCGTCTCCGCGTACGGTCCGCCGGAGTTGCCGGCGGTGTTCCCGGACTGGTCGCCGTATCGCGATTTGGAATCGGCCTGCCGGGCGTACCTACGAGACCCCGAGGTGGCGTTGAGCGCCCTGGACGGGGTGCTGCGGCGGACCGGCGCGTTCGGCTTCACCCTGGAGCGGTTCGTCAACGAGGTCAACGGGGTGTGGCAGGAGGTCGCGGTCTGCGACGGGGACCGGTTGGTGCTCTGGCACGGTGAGGACCTCCCGCCCGGGGAAGGGCCGCCGGGCGCCATGACCTCCTCCGTCCGGGTGGTGCCGATCTCCTCCATCACCGAGGTGGGGTGTCGACGCCGGTTGATCCGCGAGCCGGACGGGCGGGTCCTGGTGGAGAGCGTCGACGTCTATCTGCTGCTGAGTTCCTTGGACGAAACCCCGGTGTGGGGCGGCGAGGAGCCCGGACCGGTCCTCCGACAGGACGCGCTGCGGTTCGGCAAGACCCTGGAGGACGGCGGTCCGGGGCAGATCGCCCGGGTAGAGGAGTTCGCCGAGCTGATCGCCGCCCAGGTGGGGCGCCCGCTGGTGAGCTGAGGCGGTCAGCTCTCCGGGTCTACCGGTTGCCCGTCCTCCCCTTCGAGGTGGATGCATTCGCCCGGGCACTCGCGGGCCGCATCGATCACTTCCAGTCGCAGATGCGCCGGTACGTCGGTGCGTACCCCCGGATCCGTGAGCAGGTTGCCGTCCGCGTCCTTGACGTAGGCCAACCCGTCGATATCAAACTCGAACACTTCCGGGGCGTACTGCACGCACAGCCCGTCACCGGTGCACAGTTCCTGGTCCACCCATACGCGCATGTTCTGAGCCTGCACGCCTGTCACGCTACCCGGCACGAGCGGGGCGCTGATCGGGCGGGCGACCCGTTCTCGGGCGACCACGGCAAGAGATCAAGTTTTGATGACAGGCGGGTCGGGTAACGCCGAATGTCACCGCGAGCAGCTAGGGTGGTAACACGACGGCTCGACCCCCGGGGAGGTGGACGTGGCACGCAACGACGAGGCGGATGCCCGGGCCGCACGATGGGAACGGGAGGCCCACGATCTCTCCACCCAGGTTGCGTTCCTGCAGGAGGAGCTGGCGCTGGCCCGGCGCAAGATCACCGAGGGGCCCCGACACGTACGACAGCTGGAGGAGCGGCTGGCCGCTGCCTCCGCCCAGATTGCCCGTCTGACCGAGAACAACGAGCGGCTGGTGGCCACGCTCAAGGAGGCGCGTGCACAGATCGTCTCCCTCAAGGAAGAGATCGACCGGCTGGCGCAACCGCCCAGCGGGTACGGCATCTTCGTCGAGCGCCACGAGGACGGCACGGTGGATGTGTTCACCGGCGGCCGGAAGATGCGGGTCACGGTGTCCCCGTCGGTGGACGTCGAGGCGCTGCGTCCGGGGCAGGAAGTCCTGCTCAATGACGCACTCAATGTCGTGGATGCGCTGGGGTTCGAGCGGACCGGCGAGGTCGCCATGCTCAAGGAGCTGCTCCCGGATCAGCGGGCGCTGGTGGTCTCGCACGCGGACGAGGAGCGGGTCGTCCAGCTGGCGGAGCCGTTGCGGGACGTCCCGCTGCGGGCCGGAGACTCGCTGATGATCGAGCCCCGCTCGGCCTTCGCGTACGAGCGGATCCCCAAGAGCGAGGTCGAGGAACTGGTGCTGGAGGAGGTGCCGGATGTCGACTACTACGACATCGGTGGCCTCGACCGGCAGATCGAGCTGATCCGGGACGCGGTGGAGCTCCCGTTCCTGCACGCCGACCTGTTCCGGGAGCACGACCTGCGCCCGCCCAAGGGGGTGCTGCTGTACGGTCCACCCGGCTGCGGCAAGACCCTGATCGCCAAGGCGGTGGCCAACTCCCTGGCCAAGCAGATGGCGGCCAAGCGGGGCGAGGAGAAGCACACCAGCTACTTCCTCAACATCAAGGGGCCGGAGCTGCTGAACAAGTACGTCGGGGAGACCGAGCGGCACATCCGCTTGATCTTCCAGCGGGCGCGGGAGAAGGCCAGCGAAGGCACCCCGGTGATCGTGTTCTTCGACGAGATGGACTCGGTGTTCCGCACCCGCGGTACGGGAGTCTCCTCGGACGTGGAGAACACCATCGTCCCGCAGCTGCTCAGCGAGATCGACGGAGTGGAGGGGCTGGAGAACGTCATCGTGATCGGTGCCTCCAACCGGGAGGACATGATCGACCCGGCCATCCTGCGCCCGGGACGGCTCGACGTCAAGATCAAGATTGAGCGGCCGGACGCGGAGGCGGCCAAGGACATCTTCAGCAAGTACATCCACCCGGACCTGCCGCTGCACCCCGATGATCTGGCCGAGCACGGTGGCTCCCGCGAGGCCTGTGTGGAGGCCATGATCGAGGCGACGGTGCTGCGGATGTACGCCGAGACCGAAGAAAACCGGTTCTTGGAGGTCACCTACGCCAACGGCGACAAGGAAGTCCTGTACTTCAAGGACTTCAACTCCGGCGCGATGATTCAGAACATCGTGGACCGGGCCAAGAAGATGGCGATCAAGGATTACCTGACCTCCAAGAGCAAGGGGTTGCGACTGCAGCACCTGCTGGATGCGTGCATAGACGAATTCCGGGAGAACGAGGATCTGCCCAACACCACCAACCCGGACGACTGGGCTCGGATCTCCGGTAAGAAGGGCGAGCGGATCGTCTACATTCGCACGCTGGTCTCCGGTGGCAAGGGTGCCGAGTCCGGGCGGTCCATCGATACGGTCACCCCGCCTGGCCAGTACCTCTAGCCGGCGGTGGCACGTGTGTAGCCGGCCGGTGGCGACCGCCACCGGCCGGCTACGCTCAGGTGAAGGGTCTACTGGCGGGATGGCGGTATGACGACACGACGGATCATGGGCACCGAGGTCGAGTACGGCATCTCGGTGCCCAGTCAGCCGGGTGCGAACCCGATGATCACTTCCTCCCAGGTGGTCAACGCGTACGGGGCGCGACCGGAGGTGACCCGGGGCAGGCGGGCACGATGGGACTACGAGGAGGAGTCTCCGCTGCGGGACGCCCGCGGCTTCACGTACGCCGGGGCGATCTACGACCCGGCGGAGGCGCTGGCCGACGAGGATCTCGGATTGGCCAACGTGATCCTCACCAACGGCGCCCGGTTGTACGTCGACCACGCGCACCCGGAGTACTCCACCCCCGAAGTCACCAACCCTCGGGACCTGGTCAAGTGGGACAAGGCCGGGGAGTGGGTGATGGTGGAGGCGGCCCGGCGGGCCAGCGCCAGCATTCCGAACGCCGGCGCCATCCACCTCTACAAGAACAACACCGACAACAAGGGCGCCAGCTACGGGGCGCATGAGAACTACCTGATGAGTCGGCAGACCCCGTTCGCCGACATCGTCACCCATTTGACCCCGTTCTTCGTCACCCGACAGATCATCTGCGGCGCCGGCCGGGTGGGTATCGGGCAGGACGGCTCCCGGCCGGGGTTCCAGATCTCCCAGCGGGCCGACTTCTTCGAGGTGGAGGTCGGGCTCGAGACCACCCTGAAGCGGCCGATCATCAACACCCGGGATGAACCGCACGCCGACGCCGACAAGTACCGCCGGCTGCACGTGATCATCGGGGATGCCAACCTCTCGGAGATCTCCACGTACCTCAAGGTCGGTACCACCGCGCTGGTGCTCAGCATGATCGAGGACCAGGTGCTGCCGGCGGACCTGGGGATCGCCGACCCGGTCACCGAGCTGAAGGCGGTCAGCCACGATCCCAGCCTGACCCACCGGATCCGGCTGCGGGACGGCCGCCGGTTGACCGCGCTGGATGTGCAGTGGGTCTATTTCGAGCGGGCCGCGGCGTACGTGGCGGATCGGTACGGCAGCGACGTCGATGAGGTCACCGCGGACGTCCTGGCCCGCTGGGAAGAGGTGCTGACCCTCCTGGGCGAGGATCCGACCAAGCTGGCGGACCAGCTGGACTGGGTGGCCAAGCTCCGGTTGCTGGAGGGCTACCGGGAACGGGAGGGGCTGGACTGGTCCTCCCACAAACTGCAGCTGGTCGACCTGCAGTACAGCGACGTCCGCCCGGAGAAGGGGCTGTACCACCGCCTGGTGCGGCGCGGCGCGATGCGCACCCTCCTGGACGAGGAGGAGGTCCGCCAGGCCGTCTCCGAGCCGCCCGCCGACACCCGGGCCTACTTCCGGGGCCGCTGCCTGGCGCAGTACCCGTCGGAGGTGGTGGCGGCCAGCTGGGATTCGGTCATCTTCGACGTGGGTCGGGAGTCCCTGGTTCGGGTACCGATGATGGAGGCCGAGCGGGGCACCAAGGCCCACGTGGGGGAGTTGTTCGACCGGTGCCCCAGCGCCAAGGATCTGCTCGAGATCATCGCCGGCAACTGAGGCGCCGGCGGCCGACATTTGGCCTGACAGCGGGTATGTTTGCCTAACACCTGGTGCGAGGAGGGGAACCTATGGCCACGCGTGATACCGGCGGACAGTCCCAGGCCGGCAAGTCCCGGCGGGAAGAGATCGAAGAGACCACCGCCGAGGTCGATCCGGCCGTCGCTGAGCGGGCTCAGCAGGTCTCCGAGGAGGTCGACGACCTGCTGGACGAGATCGACTCGGTGCTGGAAGAGAACGCTGAGGAGTTCGTCCGGGGTTACGTCCAGAAAGGCGGGGAGTGAGCGCACATCCCCGGAGCGGCTCCCCGGGCGCGGCCCGGGGAGCGTACCGGGCACCGCGGACGCGAGGCGGGCGTTAGCCTATTCACTGATCGGCCGGCGAACCGTGCCGCTTCAAGGACGAAAGGAACCACGTGTCTGCGGACTTCGACACCTCCCGAGGGCTGCCCTCGCTCTTTCTCACCGCGGCGACTTCATCGTTCACGCAGTTCCTGAGCATGGCGGCCCCGGATCTTCTGCCCGGCCGCCGGCCGCTGCCTCCGGGCGCGGCCGGTGACCTCGCTCCTCACGGCACCACCATCGTCGCGCTGACCTGCGACCAAGGGGTGGTGATGGCCGGTGACCGACGGGCCACCATGGGCAATCTGATCGGCAGCCGGGACATCGAGAAGGTGCACGCCGCCGATCCGTACTCCCTGGTCGGCACCGCGGGCACCGCCGGGGTGGCGATCGAGATCGTGCGGCTGTTCAAGGTAGAGCTGGAGCACTACGAGAAGATCGAGGGCGCCACCCTGTCCCTGGACGGGAAAGCCAACCGGCTGGCCGCGATGATCCGCAACAACCTGGGCGCGGCCATGCAGGGGCTGGCCGTGGTGCCGCTGTACGCCGGGTTCGACCTGGCGGTCTCCGACCCGAGTCGGGCCGGTCGGATCTTCAGCTACGACGTGGCCGGCGGGATGTACGAGGAACGGGGCGGCTTCGACGCGGTGGGCTCCGGTGCGGTGTTCGCCAAGTCGGCGCTGAAGAAGCGGTACCGGCCGGGGCTGCCGATCGACGAGGCGATCCGGTTGGCGGTGGAGGCGCTCTACGACGCCGCCGACGATGACACCGCCACCGGTGGTCCGGATCTGACCCGCAAGATCTACCCGGTGGTGATGACCGCCACCGCGGAGGGCACCCGACGGCTGTCCGATGAGGAGGCGGCCACGGTCGCCGAGGCCGTGGTGGCCGCCCGGATGGAGAACCCGGGCGGCTGATCACCGCCTGCGTCCCTGTCCCACCTGAGCCGAGCGACTAGAGGAGATCCGTCACCGTGGCCATGCAGTTTTACGCCTCCCCGGAACAGATCATGCGCGACCGCGCCGAGTACGCGCGCAAGAACATCGCGCGTGGCCGGAGCGCGGTGGTGCTCAGCTGTGCCGACGGGGTGCTGTTCGTGACTGAGAACGTCTCGACCGCCCTCCACAAGGTGAGCGAGATCTACGACCGGATCGGCTTCGCCGCGGTCGGCCGGTACAACGAGTTCGAGAACCTGCGCCGGGCCGGGGTACGGATGGCGGACATCAACGGCTACAGCTACGACCGGCGGGATGTGACGGGGCGGGCGCTGGCCAACGCGTACGCCCAGACCCTGGGAGCGATCTTCACCGACCAGACCAAGCCGTTCGAGGTGGAGATCTGCGTGGCCGAGGTGGGCGCCACCGTGGCCGAGGACGAGCTTTACAAGATCATGTACGACGGTTCGGTGCAGGACGAGCCCTCCGGGGTGTTGGCACTGGGCGGCCAGGCCGAGGCGATCGTGAACAACATCCGGCCGGACCACCGCAGCGACGAGCCGCTGGCGGCCGCGCTGCGGCTGGCGGTGCGCGGACTGAGCAGTGTGGGCGGGGAGAACGGCGCGCCCCGGACGGTGCCGCCCAACCAGCTGGAGGTGGCGGTGCTGGACCGGCACCGTACCGGGCGGACCTTCCGCCGCATCACCGGCGCGGCGCTGACCGCCTTGCTGGAGCAGACGTCGGGGGAGCAGGCCGGCGGCGAGGCGCAATCGGACGGGCGTGAATGAGCGATTCCGGCCAGTTCGGGCTAGGGTCGTGACATGGACCGTCGCATCTTCGGTCTGGAGACCGAGTACGGGGTCACCTGCACCTACCGCGGTCAGCGGCGGCTGAGCCCGGATGAGGTGGCGCGTTACCTGTTCCGCCGGGTGGTGTCCTGGGGGCGTTCCAGCAACGTGTTCCTCCGCAACGGCGCCCGGCTCTACCTCGATGTGGGTTCCCACCCGGAGTACGCCACCCCGGAGTGCGACTCGGTACCGGACCTGGTCGCGCACGACCGGGCCGGGGAGCGGATCCTGGAAGGGCTGCTCATCGACGCCGAGAAGCGGCTGCACGATGAGGGCATCGCCGGCGAGATCTATCTGTTCAAGAACAACACCGACTCGGCGGGCAACTCCTACGGCTGCCACGAGAACTACCTGGTCTCCCGGCACGGGGAGTTCGGCCGCCTGGCCGACATCCTGATCCCGTTCCTGGTCACCCGGCAGTTGATCTGTGGGGCCGGGAAGGTGCTGCAGACCCCCCGAGGCGCGGTCTACTGCTTGTCCCAGCGGGCCGAGCACATCTGGGAAGGGGTCTCCTCCGCCACCACCCGCAGCCGGCCGATCATCAACACCCGGGACGAGCCGCACGCCGACGCCGAGCGGTACCGGCGGCTGCACGTGATCGTCGGGGACTCGAACATGAACGAGGTCACCACCTTGTTGAAGGTCGGGTCGGCCGACATCGTGCTGCGGATGATCGAGACCGGGGTGGCGATGCGGGACCTGTCGCTGGAGAACCCGATCCGGGCGATCCGAGAGGTCTCCCACGACGTCACCGGGCGGCGCAAGGTGCGGCTGGCCAACGGCAAGGAGGCCAGCGCCCTGGAGATCCAGCAGGAGTACTACCAGAAGGCCGTGGAGTTCGTGGAGCGCCGCGGCGGCGACCAGGTCACCAAGCGGGTGGTGGACCTGTGGGGCCGGGTGCTGGAGGCGGTGGAGACGGGGCAGCTGGATCCGGTGGCCCGGGAGATCGACTGGGTGGCCAAACTGAAGCTGCTGGAGTCCTACCAGCGCCGACACGACGTGTCGCTGGCGCATCCCCGGGTGGCCCAGCTCGACCTGGCTTACCACGACATCCGGCGCGGCCGGGGTCTGCACAGTCTGTTGGAGCGGCGGGGCGAGGTCGACCGGGTGGTCAGCGACCTGGAGATCTTCGAAGCCAAGGAGACTCCGCCCCAGACCACCCGGGCGCGGCTGCGGGGTGAGTTCATCCGGCACGCGCAGGAGAAGCGGCGGGACTTCACCGTGGACTGGGTGCACCTGAAGCTGAACGACCAGGCGCAGCGCACCGTGCTGTGCAAGGATCCGTTCCGGTCCCACGACGAGCGGGTGGAGCGGCTGATCGCGAGCATGTGAGATGAGCGCGAGTGACCCCTCAGCCCGGGCCGAGGCCCCGGAGCCGACTGCCGGCAACACCGTGCCGGAGCAGCGCCCCGCGCCACCGGCCGCACCCGATCCCGGGTGGCCGGGGTGGCTGGAACGGCGGCGGGAGCGGATTCGCGCGGAGATCGAGCGCAACCGCCGCGGTGGGCACACCGTACCGACCTGGGTGTTGGCGCTGATTCTGGTGGCGTTCGTGGCCGCCTGGGCGGCGGTGGTGTGGCTGGCCTGAGCCGCCGCGACCGGTCAGCGGGAGAGCAGCCGGGCCGCGTGCCGGCCGGCGGCGGCCGCCGCCAGGAAGTAGCCCGGGTCCTCCGCCAATCCGCGCCCCATGCTGGACAGTGGCGCCGGCGAATGCCGCAGCGCCTCCAGGAGGCCGTCGGTGGACACTGATACCAACCGGTGTCGCGTGGCCAGTGCCGCCAACGCCGCCTGCGTGGCGTCGGTCAACTCCGGCGGTAACGGGAGAGGGTCCGGCACCACCAGGTCGGCGGGGGCCAGCGCCACCCGGCCGTAGGCGGTCACGCTGTGGTGCGACACCCCCTGGTGCCGGGGGCGGGGGTCGGCGCCGGACATCCGCAGCGCCCCGACCGGCCGCCCGTGCAGGGTCGCGACCGCGTTGACCGCCTCCCCGACCGCGACCCCGGAGAAGCCCCAGCGGGTGCCGGTGCCGAGGTTGCCCGGCCCTTGGGTGACCACCACCACGTCGGCCTGCAGCACCCACCGGGCCGCCAACAGTCCGGAGTGCAGGCTGGTGGCCTCCAGGTCCCCCCCGAACGCCTGGCCGACGGTCACCGTGCCGACCAGCTCGGTCGCCAACGCGTCCAACGTGCGGGAGAACCAGGCGGGCAGCGCCCCGCCGTCGGTCATCACGTACCCCACCCGCGCCGTCGGCGCCTCCGTGCGGATCCCCACCAGCACCGCCGGCAGCGCCGAGTGCAGGTCGGCGGTGACCACCGGCATCCCCGCGAGGTCGTCGGCCTCCGCCAGTCGCCGGTGGTGCGGTGACTCCTGCTCGTCCACTCCGGCCACGATCAGCTGCAGGGGGGTGTACCGCGCCTTGACCAGGTGCCCCGCGGCGCGGTCGTGGCCACCGGGCTGGTCCGGCGGCAGCCGATCCGGCACGGCTACCACCAGCGCGTATCCCCCGATGCCGAGCCCCAGCGCCAACGCTCCGGTGTTCACCAGCACCCGGTCGCCGATGACCGGTTCTCCCACGAGGACCGGGTACGCCAACGCCGGCACCTGGTCCGGGTCGTCCGGGTCGCGCCGGTCCAGCGCCACGGTCAGTTCCACCGCACCTCGCCAGGTCCGGCCCCGGGCCACGACCCGGCCGGACCGCCACCGCACCCCGCTCACCGCCGTGACGATAGTCGGCCGACCCGGGTGTCCCCCCGGTAGGGGTGGGGCGGGCCCGGGAGGCCGCACCGTGGGCGGGTTCACCCGCGTGTCGTACCGCACGTATGTTCGGATGGTGCTACCGTCTTGGGGGTGTCCCGCGCCCGCACCGAACGACTGGTCAATCTGGTGATCTGTCTGTTGGCGACGCGGCGGTTCCTGACCGCGGCCCAGATCGCCGCCACTGTCCCGGGCTATGAGCACGACCCGGACGATCCGCGTGCGCACGAGGCCTTCCAGCGCAAGTTCGAGCGCGACAAGGCCGAGCTGCGGGCATTAGGGGTGCCGCTGGAGACCGGCACCGACAGCATCTTCGACCCTGAGCCGGGGTACCGGATCGCCCGGCGGCAGTACGCCCTGCCGGACATCCCGTTGGCGCCGGACGAGGCCGCGGTGGTGGGGTTGGCCGCCCGGCTGTGGCAGCACGCGGAGTTGGCCGCGGCCGCTTCCTCCGGGCTGACCAAGCTGCGCGCCGCCGGGGTCGACCCGGATCCCCACGTCAACCTCGGGGTGGAGCCGGTGGTGACCGTGGACCCGGCGTTTCCTGCCCTGGTCGCCGCCGCCCGGGCGCGCCAGGAGGTCCACTTCGACTACCGGGTACCGGAACGGGACGCGGCGACCCGCCGACGCCTGCAACCGTGGGGGGTGGTGTGCTGGCGCGGGCGGTGGTACGTCGTCGGCCACGACCTGGACCGGGACGCGCCCCGGTGTTTCCGACTGTCCCGGGTGGTCGGTCCGGTGCGGCCCACCGGGCCGACCGACGCGTTCACTCCTCCACCGGAGTTGGATCTGCTCAGCTATGTGGCCCGGGAACGGCCGCCGGCGGATCGGACCGGGCGAGCCACGGTGCTCCTGCGCCCGGGTTACGCCGACGGGGTCCGGCGGTTCGCCGAACGGGTCACCTCCACACCGGACGGAGACGTGGCGGTGCTGCGTTACCACTGTCCAGAGTCGTTGGCGGCCTGGCTGGTCGGGTACGGCTCCCACGTGCGCGTGCTGGATCCGCCGGAGGTACGGGAGGCGGTGATCAGTCGGTTGAAGGAGATCGCCAACCAGCCCTCCCCGCGGATGTTGGCGGCGGCGGTGGCCGGAGAGCCGATGGAGGGTAGGGCGGCATGAGTCGATCCCGCGCGGGTGGCGCCGCGGCGGCGAACTGGCTGGCCCGGCTGTTGAACCTCGTGCCCTATCTGCTGGCCCGGCCCGGGATCCGAATCGCCGACGCCGCCGCTGACCTGGGGGTCAGCGAGCAGCAGCTGCGGGACGACCTGCGGCTGCTGTGGGTGTGCGGGCTCCCCGGGTACGGCCCCGGGGACCTGATCGACATGGCGTTCGACGGGGACCGGGTCACCATCACCTACTCCGCCGGGATCGATCGGCCGCTGCGGCTGACCCCGGACGAGGCGCTGTCGCTGGTGGTGGCGTTGCGGCTGTTGGCGGAGACCCCGGGGGTGACCGACCGGGCCCCGGTGGAGCGGGCGTTGGCCAAATTGGAGGCGGCGGTGGGTGAGCGCCCACCGGTGGCGGTGCGGATTCCCGGTGACGCCGACCAGTTGCAGCGGCTGCGGGAGGCGGTCGGTCAGCGGCGGGCGCTGGAGCTCACCTACTACTCCGCCCGGGCCGACCGCATCACCACCCGGGTGGTGGATCCGCTGCGAGTGGTGGTGGTCGGCGGGCACGGCTACCTGGAGGCCTGGTGCCGCACCGCCGGGCAGGTGCGCCGGTTCCGGGCCGACCGGATCGACGCGCTGCGGATGCTGGCGGAGCCGGCGGCCCCGCCACCGCAGGCCCGTCCCCGCCCGATCGAGCGGGGCATTTTCCAGCCCGATGCCGCGCTGCCGCTGGTGACGCTGCGGGTGGGTCGATCGGCGCGCTGGATCGCCGAGTACTACCCGTGCGAGCAGGTGGACGACTCCGGCCCGGACTGGGTGGTGTCGTTGCGGGTCACCGATCTGGACTGGGCGCGGCGGCTGGTGTTGCGTCTGGGGCCGGAGGTGACCGTGCTGGCGCCGGTGGAGTTGGCCGAGGCGGTGCGGGCGGAGGCGGCCGCGGCGCTGGAGGCGTACGCCACCCCGGTTGGGCTGGCCGCCGCCGCGGCGGCGGCGGACTAGGCTGGGAGGCCATGACCGTGTGGTGGTGGATCGTGCTCGCCCTGGTGCTGCTGCCGCTGCTGGTGGTGGTCGCGGTGGCGGTGCCGGTGCGTTCCCGGATGCTGCGGCTGCAGCGACTCGCGCGACGCACGGCCGCCACCCAGTTGGCCGCGGCAGCGGCCCTGCAACCCCGGCAGCAACAGCTGCAGGAGCAGCTGGCCGAACTGGAGCGCCGGTCTCGGCTGGTACGGCGGCGAGTGGCGCTGCTCCGTGAGCGGGTGGCGCAGCTGCGGCCCAGCCGCTGACCCGGTTCACCCGGCGCTCGGTGCGCCGGGGCCCGGAGGGGAGGAGCTAATGGCGCAGATCCCTGACCCGGCGGACGTGCTGTCCCGGGTCCCGGTGCAGTTGTTCATCGGAGGTCAGTGGCGTCCCGCCACCGGTGACCGCACCTTCCCGGTCACCGACCCGGCTACCGGCCGCACGTTGGCGGAGGTGGCCGACGCCGGTCCGGCCGACGGGGTGGCGGCGCTGGCCGCCGCGGCGGACGTGGCCGAGGCCTGGGCCCGCACCAGCCCCCGGCAGCGGGCGGACCTGCTGCTGGCGGCCTACGACGCGGTGATGGCCCGGCTGGAGGAGTTCGCCCTGCTGATGACCCTGGAGATGGGTAAACCGTTGGCCGAGTCGCGGGCGGAGGTCGCCTACGCCGCCGGCTTCCTGCGCTGGTTCAGCGAGGAGGCGGTCCGGATCCCCGGCCACTACGGGCTGCTGCCGGAGGGGACCGGGCACATGGTGGTGTCCCGGCACCCGGTCGGCCCCAGTTACTTGATCACTCCCTGGAACTTCCCCTTGGCCATGGCCACCCGCAAGCTGGGCCCCGCGCTGGCGGCCGGGTGCCCGGTGGTGATCAAGCCGGCCGAGGCGACCCCGTTGTCCACCCTCCGGTTCACGGCGTTGCTGGCCGAGCTGGGACTGCCGCCCGGGGTGGTCAACGTGGTCACCACCACCGATCCGGGTGGGCTGTCCGGCCCGCTGTTGGCGGATCCGCGGTTGCGCAAGTTGAGCTTCACCGGCTCCATCCCGGTCGGTCGGCGGCTGCTGGCCCAGGCCGCCGACCGGGTGCTGCGGACCTCGATGGAGCTCGGGGGGAACGCCCCGTTCGTGGTGTTCGAGGACGCCGACGTGGCGCAGGCGGTGGCCGGGGCGATGGTCGCGAAGTTCCGCAACATCGGTCAGGCCTGCACCGCCGCCAACCGGTTCCTGGTGCACCGGTCGGTACTGGCGCAGTTCACCGAGCAGATCACGGCCCGGGTGCAGGCGCTGCGGGTCGGCCCGGGGGTGGACCCGCAGGTGGACATCGGGCCGTTGGTGAGCGAGGCGGCGGTGGCGAAGGTGGAGGAGCTGGTGGCCGACGCGATCGCGCGCGGGGCCGAGCTTCGCACCGGTGGGCACCGGATCGACGGCCCCGGCCACTTCTACGCGCCGACCGTGCTGGTGGGGGTGTCGCCGGACAGCCGGATCGCCCGAGAGGAGATCTTCGGCCCGGTGGTGGCGATCGGGGTGTTTCAGGACGAGGACGAGGCGGTCCGGCTGGCCAACGACACCGAGGCGGGGCTGGTGAGCTACGTCTACACCCGCGATCTGGCGCGGGCGCAGCGGATGGGCGTCCGGTTGGAGACCGGAATGCTGGGGGTGAACGTCGGGGTGGTGTCCAACCCGGCGGCCCCGTTCGGGGGAGTGAAGCAGTCCGGGATCGGGCGCGAAGGCGGCGCCGAAGGCATCCTGGAGTATCTCGAGACCCGGTACATCCTGACCGCCGATCCGTTCGCGTAACGGCGCGGCACCGGGAGCGGTAGCCGGATGATCCCGCCTCCTACCTGCGGAAACAGGGAGATCCACGTGGGCTGGCGGTGGCGGATCCCGGGCGGCCACGTACGATGGGAATGTCCCCGACCCGCGTACACCACGGGAGACCTCACATGGGTGCACTTAGGCCCTGGCACATCATCGTCTTAGTGGCGGTGCTGATCCTGCTGTTTGGCGCCAAGCGGCTGCCCGACGCTGCTCGGGCGCTGGGCAGGTCCCTGCGGATCATCAAGGCGGAAACCAAGGGGTTGATGGACGAGCCAGCCCCGAGTGACCTGGATGAGAAGGCCGACGCGCAGCGGGGCCGCCGCCCGCTGCCGCCCGACTCCGCCGACGCGGAGGGGCAGGTTCACACCGGTGAGGTGGTCGACCCACCGCAGCGGGCGCGCGAGGGCTGATCGACCGCATGGGCACCGTCGGTAGGGCGGGGAGGCGGAGGTGAAGCTGCCCTCGCTGGCGTGGGCCCGTCGGCGCCGCAGCTCCTTCCAACGCGCCGCCGACGGGTCGATGACGTTGATCGAGCACCTGCTCGAGCTGCGCAGCCGGCTGTTCAAGGCCACCGTGGCGGTGGCGGCCGGGATGGTGGTGGGCTATCTGCTGGCCCAGACCGTGTTCGACTACCTGGCGCAGCCCTACTGCGATCTGGTCCAGACGCCCGAGGCGGAGTGCAGCTGGAACTGGCTGGCCCCCACCGACTCGTTCATGCTCCGGATCAAGATCGCGCTGTGGATCGGGCTGGTGGTGGCCGCCCCGTTCTGGCTGTACCAGCTGTGGGCGTTCATCGCCCCCGGGCTGCATCAGCGGGAGCGGCGCTGGGCGTACGGCTTCGGGGCCCTGGCGATCCCCTTGTTCGCCGCCGGGACCGCCCTGGCCTACTTCGTCCTGGACAAGGGCCTGAAGTTCCTGTTCAGCGCCGGCGTAACCGATGATCCGCAGCTGCTGGAACCGACCCGCTACATCTCGTTCGTCACCACCCTGATCCTGGCGTTCGGGCTGTCGTTCCAGTTCCCGGTGTTCCTGCTGCTGCTCAACGTCAGTGGGATCGCCAGCGCCCGGAAGCTGCTCGCCGCGTGGCGGGTGGTGGTGTTCCTGTGCTTCGCGTTCGCCGCGGTGTTCACCCCGGACCCGGGGCCGTTCGGGATGATTCTGCTGGCGCTGTGCCTGTGCCTGCTGTACTTCCTGGCGGTGGGGGCCGCGTTCCTCAACGACCGGCGCCGGGCCCGCCGCCGGGATCCGCTGGCGGAGCTGCCGGACGACCAGCCCTCCCCGCTGCCGGACACCCCCTCCCCGCTGGATGAGGAGCTGGATCCGGACGTCGCCGGGGCGGGTATCGACGCCACCTTGGCGCAGAGCGTGCCGGAGCCTCGCCGCTCCCCGGGGCGGTCGTCGGAGTCTCCGGCGGCCGGTGCCCCCACCGACCCCCGCCGGTACGACGATCTGATCTAGGATCCGGCGGCCGGGCACCTGGGCCCCGCGCCCGCTGATGATCCGGTACGGTCCTGGCGTGACGAACCCCTCGACCGGCCACCGGGTGGTGGTGCTGGCCAACCCGGGCGCCGGTGGCCGCCGGCACCGGCGGCTCTTGCCCGTGGTACTGGAACGATTGGCGATCGCGGGTACCTCGCCGCAGGTACTACCCGCCACGTCCGCGGCCGAAGCCGAACACGCCTGCCGGCAGGCGGTGGCCGAGGGCGCCACCGCCCTGGTGGCGGTCGGTGGCGACGGCACCGTGCACGCCGCCTTGCAGGCGGTGGCCGGTACCGACGTGCCGCTGGCGATCGTGCCGACCGGGACCGGTAACGACTTGGCGGCCGCGCTGGGGGTGCCGGCTGACCCGGTGGCCGCCGCGGAGGCGGTGGTGGCGGGGCTGGTCGCCGGCACCACCCGTCAGGTGGATCTGGCCCGGATCACCCCGGCGGACGGGGATGACCCCGCCGGGGAGGGGGCCGATCGTCCGGCCCGGTGGTACGGGGCGGTGCTCGCGGCCGGGTTCGACGCGGTGGTCAACGAGCGCGCCAACCGGATGCGCTGGCCCCGCGGGGACCGCCGCTACGATTTGGCGATCTTCCTGGAGCTGGTCCGGCTGCCCGCCCGCCGGTACCGGATCGGTGTGGACGGCACCTGGCTGGAGACCGACGCGGTGCTGGTGGCGGTGGGGAACACCAGCAGCTACGGCGGAGGGATCCGGATCTGTCCCCACGCCAACCCCACCGATGGGCTGCTGGATGTGGTGGTGGGGGCGGCCATGCCGCGCCGGACCCTGGTGCGGCTCCGCCCCGCCGCCTACCGCGGCACCCACGTCGATCATCCCTTGGTGTCCAGTTACCGGGCCCGGACGGTCACCTTGGCGGCGGACGGGATCGTCGGCTACGCCGACGGTGAGCGGTGCCTGCCGCTGCCGATCACCGTCACCTGCCACCCGGGGGCGCTGCGGTTGCTGACTCGTCCGGTCACCGACCGGGAGCGGGCGCCGGTCGCGGGGGCGGGTACCGCCGACGGTTGACCGAGGCGAGTGTGGGCCACAGCAGCGGACTCGCCTGGTGGGGCACTAGCCTGAAGGGTATGAGCAGTCCCGCCGAGCGGTACGCCGCCGCCCGTCGGCGGGCGGCCCACCCCAAGTTGACCGAGTTCGCTGCGGAGCTGGATTTCGAACTGGACGAGTTCCAGCGCACCGCCTGCGAGGCGCTGGAACGGGGCAGTGGGGTGCTGGTGTGCGCCCCCACCGGTGCCGGCAAGACCGTGGTCGGGGAGTTCGCCGTCCACCTGGCGTTGACGAGCGGCGGCGGCAAGTGTTTCTACACCACCCCGATCAAGGCCCTGTCCAACCAGAAGTACCACGACCTGGTCCGCCGCTACGGCCCGGAGCGGGTGGGGCTGCTGACCGGGGACAACTCCATCAACGGGGACGCACCGGTGGTGGTGATGACCACCGAGGTGCTGCGGAACATGCTCTACGCCGGTTCCCGCGCCCTGGTCGGCCTGTCGTACGTGGTGATGGACGAGGTGCACTACCTGGCCGACCGGTTCCGGGGTGGGGTCTGGGAAGAGGTGATCATTCACCTCCCGCCCAGTGTCGCCCTGGTCTCCTTGTCCGCGACCGTCTCCAACGCCGAGGAGTTCGCCGAGTGGCTGGTGGAGGTGCGGGGGGAGACCGAGGTGGTGGTCGACGAGCACCGACCGGTGCCGCTGTGGCAGCACATGCTGGTCGGTCGGCGGATGTTCGACCTGTTCCAGGACCGGGACGCCGCCCGCGCCCACGAGGTCACCCCGGAGCTGCTGCGCTACACCCGGGAGTTGACCCGCCGCGCCCACCTGGAGCCCCGGCGGGGGCGGCGGGGAGGGCCCCGGGGCTGGCGGGCGATGGTGCCGTCCCGGTTCGACGTGGTGGAGCGGCTGGACCGGGAAGGCCTGCTGCCGGCGATCGTGTTCATCTTCAGCCGCGCCGGCTGTGACGCGGCGGTGCAGCAGTGCTTGGCCGCCGGCCTGCGGCTGACCACCCCGGAGGAGCAGGCGGAGATCCGCCGGATCGCGGAGGACCGCCTGGCGGATCTGCCCCCCGGCGACCTGTCCGTACTCGGCTATTGGGAGTGGCTGGAGGGGCTGGAGCGTGGCCTGGCCGCCCACCACGCTGGCGCACTGCCGGCGTTCAAGGAGGTGGTCGAGGAGCTGTTCGTCCAGGGACTGATCAAGGTGGTGTTCGCCACCGAGACCCTGGCCCTGGGCATCAACATGCCGGCCCGGTGCGTGGTGCTGGAGCGGCTGGTCAAGTTCGACGGGGAGTCCCACGTGGACCTCACCCCGGGGGAGTACACCCAGCTGACCGGCCGGGCCGGCCGCCGCGGTATCGACGTGGAGGGGCACGCGGTCGTGGTGTGGTCCCCGGAGGTGGACCCGCGCCAGGTGGCGGGGCTGGCGTCCACCCGGACCTATCCGCTACGGTCCAGCTTCCGCCCCTCGTACAACATGGCGGTCAACCTGGTCGCCAGCCTCGGCACCCAGCGCGGGCGGCGGTTGCTGGAGTCCTCGTTCGCCCAGTTCCAGGCCGACCGGGCGGTGGTGGGGATCGCGCGGCAGGTGCGGCGTAACCAGGAGGCGATCGCCGCGCTGACCACTCAGGTCGCCTGCCACCTGGGGGACTTCGACGAATACTTCCGGCTCCGTCGGGAGATCACCGAGCGGGAGCGGGCCCTGGCGCGCCGAAACGCCGCCAGCCGGCGAGCGGACGCGCTGGCGTCGCTGCACCGGCTACGGGTCGGGGACGTGATCCGGGTGCCGTCGGGACGGCGGGCCGGCCTGGCGGTGGTGATCGACCCGGACACCGGGGGGCTCGGCGAACCCAAGCCCCTGGTGCTCACAGAAGGACGGTGGGCGGGGCGGGTGCCGGCCAGTGACTTCGTCACTCCGGTCCGGCCGCTGGCCCGGATCCGGGTGCCTCGCAACTTCAACCCCCGGAACCCGGCGGCGCGGCGGGACCTGGCCGCCAGCTTGGCGGCGGTGGATCTCTCGCCCCAGTCGCGGCGCCGCAGCCGCGGAGGCGGGGAGGAGGACGCGGAGCTGCTGGAGCTTCGCACCCGGCTGCGCCGCCACCCCTGTCACGGCTGTGCGCAGCGGGAGGAGCATGCCCGGGCGGCGGAACGGCGGGCGCGGCTGGAGCACGACACCAAGGCGCTGCAGGAGCGGGCGGCCAACCGTACCGGCTCGTTGGCCCGCACCTTCGACCAGGTGTGTGCGGTCCTGACCCGGCGGGGATACCTGACCGGGGACGGGGAGGTGACCGACGCCGGCCGGATGCTGGGCCGGATCTGGACGGAGTCGGATCTGCTGGTGGCCGAGTGCCTACGGCGAGGGGTGTGGGAGGGGTTGGACCCGGCCCAGTTGGCGGCGGCCGTGTCGGTGGTGGTGTACGAGTCGCGGCGGGAGACCGACGAGCCGATCGCCACCCCTCGCGGCCCGGTGGCGGACGCGGTGGGGCAGACCCTGAAGCTGTGGCAGGAGCTGGAGAGCGAGGAGGCGGCGCACGGACTGGAGCTCACCCGCCCACCGGACCTCGGCTTCGCCTGGCCGATCTACCGGTGGGTGCAGGGGGAGTCCCTGGCCCGGGTGCTGGCCAGTGCCGGGGGCGTGGACGGCGAGTTGCCCGCCGGTGACTTCGTCCGCTGGGCCCGGCAACTGGTCGACCTGCTGGGGCAGGTGGCCGATGCGGACGGAGCGTCGCCGGACATCCGGCAGACCGCCCGCTCCGCCATGGAGCGGATCCATCGAGGGGTACTCGCCCACTGACCCCGGCGGCCCCGGAGCCGCACCGGTCGGCCGGGCCCGCCGGCCCGTGGCCGGTGGTCGAGGTCAGCCGCGCTGCGCCAGGGCGTCGACCAGCCGCCGGCAGGGGCCGGCCAAGCCCCAGGTCTCGGCCAGCTGCTCGAGCTGCTCCGGATCGGCCGGGGCGGCCGGGGTGGTGGCGGGCAGCTCCGGCAGGGGCACGTCGCGCGCCACCCGGACCACTCGGGGAGCCACCGCGAGGTAGTCGGTGGCCTCCTGGAGCTTGCGGCGGGTCCCGGGGGCGAACCCGCTGCCCGGATCGGTCAGCGCGGCCATGATCCCGGACAGGTCGCCGTATCGGGTGATGAGGCGGGTTGCGGTCTTTTCCCCCACCCCGGGCACCCCGGGCAGGCCGTCGCTGGGGTCTCCCCGCAGCACCGCGAAGTCGACGTAGGCCGCCGCCGGTACCCCGTACCGCCGCTGCACCTCCGCCTCGTCGCACACCACCAGATTGGCCACGCCCCGGCCACAGTAGAGCAGGCGCACCTCCTGGTCGTCGTTGACCAGCTGGAACAGGTCCCGGTCCCCGGAGGCCACCTCCACCGGCCCGGAATGGGTGGCCGCCAGCGTCCCGAGCACGTCGTCGGCCTCGTACCCGGACACCCCCACCGCCGGGATGCCGAACGCGGCCAGCACCTGCGTGATCACCGGCAGCTGCGGCACCAGCTCCGGGGGGACCTGCTCGGCGCCACCGCCGCCGGGAGCCAGCCGGTGGCGTTTGTACGAGGGCAGCAGCGCCACCCGCCACTGTGGTCGCCAGTCCGCGTCCAGCGCGCACACCACGAGGTCGGGGGCGCGAGTGCGCACCAGGGTGGCGAGCATGTCCAGGAAGCCCCGGACCGCATTGACCGGGGTGCCGTCCGGGGCGAGCGCGGCCCGGACGGGCACGCCGTGGAAGGCGCGAAAGTACAGGCTAGGGGCATCAACCGCCAGGAGGGTGCCGTTCACAGGGCCAGCCTGGCATATCGGGCTGACGGCCGTGCGCGGGTACCCGTCTTTCCAAAACGAGCGTTAAGCTGTCGGCATGGTGAAGGAGGTCCCCCGACTGCTGCCTACCGACGAGGCCCGTGAGTTGCTGGAGCTCGCCCGCGAGCTGGCCGACAAGGAGCTCGCCCCCCGCGTCGACGACTACGAGCGCCGGGGGGAGTTCCCGCGCGAGGTGATCCGCACCCTCGGTCAGGCGGGGCTGCTCGGTCTGCCCTATCCCGCCGCCTTCGGCGGCGGCGAGCAGCCGTACGAGGTGTACCTACAGGTGCTGGAGATCCTGGCGAGCCGGTGGCTGGCGGTGGCGGAGGCGGTCAGCGTCCACACCCTGGCCTGCTACCCGTTGGCCACCTTCGGCAGCCCCGCCCAGCAGGAGGAGCTGCTGCCGGCGATGCTCTCCGGTGAGTTGCTGGGCGCGTACTGCCTCAGCGAACCGGCCGGTGGCTCCGATGCCGCCGCCCTGACCACCCGCGCGGTCCGGGACGGGGACGCCTACCGGGTCACCGGCACCAAGGCCTGGATCACCCACGCCGGGGTGGCCGACTTCTACAACATCTTCTGCCGCACCGGTGGCCCCGGTGCTCGCGGGATTTCCTGCCTGCTGGCCGACGCCGACACCCCGGGGATCGTGCCGCAGGCGCGGGAACGCACCATGGGGCTGCGCTCCTCCCCGGTGGCGCAGATCGCGTTCGACGACGCCCGGGTGCCGGCCGAGCGACTGATCGGCGAGGAGGGCGGGGGGTTCCGGATCGCCATGCAGGCCCTGGACTCCGGCCGGTTGGGCATCGCCGCCTGCGCGGTGGGGCTGGCCCAGGCCGCACTGGACTACGCCACCGCGTACGCCCGGCAACGGGAGCAGTTCGGCCGGCCGGTGATCGAGTTCCAGGGGATCGGGTTCCTGCTGGCGGACGCGGCGACCCAGATCGCCGCCGCGCGGGCGCTGACCCTGGCGGCGGCCCGGCTACGCGACGCGGGCCGGCCGTTCTCGCTCGAAGCCGCCCAGGCCAAACTGTTCGCCACCGACGTGGCGATGCGGGTCACCACCGACGCGGTCCAGGTGCTCGGCGGCGCCGGGTATGTCGAAGACCACCCGGTGGAGCGCTGGATGCGGGAGGCCAAGGTGCTGCAGATCGTGGAGGGCACCAACCAGATCCAGCGGTTGGTGATCTCCCGCGGGTTGGCGCGGGAGTGACCCGCGCCGGCTAGGCGCTTCCGCGCCCGCGGATCGGCACCCCGCTCGTCGGCGGCCGGCCAGGCAGATCATTCCACGCTTCGGAATCGCCTCCCGCCCGGGAGCGGACAACGCGATAAGTTGGACGTCGTGGAAGAAACCGACCGGGCGATTGTGGCGGCGCTGGCCGCCGACGGGCGGACCTCATACACCGAACTAGCCGAGCGGGTGGGCCTGTCGGTCTCCGCGGTGCACCAGCGGGTGCGCCGACTGGAGCAACGGGGGGTGATCCGGGGGTATGCGGCCCGGCTCTCGTATGACGCGGTGGGGTTGGCGCTGACGGCGTTCGTGGCGATCCGGCCGTTCGACCCGTCTCAGCCGGACGACGCCCCCGAGCGGTTGGCGCATTTGGAGGAGATCGAGGCCTGCTATTCGGTGGCGGGGGAGGACTCGTACCTCCTGCTGGTGCGGGTGGCGAGCCCGCCGGATCTGGAGCGGCTGCTGCAACAGATCCGATCCGCGGCCAACGTCACCACCCGCACCACGGTGGTGCTGTCGATCCCATACGAAGACCGCCCGCCGAAGCTGGTCGACGGGCGGTAACCAGGGGTGCGGGCGATCAGCCGACCGGCATCGCCGAGGGGTCCCGGCGGTACATGTTGACCACGTACTCCACCAGGGAGATCAGAGTCTGCTTGACCGACTCCCGGACCCGCGCATCGCACATCACCAGCGGGGTCTCCGGGGCGATCGCCAGCGCCTCCCGGATCTCGCTTTCGGCGTAGCGGGGGGCACCGTCGAAGCAGTTGACCGCCACCAGGTACGGCACCCGCCGGCTCTCGAAGAAGTCGATCGGGGAGAAGCAGTCGGTGATCCGGCGGGGGTCCACCAGCACCACCGCCCCGATCGCGCCCCGGTTGAGCTCGTCCCACATGAACCAGAACCGGGTCTGCCCAGGGGTGCCGAACAGATAGAGGATCAGGTCGTTGGACATGGTGATCCGACCGAAGTCCATGGCGACCGTGGTGGTTTGCTTTAAGGGCACCCCAGTGGTGTCGTCCACCCCGGTGCTCGCCGCCGTCATCACCGCTTCGGTGGTCAGCGGGGTGATCTCGGAGATCGAGCCGACCAGTGTGGTCTTTCCGACCCCGAATCCGCCCGCCACCAGGATCTTGGCGGACTTGATCCGGCCGGGAGCCGGTCCGTACCTACCCGGGTCAAAGCTTGCGGAGTCCACTTAGCACCCTCTCCAGCAGTTCCATACGTTCCTCGTAGCCTTCCGACACGCTCGTCTCGTGCAGCGTCAACATGCCCTCATTGGTCATGTCTGCGACCAGCACCCGCGCCACACCGAGCGGGACCCGGATGTGCGAGGCGATCTCGGCCAGAGACAGTGCCCGACCGTCACACAGGTCGGCGATCATCTGCTTGTCCCGGCCGGCGAATGCCGCCTCCTGGCGACCCCGAGGGGTGGTCACCAGCACCGCCTCGATGGCGATGTTGCGGGTCGGCTCGGTGCGGCCCCGCGTGACAGCGTAGGGCCGGATGAGCTGGCCGCGTGGGTCTCGCTTGGGGCCCTCCACCGCTCACCTCACTTCGCGCTCGAGCTGCCGGTCGCCGGATGGGCCTCAGTGGTGCCCCGCGACCGCCGACCGGGCGGCCGGGGTCAGCGCCGCGCCGACCCGCTCCACCAGCAGTGCCATTTCGTACCCGACCTGCCCGACGTCACAGTGTCGGGAGGCGAGCGCGGCCAGCGCCGCGCCGTCCCCCATGGACATCAGGAACAGGAAACCGCCGTCCATCTCCACAACGTTCTGCAGGACCGAGCCGGCCTCCAACAGTCCGGCCGCGCCCTGCGTCAGGCTGACTAGCCCAGCCGCGATCGCCGCCAGCTGATCGCCCCGGTCCCGAGGAAGGTCACGGGAATGCGCCAGCAGCAGACCGTCGGATGAGACCGCGATGGCGTGCGAAGCCCCCGCCACCTCGTCGGTGAAGTTGGTCAGTAGCCAGCCCATGTCGCGCTGGGATGGTGTTGTCATTGAGGGACCGTCTCCTCCCGTGACTCCCTGTTTACCTTACACATCAACGGCCACCGGTTTCTCGTCCCCGTTGGACACCCCGGTGGTAGGCGGACAACAATCCGCGGATCTCCTCCGGAGAGCGCCGGGTCGGGCTGCTGTCCGCCGGAGGTTTCACGCTGCCTGGAACCAGCTGCGCCTGGGGAACCCGCTTGGGTAGGCCCGAAGCGGTGGCGCCGCCGGAGGTGGGTCGGGCCGCGGCGGCCGCCGCCCGCCAGCCGTGGTCGGCGGGGGTCTGCCACTCGACTTCGCGGCTCTGCTCGGCGTAGGCCGATTGGGTGGGGATCCGCGGCGCCGCCGTGGTGTCCTTCCTCTCCGCCTGGCTGCTGCTCGTGTCCCCGCTGCTCGTCGCGTCCTCACGCTCCAAGTTCAGCCGGCCGTGGCTGCGGAACCAGGACCGCTCCATCTGGTGGAAGATCGGTAGCTCCACGGTGGCCTCTGGCGTCGAGGACGGGCTCGCCCCACCCGATGCCCCGGCGAGGGGCCCGCCGCTGGCCCAGCTCGAGGAGCCGGCCGCGGGTGTTCCCGGGGCGCCCGTGGCGCCGGTGGTACCGGTGGCGCCGGCGCCGGGGGAACCGGTCGACTCCTGACCCGGCGTCGCCGGCCCGGTCAGCTCGTACAGCGGCCGGCCGGCCACCGGCAGGTCGAAGTGGTTGACCTCGGTGGGGGCGTCCGCGCTGACCGACTGGTGGCTGTCCATCCGCTCCGGTTCCGGGGTGCGCTCCTCCCGCCAACCCCGCCGGGCGGCGTGGTGGGCGACCCCTGGGGAGCGGCGCGGTAGCTGGGTACCGAGGTGGCGGGACGGCAGCGGCGGCGCGGCCGGCAGCTGGGCCACCGGCAGCGGCGACTGCGGTGCCACCGCCTCCAGGCTGCGCATCCGCGACCGGGGCAGGATCAGCACGCCGCGCGGCAGCGCCACGTACGCGATGGTGCCGTAGTTGGGGTCGCACCGCAGCTCGACCCGGACCTGGTGCCGGTGGGCCAACCGCGCTACCACCGCCAGCCCCATCTTCCGGAAGGTGGTCACCTCCAGGGCCGGGGGAGCGGCCAGGAAGGCGTTGAGCCGGTTGACCTGCTCCTGCGGCATCCCCACGCCCCGGTCCTCGATCTGGATGATGACCTGGTCACCCAGCCGCCGCGCCTCGCAGACCACCGCGGAGTCCGGCGGGGAGAACCGGGTGGCGTTGTCGAACAGCTCGGCCACCAGCCGGACGATGTCGTTGACCGCGTGGGCGACCACCGACACGTCGCTGTCGACGGTGCCGAATTCGATCCGGGCGTAGTGCTCCACCTCCGACTGAGCGGCCCGGAGCACGTCGGCGACCAGGGCGTCCTCGGTCCGGGGCGGGCTGCTGTCGGCGCCGGCCAGCACCAGCAGGTTCTCGTCGTTGCGGCGCATTCGGGTGGCCAGGTTGTCCAGGACGAACATCTTGGCCAGCCGCTTGGGGTCTTCCTCGTTCCGCTCGATCTCGTCGAGCTGGCTGATCATCCGGTCCACCAGGGACTGACTGCGCCGCGCCAGGTTGAGGAACATCGCCGACACGCTGGTCCGCAGAGCGGCCTGCTCGGCGGCGACCCGGACCGCGGCCCGGTGAACCACGTTGAACGCCTGGGCCACCTGGCCAATCTCGTCCCGGCTGCGCAGCTGGATCGGCTCGCGTACCTCCGCGGCCAGCTGTTCCGGAGTGTTCTCACCCAGCGTGCGGGGGTCGCTGAGACGGGCCACGGTCTCCGGTAGCTCCCGCTCCGCCACCGCCAGGGCGCTCTCCCGCAGCTGGGTGAGCGAGCGGGCCAGCATCCGCGCCAGCAGCAGCGCCACCGCTACCGCCACCAGCAGCACCACCAGCACCGCCACCGACTCGATCAGCACCTGCCGGACCACCGCCTGGTGCAGGTCGGTGGCGAGGGCGACCTGCTCGGCGTGCAGGTCCCGCTCCGCGATCCGCATCAGGTTCACGGTGGCCCCCAGAGCGGCCACGACCCGCTGCGGGTCCACCTTGGCGCTCTGCCCGACGAGGCGGACGACGTCGTTGGCGGCCTGCTCGGCCAGCACCACCGCGCCACCGGCGAGCAGCGAGTTGACGGTGTCCTGCTGGGACGGGCTGGCGACCCGGGAGAAGGCCAGCAGCGACTCCTGCACCCCGGTCTGCGTGGCGAGGAAGGCCACGACCTGCTCGTCGCCGTTGCCCCTTTCGTGCAGGGCCAGGAACGCCTCGGCCTGGGCCTCCGCCATCTGGATCTTCGCTCGGGACAGCGACGCGACCGCACGGACCGACTCGGCCAGGTCGGTGTCACCCGCCACCTGCCCGACCGATTCCTGGTAGGCCAGCAGGTCCTCGACGATGACCCCGTAACGGAGCACCGCCGCGGAGACGGTCACATCCTGCTCACCGAGGATCTCCTGCCGGATCGTGCCGAGGCTGTCCAGCTGCCGGTCGATCCGGGCCAGCTGGTCGGCTACCAGGGCCGGTACGTCCCCGAGGTCGGAGCGGGCCTGGATGTACGCCTCCACCGCCTGGTCGGTGCGGCTCGCTTGGGCGTTGTAGCCGCTGGAGTCCTCTCGGTAGCCGCCGAGCAGCCATACGGCCTCCATCCGTTCGGCGTGCAGTTCGTGGGCCACCGCCGACGCCTCGGCCGACACCTCGGTCAGGGAGCGGAGCAGGTTGGCAGCCAGCGCCCGCTGGCCACTGTCCACCAGCCGGAGTCCGGCCAGGACGATCACCGCGACCAAGGGGATGACCAGGATGAGACCCAGCTTCGAGCGGATCTTCGCGTCGCGCAGACCCGACCTGAACAGACCCCGGACAACTGGCGTGTCGGTGTCTGAAGCCGGGGACTTTTCAGTCAAGGCGCGCCTCCGTCGTCGTGCTCAGGAATGCAGGAAACATGCCCATGTCGCAGCTATGCCGGATCCGGGCACGACGGGGATTCCATCACAGCCGGCATGCGGAGGAAAGTCGTGTACCCGCTTCCAGGTGCACGAACACCGTGGACACCGTCGTCAGCCTCCAGAGTGGTACGTGAGTAACCGCTGGTTGACCAGCATGTACGTGCAGGACGGTGGAGTTTGGTGACCGAGGCGATGCGCATGATCACTTATGGTGATCATGCGTTTAAACCCTTTGTGGGGGAGATCACATTCCGGCGATCGGCTGCTGGCTGACCAATATAGGCGAATCGTCGGTAATGCCGGGGTGGGTGGCCTGGATTTCCGCGGGCGGGGTTTGGCAAGGTGGACCCGCCCCGCGCGGGTACGGTGTCTGCGCATGTCCGCGCAAAGAGGTCCGCGCGAGAATCTCATGGAGGAAGGTTGCGTACGAGCAGGAAAGCACCGGCAGGTGCGGCGGTCCGGATCGGCGCGGTGGTCGGCGTTCTCGCCACCCTGCTGGCCACCGGTTGTGGGGTGGTCGGCGGCGAGGCCCCGCGGGAAACCGTGGTGATCGCGGCGGACCTGGAGCTCACCGGGGAGGGTTCGGAGCTCGGCGCGGTCTACCGGAACGCACTGGAACTGCGGGTGGAGCAGATCAACCAGCAAGGGCTGCTGGGGAACCGGGAGCTGGAGCTGCGGATCCTGGACAACCGCTCCGACAGCGCCACCGCTGCCCAGAACATCGCGTCGCTGGCGGCGGATCCGACGGTGACCGCCATCATCACCGGCGCCTGCGCCGAATGCCTCCTGGCGGCGGTGGACACCATCAACAACGTCGGGGTGCCGACGATCGCGCTAGCCGCGGCCACCGCGGTGGCCGACCCGGTGGAGGAGCGCCAGTACGTGTTCAAGGTCGGGCCGAACGCCAAGGACGTGGCGACCGCGCTGGCCCGGGAGCTGGACGCCGCCGGCGCGGAGGCGGTGGCGGTGGTGGCGGCGGACGACACCTACGGCCAGGAAGGAGTGGCCGAGCTGGCCGCGGCGCTGTCCCGGTTCGACGTGGAGCTGGCCCACGAGGAGACGCTCGGGGCCGGGACGGACTCCCTGCGGGAGGCCGCCAATCGGATCCTGTCCTGGCGACCGGAGCCGCAGGTGGACGAGTTCGGGTTCCCGATCCCGGTGGATAACAACGGGGTGGACGCGGTGGTGCTATGGGGCTTCGGCTCCCGCTCCGGACAGTTCGTCCAGCAACTGCGGGAGGTCGGTTACCGGGGCGACCTGTTCTTGGACATGGGCGCCGCCGACACCCTGTTCCTGCCGGAGGCGAGCGGCCAGGCGCTGGCCGGCACCACTTTGATCTTCACCGAGACGCTGGTGATCGACGAGCTGATCGCCACCTCTCCGGCCAAGGCCAACCGCAAGAACTGGTTCAACGACTACAACGCCCGGTACGGCACCTACCACGCCTTCGCCTCGTTCGCCGCGGACGCGGTCCAGCTGGTGGCCGAGGCGGTCAACCGGGTGGGCACCGACCGGGAGCTGGTGCGGGCCGCGATCGAGAGCACCCGGTTCGACGGGTTCACCGGCCCATTGCGGATGAGCCCGCAGCACCACTCGGGGCTGATGCCCCAGGCGCTGGTCGCCCTGGTGGCCCGCGGGGACCGCTGGCGGATGGCGGGCTGATCTCCGACGATGCGGGGTCTGGCCTCTCAGGCGGCCTCCCGCCTGAAAGGCCAGACCCCGCGATGACCGGTCAGGACGTGGTGTGTCGCACCCACGGCAACGCCAGGCGCTCCAGGAGCACCAGGGCGTAGTAGAGCGCCACGCTCAGTACGCTGACCACCAGCAGCGCGGCGAACGCCAGGGTGGTGTTACCGGTGCTGCTGACGGTGATGACCTGCCCCAGGCCGTCGCGGCCGCGGAACTCCCCGAGCACCGCCCCGACCACAGCCAGCGGCATCGCCACCTTCAGTCCGACGAAGATCTGCGGCAGGGCGTGCGGGAACCGCACCAGGATGAAGGTACGCCAGCGCGGCGCGTCCAGGGACCGCGCCAGTTCGGACAGCTCATTCGGAGTGCTGAGCAGGCCGGTGGTGGTGGCGAGCACCACCGGGAAGAAACACATCAGGACGACCATCCCCACCCGCATCTCCAGCTCCCAGCCGAGCCAGAGCACCAGCAGCGGGGCCAACGCCACCTTGGGGACGGCGTTCAACGCCACCAGCCAGGGCGAGACCATCCGGCTCAAGGTGCGGGAGGCGGCGATCAGTGTCCCGATCAGGATCCCGCCCACAGTGGTCAGACCAAACCCCACCAGGGTCTCCACCAACGTCACCCGGGCATGGGTGGCGAGGTATTCCGGCCGGTTCCGCAGCTCCTCCAGGACGCTGCCGGGCGACGGCAGCAGGATCGACCGGATGTCGGTGAACGTGGTGGCGGCCCACCAGGCCCCCAGCACCAGCCCCAGCGTCACCAGCGGCAGCAGCACGGTGGCGCTGGTGTTCACGCCTCGCCGTAGTCGTTTGCTGACCGTGAGTGGAGTGGCTGACGGCATGGATATCCCGTGATCCACGAAGCCTCCTCACCGTGACGGGGGTGCCGGCGCGTCCGCGCGTCCGACACCCCCGTCACTCGGGTCGGTTACTGGTCGCTGCCGGGCACGAGGTCGAAGCTGACCAGCTGCTCCGGGGTCAGGCCCGGTTGGATCGAACCGGCCGCCTCCAGCAGCCCGATGCTGCGGGCGACCCGGTCCCGGTCGAGCACGCCGTACGGCTCACCGGGGTTGAGCGGACGGGCGAACGGCGCCATCAGCTCCAGTTCCCGCGCCGCCACCTCGGCGATGGCGGCCTCGTCGTACTTGGCCAGGATCTGCCCGGCCTCCTCCGGGTGGTCCAGCGCGTACTCCAGCCCGCGCATCAGGGCGGAGGTGAACCGCCGGACCAGGTCGGGGTTCTCGGTGGCGGTCTCGGTGGCGGTGTACAGCACCACGCCGTACAGGTCGGTCAGATACTCGCTGTACGGCAGCAGGATCGCCTCTTCTCCCGCGGTCGTCTCGATCAGCGGTTCACCCACCGCGAACTGGCCGATCACGTCCACCGCACCGGTGGCCAGCAGGCTGGCCAGTTCCTGCGGCGGCGCGTGCTGGATCTCCACCTTGTCCGCGTCGAACCCGGCCAGGTTGGCGTAGGTCTCGAACAGCGTCAACATGACCGACCCGTTGAAGTCGGCCAGGGTGTGTCCCGGCAGGTCGCCCGGCTCCCGGATGCCGCTGGACTCCAGCGCCATCAGCCCGGCCATGGTGTTCTGGTGGATCGCGGCCACCGCGGTGACCCCGAGGTCACTGTTCTGGTCGTGGGCGAACATAGCGAGGGTGATGTCCGCCACAGCAAAGTCCGCCTGGCCGCTCGTCAGGTGCGCCAGGTTCTCCGCCCCGGCCCCGGGGTTGATGGTGACGTCGATACCGACTTCCTCGAAGTACCCCTTCTCCAGCGCCACCCAGACGTAGGAGTCCCGTCCGAAGTTGGCGAAACTGGTGAGATAGGTAACTTGATCGGTGTCGGCGTCCGAGCTGGAGCCGTTCTCGTCACCGCTGCAGGCAGCGGTGACAAGTAACGCGGCTACCGCCAGCGCCGCCGGGAGTTTCCGGGAATTGATACGCATGCAGCGAAGCCTTCCGTCTGAACATTGAGGTTCGTTGAGGGGGTGGCCAGCGTCCGCCCGCTGGCAGCGGCTAACAGACTACGAGATCACTCCCGTGTGCGCACCAGACACGTTTGATTACAAAACGATCACAACCGATTGATGGTGTGGTTGATCACACCGATGATTCCTGGGCGGAGTATGGTGTCGCGGGAGTGCTACACCCGCGGGGCGGAGGTTTGGATGATCCAGCTGGTCAATGTGTCACGGACCTTCCAGGGTCGGGGTGGGGCAGTGGAAGCATTGCGCTCCATTGATCTGTCCATTGAGACCGGTGAGTTCGTGGCGATCGTCGGCCGGTCTGGGTGCGGCAAGTCCACGTTGCTGCGGATCGTGGCGGGGCTGATTCCGCCCACGTCCGGGGAGGTCCGCGTGGACGGGACCCCGGTCACGCGGCCCCGGCGCGATCTGGCGATGGTGTTCCAGAAGCCGGCATTGCTGCCGTGGCGGACCGTGTTGGGCAACGTGTTGCTGCCGGTGGAGCTACTCGGTCTGCGCCGGAAGGAATACCGGGAACGGGCGATGGAGCTGCTGGAGCTGGTGGGGCTGGCCGACTTCCACCGGCGCCACCCGTACGAGCTGTCCGGTGGGATGCAGCAGCGGGTAGCGCTCTGCCGCTCGTTGCTGGTGGAGCCGCGGGCGTTGCTGATGGACGAGCCGTTCTCGGCCTTGGACGCGCTCACCCGGGAGGAGCTGTCGGTCCAGCTGCAGAAGCTGCACATGGAGCAGTCCACCACGGTGTTGTTCGTCACGCACTCCATCGACGAGGCGATTCTGTTGGCGGACCGGGTGGTCGTGCTCAGCTCCCGCCCCGGCCGGATCAAGCGCATCATTCCGGTGGACCTGCCGCGGCCCCGTACCCTCGGACGCACCGGTCAGCTGGACGAGATGGCGCAGCTGCGGGCTGAGCTGCACGAACTGCTGATGACCAACGACGATGACCAGCCGGTGCCGGCTGGCGCGACGGCGGGGGCGGATTCGGCCGCCGCCTGACATCCCTCTGTCTCCTGTGGAGGATCCATTGCAGGTCTGCGTGTTTACCGAGCCGCATCGGGGCGCCACCTACGACACCCAGCTCCGCTTCGCCCGCCACGTGGAGGAGTGCGGCTTCACCGGGTTCTTCCGGGCCGACCACTACCAGCAGTTCGGTGACTCCGACGGCCTGCCCGGACCGACCGACGCGTGGGTGACCCTGGCCGGGTTGGCCCGGGAGACCAGCCGGATCCGACTGGGGACGTTGGTGACCTGCGCGACCTTCCGCCTGCCCGGGCCACTGGCGATCATCGTGGCGCAGGTGGACCAGATGAGCGGCGGTCGGGTGGAGCTGGGGATCGGCGCCGGGTGGTATGAGCGGGAGCACACGTCGTACGGGATCCCGTTCCCACCGGCGCCCGAGCGGGTGTCCCGGATGACCGAACAACTGGCGGTGATCACCGGGCTGTGGCGTACCCCGGTGGGGCAGACCTTCAGCCACACCGGCGAGTTCTACACGCTGGTGGACGCGCCGGCGCTGCCCAAGCCGGTGCAGCAGCCCCACCCGCCGGTGATCGTGGGGGGTAAGGGGCCGCGCCGCACCCCGGAGGCGGCCGCCCGGTACGCCGACGAGTACAACGCGGTGTTCCTCGGCCCGGCGGAGGCGCGGGCACAGTTCGCCCGGGTCCGGGAGGCGTGCGAGCGGGTCGGCCGGGACACCACCGCGTGGCCGCTGCGGCTGTCGTCCGGGATCCCCCTGGCCTGTGGGCGCACCGACGCGGAGGCCCGCCGCCGGGCGGAGCGACTGCACGAGCCGGGCAGTGCCCTGCCGCCGGGGGAGGCGCCGCTGGTCGGGACCCCGGAACAGCTGGTGGAGCGGATCGGCGAGTACGCCGAGGCCGGCGCGGAGCGGGTCTACCTGCGGGTGGGAGACATGACCGACCTGGACCAGCTGGAGTTGGTCGCGGCCGAGGTGCTGCCCAAGCTGGGCTGACCCCAATGTGCGCGGTCGATCCGTCACTCCCGGTGGGCTAGCGTGTGCCCATGGGAAGAACGCTCGAGATGACCGAGGCCCTGTACGAGTACCTGGTGGCCCACTCCACCGCGCTGCCCGAGCTGGACCGGGAGTTGATCGCCGAGACCCGCGCCGTGTTGCCGGAGCGGGCGGTGATGCAGGTCGGGGCGGAGCAGGCCGGGCTGCTCACCCTGCTCACCCGCCTGGTGGGCGCACGGCAGGCGGTGGAGGTGGGGACGTTCACCGGGCTGTCCGCCCTGGCGATCGCCCGGGGGCTGGCGCCCGGGGGCCGGTTGACCTGCTTCGACATCTCGAGGGAGTTCACCGATCTGGCCCGCCGCTATTGGCAGCGGGCCGGCGTGGCGGACCGGATCACGCTGCGGATCGGGGACGCCGCCGCCGGGTTGGCGGAGTTGCCCGCCGAGCCGTACCTGGACCTGGCGTTCATCGACGCCGACAAGCCCAACTACCTCACCTACTGGTCGCTGCTGGTGCCCCGGGTGCGGCCGGGGGGTCTCCTGGTGGTGGACAACGTGCTGTGGAGCGGTCGGGTGCTCGCCCCGGAGTCGGACGATCCCAACGCGCAGGCGCTGGCCCGGTTCAACGATGAGGTGGTCCGGGATCCCCGGGTGGAGCTGGTGATGTTGCCGGTGGGCGACGGGATCACCCTGGCCTACCGGCGGTAGGGTCCCCGGCGCCATGGTCAGCCGCCGGTAACCGGCGTCGGTTTTCGCGAATCGGGGCGAAGGCGCCGGTAGTCACGCGACCATGGAGGGTGGGGCCGCCCTTCGGACTCCCGCTATGGGAGCGGTCGCCGGGCGCCGCCCAGAGCTGAGGAGGGGTGTGGAGGCGCGCGAGCTGGCCCGGGTAACCGCGTTCACCGACGCGGCGGTGGCGATCGCGCTGACCTTGCTGGTCCTGCCGCTGGTGGGCGTCGCCCACGAGGCCGCCGACACCCCGATCACGGCGCTGCTCCACCGGCACCGGGACGACCTGGCGGCGATGCTGCTGTCGTTCTTCGCGGTGGCGCTGTTCTGGCGGGGGCACCGCCAGCTGTTCGAGCGGTTGGAGCGGATCGACGAGGTGCTGCTCGTACTCAACATCTGCTGGCTGTTGGGGGTGGTGTTCCTGCCGGTGCCCACCGCGGTGTTGACGTTTGAATCGGAGCGCAACCTCGATGCGGCCCTGCTGTACCTGGGTAACCTGCTGTATCTGTCGCTGTTGGGGTTGGCGCTGGGGATCTGGATCCACTTCCACCCCCGGCTGCTGCGGCCCGGAGTGGATTGGCAGATCAACCGCCTGCTGATCCGCTCGCTGATGAGCATCCTGGTGATCGGGGCGGCGGCCGTCGCCGCGTACCTGTTCGGCAGCGTAGTGGTGTTGCTACTGCTGGTGCTGCCACTGCTCCATCTGACCGTGGAGCGGCAGCGGCGCTGACCCCGCCCCCAGCTCCTGGTTGCCCGCATTGACCAAATCGGTCATGGTGATCGTGGGCAGCGAGGAGGCCAGGTGGGTGCGGGGTCGCCGATCGGGCGAACGGAAGTGCTGGCCGAGGCCTGGCGCTGGCTGACCGACCAGCACAGTCTGCTGGTCACCGGGCCACCCGGCGCAGGCCGTTCCACAGTGCTGCACGCGTTGGCGGACCGGGCGACCGCCGCCGGGACGCGGGTGCTGCGCAGCGCCCCCGGCCCCGCCGAGGCCGAGCTGCCGTTCGCCACCCTGATCGACCTGTTGGCCGGGTTCGCGGCCGCGGACCGGGCGCGGTTACCGGCGGACTGGCGGGCGGCGCTGGCGCGGGTGGAGCAGGCGCGGCCGGCCGCCCTGTCCGCCGCCGACCGACTCGCGGTCCGGTTGGCGGTGCTGCGCCTGCTGACCGCGGCGGCGCCGGTGCTCCTGGTCATCGACGACCTGCCGTGGGTGGATCCGGCCAGCGCGGAGGTGTTGCGGTTTGTCAGCCGGCGGGTACGCCGCCTCCCGGTGCGGGTGCTGGCCGCGGTCCGTGGTCGCACCACCCCGCCGGAGCTGCGTGAGCTGTGCCCGGAGCCGGTGCGGGTGCTGCCGGTGCCGCCGCTGGCCGAACCGGCGCTAGGGGAGCTGCTCGAGGCGCACCTGGGGACCCGGTTTCCCCGGCCGTGGTTGAGCCGGATCGCCGCCGTCAGCGGCGGCAACCCCCGCTGGGCGCTGGCGATCGGGCAGGAGTTGGCGCAGTTACCGGCGCTGCCGACGCTGGTCGGAGCGCTGCCGGTCCCGGCCGAGGTCCGGGCGGCGCTGCGGGAGCACCTGCCGGAGCTGCCGGCGTCGGTGCGGCAGACCCTGCTGTTCGTGGCCGCCGCGGGGGAGGCGGTGGCGCCGCAGCCGGCGCCCACCGTGGGGATGCTGCGGCGCGCCGGCCGGGGGCGGGTGGTCGCAGACCTGGCGGTCGCCTCCGCGCAGGGAGTGGTGAGTGTGGACGGCGGGGGGCGGATCCGGTTCACGGATGCGGCCGTGGCCGCGGCGCTGTACGCCGACCTGCCGGCCCCCGCCCGGCGACGGGTGCATGCGGCGCTGGCGGCGGCGGTGGCTGATCCGATCGCCCGGGCCCGGCACCGGGCGTTGGCGGCCCCGGGGCCGTCGGAGGCGGTGGCCCGGGCACTGATGCGGGCGGCTCAGGTGGCGCGGGAGCGGGGGGAGCCGGCGGTCGCCGCCGAGTTGGGGGTGCTGGCCGCCGACCGTACGCCCGGGGCGGAGCGGGCCGCGGGCCGGCTGGTGCGGGCGGCGCGGGACGCGCTGGCCGCGGGGCACCGGGCCTGGGCGCAACAGATCGCCGAGGCGGTGTTGGCGGCGGTGCGGGCGCGGCGGCCGCGGGTGGAGGCCTGGCTCGTCCTCCTGGACGCCAGCGGCCAGGCGTTGGCGCGCACCGACGCGTTGCTGCGACAGGCGCTGGCGGAGACCCGGAACGCTCCCGGGCTGCGGGCGCGGGTCGGGCTGCGGCTGGGGGCCAAGCTGCTGGTGGAGGGGGCACCGGAGCCGGCGTTGGTGGAGTCTCGTCGGTGTGAGGCGCTGGCCGCGCGGGCCGGTGACTCCGCCACCCGGTTGCAGGCGCTGTGTCTCCAGGCCACGGCCGAGTTGGTGCTGGGCCGGCCGGAGTTGTCCGCCACCCTGCAACGGGCGGAGCAACTGGCGGCCGGGCGGGCGGATGTGCCCCTGCTGCAGGGGCCCCGGCATGTGGCCGCCCGGGCCCTGCTGCACGCGGACCGGCTGGCGGAGGCGCGGCAGCTGATCCGGCAGCTGTTGGCGCAGGCGGAGCGGGATGGCCGGCCCGAGGATGTGGTCGGGGTGCTGCTCAATCTGGCCGAGGTGGATCTGCGGGCGGGGCGGTGCGGTCCGGCCCGGCAGGCCGCCGCCCGGGCCCGGCGGGTGGCGCGGGAGGCGGGCCTGTCCGACGGCCCGGGGTTGGCGGTGGCGGCGCTGGTGGAGGCGGTCGCCGGGGATCCGGCGCGGGCGCGTGCCTGGGCGGAGCGGGGAGTGGGAGTGTCCGGAGTCGACGGAGACCGGTTCTTCCTGCTGCGGAACCTGCATGCGTTGGGGGTGGCGGAGTTGTTGTCCGGGGACGCGGCCGCGGCGGTGACGGCGTTGCGGCGGGCGGACGAGTTGGCCGCGGGCATGGGGGAGCTGGACCCGGCCCTGTTCCGGTTCCACGCTGATCTGGCTGAGGCGCTGGTAGCCGCGCAGCAGTTGGCGGAGGCGGCGGAGGTGATCTCCCGGGCGCAGCTGGCGGCGCAGCGGTGTGGCCGGGATGGCGTCCGGGCGGAACTGGAGCGCGCCAGTGGGGTGCGGGCGTTGGCGTTGGGGCAGGTGGGCGAGGCCGCCGACCGGTTGCGGGCGGCCGCGGCGGCGTCGACCGATCTGCCGTTGGCGCAGGTCCGGGCCCTGCTGGCGCTCGGGGTCGCGGAGCGGCGCCGCCGGCGGCGGGCCGCGGCGCGGGAGGCGTTCGAGCAGGCGTGGGAGTTGGCGTCCCGGTGCCAGGCGGAGACCTGGGTGCGGCGGGCCGCGGCCGAACTGACCCGGGCGGCTCCGGTGGCCGGTGGGGAGCTGACCGCGCTGGAGCTGCGGATCGCCGAGCTGGTCGCGGAGGGAGCCACCAACAAGCAGGTGGCCCGGGCGGTGTCGATCAGCGTCAAGACGGTGGAGGCGTATCTGACCCGGGTCTACCGGAAGCTGCGGGTGCGTTCCCGCACCGAGCTGGCCAGCTGGTTGGCGAGCGTGAAATACATCTAGGGATTTCCCTATATCGTTTCCAATTCCGGTTGATCATGGGTTTCCGTAGGGTGGCGGCTAGTCATGTTCGTCTATTCGTACCGGTGAGGTACGGAAAGCGAGGGCACGATGAGCCGAACCCCCCGACTCGCCACCGTGCTGGCGGTAGCCGCACTGGTGGTGACCGCCGGCGCCAGTGGCGCCGCCGCGGCACCGGCCGCCGACGTCACTCCCGGCGCGGTGGTCCGCTCGGCGGCGGTCACCGCCGCGGAGCAGCAGGCGGTACTGGAGTACTGGACCCCGGAGCGGATGGCCGCAGCGGTGCCGATCGAGCAGTTGGCCGGGGATGTCCTGGCGAGACTGCCGCGCACCGGCACGCCGGCGGCCGGGGCGCCGATGGTGGTCGAGCCGACCCCGGCCGCGGACCTTACCGATGCGGGGATCACCGCGTTCCCGCACCCGGGCGGGCCCTGGACCGGCGGTGGCCTGGTCACCTCGACCGCCGGCCGGGTGTTCTTCACCTACCAGGGCCGGCAGGCCTCCTGCTCCGGTAACGCGGTCACCAGCGCCAACGGCAGCGTGGTGATGACCGCCGGGCACTGCATCAAGTTGGACGGTGCCTACCACACCAACTGGATGTTCGTCCCCGGTTACGACCACGGCAGCGAGCCGTACGGCCGCTGGACCGCCCGGCAGGTGTTCGTCACTCCCCAGTGGCACTCCATGGAGAACATCAACTACGACATCGGCGCCGCCGTGGTCAACCTGCAGAACGGGAACCGGCTGACCGACGTGGTCGGTGGCCAGGGCGTGGCGTTCAACCAGTCCCGGGGCGTGGCCATGTACGCCTTCGGGTACCCCGCGGCCTCGCCGTACGACGGCAGTCGGCTGATCTACTGCAGCGGCAACACCTTCAACGACCCGCTGTTCAGCACCGCGATCGGCATGAACTGCAACATGACCGGTGGCTCCAGCGGCGGCCCCTGGTTCCGCAACTTCAATGAAGCTACCGGCGCCGGGATCCAGAACTCGGTGAACAGCTTCGGGTACATCTTCTTCCCGAACGTCATGTTCGGCCCGTACTTCGGCACGGACGGGCAGAACGTCTACCAGAACGCCCAGGCGGCCTGACGGTAGCTTTCCCGGTCGGCCGGGTGGCGCACCGCCACCCGGCCGACCGCTGCGGCTAGCGGACGATCGAGAGGGTGTCCGGAGTGGTCAGTCTTCCTGCTGCCGGGCCTGCTGCTTGGCCCACCAGCGCTGACCGGACTCCGGCAGGGTGTCGATCGGGTCGTAGTACGGGTACCGCCGGGACAGCGCGTCCGGCTGGTCGGCCTCCAACAGGGTGCGGTAGTTCTTGGTCCAGTACGAGATGCCGTGCTCCCGGTCGTACTCGGCCACCATGTGGACCCACCGTTTCCCCACCAGCGGCACGTCACAGACGATCCGTGGGGTGGCGTACCCGGGCAGCCAGCCCATGATGTCGTGCTGCAGTTGCTGGGCCCGCCACACCGGCAGCCGCCAGTGTTCGGCGTTGGGGATCATGTCGCACAGGTAGAAGTAGTAGGGCAGGATGTTCGCCTCACCCTGCAGCGCGAAGCACAGCTCGAGCAGGTCGGCGGCGGTGTCGTTCACTCCGCGCAGCAGCACCCCCTGGTTGCGGACGTCCCGCACCCCGACCGCCAGGGCGGTTTTGGCGGCTTCGGCCACCAGCGGGGTGACGGAGTGGGCGTGGTTGACGTGGGTGTGGATCGCCAGGTTCACCCCCCGCCGCTGGGCGGTGCGGGCCACCCGCTCCAGCCCCTCCACCACGTCCGGTTGCAGCCAGTGCTGGGGCAGGGCCGCCAGCGCCTTGGTGGCCAGGCGGATGTCCCGGATATGGTCCACTTCGAGGAGTCGCATCAGGTACGACTCCAGGTTGCGCCAGGGGACGTTGGCCACGTCGCCGCCGGAGACCACCACGTCCCGCACCTGCGGGTGCGCCTTGAGGTAGGCGATGTGGGCGTCGTACCGGTCCACCGGCTTCAGCGACAGGCGTAGCTTGTCCACGGTCGGGGTGGAGTTACCGACCAGGTCCATCCGGGTGCAGTGGCCGCAGTACTGCGGGCAGGTCGACAGCAGCTCGGCCAGCACCTTGGTGGGGTAGCGGTGGGTCAACCCCTCGGCCACCCACATGTCGTGCTCGTGCAGGGAGTCGCGGGTGGCGTACGGGTGGGAGGGCCAGTCGGTGCGTCGGTCGGAGGCCACCGGAAGCATGTACCGCCGCACCGGATCGGCGTACAGCGACTCGGTGTCCGGCACCCGGTCCGGCACCATCGTGTTGATCATCTGCGGTGGCAGCAGCATCGACATGGTGGCGTACTTCTGCTGGTCCTCGGCCAGGTCGGCGTAGAACCGTTCGTCGATCAGGTCCCCAAACACCTGTCGCAGCTGCCGGGCGTTCTTCACACAGTGGGCGCGCTGCCACTGCGCGGAGCGCCACTGCTCGGCGGTGACGTCCCGCCAGCCCGGGAACCGGGTCCAGTCCGGCTCGACCAGTTCCCGACGCTGATACGTGTACGGCTGTCCGTCGGACATGGCACCTCCCACGACCCCTTCCGCCGCACCGGTCGGGTCGGCGGCAGCGACCCTGGCGCCCGTGCTCCCCGCAGGTGGCTCCTGGAGGGCTCGACAAACCGGCACAGGGCAGTAATATCTCTTCTGTATTCGGTACTCTACCGAAGATATTGCTGTTCTTACAGGCTGTCGCTGTAGAGTATTGGGGGAACGTCGTGGGTTCGCCGGTGGGGCTGCACCGAGTGCTGGAGCCGGCCGGGGTGCTGCCACAGGCCGCCTGGCGGCTGGACACCCGGCCGGAGATCGCGCCGGATGAGGTCCGGATCGCGGTGGAACGGCTCAACTTGGACGCAGCCAGCTTCCGGCAGCTGCACCAGAAGCACCGCGGGGACGGAGACGCGGTGCGGGCCGAGGTGCTGCAGATCATCACCGAGCGCGGCAAGATGCACAATCCGGTCACCGGCTCCGGCGGCATGCTGATCGGCACGGTGGACCAGGTCGGTCCGGACTCCCCGCTGGGGCTGCGCCCCGGCCAACGGGTCGCCTCCCTGGTGTCCCTGACCCTGACCCCCCTGGCCATCACCGACGGGCTGGCGCGCTGGGACGGCAACAGTGAACAGGTGCCCTGCGCCGGGCACGCGATCCTGTTCGGGCGGTCGGCTGCGGCCGTGCTGCCGGAGCACCTACCGGCCCCGTTGGCGTTGGCGGTGCTGGATGTCTGCGGCGCCCCGGCGCTGACCGCCCGGGTGGTCGGTGGCTACTCGCGCCCCCGAGTGGCGGTGCTGGGGGCGGCCGGCAAGAGCGGAGCGTTGGCGTTGGCCGCCGCCCGCCGCGCCGGGGCGGAGGTCACCGTCGGGGTCGTACCCAACGACGTGGAGTATCAGCGGTTGACCGAGGCGGGGTTGGCCGACCACGTGGTCCGGGCCGACGCCCGGGATCCGGTGGCGCTGTCGGAGGCGGTCACCGGGGCGCTGACCGGGCACGCCGCCGACGTCACCGTGGTGTGCGTGGACGTGGCCGGCTGCGAGCACGGGGCGATCCTGGCCACCGCCGCCGGCGGGACCGTGATTTTCTTCTCGATGGCCACCTCGTTCACCGCCGCCGCCCTGGGGGCGGAGGGGCTGGCCGCGGATGTCACCCTGCTGATCGGTAACGGCTACCTGCCTGGACACGCCGACTACGCGCTGGAATTGGTGGAGCGGGAACCGGCGGTCCGCCGATTGCTGGCCGCCCGGCTTTCGGCAGACTGAACGTATGACCACACCTTCCACGCTGTACCGCGGCGGCCGGATCCACACCCCGGGCGATCCCGGCGCCACCGCCTTGCTGGTCACCGGCGAGCAGGTGACCTGGGTGGGCGCAGACGCGGACGCCCCCGCCGCCGACCGGGTCATCGACCTGGACGGAGCCCTGGTCACGCCGGCGTTTGTGGACGCCCACGTCCACCTGACCGACACCGGACTGGCCTTGGAGGGGCTGGACCTGTCAGGGGTGCGGTCGGCGGCGGAACTGTTGGCGGCGGTGCAGCAGGCCGCGGCCGGGCTCCCGCCGGACGCGGTGGTGATCGGGCAGGGGTGGGACGAGTCCACCTGGTCTGACCCCACCCCACCCCGCCCCGCGGACCTGGCCCAGGCCGCCGGCGGCCGGCCGGTGTACGCCGCCCAGGCCAGTCTGCACTCGGCCATCTGCACGCCGGAGTTGTTGGCGGCGGCGGAAGGTAAGACCGGCTACCACCCCTCCGGGTGGGTGCGGCAGGACGCCCACCACACGGTACGCTCCGCCGCCCTCGCCTCGCTCAGCCCGCAGCGGCGACAGGAACTGCAGCGGCGGGCGCTGCGCCGCGCGGCCGCGCTGGGGATCGCGGCGGTGCACGAGTGCGGCGGCCCGCAGATTTCTTCCGAAGCGGATTTCACCTCGGCCCTGGCCCTGTCCGGCGACGGCCTGCCGGAGGTGTACGGCTGGTGGGGAGAGTTGGGGGGAGCCGCCACCGCTCGGCGGCTGGGAGCGGTCGGCGCCGGCGGGGACCTGTTCGCCGACGGGGCGCTCGGTTCGGCCACCGCCCACCTGCGGGAACCCTATCTGGCGGGCGGGTACGGCCACGGCTATCTGTCGGTGGAGCAGGTGCGGGACCACCTGCTGGACTGCCACGCCCACGGGATGCCCGGAGGCTTCCACGCGATCGGGGACGCGGCCCTGCAGACGGTGCTGTCCGGGTTCGCCGCCACCGCGGCCCAGTTGGGTACCGAGGCGGTCCGTGCCGCCCGGCACCGGATCGAGCACGTCGAGCTGGTGGACCGGCCGATGATCAAGCAGTTGGTCGAGTTCGGAGTGGTGGCCAGCGTGCAGCCCGCGTTCGACCGACTGTGGGGCGGTGCGGACCAGATGTACGCCCGCCGGCTGGGGGCCGCGCGGGCACTGGCGGCCAACCCGTTCGGGGCGATGCACACGGTCGGGGTGGCGATGGCGTTCGGCTCCGACTCGCCGGTGACACCACTGGACCCGTGGGGGGCGGTCCGGGCGGCCGCCTGCCACCACCATCCCGTCCAGCGGATCAGTGTCCGGGCCGCGTTCGCCGCCCACACCCGCGGTGGCTGGCGGGCGGTGGGGCAGGACCAGCACGGGGTCCTCCGCCCCGGCGCCCCGGCCACGTTCGCGATCTGGCACACCCCGGCCGGGCTGGACGGCACCCTGCCGGTGCTGTACGCCGACGACCCGCAGGAGTGGCGGAATGACCCGACCCCGCTGCCGGTCTGCCGCCGTACCGTCCTGCGTGGCCGCACCATCTTCGACGAGGAGGGAGCAGTACCGTGACCACCCCTGCCCGGCGCCGACGCCGTAATCTGCTCGATCTGGACCCCGCCCTGGTTCGCCGGGCCCGTACCCTGGCCCGTCGGGCCGGCCGGCCGGTGGTGGAGTTGGCGCGCGCCCACACCACGGTGTCGGTGGAGCGGGCGGTGCTGCGGCTGGCCGGTTTGACCGGCGCGGACGCCGAAGGCACCCCGTGGGTGAACCGGTTGGTGGACGCGGTGGCGGACCAGGTGGGGCTCGCGCACGGGGTGGCGGTGCCGGTGTTCGACGCGCTGCGCCGCGAGCAGGCCGGTGACTTGACGGAGCTGGCGCACAAAGCCGCCACCGGGTCGGTGACGTTCCGGCTCCCGACCGGGCGCGACGCCACCGCCGCCCGCCGGGCCGCCCGCACCGCGGTGGGCGCGGGGATTCGGCGGATCGACCGGCGCCGGGCGGAACGGGACCGGCTGATTCAACGCTACGGCGACCCGCAGCAGCGGCCGTGGCTGTATCTGATCGTGGCCACCGGGGACATCTACGAGGACATCGAACAGGCCAAGGCGGCCGCCCGGGCCGGCGCGGACATCATCGCGGTGATCCGTTCCACCGGTCAGTCGCTGCTGGACTATGTGCCGGAGGGGGCGACCCGGCAGGGGTACGCCGGCACCTACGCCACCCAGGAGAACTTCCGGTTGATGCGGGCCGCGTTGGACGAGACCAGCCGGCAGCTTCGTCGCTACATCCGGTTGACCAACTACGCCTCCGGGTTGTGCATGCCGGAGATGGCGGTGCTGGCCGGGCTGGAGCGGCTGGACATGATGCTGAACGACTCCATGTACGGCATCCTGTTCCGGGACATCAACCCGATCCGCACCTTCGTGGACCAGCGGTTCTCCCGCCAGGTCCACGCCCGGGCCGGGATCATCATCAACACCGGGGAGGACAACTACCTCACCACCGCCGACGCGGTGGCCGACGCCCACACCGTGACCGTGTCCCAGCTGCTCAACGAGTACTTCGCCCACGAGGCGGGGCTGCCGGACAGCCAGCTGGGGCTGGGGCACGCGTTCGAGATCGACCCGGACCTGCCGGACTCGTTCCGGCTGGAGTTGGCGCACGCGCTGCTGGCCCGGGAGCTGTTCCCGCGGGCGCCGTTGAAGTGGATGCCGCCGACGCGGTACATGACCGGGGACGTGTTCCGGGGCAACCTGCTGGACGGGTTCTTCAACCTGTGCGG
>Ga0079224_100000308_pt1 | contig 45133 bp, 32 predicted proteins | sample Stecom2015_FD_80414 | JGI IMG/M metagenome (GOLD analysis project Ga0079224, IMG submission 80414) | Agricultural soil microbial communities from Utah to study Nitrogen management - Steer compost 2015 | ecosystem: Environmental > Terrestrial > Soil > Agricultural land | place: USA: Utah... | reverse complement strand
TCGGGGAAAAGGATTCAGGTGCATTTAACAAAGTGGGAGATATCGTAAGATTTGCGCTGGGAAATGAAAATTTTCTACAACCGGTTATGGAACGTAAATCAGAAAAACTTTTTACGTTAGGTGAAGATACCAAGAAGCCTTTGCGCACCAATAAGGTGAGTGATGATCCCGATAAATTTGAAGTTGATTCATTGAAGGAGTATCTGATTAATGAGAGAGGAGTACATAAAGGCTTTAAGATAAGAAAACATGTTTCAGAAGATGATCAGCGTACTTTTGGAATAAGACTTCATGATATGATGTCATCTTATTATTCAGCGGATGACAGTAAAAGGATTATACAGGAGATTGAATCTCTTCCGCTGAATGATGTTAAGAAGCACCAATTGCGTGACGATGTGCAAAGAGCAATGAATTTAATTGAAGAAAGGCAATGGACCAGCTCAGAGTACAGGATACTGAACGAAACAGAAATTTGTGATTCCGAAGGAAACATTATCAGGCCTGACAGAATGATGATTAAAGATAAGAAAGCCGTTGTGCTGGATTATAAAACCGGCCAGCCGTTAAATGAACATCAGCAGCAGATGCTGGGATATAAAGATGTGTTGGAGAAAACAGGCTTTACTTCGGTAGAAGCATTTTTATATTATGCTGAATCAGGAGAAATGTTAGCTGTGGGTTGATCAGCGTGCTGAGAAACGTACCGTTGATTGTGGCTGATACTTGTTTTTTTGTGGTTGATAATTTTCTGTCTGATATTTTTCAGTGCGATGGCGATTGTGAATCCTGTTGTCAGAAATCATCCACGTATAAGTAATCTCATTGGTTTCCTGATGATGCACAAAAACAAAATCGCAAATGCCGAAAAAATCTTTGTAGGCAAAAGGTATTTGTGGTACAAAAAATGGTTTGTTGTGATAGCTCAGGCACCGTATCTCAGGTTCAACACAGTTGAGCACAGGAAATTTTTTAAAAATATTTTTTCCAAGCATGTCACTGAGTGTAAATAACGAATCACAACTTTGAAGAATGATTCCATTCTTATCAAAAGTGATGATCTGACTTACACTATCCGATTTCATTTAATAGCTTTTTATTTTTTGGTAGTACGTTTCATTCATTAAGTCAGCGGCTATCATATAAAACATTTCATTCACCATGAAGTTGCTTCGTGCCGATGTGAAGAAGGTGCGGTAGCAGTCAAAGTCTGAAAAATAGCTGCTTGTATCAATGTTCAGGTTTTCATCAATTTTATTACATGCCAGATATACAGGGGTGGAAGGCATGTGTTTTTTATAATGCTGCATCCAGGCATCAAAGTCACTGAAGCTGGAAGGATTGTTAATGTCAATAACATGAATCAGTGCATCAGTTCCCAGATAAAAAGATTTGAAAGATTTTAGTTGCGATGCAGCTCCCGGAACTGTCCATAAAATAAGATTGATATTCTTATTGTGGAAGTTCAATTCTTTCTTTTCAATCCTGAGTTGTTCGTCAGACGAATAAGAATAAGAAAACCTGTCGTTGGTGAAACGGTTTACCAAAGCTGACTTACCGCAGCCACTGTATCCCGTAACAAGAATTTTTTTATTATTCATGATGCGAACTTTATTCTTTTATAGTATTTTTAATGGAAAAAGTTACAGCCTGTATTGAGAATTTATCACTCTTCCTGATAATGATTGGTTTTCCCATCGGTAGTTTTGATGGTTTTCCAGTTCCCGTTTTCGTCCTGTTGTTGTATTTCATACTTTTCAACACCCTCTTTCCATCCCTGATAGGGAGTCCATTCCAGTCGCGAACCATTCATATCATCCAGTGAACCTTTTAGCAGAATCGTTGTAGATGCAGGCGTCAAACCTGTATTCACATTACAGATATTTTCAACTTCTATTTTGTATGAATAGGTGTGATTGATTACATCAGTATTGCGATCGGTATAAGAAAAAGTATTGTTGTCCACTTTATCAATAAAGGTGTATTCATTGGGGTTGGAATCATCTGCACGATAAATAAGATAATACGCTACCAGAAAGCTCATGGTATCCGGTTCTTCCCATTCAGTAAGTACATATTCGTTCTTGACAACAGTAGTGCGTTTGATTTTTGGTTGCAGGTTTACAGCAGGAGGTTGTGGTGTGGCACTGTCATTATTACTTTCTGAACTGAAACTTGTACCCTGAAATGCTGCTTCTACTTTATACTGGTATGGTATAGCACAGTAAGCTGCAGTGTCAACATACATCAGGTTGGGAGTTTCACCAATCAGATCATAGTTTAATCCATCTTCACTTCGGTAAACATAATATACGTCAACAGCACGTCCTGCATAATTGTTCCATTCAAGATTAACCTTGCCAACACCCGGTGTTGCTTTCAGATAAACTGAAGTATGTGCCTTTGAACTGTCAAGCGTAAATGAATTATCACAAGTATTGATGGTTTTTAATTTATAAGAATAAGATTGCAAATTCGGCAGAACTGATGAGTCTATATAAACGGATGTCGGACCCATGGAAGTGTTGTTCGAATTGTTTAATACACTGATAAGGTTGTAATGGATTTTATCGTCAGAACGATAAAGCTCGTATTGTTTCAGATTAAGCGCTACGGAGTTGTTCCACGTAATGCGAATGGATGATGAGTCAAGTACTGTGATATAACTGATGTCAGCAGGAGTAATGGGAGCACTGTTGAATGCTGTAATAGCATTTGTTTTTGTGATACTGTCGGAGCACAGATTGTCATTTGTGACAACCAGTTTGGGTGAATAATGTCCCGGATTGTCGTACTGAAAGGTTGGAGCGTAAACAATAGATTGCAATCCATTGTCACTGTACCACTGATATGTTGCATTCTGCAAATTGCTGCAATTGTTAGTAAATGAAACACTGAGCGGAGCGCATCCTGTGGAAGGATTAATGCTGAAATCGGCTGTTGGCTGAGTAACTACCCTTACGAGATTATTTTTTGTCACACTGTCAGCGCAGGCGGCATTGGATGCAATCATGGTAACTGAATAGATGCCTGCATTCTGATACTTATGTGTGGGTGAGCATTTATTTGAAACAGTTCCGTCACCAAAATACCATTGGTATTGTGTGGCACCTGTAGTAGTGTTTAAGAAACTTACAGTTTGCGAACTGCACAGTACAGTATCACTAGCAGTGAAATGTAACAACGGTGCAGCATAAACTTTTATGGAATCAGTTTGTGTAAATACAGACTGACATCCATTGTTATCTGTTATTACCAGCGAAACCTGATAAGTACCTGCATTGGCAAATGTATGGACAGGCGATTGCAGTGTTGATGAATCACCATCGCTGAAACTCCAGAAATAACTTGCAGCCTGTTGTGATGAATCGGTAAAAGAAACCGTTAAGGGTGCGCATCCACTGCTGATGTTTCCCGAGAACCATGCACGCGGCCCCGGTACTATAATAGAGTCATTCAAAATATGAGTGGCTGTACATCCTGCCGAATCTGTAATTGTTAAAGAAACCTGATAGTGGCCACCTGTTGTGTAAATATGTGTTGGATGTTGTTGTGAAGAAGTAGATCCGTCACCAAAATTCCAGAGGTAACTTGCTGCATTCTGAGAAAGGTTGTTGAACTGTGCAGTTACAGGTGCGCATCCTGATGTTATACTGTAATTGAAATTGCATACAGGTTCAGTTATTTGCACCATAGTGAGTGCTGCTGTATCCGAACATCCGAATGAATCGGTTGCTATTAATAATGGGGTAAAGTTTCCTGTCTGTGTATAGGTGTGTGTTACAGCACTTGCAGTATCAGTTGTGCCATCGCCAAAATTCCATTGCCACTGACTTGCATTGATGCATTGACTGGTAAACGATACAGGCAGAGGATTGCAGCCACTGGTGTCAGAAATTTGAGCAACAGCTTCAGGGAAAATTAAATTGTCTTTTTCAATCTGCTTCACACATCCGTTCACATCTTCTGCAACAAGAATAATTTTTCCGGTTGGAATGGTGTGGAAGGTATGAACAGCATTTCTTACAGTGGATGAATCACCATCTCCCCAATACCATTTCCATTTGAATACTTCATTGCTTGAGTCAGCAACTGTTACGGTAACAGGCAAACAGCCATTGGTACGACTATAACTGAAGTCGGCATAAAAGTTTGGAATATGCACGGCATTGTTTATTGTTTTAGTTGACGAGCAACCATTTTTGTAAGCAGTTAGAGTTACTGCATAATTTACCGGTGCAATCTGATTGTTGTAATAATAATAATTACTGCAGTTGGTTTGTGTGGAAGTAGCTCCATTTCCCAAATCCCACAGATAATAAGTGCTGCCTGATGAAAGATTTGTAAAATCATAATGCACCCAGTTGCAATTGGAAGTAGGTGCTCCCATACTGAAATCTGCAACCGGTTTGTTGATTTCAATGGGTGCAGCTGCATTAAACGTCTGATGACAACCATTGATATCCGTTACTTCAACACTTACAGGATAAAACCCTTCTTCAGAATAACTGTGCGACACCGTACTGCCCGTTGCCGAAGTGCTGTCGCCAAAATTCCACTGATATGAAGTATAGTTGGAATTGGGTAAACTGAATGATAAAACTTCATTGGCGCAAGCTCTCGATTTATTTACCATCACAGGCTGACTACCGGTATAAGAATAGAAAGAAGTACTGTAAACAGAAGTACAACCAATGGAGTCGGTGAGTTGCAGAGAAATAATGTAGTTGTTGGAATTTGTAAAAGTATGTGTAGGCGAGATGGCTGTACTTGTTGTCTGATCACCAAAATCCCAGAGATAAGTGGCAGCATTCTGATTTTGTGGTATGGCAATAATGTTGACACCTGCACAGGTTGAAACCGTTTGCAAACTGAAAGAAGCATTGCTGCCTGCAACTTTCACAGCATGCGATGTGTAAATGGTGTCTGGTATTCCGTAGATATCCACACTGATGAGCATTACATCATAAATGCCCGGCATGGTATAAGTATGTGACGGATTAAGTTGTGTGGAAGTATTGCCATCACCAAAATCCCAGTAGCTGGATGCTACATTGATTAGCGGATTGTGAAAGTTGATGGAAAGAGGTGCACAACCATCATAGTTCATGGTATAAGTGGTTGAATCGGTAGTTTCATCAAACATGGTTCCGCCTGCACCAAAATCAGTTGGCGGATAGCTGTAAGTGGTAGTACAACTGTCATTTGAAATAGTCAGTGTAATGGTAAATGGTCCGTTCGTGGTATAAGTATGAACAGGATTTTCAAGCGTGGAAGTATCGCCATCACCAAAAGACCAAAGCCACGAAGTTGCACCCACTGTATTGGCATAAAACTGTACATCCATAGGAAGAATGGAATCAGTTGTAGTTGCTGAAGGTGTTGCTCCCAACGAAGTAAAACTCATTGCATACTGATGTACGGTACTTGCCTGACATCCATCTGCTGTTGTTATGGTAAGCGATACATTATAGTTGCCTGTTTGAGAATAAGTATGAGTTGGATTTTGAATGGTGGATGTTTGTCCGTCACCAAAGTTCCACAACCATGAAACTGCGTTTACAGAACTGTCAGTAAAATATCCTATAAATGGAGGACACAATGTTTGTGTATAAGTAAAATCGGCAATACCACCACCCACCTGATAGGTTGCAAAATCAGATATCAGTTGCGAGCAATTACCACCACTGCTTTGCGTTTGCAGCGATACGGTATAAGTTCCAGGTGAAGTATATGTATGTGTTGGATTTTGTTGGGTAGAAGTTGTGCCATCGCCAAAATTCCATAACCACGATGTAGCGCTTGAAGAATCACTCAGGCTGATGGTCAGTGGTGCACAGCCTGAAATGGGTTGAGATGTGCTGAAATTATTTACGGTGCCTCCGGGATGAATGTAATTCACTTTAGTCAGTGAGTCTTTACATCCTGATGCATCGGTACCATAAAGTGTAACACTGTATGAACCTTGTTGCTGATAAGTATAAGTGGGACTGAATGCAGTTGATGTATCACCATTTCCAAATTTCCACAACCAGACAGAAGCGTTGAGACTAAGATTGGTGAAGTTTACAGTAAGTGGATTGCATCCTGTAGTTTTATCAGCTGAGAAATCAATATCAGGTCCACTTACAGTAATTCCATAAGCAAAACTGTACTCTGTGCTGCAACCGTTGGCAGCAGTTATATTTAATGTCGGATAATAACTTCCTGAATGTTGGTAGGTGTAGGTAAAAGTTGATCCGTTTCCAGTGCCACCATCATTGCTGTTCCACTGATAAGATGCTCCGTTGGTCGTTTGCGGACTGAAAGTAACGGTTAATGGTTTACATCCATTGGTAATGTTTGCAGTAAAATTTGCAACAGGTGATGCAAGCACCTGAATGCTAACCGGTGTTGCAATGTTGCTGCATCCGTTGGGATAATTTGCAGTAAGTGAAGGCTGATAGGTACCGGCAAAATTGTATAATGTGGCAACAGAAGTCAGTGTAGAAGTAAGTCCGTTTTTTAAATCCCATTGTAATGAAACAGCACCGGGTGCAGCAGCATTGAGCACTACTGAAAAAGGTGTACATCCCGAAAGTGATGAAGCTGTAATAACAGGAACCGGATTGCTTAAAACAGTAATAGAATTATTAAGTGTTTTTGTTCCCGTACACCCCGAAGCAGATGTTGAGGTAACAGTAACTGTATAACTTCCGGGAGCAGTGTAATGATGTGATACATTATTACCGCTGCCTGTAGTGCCATCACCAAAATCCCATACCAAAGCACCTGCAGGATTAGATGTTCCCGTAAACTGAAAAGATTTATTGGCGTCACATGTTGCAATCGTATCAACGGTGGCCGTGATAACAGGTAATGCATGAATAGTGATATAATTATTTTTTGTGAGTGTGGCTGTGCATGCCGAACCTCCTTTGTAAAGTATTAAAACAACAGAAAAACTTCCTGCCAATGAATAGCTGTGCGATGGATTATTCACTTTGGAAGTAACACCATCACCAAAGTCCCATTCGCAACTGTCATATCCTGTACTTTGATTGTTGAATGATATAAGCTCATTCATGCAGGCAGAAGTTTTTGAAGCTGAAAACTGAACGGTTGGTTTGTTTGAAACCTGAATCAGATTAGAAAGAATAACAGAGTCGGCACCTGAAGCATTTTGTGCAACCAGTTTAACGGTATAATTACCTGCATTATTAAATGTAATTACCGGACTGGGCAGCGTTGACGACATACCGTTTCCAAAATCCCACCGGTATGATGTAGCGTTCTGGCTGTTATTGATAAAGTTTACCATCAATGGAGCACAGCCCTGCATTTGATTCGCACTGAACGATGCCACAGGTTGTTGCGCATATACATTATGCGTATGTAACAACAGAATTATTACACTGCAACCAATGACTTTCCTGAAATGATTTGTGGTTAACACTGTATGCCCAATTTCAATTTTGTATTGAGCATATTTACGCAGAAGGGCAAAAAAAGTTATAAATCTTACAAATCATTGTAAAGTGGCTGTATTTCAGTATTTTTGATTTTGTTGATAAACATCAGTTTGATTTTGAAACTATAATGCTGTTATTGTGGTTTAAGTTATATATTTTTAACTCTGATATTAAAAGACCACATTTATGAGTACTACACAGGAAAAGTCCGCTTCAGTTAAGGGGGGAGAGTTTATTATTAAAGAATCATCAGCAGAGAATACATTTATTCCTGAAGAGTTTAATGAGGAACATCTCATGATACAACAAACTGCACACGATTTTCTGAAGCAGGAAGTTCAAACATGTCTCGACAGAATTGATGCCATGGAACCGGGGCTGATGCCTTCATTGATGGACAAATCCGGACAATTAGGATTATTAGGTGTTTCTGTTCCTGAAGAGTATGGCGGATTCGGAAAAGATTTTATTACTGCAACATTACTCACCGAAACGCTGGGTGCAGGACATTCTTTTTCTGTTGCATTTGCAGCGCATACAGGTATTGGCACGTTGCCGATTTTATATTTCGGAACTCCTGAACAAAAACAAAAGTATTTACCTAAGCTGGCTACAGGTGAGTGGAAAGCTTCTTACTGTCTTACCGAGCCAGGTTCAGGATCGGATGCATTGGCAGCAAAAACCAAGGCAGTACTTTCATCAGATGGAAAACATTACATCCTCAACGGACAAAAAATGTGGATTACCAATGCAGGATTTGCTGATGTATTCACCGTATTTGCTCAGGTTGATGGAGATAAGTTCACCGGATTTATTGTAGAAAAAAATTATCCCGGACTTACCCTTGGTGAGGAAGAACATAAAATGGGAATAAAAGGTTCCAGCACGCGTCAGGTGTTTTTTAGCGATTGCAAAGTGCCGGTAGAAAATGTTTTGGGTGAAATAGGTAAAGGCCATCTTATTGCGTTTAATATTTTAAATATCGGAAGATTGAAATTATGTGCGGCTGCTCTTGGTGGTGCCAAGGAAGTAAGTTCACTCTCTGTTTCTTATGCCAACACACGCGAACAGTTTAAATTGCCTATCTCAAAATTCGGAGCAATCAGATATAAATTAGCACAACAGGCAATTCGCATTTATGCCTGCGAAAGTGCATTGTATCGGACATCATTTATGATTGATGAACTCGAAAAGCAAAAACTGAGCGAAGGAGTTGAACATTCAAAAGCATTGCTTGAAGCTGCCGAAGAGTATGCAGTGGAATGTGCCATGCTTAAAGTGGATGGCTCCGAAACTTTGGATTATGTAGTGGATGAAGGAGTACAGATTTATGGAGGTTATGGTTTCAGTGCTGATTTTCCAATGGACAGAGCTTATCGCGATTCGCGCATCAACAGAATTTTTGAAGGCACCAATGAGATTAACCGTCTCCTTACTGTTGACATGATTCTGAAACGCGCCATGAAAGGAAAGATTGATTTGATGACTCCTGCCATGAATGTGCAGAAGGAGTTGATGGGTATTCCTGATTTTGGAGAGCCGGATACAACACTCTTTGCCGAAGAGAAAAAATATATTTCTAATTTCAAAAAAGCATTACTTGTGGTTGCAGGTGCTGCAGTTCAAAAACTGATGATGACACTTGCCAAAGAGCAGGAAATTCTGATGAACATTGCTGATATGGCTACTGCAATTTATGTTGGCGAATCTATTTTGCTTCGTACAGAAAAATTGGTTGGCATAAAAGGCGAACAGGCATGCGCTTCACAACTGGATATGATGCGTATTTACATTCATGACGCTGCCGATAAAATTAACATTGCCGGAAAGGAAGCTATTTATGCTTTTGCCGAAGGTGATGAACAGCGAATGTTGCTGATGGGACTGAAAAGATTTTCTAAAGTGCAGCCTTACAATACCAAGGAAGCGAGAAGGAGAATTGCAGCACAGTTGATTCAGGAGAATAAATATTGTTTCTAAATTTTACTTCTAAGGGAGTAGCACGATAACAGGCTTTTACTAATTAAACTTTTGATGGATGAAGAAGAAAATATTTCTTGCCATCGGTTTGTTGTTATTAATTGGATTTATTGCCAACAGAGCTATTATTGTTTATGGATTCAGGCAACTGCAAGGACAACTTGCAATTATCAGAAACTCTGAACCTGTTGACAGAATACTTCAAAATCCATCCATTGCTGATACCATCAAACAAAAACTCAGACTGATTGAAAGTGTACGTAAGTATGCAATTGATTCCCTCGGTTTAAAGAATACCAAAAACTATCAGACATTTTACGACCAGCAAGGCAAGCCTTTGTTATGGGTGTTGAATGCCGCGCCACCATTCAGCATGGAATCTTATAAATGGAAATATCCTTTTTTGGGTAAGTTGTCTTATAAAGGATTTTTTAACAAACAAATCGGATTAAAAGAAGAACAACAGTTTATCAGCAAAGGATATGATACTGATTTGTCACCGGTGTCGGCATGGAGCACACTGGGTTGGTTCAGCGACCCTGTGCTGTCGGGTATGTTAAAACGTTCAGAGGGTTCGTTGGCCGAACTCATCATTCATGAGATGACACATGCTACGTTATATGTAAAAGGTGATGTAGAGTTTAATGAAAACCTTGCCACCTTTATTGGAGAAAAGGGTGCAGAGAAATTTATCTCTGAAATCATACCCGATAAACTGAATGATTATAAATTCAGGCTGGAGGACAACAAACTTTACAGCAGTTATGTGGTCAACTCCGTGAAGCAACTTGATTCACTTTATAAGGACACGCATTTCTTGTCGCTTACAAACGAAAAAAAATATACTGAGAAGTACAGACTTATAGCTTCCATATTGGCAGAGATGAATAAACTGCCTTATCACATGCCTGAGAGATATCGTTGGGATTTCAGTAAGGAGAAACTTCCCGGCAATACCTGGTTTTTATCATTCAGCGATTATCACAAAGCACAACCCATGCTGGAGCAGATTTACAACGACAGTTGTAATAAAGATGTAAAAACACTGATTGAATATTTCAAAAAGAAATATGGCAAGTAGCTACAAAGCTGCCAGTGCATTCAGTATATCATTCTCTGTAACCACCTGCATGTTTAACGGTATTTGCTGATTGGCGCTTACGGTAAACGTTTGCTGATCCATTACAAAATCATTGTTTTGTTTTTGTCCGAATGCAATGAGTGTTACACTTTCACCCAATGGAAGTGATGTGGTGGTTAAATTTTCAATTCGCATTACACCCTTGAAGTTGGCGAATGAAACATACACCTGAATATTCTGAGTATTTGTTCCCGGAACAGTAAGTGTAAGAGATGTGTTGGTTGCAGGAAATATTTTTGCCGGACTGAACCATCCTGTTGTTGCAGGAGTGGTTGTGTAGTAGGTTGATGATGCAACTACTGATGAAAGAGTATCAGTAAATCCCGGAATAAAATCTGAAATATTACTTGTCCAGTTGTTGCTGCCATTTGAATCATAACCGTAATACGACTGCATGCTGTTATTTGTAGAGGGTAATGCAGCTGTTTCAAGCCAGTATTTTCGTCCTGATTTTAAAAACACTTCAGTGCCGTTTTTAAATGGTCTCACTCTTACTTCAGCACTTGTTTCAAGCACATTTCCTGATGCTACCGAAGGTATTCTTCGCAAAATCATGTCCTTGATGGAATACAGTTCTATCACCTTAAGTTGAAAAGGGTAGGTAACAGTGCCACCACCGGTAAATTCAAACATGTCAGCACCTACACAAATTTTAGTTCCTTTTTTGCACACCAGCGGACAGTTTCCTGTTGAGTCAATGGTGTATTCCTGTTCTTCTTCCTCATGGTTGCTGTAAAATGAATCCATGTCCTTGTAATCGTCCTGCGGAACGCGATCTTTCTTACATGAAAGTATAACGGTTGACAGCAATGCCACCAGACATCCTGCAACAACAATAATTTGTTTTTTCATTGTTTGTTTTATTAAAATGATTTTTATTAAGTGCCTTTAACAGCCGGACATTTTTCTTTCTTTCTGCTCTTGCCACATTGTCCCGGGTAATAATAAATACCAAGGTGTAAATGATTTTCTTTCCATTTAAAATCATAACGGTCTTCTATAAACGGTCTCCAGCATCCTCTGTTGCGCACCAACCCTGCACCTGCCTGAGGCGAAAGGTTGTGTTTTTTACGCTGTTCAGGGGCATAATCATCAGCATTCAGCCAGTTGTGATAATATGCACCGGCAAGCGGATAAAAAGTATAACTTCTTAACGCAAACAAATCATATTGCAATGCACCGCCTGCAAACAAATCATGATAGCGGTTGAAGGATGGGAAATAGGATATTTCGGGTACAGCATATAAATTGCCGATAACAGGAATTCTCACTCTTACTTCAGCACCAAAGCCCTCTGCCTGAAAATTATAAATTACACCTGCTCCATAACCCCAGGGTTGTTTTATTTTTCTGCGTTGGGCATAAGCACTCACAGAAAAAATAATCAGAAAAAATAGTGCTGCTGTAGTTTTGACTTTCATTGGTATTTCCGGTATGAAATGCTAATTTCTGCATTTACTTTAAGTCAATAACGGCAGGAAAAAATATTTATTACTTTGTTTTAAACGTGATGTAATAACAGAACAGTTAATCCAATAACTGCTGCACATTCAGAATAAAACTGAATAAAACGCTTTAAATTATTTGTTGATAGTACGACTCAGCAACATCACATCTGAAATGGTTTTTTTCAGACGGCTGATGGCTTTTATGCGTGTGGTACGTATTTCTACCAATGGAATGGAAAGTGGAATTTCCTTGATACGAATATTCTTGTCTTTTGAAGCACGGTTACAAAATTCGCTTGGCCACACTGCATGTCGTGTTACACATCCGTTGGTGATATGGTCGAGTTTTGATTTTTTAAAAGTCTTCAGTCCATGTGTTTCTGTCAGTTTCAAACCGCAGGTAATGCGCAGACCGAAATTATAAAGTGACGTAAACAGTTTGCGTTTAAAAGGTCGCTGATCCATTTCGCCCGCAAGTTTTTTGGAACCAATAATCAAATCGTACTCCGAAAGCAATTCATTTGATTTTTTCAGGAAAATCATATCCAGATAATCCACTTCCAAAATGGTTACATTGTCAAATTTAGCTCTGTTGATACCATTTATCAGAGCCTGCCCATAATCTGCCGCACCATCATCAATCTCAGCCACCACACAACTGAGTTCTGAAGCAAGTTTTCGAATGATGGCTTTGGTGTTATCTACACTTCCGTTTTCGGTAATGATAATTTCAAACTCTCGGAAATAATTTTTCAAGTCTTCCGAAAGATCACGGATTCTTTTCTCAAGAATTTCTTCTTCGTTAAATACCGGTATTACTATGGAGCAATTGTCAGTCATTTGTTCTAAATTTATCAGCCAGGAGTTTTCCATCCATAATGGCATCCTGCATACTTGAATATTCCCATCTGCCATAGCGGCCAATCTGATAAATACCGTCTTTCTCCAACGTTGTCATCAGTTGTTCTACAATGGGTGGGCGTTTGGGTTCGTAAATACAATAAGCAACCGGAATTTTTATGGAATGAACGAATACGATTTCGTCAATCTGAAAAATTGGCATTCGCTTAATTTCTTCAACTACTTTTTGTTCTATCTGATCAATGCTCAGGCTGTGATTGCGGCTTCCCACTTCTACAGCAATAATCTGTTCATCATTAGGTGTAGCTTTCTTAAAATAATTCTTCGGATAGCTTATACGATAAAAAGACAATTCTTTATCCGGAAAATACATCCAGTGCGTATCAGGAACTTTTCCTTTGATAACAATGTTAACTGTATAAACAGAGGTATAAACCAATTCATCAGCCAGCGGTTTTAAGTCATCTCTGTCACTGTTTCTGATAATGGATTGCAGCGGAACTGTTGATGCCAGGCGATTATATTTCACCACTGTGCCATCAGACATTTCAATGGTTTTATTTCTCGTATTAAAAAATTTAGCAGTAGTATTGAGTTTGATATTCCCCAACTGCTGCGCAAAAATATCAGCCAAATCCTGAATACCTTTTTTCACCGGATAGTAGAAATCAACATTATAACCAAAGCTGTCAGTGTTTTCTTCAAAGGCGTTTTGTTTGATTTTGTCCTTATCAACAGTTATCAGATGCGACATAAATTCGCAAGTCATATCTGCCGGATCGGTGTCCCATATTTTTCTGTTGTATGGCAACAAATAATGGTTTGCAATACCGCTTCCGAAACATTTCAGTGCATAATCGCGGTAGGAGCCTTTGCGTGTTTCAAGTTCTTCTTCGCGGGTCAGGTGTTTTACCTCATTCAATCCTTCCAGACATTCGCGTTTGGTTTTTTCACTCAGATTTAAAAGGTTCAGTTCGAAAGGGTAGGGGATGATGACCTTATCGTAATAAATGTGAGCTTTACGCTTATGAGTTTCAACCTCCAGTCCAAGTTTGTCGAATACCAGTTCGCGTACATACGGATTGCGCAAATGCAGCAGGTGAGGGGCAAGATCAAATTTGCAGCCTTTGTAGTCAATGGTGCGTACCAGTCCGCCAACAATGTCGTTCGACTCGTAAACAGGTAAATTTTTATCGTAATGGTAGGCAAAACTCAAACCTGCAAGGCCAGCGCCTATGACCACCGTATCGTGCTGAATCATCAGAAAAATCGGATAAGGGCGCAAAAGTAGCTAAAATAGCCCTAATCACAAAGGAAGAAAATGCTTTAATTTGATATTCAACAGAAGGCTGTTTTTCGGAGAATATGGGTCTCGTGCAGAAGCAAAATTGCTTATCGTAAATCTACCACTTCTACGCCCGGATGTTTTTTGACATCAAACATAAACTGTGCATCTGATACAGCAGCATCAGGTGTGTACTTGGTAATAGTGTAAGTCATTATGCTGCCATTATTATTGAACACCTTAGCCCCTGCAATCGTTTTATCGGTTTTATTGATTTGTAATTGTATTTTGAAGTAAGGTTTGGTCTTATCCAAAGGCGTAAGGTCAATGGTTTGTACAGCTTTGCCACCCATAGTTTTCTCATTTACAAAGCGGGAATTAAATCCTTTCTCATAAATAGTGAAAATATTGGAAGGAGAGATAGCATCATCTTTTGAAGCCCCATCATTTATCTGCACTTCATTGGCATCTTTCAGATAAGTCCATGATGTTTTTCCGTCAGAAATAATTTGCTGACCGGTTAATGTTAAATTGTATTTGTTGCCACTTAAAATCATTGATCCGGCCTGATTTTGTGTGGTATTTGATTTCTGATCAACAATATTAACTTTAAATGTTGCGGACAATGATTTTAAACTTTTGTATTTGGCTGAAACGGCTTTAAGTATTTCCTGCGACTTGGCATCTTTTTGTGCATTTGAAACAAAAAAAGATAAACAAAGAAACAAGGTTGCAAAAGTTCTGTACATGATTATTTTTTTAGTGAATACCATAAAAACAATGCCATTAACGTCTCCCTAGGTGAACGGCTAATGAAATGCAAAAGTAAAGATTCTGATGAATTTATTTCATGCTCGAAAGCAGGTTCTCCAGATCTGTTGGGTCTTTGAATTTCACTTCACGTGCCTTGCTGCCTTCAAACGGTCCGATAATTCCGGCTGCTTCCAGCTGATCAATCAGTCGCCCTGCGCGGTTGTAACCTAATTTCAATCTGCGCTGCAGCAATGATGCAGAACCTTGCTGATGTTGCACAACCATACGTGCTGCATCATCAAAAAGCGGATCGCTGTCAGCCAAATCTACTTCGCCATTGCCACCTTCGTTATCACCCACAAATTCAGGAAGTAAGAATGCATCCGGATATCCACGCTGCGAACCTATAAAGTCAGTTATTTTTTCAACTTCAGGAGTATCTACAAAAGCACATTGCAGACGTATTAAATCAGCACCCAGTGAAAGAAGCATATCTCCACGGCCTATCAGTTGATCTGCCCCGCCACTGTCGAGAATGGTGCGGCTGTCAATTTTTGATGTAACTCTGAAGGCAATACGTGCAGGGAAATTGGCTTTGATGGTACCGGTGATAATATTAACTGACGGACGTTGTGTGGCAATAATTAAGTGAATACCGATGGCTCGCGCAAGTTGTGCAAGACGTGCAATGGGTGCTTCCACTTCCTTGCCTGCTGTCATGATCAGGTCGGCAAACTCATCCACCACCAAAACAATAAATGGCAGAAAACGATGTCCTTTGTTTGGATTTAATCTGCGTGCAACAAACTTGGCATTGTATTCACGGATATTTCGCACCTGTGCTTCTTTAAGAAGTTCATAACGCTGATCCATTTCAATACATAGCGAGTTAAGCGTATTCACTACTTTCTTGGTATCGGTAATGATGGCTTCTTCCTCACCCGGAAGTTTTGCCAGAAAATGTCTTTCAATTGTTTTGAAAAGTGTAAGCTCAACTTTCTTGGGATCAACAAGAACAAATTTTATCTGTGATGGATGTTTTTTATAAAGCAAGGATACGAGTATAGCATTTAAGCCAACGGATTTTCCCTGACCTGTTGCCCCTGCCATCAATAAGTGTGGCATTTTTGCAAGGTCGGTTACATACACTTCGTTTGAAATGGTTTTGCCTAAGCCTATCGGTAAATCCATCTCTGAATTTACAAACTTGTCAGAAGCAAGTACAGATTTCATGGCTACCATTTCCTGATTTTTATTCGGTACCTCAATGCCGATAGTACCTTTACCCGGAATAGGTGCTATGATACGTATTCCAAGTGCTGAAAGACTTAATGCAATATCATCTTCCAGATTTTTGATTTTTGAAATACGAACTCCTGCCTGAGGAACAATTTCAAATAAGGTGACAGTAGGACCAACCGTAGCTTTTATTTTTTCAATAGCAATGTTGTAATGTCCCAGCGTTTCAACAATTCGGTTTTTGTTACTCTCCAGTTCTGCTTTCAGTTCATCAGGTGTGAGTTTGGATTTGCTCTGATAGTTTTCAAGTAAATCAATGGAGGGAAACTGATAACCTGATAAATCAAGTGTAGGATCGTATTCTCCCAATGCCGACATATCAGGTATTTCATCATTTACAGTTGTTTCACTGCTGACTTCTTCAACCGGTGTTTCAATTGACAATGGGATAGAATCTTCTTTGGCTTCAACTTCTGCTTCATCAGTGTTGTCTATTTCGAGTTCAAGTGAATTGTCATCAGAGTCAGTTTCCTGTTCTGCCGGTGTATCCATCAAATCCTGAATAGCTTTTTCCATATCCGGTTCAGGAGTCAGGTCTATTGGTTGCGATACCTGTTCTGTCTCCGGTTCTTCTTCTGTAATATCAGCTACTGCATCTTTGAAAGTGTTACTTTCACCATTTGCACCAGCAATCATGATGTCTTCGTGCTTGTCATCTTTAATACCGGGCTGTGGGAGTTTTAGTTTGAACTTGAACGTAACCATGCTAAATGCCAGAAGTGTAAAACCAAGAAACAGCCCTGTACCAGCATTTCCCATCATGAGTTGCATCCATTGTGAAATTTCAAAACCAAACGAACCACCCATAAACAACAAGGTACTTGCATTTTTAAACAGATAACCCATGGCTACAGAAACAAATACCAAGAGAAAAACTGAAATGCGTATTGTACGTCCGAATGGAAGCAAAGAATGTTTGAATACCAACTTAAAACCTGTAAGAAAAGAAATGAGGACGAAAAGAAAACTGCTTATTCCAAAACCATTATAGAAAAATGAATTGGCAGAAAGTGCTCCTGTTTTTCCAAGCCAGTTTTCTGCTTTCAAATCTTTATTGGATATAAATGACCACCATCCGGATTGCACCTTGTCGAAGTCTGCACGCCAGGTGAAGAGATAGGATATAAAAGCAATTATTAAGAAAATACTTATCAATATCAGTAATAAACCTGCAATCTGATGAACCTGCTCATCAAAAATCCACTGAAATCTTTTTTTAGAAGCTTTGGGTTTCTTACTCCTTTTAACTTCTGCTTTTGATTCCGTATTTGCACTTTCAAAAGTGTTTGCTTCTGCAACAACAGTATTGCGTTTGCCCATTATACCTGATGTTAATCGTAAATTATTATTTCAGCTAAAGTAGGTCAGAATGAAGTTTGTATTATTCTTCATCGAACAACAAAATGAACATTTTATTGTGGATAAAAACGCATGTTATAAAAATTCAATAATTTATATGTGACAGCTCACCACCATAATTTTGTAATAACAAATTTTACTACTGAACAACTCTTAAATAGACAAATGCTTAAGACTAATCAAATTCATAAGACATAACAAAATAACATAAACCAATATGCTGTACAATCCACACACTTTTTTAAAGAGAGTTATTATCAGATCATTAATAACTCTGTCATCCGTTTTCATTCTTGTGAATACTTCACAAGCACAATGTCCTCCATTGGGAAATTTCTCAGGAATGTCAGGCGATTTTAAGGCTTGTCCGGGCATGTCGCTTACCTACACCATTAATCCTGTTGCCAACGCAGCAAGTTATACGTGGAATCTTCCTTCAGGTGCAACCATCAGCGGGCAAAATCCATATAATACTACTGCCACTACTGTAACTGTTGATTACGGACCATCATTCAGTGCACCCGGCAACTTGTGTGTGAATGCCAACGATACCTGCGGTAATTTTGTAACCTATTGCAAAGGCCTTACAGCAGCAGGTGCACCATCAATCCCTTCGTATATTTCAGGGTCTATTTATGCCTGCCCCGGTGAAACATTTATCTACAGTGTTACCGGTCAGCCGAACCGAACTTATGACTGGACAGTTCCTGTTAATGCAACAATATTAAGTGGGCAAGGCAGCAACAGTGTAACCGTTCAGTTTAATGCAGGATTTAACGGAGGAAGTATTTGCGTACGTGCAAATAATGGTTGTGCCTATAGTTCATTCCGATGTATGAATTTGTACGCCTCAAAACCATCAACTCCTTTGGCAATATCAGGACCTGTTCAATTATGCGGTGGTCAAACAGCAACTTTTTCTACCGGTATCAGCGGAAATGCACCAGTAAGTTCTTTTACATGGTCAGCTCCTGCAGGTAGTGTAATAGTAGGTCAGGGCGATAGTATTGTGCAGATTACCATGCCTGTGAATTACAACTCCGGAAATATTTCTGTTGTTGCCAACAATAATTGTGGATCAAGTGGACAAAGAGTTTTACAGGTTCGCGAAGTGCCTAATGTTCCTTCTCCAATTTCCGGATTGGCCAATGGAATCTGCAGCGGAACCACTTCTTATTCTGTGCAGACTGACACTACAGCCGTAAGTTACAACTGGACACTGACAGGACCCGGTTCTATTGTTAATGGTCAAGGTACAAGAACAATTGACATAACCTATCCGTTGAATTTTACATCAGGTAAAATTTGTGTAACAGTTACCAATTCATGTGCTACAAGTGGACCACGTTGTTTGAATACTTCAAAAGATATTATTATTACGGGACAACCTCAGAATTTCGAGACTTGCAGCAGCACCGAAGCATACTTTACTGTAAATGCATCAGGATTAGGATTGCAGTATCAGTGGAGAAAAAATGGAGTAGATTTAACTGACGGAGGAAAAATTTCAGGAGCTCTTACAGACTCACTGGTTATCACAGGTGCTGATAGTTTGGATGCAGCAAATTATGATGTGGTAGTGTCTCATCAGTGTAACTCACTGGTGACATCTGCTTCTGCAACATTGACAATTAAAGAAGTTCCTGCAACTCCCGGAACAATATCAGGAGTGATGCCTGCAACCTGCCCCGGTACAACAGGTGTTGTTTATTCTGTGCCATTGCAACCGGATGCAACAGGTTATGTTTGGGGATACAGCAATGGTGTACAAATTCTGAGTGGACAAGGAACTAATTCTGTAACTCTTGAATTTGATTCAACCACCAACTCAGGTTATTCTGTATATGTTTTTGCTACCAATGAATGTGGCTCAAGTCTTGATTCATCCAGATCATGGACACGTTATTCTATTTCATATCCTGTAATCAGCGGCCCGGCCAGAGTATGTGATAAACTCAGTGGTGTTGGATACAGTTCTCAGGTGATTGCCGGAGCAAATACGTATGACTGGACAGTGCCTGCAGGTGCTACCCTGGTCAGCGGTCAGGGAACAAATTCTATTATTGTTGATTTTGGTACATTATACACCGGTGGTGATATTACAGTTACCGCATCAAATATTTGTTTCACTACTCCGGTTAAAAAATTAACTACAGTAATAGATGTACCCGGAGTGCCATCGTCATTGACAGGTTCTTATTATGGAGCATGCAATACACAACTGAGTTATACAGCAGGAAATTCAAATTATGCAACCAGTTATACATGGACATTACCTCCTAACAGTTCTATTGCATCAGGTGCAGGAACCAATGCGATTACAATAGATTATCTTAATCCCGGCAGCGGAACGCACAGCCTTTGTGTTGCAGGAACCAACTATTGCCGTACAGGTAATACCCGTTGTATTCCAATCAAAGCTGTACCTAACAAGCCTGATGCGATTACTGCAAATCCATCAGTATTTTGTGCCGGACAAACGGGAGTACAGTTTTCAACAGCAGGTGGTTTTGGAGCAACTTCTTATCAGTGGACTGTGCCATCAGGAACAGTAATTGCATCAGGTCAGGGCTCTAACAGCATTACTGCTGATATGGGAAGTAACAATGGAATTGTTGGTGTGAAAGGAGTAAATTCATGTGGTAACAGTGGTACGAGGACGTTTAATGTAGTAATGAATTGCAGAGAAGCCGGTGAAGGATTGGCTAACGATGCTAAAAATAATTTGACATTATCACCCAATCCTGCAGTTAATTCTGTTGATGTTAGATTCAATGCAACATCAACATCCGGATTTACAGTAAGTGTATATGATATTCTCGGTAAAAAACTTCTTGCTGAAAGTGGAGTAACTAATGCAGGAGAGAATATATATCATCTCAATGTAGATGTCCTGAGCAAAGGAATTTATGTGGTAGAGGTAAATACAAGAGACTTCACTGCAAAGAGAAAACTCGAGATTAAATAAATATTCATCTGATTAGATGCATACGGAAAGTCACTTTGACTTTCCGTATGTTTTTTATAGCGATGTCATTTCAATTATAGTGATTAAAACACAACAAAATATTATTCCTGCAGTTGTGTAAGTTTTTCTTTCAGGTATTTGCCGGTGATGGAATTCTCACATTCAACAAGTCCTTCCGGTGTTCCCTCAAAAACTATCTTTCCTCCCTCATCACCGCCATCAGGACCTAAATCAATAACCCAGTCGGCACATTTTATTACATCCTGATTATGCTCGATAACCAAAATAGAATTTCCGTTTCTTATTAATGCCGTAAATGCATCTAATAATTTCCTGATGTCGTGAAAGTGCAAACCTGTTGTAGGTTCATCAAATACAAAAAGTGTATTGGTGGTTGCATTACCAATTCCAAGATAGGAAGCAAGTTTTATACGCTGAGCTTCGCCACCACTCAGGGTGCTGGACGCCTGCCCTAAGGCAATGTAACCAAGACCCACATCAGCAAGAGGCTGCAACCGTGCAATTATTTTTTTTGTGTAATGCAAATAGCGCTCATCCGTTTCTTCTGCAAAAAAAGTAATGGCATCAGCCACCGTCATTGTAAGTATATCGTAAACGTTTTTATCGCGATAAGTGATACCAAGAATTTCATGCTTAAATCGTTTCCCTTGACAGGCTTCACACTTCAGCTGAATGTCAGCCATGAACTGCATTTCTATTGTTACCACACCTTCTCCCTGACACATTTCGCAACGGCCTCCTTCAACATTGAATGAAAACAGAGCAGGTTTCATCATGCGCTGACGCGCAAATGGTGTTTCCGACATCAGGTTTCTAATTTCATCATAAGCTTTTACGTACGTCACAGGATTACTTCTTGATGATTTTCCTATTGGATTCTGGTCTATCAGTTCAATACCATGTAAAGAAGTGTAATCGCCATTCAGTCTGTCATATTTTCCTGATTCATCATCATAACCTCCCAAAACTTTTTTTACTGCAGGGTAAACAATTTTTTTAATCAGAGATGTTTTACCTGAACCACTCACTCCGGTTACTGCGGTAAATATTCCAAGCGGAATTTTTACATCTATATTTTTCAAGTTATTTTCTCTTGCACCGGTTATTTCAATATGCTGTGTCCATTTTCGTCTACGGCTTGGCACGTGAATATATTCTTTGCCTGTAAGATAGCGGGCAGTAATGCTTTCATTGTTATGCTGCAACTGATCAAAATCTCCCTGAAAAACAATCCTGCCTCCGTTGGTTCCTGCCATCGGTCCCATATCAATCAGTTCATCGGCACTGCGCATAATTTCCTCATCGTGCTCTACAACAATCAATGTGTTTCCTGCTTTTTGCAGCGATTTCAATACGCCAATCAGCCTTTCGGTATCCCTTGGATGCAATCCAATACTTGGCTCATCTAAAATATACATGCTGCCAACCAGACTGCTTCCTAATGATGTAGCCAGGTTGATGCGCTGTGACTCTCCTCCTGAGAGTGTGTTTGACAAACGGTTCAGAGTAAGATAGCCTAAACCTACATCAGACAAATATTGTAAACGGTTGGTAATTTCAATGAGTAATCTTCCTGCAACTTTTTGCTCATAACTGTTTAGCTCAAGCGACTTGAAAAACGGAAGACTCTTACTTACCGGCATCAACACAATATCAGTAATGGAATGATTGTTGATTTTTACATAATTGGCATCTTTTCTCAGTCGTGTTCCTCTGCATTCAGGGCATACAGTTTTTCCGCGATAACGGCTCAGCATCACTCGATATTGAATTTTATAAGTCTGAGATTCTACATGATGAAAAAATTCACGGATACCTTTTACCTGTTTGTTACCATCCCACAAAAGTTTTTTATCTACTTCGTTTAATTCATAATAAGGGCGGTGAACAGGAAAATTATTTTTATAAGCTTTAAGAATAAACTTCTGTTGCCACTCCGACATTTTCTCTCCGCGCCAGCAGGCTACGGCACCATCATAAACCGATAAAGATTTATTGGGAATAACAAGGTTTTCATCTATGCCGATTACATTTCCAAAACCCTCGCAGTTTTTGCAAGCACCATAAGGATTGTTGAAACTGAAAAGATGTACGCTTGGTTCTTCAAACTTAATTCCGTCTTCTTCAAATAAATTGCTGAATGTGTGATTGATATTTCCATCATCATTCAGTTCAGTTAATGTGCAATAACCTTGTCCTTCGTTAAAAGCAGTTTGCGCAGAGTCAGCATATCTCGACCTTAATTCATCAGTCCATTCCTCCGGTATGATAAGTCTGTCAATCAGAATTTCAATCTCAGGAAATGAAGGTTGATTTTCTTCACTGTCAGATATTTTTTTACGTCCACGTTTTTTAGGTGCCGGGTTTTCAGTTTCAGGAGGCAATGCTGCAATGGCATCATCAATCTTTATCAGTTCTCCCTGCTGAATGATTCTGCTGAATCCTTTTTGTTGTAATGCAGTCAGCTCATCACTGAGTTTACGTCCCTGATGCGGGTGTAATTTTGCCAGTATGTAAAATTTTTTTCCGGCAGTCTGTTGAAGCAGAAAATCCACCACATCTGTTACGGAATGTTTTTTCACAAGATTTCCGCTGATGGGCGAATACGTTTTTCCAATACGTGCAAAAAGCAATTTCAGATAATCGTAAATTTCAGTTGATGTGCCCACTGTACTGCGCGGATTTCTTGAATTTACTTTCTGTTCAATTGCAATTGCCGGAGCAATGCCTTTAATATACTCCACTTCAGGTTTGTCTAATCGCCCCATAAACTGGCGGGCATAACTCGACAAACTTTCCACATATCGCCTCTGACCTTCGGCATAAAGTGTGTCGAATGCCAGTGATGATTTTCCTGAGCCTGATAATCCTGTTATGACTGTAAAACTGTTGCGCCTGATGGCCACATCTACTTTTTTGAGATTGTGAACAGCAGCACCTTTTATGATTATATATTTTTTGGGATCGAGTGATTCTATCGGATGCATAATTGACTGCGCAAAAGTATAAGCATAGTAATAATGATTATGCCGTTGTTTTGTTTTGTTGAAAAATAAAATTTCAAAGCGAATGAACCTCTTAGCGTATCAGAGTTACTGTTCCTCGTTTATATGCTGTTTGATTGTCAACATAATTCCGGTAAGTAATCACATAAAAATACACACCCTGAGGAGCTTTGTCACCCTGATATCTGCCATCCCAACCATCCTGAGTACCTGATGTTTCAAATACAATATTTCCCCACCGGTTAAAAATTTTGAGGTTGTAGGTTTTTATAAATCCTGACAGTGGCAACCAGGTGTCATTCAGTCCGTCATTATTTGGAGTAAATGCATTTGGAGAATAAACGGTAGCTTGTTGTATCAGCGAAACTTCGTTGCTGGTGGAGGTTAATCCAAGCGAATCACTGTTAGCCGCAACATAATAATCAAATACGCCATCATCCTGAGGTATATTATCATCTGTAAATTCAAATTCAGTTGACGGCAATGTCGCAATGGCGGCATAGGTTCCTCCATTGTGATTTTTTCGATAAAGCACATAACTGCTTACGCCTCCGGCCCATTCTGTGTATGGAGTCCATTGCAATTTGTGTTGAAGCGGAATGCTGGTGCCGGTTAGCAAAATGCTGCACGACTCATTACTTACCGGACTGATGTTATTGCAGAAATTTTGTTTGGTAATTCTGTAGCAAAAAGATTTTTCGGCAACAGGCTGATTCATATCTTCGAGCGAATCACCATTAATCCCATTCAGTGTCAGATAAGGTTCGTAACTAAATCCGTTTTCGTTTTGTTTTTTCTCAATATAAAAAACAGAGTTGATATTATCAGCAGCATTTGTCAGTTGAATAACAATACTGCTGCCGCTGATGTGAGAGCTATAAAGTGTCAATGGTTCAACGTTAAGCTGGTTGTCGGAGCAGATGGTATCTGAACTGCTTCCGTATTCGCCACAACGATTTACACCCCGTATGTAATAACAATAATTATTTACAGTACTGTTTACAGCTGAGTTGTCTGTAAAACTTTTCTTTGTAGTATCCACGCTTCCCACTGAAGTGAAGTTGCTTCCGTTTACACTGCGGAAAATTTCAAACCGGTCTATGAATCGCGGCATATCAAATGTATCTCTGAAATTGAGTTTAATGGAAGAGTTGAGTGTGTCCACTGCCAGACAATACAGCACAGGAGGAGGAATAGAAGGTTGAGGAAGAACATAAATCAGCAAACTGTCAGTCGAAGAAAAATGTGTAGGACATCCATTGTCTTCTACCTTGTAGGTAACGTGATAGGGTTGCGTACGTCCGTGATTGCAAGTGGTGTACCAGCAGAAAGAACTGGTAACTGTTCCATTTCCCGAAGCAGTTGATGTAGTTGCAAAAGGCGGAGTGATGCCACTTCCCGAAAAAATATCTCCTGTATAGGTCAGCGTCATCGAATCGCTGTCAGTAGCTTTGATGGTAAAGCATAAAGTATCTTTTTCGTAAACCGTAAAGGTCAATCCGTTGACGCTGGCAGTAGAATTTTCATAGGTGATTTGCGGTGCAGTATTACCGAGGCAATTAATTACTGTAAACTCTATTTCTCTTCTGATAAGACCAATTAGCACACCTCCTCTGTATTCACGCACCACTACTGCCATAGCATAATATCCCTGCAATGAAGCTTTAACCTGCATCAACCCTGTATTACTGTTTAAGGTCATTGGTGGCGAAGTGCCTGTGATATTGCTCAGGCTGTAACCGGGAGCCCACTGAGCTGATGCATAAGGCCCGGGAGAAGGAGCTGCCCATACAGGCGATGTAGATGTTTTAACCGGATATCCAAGGTCACCGGCAAGAGGTGTTTCCAAAGTGTAAGTCAACACATCACCATCAGGATCGGTAGCACTGAAATCGAAGGAAAAATCCTGACCTACACACATAAAAGGAAAAGGATCAGTGGAGAAAAACGGAGAATTATCAATGATAGCAGGGTCGGGAATTTCCATGTAATAAGCTATTCCTGTATCACCCGGACGATTCAGGTTGAGCGTAGCATTGTTGCGGCAGCAACGCTCCCACGATATATAATATCCGCTGGGGTTATTTGCCAATGTAATGGTATCTACATAGGTACATTTATCCATGCATACACCCTGTGGTGGTGTAAGACATGATGAACCTGTTAGTGTCAATCCTCCTGAATCCTTTAATGCAACGGTATAAGAACCTACCAAAGCATTGGTGCCTTTGTTGAAAACGCCAATGAGAATGGTATTGTCAAACGGAACAAAGTCTGCACAGTCACGAAAAAGTTTTAGCGTGATTTCAAATTGATTTCCTGTCAGCCTCCTGTATGTGAAATCACCTCCTGCAATATGTTTGGACACAGCATCTTGTCCCAACAAAATGAGCATGAATGTGAAAATGGCATACCTGAATTTCAATGGCATGAGTTTGACAGATTATTATCTAAGCAAAAATAAACAAAAAAATGCGAGTTTTTCAGCATCATTTTCAATGCTCAAGGTTTTTTCACTGATTTGATATTGTTGCAAGAGAAAATTATGTGTACTGAGGCAATAATTATGCCCGAGAAACCTACTTTTGGCACCATGACGAAAACGATTGATGCGCTTGAAATTATTGACATAGCTGATGAAGGCAGAGGTATAGGAAAATGGGAGGGAAGAGCAGTATTTGTAAAACATGTAGTGCCCGGTGATATTGTTGAAGTAGAAGTAAAACGAAAGAAGAATAAATTTATTGAAGCTTTCGTAAAAGAATATAAGTCGTATTCTCCTTTCAGAATTAAACCTGAGTGCAGGCATTTTGGTGTTTGCGGAGGATGCAAACGGCAGGACATGACTTATGAAAAGCAGTTGTTTTATAAGCAGAAGCAGGTGAAGGATGCACTTGAGCGAATAGCACATATTGAAAATCCTGTAATAGAAAACATTCTTGCTTCGCAAAACATTTTCCATTATCGTAACCGTCTTGATTTTGCTTTTTCGGATAAAGAATGGATGACCAGCGAACAGGTTCAGAATCCTGAATATGTTTCGCAACCTGCTTTGGGTTTTCATGTTACCGGGCGTTTTGATAAAGTTCTCAACATTACAGAGTGTCTTTTGCAGGAAGATTTGTCGAATAAAATCAGAAATTTTGTTCGTGAGTATGCTTTGAAACACAACTTTACTTTTTTCAATCGCATCAGTCAGCATGGTATGCTGCGGAATATGATTGTAAGAAATACCACCAAAGGTCAGTGGATGGTTGCAATCATGTTTAAAGACGCCACTCAGCCTGAGCGAGAGCAGTTATTAAAGGCAGTTGCAGAACAGTTTCCTCAGATAACATCACTTTATTCTGTTGTCAACCCAAAGAAGAATGACACCTTCTTTGACCTTGAGTTTGAGCTGTTCAGCGGTGCTCCTTTTATCACTGAGGAGATGGAAGGTTTAAATTTTCAGATTGGTCCTAAAACATTTTATCAGACCAATCCTGTGCAGGCGTATGAGTTGTATAAAACAGCACGGGAGTTTGCTGAACTCAGTAAAGATGATCATGTGTACGACCTGTACACAGGAACGGGTACCATTGCTGCATTTATTGCTTCGCAATGCAAGTATGTTACAGGAATAGAAAGTGTGGCAGAATCCATTGAGAATGCAAAGATCAACAGCCAACTGAATCATATTTCCAATACATCATTTTTTGCAGGTGACATGCGCGAAATTCTGACGAACGGATTTTATTCGCAGCAAGGTTTTCCTGATGTAATTATTACCGATCCGCCTCGTGCAGGAATGCATCCTGATGTGGTGAAAGTAATATGCAACAGTGGCGCCAGAAGAGTTGTTTATGTAAGCTGCAATGTGGCAACACAGGCACGCGATATAGCTCTGATGAAAGAGCATTATCGTTTTATAAAATGCCGTCCGGTAGATATGTTTCCGCAGACTGACCATGTGGAGAATGTGGCGTTACTCGAAAAAATCTGAGCAATTCCTGACTGCAGAATATTTTTAGACAGAGTATAAAGACTAACATTTTCAGTATGAAAACTTCAGAAAATTGTAAAACCAACACAGGAAGAATTGCAGAAACTAATTGTATGTTTGCTTTCTGATGAATTCAAATTAATTTTAAAATATATAAAAATAGAAATCAATGACAACAGAATCAGGCGTAGAAATAAAAATTACACACAAAGGAAAAGGAGCAAGACCTTCACAGGGCGATCGTGTTATTGTGCACTATACCGGTAAACTTGAAGATGGAACAAAGTTCGACAGCTCTGTTGACCGTGATGAGCCATTCAGATTCAATGTAGGTGTAGGTCAGGTTATCAGAGGATGGGATGAGGCATTCATGATGCTTGAGCAAGGCGATAAAGCTACTCTTACCATACCGGCAGAAGCAGGTTATGGCAAACGTGCTGTTGGAATAATTCCTGCTAATTCCACTCTTGTTTTTGATGTTGAATTGTTGGAGGTAATTCCTAAAATAAAAGTAGTTCCATACAATGTGGATGGTCTTGAAAAACAAAAACTGCCATCAGGACTTGAGTATATCATGCTGAAAAAAGGAAACGGAAAATCTGCAACGCAAGGCTCGACAGTTTCTGTTCACTACAGCGGATATCTTGAAGATGGCACACTTTTCGATTCATCAGTTGAGCGTGGTGAGCCAATTGAATTTATGTTGGGAACAGGAAGAGTCATTCAGGGATGGGAGCAGGGAATTCAGTTACTTAATGTAGGCTCACAATGCAGATTAATAATTCCCTATCAGTTGGGTTATGGTAAGCAAGGCTATCCTCCTGTTATTCCTGAAGAGGCAACCTTGGTTTTTGATGTTGAACTGATGGATGTTAAAGATTAACAATTTTTCTTTTGAAAAGAGTTCTGCTGATTACCTATTATTTCGATCCGGGAAATGCTGTGGCTACTCCCAGAATTATGAGCTGGGCAAATGATTTTTTTAAACACGAAATAGATTTAACGGTAGTCACACGTCATTTCACAGGCAATGAATCACACTGGATAGATTTTACGAAGCCAACAGATAAGGAAATTGATGTTGTAAAGACGGAGGCATTTACAGCACACTTTTTGCCATATAAACCAAAGAAACCTTCCTATACTGAAAACAACAGGATGCTGAGTAAGCTGTATCATCTGAAAGAGTTTGCATCCGGACACTTTAACCCGGAAATAGATGCATATCATGCCTTCAGAGATTATTGCAGAAAATTACTTTCAGAGAAAAAAACGGACTTGATTTTAATTTCAGCACCACCACACAATCTGGTGCGACTTGCCAGTGAGTTGGGAAAGGAATTTAACCTGCCCTATGTAGTGGATTTTCGTGATATATGGAATAATTATATCACCGGTTCAGGTCATCAGATGAGTTGGCGTGGTAAACTGATGAACAGCATGGAGGAGTTTTATATTGCCCGATGGCTCAAAGATGCAAACCTCGTGACAACAGTGAGTAAAGCACTGGTACATCAGATTGAAAGAATTTATAAAGGAGAAACCGCTGAAATTACCAATGGATTTGAATGGCGTTTGTTTAAACCGGTTCAGGAAACTTCTCCACCTGCCGATCAGTTTGTTTTTGCAAGTATTGGAACTATCTATCCTTATCAGAATATTTCGATTCTTATTGAAGGTTTAAAAAAATTCTATACTCAGCTGGAAGATAAAAATTCTTTCAAACTGAATTTTATTGGAGTAAAAGCAGTGGATTCTATTGCAGACAGAATCAGCACTGAGCTTAGTGAAATCAAACCGTTCATCACATCCAAACTGCCAAGAAGTGAAGTGTTGAATTATTACAAACAAAGTCACATGTTGTTTATACCTGCATGGAAACAGTATCAGGGAATTTATACAACAAAAATTTTTGAATACCTGGGCTCCGGTCGTCTGATAATGGTTGCTCCCGGTGATGATGATGTTGTGGATCGGATGGTGCAAAATACACAACGCGGATACATTGCCAATACAGCTGACGAATTTGCTGCTGCACTTACCGAGGCTTATCAAATATGGAAATCAGGTAATCTGAAACCATTGGCAGTAAATGAGAGAGAGTTGTTTTTCTCACGCGAGAATCAGACGAAAATTCTTGCAGATAAAATACATCATATACTGAAGTCATGAAGCCATCGGTATGCCTTATTTTATCTTTTCACGACAGAGCAGTTCAATATGAATGGTTCATTGAGAAAGCACTGGAGCAACAAATGAAGCTGCATTTTATTTTTTTGAATCCTGAACAATGGCATATCGAACGTTATGTGCGTCATCGGAAAATTCCATGTCTTTTTATAAAATATAATTCTAAAAAAGATATTCCAAGAGCAACAGCTTTAATCTATCAGTATCTTTTTAAAAACAAAATTGATATCGTCCATACTCATCTGTTTGATGCCAATATATCGGGGCTGACAGCTGCGTGGCTTGCACGTGTGAAGAAGAGAATTTACACCCGGCATCATTCCGATTTTCATCATCGTTTTCATCGGGGTGCTGTCAAGTACGATCGTTATTGCAATCGCCTTGCTACGGATATTGTTGCTATCAGCAAAAATGTAGAAGAGATACTGATAAATACCGAGCAGGTTAAGAAATCGAAAGTGCATCTTATCCATCATGGATTTGAATTGGATGCTTTTAAAAATGTAAATACAGAGGAAGTTGAACAACTACGTGTAAAATATAATTTAAAAGACAATCATCCAGTGGTAGGAATGATCAGCCGCTATGAAAAAGGAAAAGGAATACAGCATGTGATTCCTGCATTTCAGAAATTGCTGAAAGAGTATCCGAATGCTGTTCTTGTTTTAGCCAACAGCCATGGCTCCTATGCCAGGGAAATTAAAGCAATGCTGAAACAACTTCCTGACCATTCGTATAGAGAGATTCGGTTCGAATATAATTTGTTTGCATTATATAAATTGTTCGATGTGTTTGTGCATGTACCTGAGTATGCCGAGTATGAAGCCTTTGGTCAGGTATATGTTGAAGCATTGGCAGCCGGAGTACCTTCTGTATTTACATTAAGCGGTATAGCTCTTGAATTTATTGAAGACAGAAAGAATGCACTGGTGTGCAAGTATGGTGATTCATCTGATATTTATAACGCATTGTCCGAAATTTTATCAGATAGTTCTCTGCGTGAGTTGATTATTTCAGAAGGCAGAAAAAGCATAGCACATAAGTTTAGTATGAATCTTTATTTTCGTAAACTGTTAAATTTATATAACTATACTGATTGATATGATTGGTAAATCAGAGAATGTATTTCATGTCATACTGTTCTATCAGGGCAATCAGTCTTTGCTGAAAAAAAATGAGCAAATCATCAACCGGCAATATCTCAGTAAATATGTTATCCATATTGTAGTTGATAATCAGTACAGCATTCAGTTTAAGTCGGAGTTTGGTGAAGAGATTGCTGCAGAGAAATGGATTGTTCATTGTGTAAATGGTAATGCACTTGAAGATATAAGTCTGTTGGCAGATGTGATAAAAAGAATACCTGATGGATGGATTTGTTTTCTGAAACCTGATGATGAGTGGATGCCTTATCATCTTACCGCCATGAATGATGCTACGGAACAATGCTTTGGCGAGAAGTTTTTTAATACTCAGAATGCAGGAGGAAGTTTAAAATGTATCAAACAGCCGATTTTGACCGAAAACCGTATTGACTTCAGCAATGTGGATTTTAATGAATATGTAAGTCTGAGTCAGATGATGATTCATCATTCTGTTGCGCAAACAGTATTGCTTCCGGGATTATGGTTTGAATCACATTCGGATCTGATGGTGAAGCTTGCTTTTATGAAAACATTTTCACTGCAGCGTATCAACAGGTTTACATGTGTATGTAAACCCCGTAAGAAAACTTACAGCAGAAATTATTTCGATCAACTGATACTTACAATGAGTTATGCAGTGCGTAATCTGATTGCAGATAATTCATTGCGTATGCAGTTAATGAGTAAAGCTTACAGAAGCAGTGTGTTGATGTTGATGCGAAGAATGAAGTTGATGTATTCATTCATATTGTTAAGCGAGATGATGTGTTGTATGTCAGGTTTACGCAAAGGCATGAAAGGAGGGATGGCAAATGTTGACTGATGAGCAACCCTACTTCAGCGTTATCATGCCGGTTTACAATCGTGCTGAACTGGTAAAACAATCTATTGACTCTGTCTTAAGGCAGACGTTTCAGGATTTTGAGTTAATATGCATCAATGACGGAAGCACAGACAATACACTGGAAGTACTGAGTGAACTGGAGAAAATAGATTCGCGGATTAAAGTTGTTTCGCATGAAAATAAAGGAAGATGTCAGGCCCGTAATTCCGGCATTGCACATGCTAAAGGAAAATGGATTGCTTTTTTGGATTCAGATGATTTTTATTTGGACAATCATTTGGAAACGTTGCAAAATCTGATAAGGAGGTTTCCGTCATTCAGCGGCATTGCAACTGAGCTGGTTTTCGAAGACAGAATAAGAGATCATAACAAGTGCAGATATTATCGTGATTTTGTGGTGCTGAGTCTGGATGATTTTGCTGATACCAATCCTATTTCGCTCAATCAGTTTTGTTATAACAAAGCCAGTTGCCCTGATTTGTTGTTTCCTGAAATAAATATTCTCGCAGCAGAAGATTTGCTTTTTTTCAGAATGTTCAGCAACAGATATAAGATTCTGAAATCCGGAATCATCACTAATTTTGTAAACACTCACGAAAACCGTTCTGTAAATCTTATTTCACCTGAGTTGTTTGTTTACTGGAATGTTTTTGCTACCAATTATTTTATTGATAATTTTCATGTGCCTGAAAAAATTGAGAAAAGCATGAGGCAATATGTTCAGTTGGTTATCAGCAATGTTTATCTGTCAGCAAAAAAAACAAAGGAAGGTTCGCGCGAGCTGCTGAAAGTTCTGAAGTACCCTTCTACCTATAGAAAAGTTCTTTTTTATAAAGCACTTATCAAATTATTTATAAACTGATGTGTGGAATAGCCGGTACTTTTTCTGCTAAAGGATTTTTCAGCAAAGCTGATATACAGGCTGCAGGTGAAAAACTGCATCACCGCGGACCCGATGGTTATGGTTTTTTTGAAGAGGAAGAAGTGATGTTATTGCATCGCAGATTGTCCATTATAGATTTGGATAACCGTGCTTCACAGCCTATGTCGTCACATGATGGACGATATGTGATGGTGTACAATGGCGAAGTGTACAATTATGTTGAACTGAAAGAAAAAATCATTCAGGAGCATAAAGGTACAGCAATGGCTGAGTTTAAAACTACCAGCGACTCCGAAGTTGTGCTCCGGTTATTCGAGCTGCACGGAAGAAATTTTGTTTCGGAATTGAACGGAATGTTTGCTATTTGCCTTTACGACAGGCAAGAACACAAACTCTATTTATTCCGCGACAGGATGGGTATTAAACCCTTGTTCTGGTATAGCGATAGGGAAGGAAATATTGCATTTGCATCAGAGTTAAAAGCACTCACGGCATTTGAAAGTATTTCCAAAGAAGTAAATCATGAATCCATTTTTAATTTTTTGCGTTCAGGTTTTATTCCGTCACCATTTACTATCTATAAAAACATTCATAAACTTGAGAGTGGAACCTGCCTGACAGTAAGCAGAAGTGGAATTGAGAAGAATAAATTCTGGGAGCTGACAAAACAGGTTGATGGAAACAAACTGAATAATGAGAAGGAAGTATTGGTGAAGTTGGATTCGATATTAACAGAAGCGGTGAAGATTCAATTGCGCAGTGATGTTCCTTACGGTATTTTTTTAAGCGGAGGAGTGGACTCCAGCCTTGTTACAGCTCTTGCCACAAAACATGTGAATGGTAAGTTGAATACTTTTTCAATTGGCTTCAGAGAGCAAACACATAACGAAGCACCGCATGCACGCGCAGTGGCTTCACATCTAGGAACAAATCATCATGAGTTTATCGTTTCACGTTCAGATGCTATAGCTTTAATAGAAACTTTTTTTGATGTTTATGATGAACCTTATGCCGATACATCAGGAATTCCTACCATGCTCGTATCGAAGCTGGCTGCTCAGCATGTTAAGGTAGTTCTGTCAGGTGAGGGAGGAGATGAGTTGTTCTATGGTTATGGTACACACAACTGGTCGGTGCGGCTCAACAAATTTCCTTTCGACACATTCAGAATACCGATGAGTATTTTGTTTAAGCAATTATCATCCCGATATAAGCGTGTTGCTGTATTGCTTAAGTATGATTCAGATAAAACATTTTTACCTGAGCATATTTACTCCCAGGAGCAATACCTGTTTAACTTTGATGAGCTGAAAAACTTAATGTTAAACAAGCATGTATCTGATCTGAATCAATTCACCGAAAAATATTTTACTTCTTTTTCGTCCACATTTAGTGGATTGCAGAATAAGCCATCTGAGGAATTGCAGTCGTTATATGAAATAATGTATCCGTTACAGGACGATTTGCTCACCAAGGTTGACAGAGCTACTATGCAACATTCCATTGAAGCACGTGTGCCGTTGTTGGATAATCATTTGGTGCAACTTGCGCTGCAGATTGATTCGTCACTTAAAATCAAAAATGGCATCAATAAATATCCGCTTAAAAAACTTCTGGCAAACTATGTTCCGGAAGAAATATTCATGCGGCCCAAACGCGGATTTTCCATTCCGTTGGCCAAATGGCTGAAGACAGAGTGGAAATATTTAATTGATGACTATCTGAATGAAAAGGTGATTGCAGAAGTTGGTCTGTTTAAACCTGAAGAAGTAAAGAAAATGATTCGGCAATTTTATTCAGGTGATGATTACCTCTACAACAGGTTGTGGTGCCTGATTGCTTTGCACCGTTGGCTGATAAAAAATCAATAATCAGATTTGCTCAATATCTCTGGTTCTGACCCAACCTTCATTTCCATTAGGGATACGGATTTTTTTCCAATCCTGGAGTTCATCTGTTACCGTAATTTTAGTGCCTTCGTGCAATTGAAATAAATTGGTACCTTTATCATCAGGAGAACTTTTGATATAGGTGCTTTGAGACATTATTATAGCACTGTTTGTATTATCGTTTAACCTGTTCTGTTGAAGCGTGACATAAAAATAGAATAATGCGATTCCTGCAAACAGAAATGAAAGGAAGAAGAAAGTTTTCTTTACGGAATAAACTTTAAAGTAAACATACAACCCGAACGATATAATTGCCAGCCAGAAAATGATAAGAAAAATAACAGCACGTGTAGTGGTTGTTGAATAAGTCAGATAATTATCCCACCATTGTTCATAAAACACTTTGGGAGCAGGCTCAATTTTATCAATGGTATTTTGATTTGCCAGTGCAAGGTTTAAGGCAACATCGCTGTCATCCGGTTTTAATTTCTTGGCGCGCTCGTAGTTCAGAATGGCCTGAGTAAAATTGCCGGTTTTGTAATAAGCATTTCCAAGATTGAAATACACTTCAAAAGAAGTTACACCTGATGCCAGTATGCTGTTATATTTTTCTATTGCCTGATTATAATTTTGTTTAAGATAAAAATCATTACCTTCTTTAAACAGGCTTTCAGCACTTTGTGCATATAAACCTTTTGCAAAAAAGCAGAGTGCGAATATCAGATAAATTATTTTTCTCATGGAATTATACATTTAAAGCGTTCTCAAGTTCGGTTATGATTGAAACACTGTCGGTATATATCTGTTGTGGATTGGTACTCTGAAACTGTGAAGCAAATCTTGCAAGTTCGCAGGTGTCAATGGTTGTAATCATTTTAGTAGTGAGTGCTTCAGAAATATTGTTTTCCTTCAGTTTACGTGTTAGAGTTTCTTTGTTGAGATCTGCCATGTCAATCCCCAGTTTATCCGAAGCATAACCGTTGAGTCCTTTAAAAATTTCTTCGTAAAACAAATCTGTTTTTCCTGCATCCAGTTGTTTTTTGGCAGCGGATAGTCTTTTTTGTGCCATCTTGGTAGCTCGTGTACTTCGCATGTAGGCAACATTTCCTGATAATTTTTCTTTTCGTTTTTTATAAATCAGATACACTGTAAGTAAAATCACAGGTAGCAATAACAATACATAAAATAGCAGGCTTCCGAAAAATGTACCGTGGGTGTAAGTAGTCATCACACCGGTTTTAATAAATGCAATATCTTTCCCCAAAAGTTTTACATCTGTTTTATTCTGATAGGAGGCAACTGATTGCGCAGCAGAAGCATCACCACTGATACCTTTTACAGTAATCTTTAATGGAGGAGAAGTAAGTTGAACATATTGCTTTTTGTTAAGGTCGAAGTAAGTGAAGTGTACAGGTTCAATTGTATAATCACCTTCATGACGGGGGATGATTAAATATTCAAATGTTTTACTTCCGGTTACTCCGTTTTCTGTTACCGAAACATTATCGTTGATTTTTGGATCGTAAGTTTCAAAGTCGGTGGGAAGTTTTATTTCAGGAGCATCTATCAGTTTTAAATTTCCTTTACCGCTTATTTTTATTTTAAGATTTACTGCATCATTGGCTTTTACCTGATCTTTGTCTAATGCTGCCTGCATAGTAAAATTTCCCACAGCACCTTTAAAATAATCATCCGGAGCCGGAGGCAGGTCCTTGACATTAATTTTTACAGGCTCGCTCTTCACATTCACTTTTACATCTCGTGCAGAATTGAAAAACGGATCATTAAAGAATGGATCATTAAAAATATCAAAAGGATTGTTGGAACGCTTGCGTTGATTTTGTACACGTGCAATGCAACTTCCCTGCATGGGGTCAATGGTAAGTGTACCTGATTGTTGTGGAAACAGAATTACTTTTTTTACAATGCCTACCCGGTATTGTTCGCCATTTATTACTTCTGTTCTTAACTCAAGTTGATCAGGCATTTTAAGTTCCTGCGACCAGAAACCGTTTAATGCAGGAAGTTTGTCAATGGTATAGTTAACTAAATTAACCTTGGTATAAAGTTTATAAGTTGCCAGTATGGCTTCGCCTCGATAAACAGAAGATTTATCAACGCTCACACGCAGAAATACACTTTTAGTAGTAATGCCGTCATCATCTCCCTGCGAATTATTAGTGCCGGCCTGCGGCTTACCCTGACCTTTGACAACGTTTAATGTCAGTGCATTTGATTTTATTTTCACACCATTTACTTCAATGGTAGCCGGGTCAATGCGGTAAGTTCCTTCGGACTTTGCTTGCAGATAATAAGTAAACGACACCGACTGTGACATATTGCCGTTAATAAACTGCATGCTCGTACTCTGATTCGGACCACTCAGAATATTAAAATCTTTGAATGAAGGAGCCTGAAAATTGCTTGCCTGGGTATTTATTGTAAATGTGATTGAAAATTGTTCATTGGTTCCTATCGGATTTCTGTTTACAGAAGCTGTAAAGCTTATTTCAGCAGCGTAAGTTGAATATCCTGACAACAATAAAACTACTGCCAATAAGTGGCGCAAATTTTTAATGAGTTGTATTTTCAGATTCTTAATTGTCATTACCATTGTTTTTCAATTCGAACACGTGCACCTTCTTTTTTAGCCATTTTCTTTTGAAGTTCTTTTTCATCATTATTAACAGCTTGCAACATCCGTTCGGCATCTTCTTTTGAAATTTTTGGCTGCTGAGCCTGCTCTTTCTGATCCTTCTGATCTTTCTGTTGTTGGTTTTGATTTTGTTGTTGATTCTTGTCGTTCTTCTTATCGTCTTTCTTGTCCTGATTTTTCTGCTGATCTTTATTCTTGTCTTTGTTGTCCTTTTTGTTTTTATCCTGTTGCTGTTGTTGCTGCTGCTGCTGTCTTAGTTTAGACAGCGCATACACATAATTATAACGTGCATCTTCATCATTGGGATTTATTTTTAAGGATTCTTTGTATGCATTGGCGCTTTCCTGATATTTTTCAGCTTTAAGAAGAGCATTCCCCTGATTGTAAAACGATTTTGCTTTAAGGTCTTTATCTGGTTTTTCATTCGAAAGATTCTGAAAAGTACCGGCAGCTTCATCGTATTTCCCCTGTTTATATAAAGCATCACCCAGATTAAACTTACCTTCCTGAGTCTTGTTGTTTTTCTCAATAGACTTGCGATATTGCAATTCAGCTTCTGAAAAATCTCCTTTCTTATAGTCACGGTTGCCTTTGCGAACCAGCGACTTTTCGTTTTGAGCCATCCCCATAAAAGGTATGAGCAACATGAATGACAGCAGAATTAAATTATTTTTTCTCATCTCCTCCTCCGAATAAATTAAGTTCTTCTATCCATTTACTTCTCTTTTCTGAAATGATAAATTCTATCAGCAATAATAATAACGAAATTCCTAAAAAATATTGAAACTGGTCAGCATAATCGGTAAACATTTTACTGCCGAATTCATTTTTCTGCATGGCATTAATTTCTTTCATAATAATTCCAAGCCCGTCATCACTGTTGGTAGCACGAATAAATTTCCCGTTGCCTGCCTGTGCAATTTCAGCAAGAGTATTTTCGTCAAGTTTGGTTATTACCGTCTGACCATTGTTGTCCTGCATATAACCTGTGCGCTGGCCGTTGTAAAATACAGGTATAGGAGCACCATTTACCGAGCCCATGCCAATGGTATGAACAATGATGTTGTTTTTATATGCATTTTTTGCAGCTTCAACAGCATCATCTTCGTGGTTCTCACCGTCTGTTATCACAATAATGGCTTTGTTTTTCTTGGCTGAATCGCTGTTGCTGAATGACGACACTGCCAGATCAATAGCTTTACCGATGGCAGTTCCCTGTGTGGGCACCATACTGGTGTTGATAGACGAAAGAAAAAGTTTAGCTGCACCATAGTCAGTAGTAATAGGCAACTGCGTATATGCCTCTCCCGCAAAAACAATCAGTCCGATTCTGTCTCCCTGCAACTGATCAATCAATCTTGATATAGCCTGCTTTGAACGTTCAAGTCGGCTGGGTTTAATATCTTCAGCATTCATACTGTTGCTCACATCCAGAGCAATTACCACATCAACGCCTTTTCGTTTTACCGTTTCAAGTTTTGTTCCTATCTGAGGACCTGATATTCCTATTACCAAAAAAGTAAAAGCAAGAGCCAATAAAATAAATTTGATGACAGGTTTTGTATAAGCCTTTCCCGGTGTGAGCTGTCGTACCAGTGCGTAATCACCAAAAAGTGAAATTGCTTTCTTACGCCACCTCAGTAATGCAATAAATAAAATTACAAGAACAGGAACCAGTAACAATCCATATAAAGCTTCGCTATGTGATAATCGGAACATCTTTTCTGTGTTATGGTAATTTACGCATCCATGTATATCGCAACAGTATTTCAAGTGTCAGAAATATTCCCGCTGCCAATGCAAATGGGAAAAATTCTTCGCTGTATCTTCTGAACTCTGTCACTTCTATTTTTGTTTTTTCAAGCTTGTCAATTTCATCATAAATTTCTTTCAGTTTGCGGTTGTCTGTTGCCCTGAAATATTTTCCGTCAGTAGCATCAGATATCTGTTTACAAACTGCTTCGTCAATCTGCACTTCCATATTCTGATACTGAATTCCAAAAGGTGTTTTGAAAGGATATGGAGCCATTCCCTGAGTTCCAACACCTATGGTGTAAACTCTGATGCCAAAAGTTTTTGCAATTTCGCCAGCAGTAAGTGGGGCAATTGAACCGGCATTATTTACTCCATCGGTAAGCAGTATAATTACTTTACTTTTTGTTTTAACATCTTTCAGTCTGTTCACAGCTGTTGCCAACCCTTCGCCAATGGCAGTTCCATCTATCAACATACCGCTTTCTATTTTCGAAATCTGATTTTTCAGAACGGCATGATCGGATGTAATGGGGCACAGCGTAAAACTTTCACCAGCAAAAATTACTATTCCTATCAGGTCGTTTGGTCGTTTGTCAATGAATTCAAGAGCTACTTTTTTAGCAGCTTCTATTCGGTTGGGTTTGAAATCTTCGGCAAGCATACTTCCTGAAATATCCATTGCAAGCACTATGGAAATTCCTTCAGATGTTACCTCCTGACCTCTGGAGGATGACTGAGGACGTGCCAATGCAACAACAATGGATGCTACAGTAAGTAAACGAAGTACTAGAGGTGTAAAACCTATTTTCTGACGAAGAGTGGGTTGATAATTTTTGAATCCTTCATCAGTAGAAATCTTAAGACTTACCTTCTTTTTTGAATTTACCTTCCAGTGCCATAGCAATAACAGCGGTAGCAGCAGCAACAACCAGAAAAACTGCGGATAGGCAAAATGTATGTTATTGAAATATTCCATGCTGCGTCAGGAAGATTGTTCTTTAGCGGGTAAAGTGTTGATGTCAACTTTCTGTTCCTTGGTTTCTTCCACAAAGGTGAAAGCGTCAGCTATTGCCTGCTCATTTTCGGGAGCTACGGGTGTGTATTTTGCAAACTTGGCAAGGTCGCTGATGGTTAAAACAGATTTAATTCGGTTGTAAGTTTCATTGGAAACATGCTGGATGAAACTGCTGTGCATAATTTCATCAGTAGTGCGTTCCATAGCATCTATATTCCATCGGTTTGAAATATATTCTCGCACTGTATCAGAAATACCGGTGTAGTATTGTTTAATGTTTCCTTGCTGCCAAAGTTTAGCATCCTGCAGTTCGTGCAATTTTTCAAGAGCAATTTCATGAGCAGGTCGTTTAACGACTTCCTGTTTTACCTCTACAGGTTTAAGTTTTCTTTTTCGGACTAAGTAAATGATTAGCAAAGCAAGTGCAATAAACACCAATCCGATAATGACATACATGGCAATTTCCTGCCACGATATTCCTACTTCTATCGGTCCTTTTATGTCGCGAATGGCTTTGGTTGTATCTACAGGAATAAGATTTACTGTAAGCAATTGAGCTTGCGTTTCTGCAAGATATGTTGCAGTGTCACCCGGTTTATGATAATTAAAACTAAAAGGAGTAATAACATAAAAACCTGAGTCAAAAGCAGTGAGTGTAATTTTTTGCTCACGTGTGAGTATTTTTTGATCCGGACTTTTAAGGGTATCTATCGGGCCTTTATTTACAAAGTCAATCCCGTTGAGCGTATCAGGAATAACCGGCCATTGCGACTGATAATTTGCAGGTATGCTGAACCGTAATTTCCCTGTTATTTGCTGACCCACTAAAATTCTGTTGCTGTCTAATTCAAATACAGCATTGGCGTTTTGCGCATAAAGTGCAAACACACTGCAAATATTGAACAGAAAAATCAGCAGAATAAATTTAACCAGCCTCATTTTTTCTCTCGTTTTTTAAATAGTTTCATCAAAGGCTGAATATAATTTTCACCTGTGTATAAATCTGTTTTATCCACTCCACTTCTGCTGAATATGGTGTTCAAGCGCAAATCATGTAATTGTCTTTGTTGTTTAAAATTTTTACGGACAGTTGCATCAGATGTGTCCACAATCATTTCACGTCCGCTTTCTGCATTTTTCACTCTTACCAAACCTATGTCAGGAAGTTCAGTTTCTCTTCTGTCGTTAATTTTCAATGCTACCAAATCATGTTTTCTGCTGGTAATTTTAAGTGCTTCTTCAAAAGGGCTTTTGGTAGATGTGCCGGTAAAGGATGTATCATAGAAGTCGGAAACAATAAATGCAATACTTCTTTTCTTAATCACATTGCTCAGATATTGAAGACCTGTGGCAAGTGATGTTCCTTTTGACTCAGGTTGAAATTTAATCAGCTCACGGATTATACGCAAAATGTGCGAGCGACCTTTTTGCGGAGGTATAAATTTTTCAATTTTATCACTGAACAAAATCAATCCTGTTTTATCATTATTCTGAATGGCAGAAAACGAAAGTACTGCACATACTTCAGTAATCAGTTCTCTTTTAAATTGTTTGTTTGTCCCGAAATTTCCTGAAGCACTGATGTCAACCAACAGCATAACGGTAAGCTCACGTTCTTCTTCAAACACTTTTACATAAGGGTGGTTGAGCCGTGCAGTCACGTTCCAGTCAATCGCTCTGATGTCATCACCCGGAATGTATTCTCTCACCTCGCTGAATGCCATACCACGACCTTTAAAAGCAGAATGATATTCACCTGAGAAAATCTGACTTGATAATCCCCGTGTTTTAATTTCAATCTTCCGTACTTTTTTTAGCAGATCTGTTGTTTCCAAGATTTATTTTACTGTTTAAGTGAAAGTAACAGTTTTAGCAAATAGAAAAATTTCCCTGTTAAGGTACTTCAACTACATTCAGTACTTCGTTAATCACCATATCGGTAGTGTAATTTTCTGCTTCGGCTTCGTAGGTAAGCCCTATGCGGTGACGCATTACGTCATGGCAAACTGCGCGTACATCTTCGGGAATTACATAACCTCTGCGTTTGATAAATGCATAAGCTTTGGCAGCAAGTGCAAGGTTGATACTTGCACGTGGCGACCCACCGTAATTTATCAACTGTGCTATTTTATCAAGTTTGTTATCCTTTGGAAAACGGGTTGCAAAAACTATATCAACAATATATTTCTCGATTTTCTCGTCCATATAAATTTCTTTCACCAGCTGACGTGCTTTCAGAATATCTGCAGTGCGCACAATAGGAGCAATGGTAGTTTTGTCCTGAGTCAGATTCTGACGAATGATTAATTTTTCTTCGTCTTTGGTAGGATACCCTATTACTACCTTAAGCATAAAACGGTCGAGCTGTGCTTCTGGTAAAGGATAGGTTCCTTCCTGCTCAATGGGGTTTTGCGTAGCAAGTACAAGAAAAGGCTCTTCGAGTTTAAATGTTTCGTCACCTATGGTTACTTGTTTTTCCTGCATGGATTCAAGCAATGCACTTTGAACTTTTGCAGGTGCACGGTTAATTTCGTCTGCAAGAATAAAATTTGCAAAAATGGGTCCCTTTCGAACTGCAAATTCTTCTTTCTTCTGATTATAAATTAATGTTCCAATTAAATCGGCTGGCAACAAATCGGGAGTAAACTGAATACGGCTGAATCGTGCATCTATTGCCGATGCAAGAGATTTTATGGCTAAAGTTTTTGCCAGACCCGGAACTCCTTCAAGCAGCAAATGCCCATTGGACAACAAACCTATCAGCAGTCGTTCTACCATATATTTTTGTCCTACAATAACCTTGCTTAGTTCTAACTGAAGCAGTTCGATAAATTCGCTTTCGCGCTGAATCTTTTCGTTTATTTCTCTAATGTCAAACATGTTTTTTAATATGTTTTAAGCGATGCAAGTTTATAATATTAGCTGTGAATGGATGGTGAAATAGTGTGTTAATTTATGTTAAGTGGCCGCTGCAAATATAACATTATGGGATGATGTTAAATCTTATTTTTGGAGCGTATGCAAAGGTATTTTTTAGAGTTGTTTTTTAAAGGAACCCATTACAGTGGATGGCAGATTCAGAAGAATGCTGTTTCCGTTCAGCAGAAGTTGAATGAGGCAATTAATATTCTGCTACCCGCCAACAACAATATAGAAACAACAGGGTGTGGCCGCACTGATGCAGGTGTGCATGCTACCCAGTTTTTTGCACATTTCGATTCTCCGGAAATTATTTCCGACAGTGAAAGTTTTATTTATCATCTGAATGGGATTTTACCTGCTGATATTACTGCTGTTCATCTACATAAAGTAGCTCAGGAGGCTCATGCCCGTTTTGACGCTGTTAAACGCACCTATCATTATTACATCCATTCACAGAAGAATGGTTTTCTTTCAGAGTATTCAGCATGTTATTTCAAAAAACCTGACATTGCACTTATGCAGCAGGTAAGCGATTTGCTCCCTGAATATTCTGACTTCAACAGTTTTTGCAAATCAAGAGCGCAGTCGCGAACTACTTTGTGTAAAATTTATCATGCAAAATGGAAAGAGAAAAACGGATTTCTGATTTTTGAAATTACTGCCGATCGTTTTCTTCGTGGTATGGTGAGAGCACTGGTAGGAACAATGGCAGATGCAGGCCAGCAAAAAATAAGTGTGGATGATTTTAAGAATATCCTTGACGCAAAAGACAGAAGAAAAGCCGGCCATGCTGCTCCTGCCTGCGGACTTTATCTTTCAAAAATTGAATATCCTTATTTAGCAACTAAGAATCACTTCAGCTTTCCATTTTAAAAAAATAACATGACAACCTCAACTGTTGGAGTTCAGCTGAGTATATGTTTACATTTTTATAATTCGTTGGGTAAATATTCTGTTGTCATCTTCCACTCTGATAAAATATATACCTGACCTTAGTCCAAGGTCGTTCAGGCTGATAATATCACTTGAAGTGTTTTCATGACATATATGTTCTATCAGCAATTTACCATGCATATCAAAAAGTCTTATGACACTTTTTTCGCCATTTAAATTGCGAATGGTAAGAATATCTTTTACAGGATTCGGACTAACAGTAATACTCAGAATATGGTCATCACTTCTTTCAACAGTTACAATCGGTGAAATATTCTGACTATTGTCGAAGTCAACCTGTTTGAGGCGATAATAAACGATATGTTCACTGACGGGTTCAAAATCTTTGAAGCGATACACATACGGCACATTGCTGTTACCTTTGCCATCTACAAAGCCTATGGAACTGAATTGCATGTCAGACAAAGCTCTTTCAATATAAAAACCTTTGTTGTTATGTTCTGATGCAGTTTTCCATGTGAGCAGATTATATTTTTCGAATGCTTTGCCGCTGAGATAAACTAAAGTAACCGGCAATGGACTGTTAGGCGGAGCCAGAATTTCAAAATCATCAACTGCTGCACCTGCATAATTTACAGACTGATCAGATTTGAACCTGATTCTGAATGCAACATTTGAATTACCTGCAAGAAATGATACATCATACTGACAAAGCGTAAAACTGCTTTTGTTGACATTAAAATATGCTTCGTTCAGAGGGAATGAAGTGTTTGATACAGTATTAGCAAAATCATACCAGTTGGGAGAAGTCACCAAACTCAGTGGCACCCAGGTGTCACCTTTGTCGAGTGAATATTCCACACGCATACCATCATAACTGCTTTCAAAAACATTTTTGCGATAAAATTTCAAAGTGTAAGTGCCTGCTGCCGAAAAATTATAATTAGGTGTCATCAATCTTGCATCACTGTTGTCGGCATAGGTTGTTGCAGTGAGTCCTGTTACCCATGCATTACTTCCGCTAAGTGTTCCGTTTTTTCCGGCAATAGCTGAGTTGCCTCTTTGCCAGGGTGTACCTCCGGCTTCTTCGCAACCAAAGTCATACGGATTGATGTCGAAATTTCCTCCTGCAATAATTGTATATGGTGTACCTCTGTTTGGTAATATTTGTATGTAGGAAGTTTTAGTTTCTACAAGTCCGGCACTGTTATTAATTTTTAACGATACGGTATAAACTCCGGGCGTAGTATAAGTTTTAGTTGGGTTTTTAACATTAGAATTTGTAGCATCACCAAAATCCCAATCCCACGATACTGCTTTAAAAGAAGCATCAGTAAATTTTATAGGTTTATTGTCATAAGTAATTTTTTTATCGGCAACAAATTCC
>Ga0079224_100000306_pt1 | contig 45218 bp, 38 predicted proteins | sample Stecom2015_FD_80414 | JGI IMG/M metagenome (GOLD analysis project Ga0079224, IMG submission 80414) | Agricultural soil microbial communities from Utah to study Nitrogen management - Steer compost 2015 | ecosystem: Environmental > Terrestrial > Soil > Agricultural land | place: USA: Utah... | reverse complement strand
TATCAGCGAGGGCCTGCTGAACGCCGCCAACCCCGTATTGGGGCGGTGGGCACCAATGTATGAGGCCATTCGTGTGTGCAACACCTTCTTGGAGAACGCCCACCTCGTCCCGGACCTACCGGCTTGGGAGCGCGAACAATGGATAGCCGAAGCGAAAGTGCTGAAGGCGTACTACCATTTTGCGCTCGTGCAGATGTACGGACCCGTGCCTATCGTGCGCGAGAATTTGCCGGTGGATGCGGATGTTTTCGCCGTCAAGGTCGAGAGGGAGCCCGTAGACGAGTGTTTCGCCTACATCGTGGAGCTGCTGGACGAAGCCTGCGAAGGCGATATGCTGCCCACGTTTGTGCTGGATCCGGCGAGCGACTACGGCCGTATTACCAAGCCGATCGCAAAGTCGCTGAAGGCCAAGGTGCTCGTGACGGCCGCTAGCCCCCTGTTCAACGGAAACAACGACCAGGCTACGCTGATGAACCACGACGGCACGCGCCTGTTTGACGCGGAATACCGGCCTGAAAAATGGGAAGCGGCGATGCTGGCCTGTAAGGAAGCGATCGATATCTGCCACGAAGCGGGTATCATGCTGTACGAGTTTGACGATGCCGCCAACCGCTATAATGACACCACGGTGCTAAACATCACGCTCCGTAACGCCTTCAACCTGCGTAATAACCGCGAGGTGATCTGGGCAAATACCCAGATGATTTCCATCCCCACGAGTGGCGGCATGATCCACGCATCGATGCCGAAGCTCAATCCGGAATATATCAACAGCAACGACCTGTCAAAGTGGTTGGGCATGCCGATCAAGATTGCCGAAATGTTCTACACCGAAAACGGCGTGCCCTTGGCGGAAGACGTTACGCGTGATATGGGCGATCTGTATAACCTGCGGACTGCCCAGTATGAGGATCGCTTATACATCCGGCAGGGACGTACGACGGTAGATATGCATTTCGACCGCGAGCCCCGCTTCTACGCTTGGGTAGGCTTTGATGGCGGAGTGTGGTTTGGAGCCGGACAGTACAACGATCGGGACGCCTCCTCGCTGCGCTATCTGGGCTTTAAGGTGGGCGAAACCGACGGCACCGAGGGACAGGGTAACTGGACGGGCTACATCCCCAAGAAGTTTATCCCGTACGAGGCGCAGGTCAACGCCATCAACAACATCTCGTCGCCTAGCTATGCCTGGCCCATCATGCGGCTCAGCGACTTGTACCTCTTGTATGCCGAGGCGATAAACGAAGTAGAGGGACCGGACGGTGCGAATAGCTCCGAACTATTCGGGTATGTGGACGAAGTGCGTGCGCGTGCCGGGCTGAAGGGCGTGAAGGAGTCGTGGGATACGTACACCAACCGGGCAAAATACAGCACCCAAGCGGGCATGCGCCAGATCATCCAAACCGAGCGCTTGATCGAGCTTTCCTTCGAAGGACACCGTTTTTGGGATATCCGCCGCTGGAAAACCGCGCCGAATGAATACCATACGCCGCTTAGAGGCTGGAATATGTTGGTATCCACCATTGACGGCACCGACGAGGAAGTGAACCGGATGATGTACCAGCCCCAACTCCTGCTGGAACAGAAATTTGGTGTCCGCGACTATTTCTGGCCCATCCGGACCGCAGATATCGAAGTGAATCCAAACCTGGTGCAGAATATTGGATGGTAACCCTTAACAATTTACATCATGACAACAAGATTATTATATATCATACTCGCGTCGCTTCTATGGATTAGCTGCAAGGAAGCCACTCGCGTTGATTTTATCGACGAGAGCATGCCGGCTCCAGGTCCGGTGACGAACGTGACGGTGGAAAACCGACCCGGCGGGGCGGTGATCAGGTATACCCTGCCGGAGGATCGGAACATGCTGTATGTCCGTGCGGAGTACGAAATCCAACCGGGTATCGTGCGCGAAACGAAGTCGTCCTACTATAAAGACTCTCTGGTATTGGAAGGCTTCGGCACCACCGATACCTACGACGTGCGGCTCTTCTCGGTAGGCAGGAACGAAAAGGAATCGGAGCCCCAAGTCGTGCAGATCAACCCCACTACCGCTCCGGTGCTGCTGGCGTCCAAGAGCTTCCGCGGCACCTTCGGTGGCGTGGCCATCGACTTCGAAAACCCCGAAGAAGCCAACTTGGCAATCGTGCTGATGGCCGACACGGGCAATTTCGGCTACATGAGCGAACTCATCACCTTTTACACCTCGATGCCCAAAGGTACCTTCAACTACCGTGGCGTAGACGGACTGGACCCCGAAGAGCACGAGTTTGCGATGTATATCCGCGACCGATGGGGCAATCTATCGGATACCGTCGTCGGATCCGTGACGCCCTGGTTTGAGGAGTTCATTCCTAAGTCGACCTGGAATGCCTATACGCTTCCAGGTGACATCGAGCCCGTCAACTCCGGGTACCCTACTACACGGATCTGGGACGAAAACTATGATCAGGATGGCTTCCACGGTATAGAAACGGCCATGTTGCCGCACAATATCACCTGGGACTTGGGAAAGACCGTGAAGCTGAGCCGCCTCAAGTACTGGCCGCGCAAGCACGCTGACGACCGCTGGAACAGGGGTCATGCCAAAGTGTTCGAAATCTGGGGATCGACGTCTCCCAACCCAACGGGCGAGCTGGACGACAGCTGGATACCGCTGGGCCGGTTTGAGAGCTTGAAGCCGTCGGGTACGGGCCCGCAAATTACGCAGGAGGACATTGCCTTCGCGGACGAAGGTATTGAATTCGAATTTGCCGTTAGCGATTTCGCGCCGGATCCGTTTGTTCCCATCAGGTACATTCGGTTTAGGACAGTGAACACCTATGCCAATGCGTCCTTCTCGACGGTCCATATCCTGGAGTTGAGTTTCTGGGGAGAACTAATTGATTAAACTTAACATTAAACAGCATTTATGATGAAGAATGCAATATATGCCATCTTTATTGGGGCCGTTTTGGGATTCTCCTCATGCACCAGCCAGTCGGATATCTATGAGGATTTCGTGATCCCCAACGGTTTGATCTATCCGGGCCCGGCGCAGCAGCCGGTGGTACATCCGGGCGCCAATCGTATCAAATTTACTTGGGCGCGCGGTACGGATCCCCGGGTACAGAAGGCAAGGATATTCTGGAATAACTATACCGATTCGGTGGAATTTGACGTGCCCGCAGACGTGGATACGGTGAGCTATATCCTTGACCCAATCAGTGAAAACACCTACTCGTTCATGATTCATACTTACGATGATGAAGGCAACGAATCTATCCCCATCGAGGTATTGGGCACGGTGTACGGCGATAATTACCGCAGCATGCTGAGCAACCGATTATTGAAGAGCACGTACTATGACGGGCAGGATCTGACCCTCAACTGGGGGACGGTCGACGACACCGAAGTGGGCATCGACGTGACGTGGACGGACGTGAACGGTGCTACCCAGCTGACGAAGGTGGACTCGGCCGACGTCCAGACCGTGCTGCCGTATTTTAATTTGGACGTACCCCTGTCGTATAGCACGACGCACAAGCCGGATACGTTGGCCATCGACCTGTTTCAGGCAGCGACGGTGGAGCACCTGATCGATCCGGAGTTGCAGCTGCCCAAAGCCAGCTGGGCCGCATGGCCCATGCCAGGTGACGTGGGCATAAACGGCAGCTATCCGATGCACCATTTCTGGGACGGCAACACGACCAACTTCATGCACTCCGATGACCCAGTAACGCTTCCGGCGACCTTTACTTGGGACCTCGGCGTGAAGGCCAAGTTGAGCAAGATGAAGCTGTGGCCGCGCAACAGCAACGACGACCGTTGGACGCGTGGTCACTCGCGGGTATTTGAGATCTACGGATCGGTCAATCCCAACCCGGATGGAAGTCTGGACGATAGCTGGGTGCGGTTAGGCAAATTTGAATGCGTCCAGCCCTCGGGCAACGGAACCGCGGTGCCTTGGCAGCCACCCACGCCCGAAGATATCGCGCTGTCGGATAGCGGACTGGACTTTGAGTTCGTGCCAGGACCCGGGGTAGATCCCGACGTGGCCGTCCGGTATGTCCGATTCCGGAGCCTGGAACACTTCAATCCCACCCAGCCGCCCCGTATACTCATGGCGGAAATCAGTTTCTGGGGAACGTTAGTGAGATAACGTCGCTTGCGTACACAGGCTCGCCTGCTGCGCATTATATAACTAAGCCCCGAGGAAACTTGGGGCTTTTTTGTTGGCATCGCCCGTAGCGTATCGATGCGCAATTACGGTCAGGAAATTGTATTTTTATCTCGCCGACGCGCTCAGGCGCACGCGTCATAACCACAGTAGCGAAACAATACTTCCATGATGGTACGCAGCGGCATTCCTGAAACGTTTTTTAGCCAGCACAGAGTCGCTGGTTCGCGATAATCTTGTTGAGGATGGCCAGACGATTTAGCAAAGTATGTTTTGTGGCTCTCGGGTTGCTGGCGGCCTGTACGTTGGAGTCGCAGCAAAGCAATGTTTCGATGCCTCGGAGCAAGCCGGAGGCTATCGAACGGTTAGTTGGGGAGATCGACGTAACGCCTACGGCCTTAGAGCTCGATCGGGGACGGGTATTAATGTCCTATTCCGGATGTTTTGCCTGCCATAAGGAATCGGATCGAAAGCGGGGTCCGGCGTTGTCGGATATCGCCGCACGCTACCCCATGAACAGCGCCTACATCGACGTGCTGGCCAAGCGGATCATACACGGAGCCAGGGGCGCGTGGGGCAACGCGGTGATGCTTCCGCATCCCAACCTGCCCGCGGAGGATGCGAAGACCATGGTGCGCTACATCCTGTCGTTGCACGGAAAGACGCCGTAGGGGAGAGCCGGCCCGTCGCGGGTGGCGGAATCCCATATTGTAGTGTTTTTTGGCATAAAAAAAGGCCTCGGACCGTACGTCCGAAGCCTTTTTTATTATTTATGCCGGTATAATTACGCGCCCAGTTGCACGCGCTTGAATACGGTCACCGTCAATCCTTTGGAAACGCCGTCCAAGAACTGTGCGACGTTCTTTGAGGAATCCTTCACGAACTCTTGGTTCAGCAGGGTAGATTCCTTGTAGAATTTGTTGAGTTTTCCTTGGGAGATCTTCTCCACCATTTCTTCTGGCTTGCCTTCCGCGCGGATCTGCTCTTTGGCAATCTCCAGTTCGCGTTCGATCGTTTTGGCGTCTATGCCATCGCGGTCGATAGCCAGGGGGTTCATGGCAGCAATCTGCATGGCCACGTCCTTGCCTGCTTCGTCGGCACCGGCAACGTCTTCGTTCAGCCCGACCAGTACGCCCAAACGGTAGTTGCCGTGGATATAGGCTACCACTTTGTTCGCTTCTACGGTTTCGTAGGTCGAGATATCGATTTTCTCGCCGATTTTTCCGGTTTGGTCAAGCAGCAGGTCGGCGATTTTGGTTCCGTCGATGGCCAGTTCCTTAAGCTCGTCAAGCGACGCGGGGGCGTGCTCGATAGCCGCTGCGGCAATGGATTCGCCAAAGGCGATAAAGTCCGCGTTCATGGCGACGAAGTCCGTTTCGCAGTTCAGTTCGATAACGACGCCTTTCTTGCCGTCCGCAGTCGTCTGCGCGATGACCACGCCTTCATTAGACTCGCGGTCTTGGCGGCTTTCGGCCACTTTTGCGCCTTTCTTGCGGAGGTAGTCTACGGCGGCCTCAAAATCGCCATTGGCTTCCACCAACGCTTTTTTGCAATCCATCATGCCTGCACCGGTTTGCTGGCGCAGTTTATTTACGTCTGATGCTGAAATCTGTACTGTTGACATGTTGTTTTATCCTTTTAAATCTGTTATACATTTTGCTTGGCTTGGCGGCGTGGCCAGGAGGCCAAGGAAAAAGCCGAATAATCGCGGAATGCCGGTCGAAAATAGTTCTCCGTGCCACCCACTATTATTCGGCTTGGAAAAATTATTCTCCGTCTGTAGCTTCCGTCTGCGAAGAAGCCTCGACTTTCGCTTTCCGTGGGCGCTTGCCCGCAGCTTCCGCCGCGTTGCCTGTGTCCGCTTCGGCGTCGGCCCCGCTGTCGATGCGTGCTTTAGCCGCAGCTGCCTCTTTCTCCGCTTCTTCTTCCTTGTCGCGCTTGCGTTCTTCAAGGCCTTCTTGGATCGCTTTGGCAATTACCGAAGCAATCAGGCTGATTGACTTGGTGGCATCGTCGTTGGACGGAATTGGGAAGTCGATGTCCGTCGGGTCGGAGTTGGTATCGACCATCGCAAACGTCGGGATGTTCAGTTTCTGCGCTTCGCTAACGGCGATGTGCTCTTTCTTCACGTCGACGATAAAGAGTGCAGCCGGAAGGCGGTTGAGGTCGGCGATGCCGCCCAACAGGGTTTCCAGTTTCACGCGCTCGCGCTGGATCATCAGCTTTTCCTTCTTGGACAATACCGCGTACGTGCCATCTTTGGTCATCTTGTCGATGTTTGACATTTTCTTGATGGACTTGCGAACGGTCGCGAAGTTGGTCAGCATGCCACCCAGCCAACGCTCGGTGACGTAGGGCATGTTGGTGTTTTTAGCCGCTTCGGCGATGATGTCTTTTGCTTGTTTCTTGGTGGCGACGAACATAATCTTGCGGCCGGATTTGACGATCTGCTTGATCGCGGACGACGCCTCTTCCAGCTTGACAAGGGTTTTGTTCAAGTCGATGATGTGGATCCCGCTGCGCTCCATGAAAATGTACTTCGCCATTTTCGGGTCCCATTTGCGGGTAAGGTGGCCAAAATGCACACCTGCATCCAATAATTCCTGATATGTTGTTCTAGCCATTGTAAGATCCTCCTTAAAAAATTAACGTTTGCTGAATTGAAATCTCCGGCGCGCTTTGCGGCGTCCTGGTTTTTTGCGCTCCACCATGCGGTCGTCGCGCGTTACCAGCCCTTTGGCGCGCAGCGCGGGCTTAGCCTCTGGATCGAGCTCGATCAGCGCCTTGGCGATTGCCAAGCGTACGGCTTCGGCCTGTCCCTTGACTCCGCCGCCAGCTACGTTAACTTGCACGTCGTAGTTGCCGGCTACACCAGCAACTTCCGTGCTTTGAGTGATGATATATTGCAATGGCAGTGTAGGGAAATATTCCTTGTAGTCCTTACCATTCACGGTGATATTGCCGCTGCCTGCCGTCAAGTAGATGCGGGCAACTGCCGTTTTCCTTCTTCCTGAAGTGTTCGTTGTTGACATGATCTTTTCTCCTTAGAATTTAATAGTGGTTGGATTCTGCGCGGCGTGAGGGTGCTCGTTTCCTGCATACACGTAAAGGTTGCGGAACAAGGCGCGGCCCAAACGGTTCTTCGGAAGCATGCCACGCACGGCTTTTTCCACTAGGCGCTCAGGGTGCTTCGCCAGCAATTCCTTAGGAGAAGTAAAACGCTGACCGCCGGGGTAGCCCGTATAGCGAACATATTGTTTGTCGCCCAGCTTGTTGCCGGTCAGCTTAACTTTGTCTGCATTGATCACGATCACGTTATCGCCGCAGTCTACGTGTGGGGTGTACGTAGGCTTGTGTTTCCCCCGGATTACTTTTGCAATCTGGGATGACAAGCGCCCCAAAATCTCGCCTTCCGCATCAACAACGATCCACTCCTTGTTGACGGTCTTTTTGTTGGCAGAGACAGTTTTGTAACTTAACGTATTCACTTGCTTTGTATTAATTAATTAAATATTTTTAGCTCCCTTTGTTTTAGGGACTGCAAAGGTAGGGTATTTTATTCTATTCCACAAACGAAAAAACAAGGGGTCGCGGCAGAAGCGCCTCATCCTTAGTTCGTGTCAATCATGGGGTTAACCGCCGGGACGCCGGCGCGCCATTCCGCAGGCCCGGGCCCGCATGGCTATTGCCGTGCCGACACGAATATACGCCGTCTTTTTCCTATTTTTGGCAACGCCGGCTCACCTCGAGCGCCCGTGCGCTATTTTTTTGCATTGCGTGCGTGGCGTGAGCCCTAGGCCCAACTGATGACAATCATGAAAGTATACATCGCCATTTTTGGATTTTACATAGCACCGCTGTTCCTGTCAGCTGAAGGCCTCCGTGAGGGGCGGCACGGCGCGGACGGGCATATCGTGCAGAACACCCTTTCGCAAGTCGACACGGCGCACTTGCGCATGCTTTATTTGAATGGGCTAAAGCAACGTGCCGAAGGCCGGACGGAGGAGGCACAGCAGACCTTCCGCCATATCGTACGGGAGCAGCCCGGCCATTATCAAGCGCAATATGAGCTGGCGCGCGTGTCGCTCGAATTGCAGGACTACCGCACGGCCGAGGAAGCGGCGCAGGCCGCCGCCGCCGGCCAGCCCGATAAAAAGGCCCATTGGGAGCTGTTGCTCGAGGTTTATCGGCAAACCGGCAACTTGGCGGATATGCCATCCGTGTTCCAAGCCCTCGCGCGGATCGAGCCCGACAACCCCGCGCACTACCACAGCGAAGCTTACGTATACTTCCTAAACAAGGATTACGAGCGATCCTTGGAACGTTATGCGCAGGCGCGTGCACGGGTCGGCGACACGGAGGATGGCATCATCGGCGAGAGTGAGGTCTACGTGGCGATGGAAAAGCCTGACGCCGCCATCGATCGACTCACGGCCTTCGTCAAGAAAAAACCGAAAACGGTTCGCCCGCACATGCTGCTCGCCGAGCTGTATACGCTCACCCAGCAGCCGCGTCGCGCATTGAAAACCCTCGACCAGGCGGCCGAGCGTTTTCCGGACGAAGGCATTGTGCTGCTGGGGCGGGCGGATGCGTACCTGGCGATGGGGCGTGAGCGCCAGGCCCTCGAAAACCTGAAAGTGGCGTTTGAGGGCCAGCAGCTGGATATCGATGCGAAAGCAAGCGTGCTGTACACCACGTTGGGCAATAACGCCCGGCCGCTCTCGGATGAGGCGGTCGGCGAATTGGCCGACATCCTGGTGAGCCAGTATCCCCAAAATCCGCAGGCGCACGCGGTGCGCGGCGATGTATACGCGCAGTTGGGCGACGCAACCCGTGCGCGCGAGGGCTACCTAAACGCATTGGACATCAACATGTATCTGGAGCCGGTTTGGCAACAGCTCCTCCAGGCAGAGCTGCAGCTGGGACTGAACGATGAGGTCGTGAAACACGGCGAGGAGGCAGCTACACTGTTTCCCAATAATGCCATCATCGCCTTCTTCACCGGGCACGGCCTGATGGCCAACAAGGATCTGACGGGTGCCCGCGCGCAGTTCGAACATGCCCTGAACACCGCCCATGCTGCCAGTCCTGTACAGCTGAGCCAACTTTACAGCAGCCTGGGCGACGTGTATAATGCCTTGGAGATGTATCCGGAATCCGACGTGGCCTACGAGGAGGCTATAGTAGCGGACACGGCAAATGCCTATGCGCTGAACAACTACGCCTATTATCTGGCACTGCGCAAAGAGAAGCTCGAGCAAGCGGCGTCCATGGCTGAACGCGCCGTGAGCTTGCAGCCGGGCGTAGAGCACTACGAAGATACCTATGCTTGGGTGCTTTTCCAGCAGGGAAAATACGATGAAGCGCTGGTGTGGATACAGCGGGCTATGGACAGCGCAGACCAGCCGTCCGAGGTTTTGTATGAGCACTATGGCGATATCCTGGCGATGAGCGGCGAGATCGATAACGCGGTCACCCAGTGGAAAAGGGCGCTTGATGTGGCTACTTCCGTTGGCAAGGATATTGATCGCCTGTCGAAAAAGATCAATGAGAGGAAGTACATTGAATAGACTGGCTTGGCTTGCCTTGGCCGTACTGTTGGCGGTAGGGTGTAAATCGCGGCGGGAGCGGGGCGCTGTCCCCATCGTCGGCGAGCGGCTTGTTTCTCGCGCCGAATCCGCCGAGATCAGGCGCGGCATGGAAGGCGCGCGGCTGGACTACACCACATTCAATGGCCGGGCCAAGAGCACGCTTCGGCTCAATAGGGACGTCCACGATGTGACTGCCCATGTACGCATCCGCAAGGATGAAGCGATCTGGATTTCGGTGACGGCCTTATTGGGCATGGAGGTGGCACGTGTGATGATTACGCCCGAGCGCATCCAGATCGTTAACCGGCTGCAGTCCGTATATATCGATCAGCCGTTTGGGTACATCCGCCGTTTCGCGAGCGAAGAGCTGGATTTCGGGGCGGTGCAGGATCTGCTGACGGGCGAGGTGCTCGGCTCGTTTGTCGATCGGCATGCGCGTTTGAGCGCATTTGACAAGGGCTATGTGTTTCGGGGCATCCGCGAAGACTTGGCCTATGAGCTGACGCTCGATACGGCGTACCGCGCGAGTTTTACGGCGCTGGACGACACGGCTACGGGCCAGCGCTTGACGTCCATGTACGAAAAGCGGGCCACAGCCGGGCGCGCGTTCCCGGAGGTGTTCCAGCTGTCCCTGCAGGCCGACCGCCTCGACCTGCAGATTGATATGGCATACACCCGCGTGGCGTTTGACGAGGATGTGGACATGCCGTTTTCCATTCCGGCCCGGTTTGATGAGGTGCTATGAGGAAAGCGTGGCGCTGAGGAGGATATGGCGCTTTGCGCTACTTTTATTACTTTCGCGAACAATAAAACCGGGGTGACCTCGGTTAATCTTATATAAACATGCGGGTTAACGTGATCAAAGCTTTCCTGTGCGCAACCTTGTTGCTGTTGGCTGCACCCTGGGCGATGGGCCAAAGTAGCGCCGAGCTGAAAAAGCAGCGGGAACGGCTAAATAGGGAGATCCAGGAGCTGGACAAGAGCATTCGTTCCACGGCCAGCGAGCGAAGCCTCTCCTTGCGCCAAGTGAATGAGCTGACCACGCAGCTCCGACTCCGCGAACAGAAGGTCGCCACCATCAACAGTGAGATCAAGATCATCAACAACCAGATTGCCTCGCACAACAAAACCATCCAAAACCTGCGCAACCAGCTGGCCAAGCTCCGGAAGGATTACGAAAGCATGATTATGTTCGCTTTCCGCAATCGGAATGCACATAACAAAATGATGTTCATCTTCGCGTCCGATGACTTCAACCAGGCATTTAAGCGAGTCAAGTACCTGCAGCAGTTTAACGAGTCGCGCAAGAAACGGGCGGATGAAATTGCCAGTACCCAAAAGGAGATAGCCCTGAAGGTTGCACAGCTGGAGGCGAGTAAAAAAGAACAGGCTGCGTTGTTGGCCGAGGCGCAGGCCGAGCGCAACCTGATTGCCCAAGAGCAGGGGGAAGAGTCCAAAGTGCTCAACGCGCTCACCCGGCAGGAGAAGGAATTCAAGCAGGAGCTCGCCAAAAAGCAGCAAGAAGACGCGCGCTTGGCACGGGCGATCGACAATGCGATCCGGCGGGAAGTAGAGGAGGAGATGAAGCGGCAGGAGGCGGCTAGGCTGGCTGCAGCCAAGCTGGAGGCCGCCCGTACGGGCAAGACCGTGGAGGAGGTAGAAGCCGAGCGCCCCGCCGAGTCGACAAAGACCGTGGTGGAGCTGCTGGCCGCCACGCCGGCGGCGGCCAAGCTGTCGGCTGATTTTGCCAGCAACCGCGGACGCCTGCCCTGGCCGGTGCAAAACGGGATTATCACCTCGCGCTTTGGCCGCCATACGATGGGACGCAACGTGACGGTGGACAACGATGGTGTAAAAATCCGCACCCAGGCCAACGCGAACGTGAATGCGGTGTTTGGCGGGCAGGTAACCGCGGTCATGCCCCTCGATGCGGGAGCAGGGTTTATTGTCATCGTCCGCCACGGGAAGTATATCACCGTATACGCCAACCTGCGCTCGGTAGCCGTAAGGCGCGGGCAGGAGGTGGAGCTGGGACAGACCCTCGGGCAGACCTATGCCGATGATGATGGGTATTCCGAGTTTCAGTTCCAGGTTCTCGAAGGATTTGACCATCACGACCCCGAATCCTGGCTGGCGCGCTAGCAACGCACCGGCCGGAAAGTGCTGAAAGGCAAAAGAATCTTGCCCGCATTTCCATATTAAATAAAAATATACTTACATTTGTGTTTGCGTATGCAGGCGTACCTGTGAGTGCGCGAAGTACAAAACAAACAGAGATATGTTAGATTCAGTTTTTTTATTCCTAGGTGCACAAGAGATTGTCCTTATCGTTTTGGCGCTTTTACTGCTGTTTGGCGGCCGTAAGATTCCAGAATTAATGCGTGGAATGGGACGTGGTATCCGGGAATTCAGGGAGGGACAGAAGGAAATTCCACAGCAAGAGGACGTGCAGGAAAAAAGCTGATCAGCGCTTTTTTATACCGCATTTGCGAAGCTTAAGACCGCGTGGTTGACGAGGTTTTAAGCTTTTGTTCTTTAGGCCAAGGACGAGTTGTTTTTCCGCTGCACAATAAAACAAAGGATACGACCGTTATGGTAACATTATAGTGGGAATTATTAAACCAGAATAGTAGCCCAGATCAGAAAGGGCTCGGCGTGCTTCTTAGCATGCCCTGTCGTTATGCCTGCAATCGGTAATAGAACATGAGGATTGAACGTATCTCGGCCTTAACGGTCTGTGGCTTGCTATGCATGTCCCTAACCGAAGCGGCCGCCGCACCCCGTCATGCCGTCCACGATTCGGATTCGGCCAACCGATCGAGAATGATCCAACGTCTGGAGGAAATCAGCGAAGACGTTAACTTTTTGGAAGCCGAGCTGTTCCCCCAGGAGGCGCTCGAGCTCGTTCCCTTGACCGTCGAAGGGCGATTGCGCTTCATCGAAAAGGAAGTGCCCATGAGCTATAATGCACAGGTGCGCTCTTACATCGAAACCTATACCAGCGCGCGCTACCGCAATCACGTCGGCCGCATGTTGGGTCTCAGCGAATATTATTTTCCGATTTTTGAACGCATATTTTCCGAAACGGGCCTTCCCGAGGAGATTAAGTATTTGGTCATAGTGGAATCGGCGTTCAATCCGCACGCGGTTTCGCGCGTGGGTGCCACCGGTCCGTGGCAATTTATGTTCGCCACTGCACGCATGTACGGATTGGAGATTGACCGTGATATCGACGAGCGTCGCGACCCCGTGGCGGCCACGTATGCCGCGTCCGCTTACCTGCGCGACGCCTATGACCGCTTCGGTGACTGGCTGCTTGCCATCGCTTCCTATAACTGCGGGCCGGGCAACGTCATCCAGGCCATCAATCGTTCCGGCATAGAGAATCCCGATTATTGGCAGATCAGCCCCTATTTGCCTAAGGAGACGCGAAATTACGTGCCTGCCTTTATCGCCATGGCCTACGTTTTTGCATTCCATGAAGAGCATGGCATAGCGCCGATAAAATCCGAACTCGAGCTGGCCACCGAGGAAGTAGCCGTTAGTAGGACGGTATCCCTAAAAGGTATCGCCGACGTCCTTGACGTGGATTTAGCTTCGCTTAAAGTCCTTAACCCCGCTTACAAGCGTGACGCGGTGAAGGGCTCGCCAGACCGGCCCCGGCGCATCGTGCTACCCAACGTGGAACCTAGCCATTACCCCGCCCTGTATGCGGTGCTGAACCACGGCGCTGAACCGGATACGCCCCAACTCATGAACGCGTCAGTGACGGCGGACGAGGAGAAGCCCATGGCCACCCATCGGGTGAAGCGGGGAGAGTCGCTCGCGACGATAGCGCGCCGCCACGGCGTCACCGTGCAGGACCTGCGTGCCTGGAACGGCCTGAAAGGAACCACCATCATCGCGGGGCAAAACCTGCTTGTGGGCTACAAGGACACGGCACCATCCGGGGAAAGCCCGTCGTATGTCACCTATAAAGTAAAGAAGGGAGATACGCTATCGACAATTGCCAAACGCCATCCCGGCGCTACGGTGGGCAAGATCAAAGCAGACAATAACTTGGCAAACAATCAGATCAAAGCGGGCATGACGCTTAAGGTTGGAACATTGTAGGCCGAGTGGAGTGTGAGCGCTTGATTACGACAGCCACGCGGCATCTTCCACTCCGTCGTGCTCGTAGAGGGTCACGTCTACATGCTCCTTAAGGATAGTGGATAGCTTCAGGCCCGAAAAATCGCTGAATATCGGATATTTATGGTGGCTGCGGTCAATGAGTACCGCGGTGCGCATTTTTTTGAGGGGAACGTCAAAGAACACGCCCATGCCATAGGCCAGCGTGCGGCCGCTGTTGAGTACGTCATCCACCAGGATCACCGTTTTGTTGCGAGCATTGGATATCGGCACGTCCGTTTGGGCATCGAGCACGCGGCTATCCTTGTCCAGGCTCACCTTGATAAGCTCCACCTGGATGCTCGAGATGCGTTCGAGTATGGTTTTTAAGCGTTGGGCGAATACGTAGCCCCGATCGGCGATACCGGCCAATACAAGCGACTTCTCCTCAAAGTTGTCTTCCAGTATCTGATAGGCAATACGTACCGTCTTTTTTTCAATCTGGTCTTTGTTCAGGATCAACACGCTTTTCGTTGGCATACTCAATACTGTTAATGGTGTTTTGAACGATAAAAGTACTAAAACTTTTTGAAGGTGCAGGGGGCATTCGGAGGGCTGCCTGTCCAAAATAAATGGGCTGCCGTGGCATATACGCAAGGGAACAGGCCAAAAAAACCGGATGCATGCTTGCGTCCGGTCGTGTTTTTTCCGTGGGGCCGCCGGTCGCTAGTTGATCCGGGTGGGGCCGTTGTCGTATTCGTCGTCGTGGTTGTCCGCCATCAGCATCCGGCCTCCGTCGTAGTAATACCGGCGCCAGTACGCTTCATCCAAGGCGCTGATCATCACGCCACGGCTGGAGGACGCATGGGCAAACTTGCCGTCACCAATGTATACGCCGACATGCGTAATGTTGCGGCTTCTTATCTTGAAAAATACCAAGTCGCCGGCTTTGAGGTCACTTTTCTTAACGGGGCTGACTTGGGTGTATATGTTGCGGCTGTTGTGGCCTAAGGTCGTATTGAAGACTTGGTTGTATAGCTCATAAGCGAACTTGGAGCAGTCAATTCCTTTTTTGCTGTTCCCGCCCAAGCGGTAGGGAGTGCCGATCCAATCGTAAATAAATTGATAGAGCTTGGTGTTTGACTTAGCGGACACCGCCACGCCCATGATTTGTGAGAAATACTCTTTCGCCAAATTATCCGGGTCTTCGGGGTCGGTAGAGGGAGGGGTCGAGGTTTGCGCTTGTAGGCCGGTCGATAACCAAATGGTAAGTAGCGGAATTAGCCAAGTTAACTTCCTCATTTATACTATTTTTTGTCGAACGATACTAAGTTAAGACGTCTCGTTGGAATTTTCAATGTGGCAAATGTATACTTTTGTCTTTTCAAAACCAAATACATGTTGACCTAAATTTTAGACATTGTGTCCCAGCGGCCCTACGGATTGATATTTTGTTAAAAAATATGCCTCGAGAGATGCACTTTTTGATGGTTTTCGCAAAAAATATGAAAATTTCACCTTTTACTTGGCAGTGATTAAATAAAAGCGTTTCTTTGCCAAAGGTTACAGCCGATTATTCGTCAGCGAACTATGAACACCAACACGATTATCATTACGACAATTATTATTACCACCGGTTACCATACTGGAGGAAGGGTTGTCTCGTACTGAAAATCGTGTAGACATTATACAACAGAGCGCCTTCCTCATCAAACAGGAAGGCGCTTTTTGGTTTGTTGGGTTATGTTCGGGGACGTCGTTCGGGGAATTTTTTTTAGCTCAATATGAAGATTTTGAAATTTGGGGGTACTTCCGTCGGAACCGTTGACAGTATCCGTTCAGTCATGCAAATCGTGACCGCCGCCAAGGCAGCTGGCGAGCAGCCGTTGGTAGTTTTGTCTGCCATGGGCGGCATTACCAACCTTCTCACCCGGTTGGCCGAGGAGGCCGAACAGGGAAAGGATGTGTCCGAAGGATTGGCCGAATTTGAGGCGCGGCACTTTTCCGTCATCAAGCAACTCATCCACGTACAGCGCCAGAACCCGGTGTTTACCAAGATTCGGATTTTCATCAATGAACTGGAAGAACTCCTGCAGGGGGTGCAGAGCCTGCGCGAGCTGAGCTTGCAGAGCAGGGACCTCATCCTGAGCTATGGCGAACGGTGTTCGGCGTTCTTAATATCCAAAGTGGCGGAACAGGAACACCCCGAAGCACTCTTTGTGGATGCCCGCGAGCTGATTAAGACCAATAGCCAATTTGGCAACGCACAGGTAAACCTGCCGCTGACGGAGCAGCTGGTGGCCGCTTTCGCCGCCGAAAATCCAGGCAAGCTTTTCTTCGTTACTGGCTTCATTGCGTCCAACGACCAAGGCCGCGCAACCACGCTGGGGCGGGGCGGAAGCGATTATACCGCGGCGGTAATCGGGGCGGCTCTGCAAGCCGAGGCCATCGAGATATGGACGGACGTGGACGGCATGTTGACCGCGGATCCCCGTATCGTGAAAAAGGCCTTCTCACTGCCGGTGCTCTCGTACACCGAAGCGATGGAGTTATCCTATTTCGGCGCCAAGGTAATCTATCCGCCGACGATGATCCCTGCCTTCCTCAAAAAGATACCGATTGTCATCCGCAACACGTTTAATCCGGATTTTGAGGGAACGGTGATCCAGCACGACAGCGGCGACACGTCCCTGCCCATCAAGGGCATCTCCTCGATCTCGCAGATCAGCGCCATCAACCTCACGGGCGGGGGCATGGTTGGCAAATCGGGCTTTAGCGGAAGGCTTTTCACGCTGTTGGCGCGCGAGCATATCAACGTCATCCTGATTACCCAGTCGTCATCGGAGCATAGCATTACTTTCGCCGTGGATCCGCGCGATGCCGTACGTGCCAAGCGCTTGATCGAGCAGGAATTTGACCTCGAGCTGCAAGCGCGCAAGCTTTCCGAGCCTGTCATCGAAGAGGATCTGTCCGTGTTGGCTATTGTCGGCGAAAATATGAAGCGCACGCCCGGCATGTCCGGAAAATTGTTCCATGCGCTAGGCCGCAACGGGATAAACGTACGTGCCATCGCACAGGGGTCTTCCGAATACAACATTTCCGTAATCATCGCCCGCGACGACCTGTCTAAGGCGCTCAACGCGGTGCATGACGCGTTCTTTGCCAGCCTCAATAAGACCTTGCACGTGTTCAGCTTAGGTACGGGTAATATCGGGGCGACGCTGTTTCGGCAGATTCGCGAGCAGCATGCCTTCCTGCTCGACAACAACGACATCGACATTAAGGTTGTCGGCATCAGCAATTCGCGCAAGATGCTGTTCAATGCGGACGGAATTGGCCTGGAGACCTGGGAGTCCAGCCTGTCCGATACGGGCGAAACAGCCGACTTGGCTGTTTTTGTAGATCGGATGAAGCGCATGAACCTGCCTAACTGCGTCTTTATCGACAACACGGCGAGCGCCTTGCCGACGCAGCATTATCTCGATATCTTCTCGTCCAACATCTCGATCGTCACCTGCAATAAAATTGCCAACTCAGGTGATTTCGACCAATATAAGCTGTTGCGCGATACGGCCCGCCGCCATGGCGTTGACTTTTTCTACGAAACCAACGTGGGAGCGGGGCTTCCCATCGTACGCGTGCTTAAAGACTTGATGCTGAGCGGCGACCGGATTATCAGCATCGAGGCCATTCTCTCGGGGACGATATCCTACATTTTCAATAATTTCGTAGGGGATGCTTCCTTCCACGACGTGGTGAAGAACGCCCAGGCACTGGGCTACACCGAACCCGATCCGCGGGATGACCTCAGCGGCACGGATTTCATGCGCAAGATGCTGATCTTGGCGCGCGACGCGGGCTACGAGATGGAAGCCGCGGATGTGGACTTGGGCGCGATCTTGCCTGACAATTGCATGCGGGCGCCCTCGGTAGAAGCATTCTATGAGGAGCTTAAGGTATCGGACAGCCACTTCGCGGCGCTCAAGGAGCAGGCCGCCAAAGAGAATAAGGCGATCCGCTACATCGGCAAATTGGAGAACGGGAAGGTCGTAATCGGTCTGGAGCTTGTGTCGGCTGACCATCCTTTCTATTCCCTTTCGGGCAGCGACAACGTCATTTCCTTCACCACCGAGCGGTATAAAGAGCGTCCTTTGGTGGTCAAGGGGCCCGGTGCGGGGGCGGAGGTCACTGCCGCAGGCGTATTTGCCGACTTGGTGAACGTCGGATCGCGATAGGGTGTTAAATTGAAAGCTATTGGGCGCTATGCGCCCGCTAACGGTAACGAATGAAAATAGAAGAACAAGACAAACCGGTGCTCGACGCGGCGTCAGGGCCGGAATTGGAGGTCGTACGAGTCTTTGCGCCGGCGACCGTAGCCAATATGGTGTGCGGATTTGATATTTTAGGATTTGCGCTCGACGAGCCGGGCGACGAGGTGGTCATGCGCCGGACACATGAGCCAGGCGTGCGCATTAGGCGCATCACCGGCGATGAGGGCCGGCTGCCGACGGCTCCCGAAAAAAATACGGTGAGCGCCAGCGTCGTCGCTTTTTTGTCGCACTTGGGCCGAACGGAGGTGGGTGTGGAAATCGAACTGCACAAGCGCATGCCGATTGGCAGCGGCCTGGGATCGAGCGCGGCCAGCACCGTGGCGGGGCTGTTTGCCGTTAATGCTTTGCTGGGGGAGCCCTTGACGCGGGAGGAACTGCTGCCCTTCGCCATACAAGGCGAGGAGCTTGCCTGCGGCCACGGCCATGCCGACAACGTGGCGCCCGCACTCCTGGGAGGCATCACGCTGATCCGGAGCTATGAGCCCTTGGACGTGGTGAAGCTGCCCACACCGCGGTCGCTCTACGCGTCCGTCGTGTTTCCGCACGTTGACGTTCCCACGCGCGATGCCCGTCAGATGATCAAGACCAAGGTGCCGCTAAAGGATGCCGTCGTGCAGTGGGGCAATATCGCTGGGCTGGTAGCAGGAATTTATACCGATGACCACGGGCTGATCGGGCGAAGCATGCAAGACGTGCTCATCGAGCCGGCCCGGGCAATTCTAATTCCCGAATTCCACGAAATGCGCGCCATCGCGATGGACGCGGGAGCCTTGGGATTTGGCATATCGGGGTCCGGGCCGTCGGTTTTTGCCTTCTCGGGCGACCGCGACACGGCCGCGCGGATTACCGAACAGGTGACGCGGCATCTTTCCGCGGCGGGTATCGGTAGCAACGGCTACGTATCCGCGATTAACAGTGACGGCCCACGCGTGGTGTAGCCCGGTTTTACGATATTTTAGCAAGCAATTACGATGATATTATACAGCACAAACAACAAAGACTTACGGGTGTCGTTTAAGGAGGCCGTATTCAATAGCTTGCCCGCCGACCGCGGGCTGTACATGCCACTGGACATTCCCCGACTGGATCCCTATTTTCTCCAAACCCTTCCCCAGTACTCCCTGCAGGACATTGCGTTCGAAGTGGCCAATAAGCTTATTGGCGACGATATCCCCGCTGCCGATCTAAAGGCGCTCATAGCGGATGCCATCAACTTCCCCGCGCCGGTCAAACCGTTGGACAGCGGCGTTGCCGTACTCGAGCTTTTCCACGGTCCGTCACTGGCCTTCAAGGATTTCGGTGCTCGTTTTATGAGTCGGGTGATGGCCTATTTTGGCGCGCAGTCCGATAAGGTACTTGACGTACTGGTGGCCACTTCCGGCGACACGGGCGGGGCGGTGGCACTCGGGTTTCTGGGCGTGCCGGGCACACGCGTGACGATTCTTTACCCTAAAGGCAAAGTGAGCCCGATCCAGGAACTGCAACTTACTACGCACGGCCGGAATATTCGTGCCATCGAAGTGGACGGTACGTTTGATGATTGCCAATCCCTGGTCAAGGAAGCGTTTAACGATCCCGTATTGCGTGAGCGATTCCAGCTGACGTCGGCTAATTCGATCAATATCTCCAGGCTCATTCCCCAAACGTTCTATTATTTCCATGCTTATGCGCAGCTGCGCGCCCAGGGGATGAGCGAGGTGGTGTTTTCGGTGCCGAGTGGCAACTTTGGCAATATTGGCGCGGGCGTGCTCGCCTCCAAGATGGGTTTGCCCGTACACCGTTTTATCGCCGCCACGAACGTCAACGACACTGTGCCCCGCTTTTTGGAGTCTGGGGAATATACGCCGCGGCCTTCCGTGCAGACGCTGTCGAATGCCATGGACGTGGGGAACCCCAGCAACTGGGTGCGCATCCTGGACATGCTGGGCACGTCAGCCGCGCAGGACGTGGCGCAGCAGCTTGAGGCCTATACGTTCAATGACGCGGAGACGCAGGGTGCGATCCGTCAGATCTACGATAGCTACGGGTATGTGGCTTGCCCGCATACGGCTGTCGCGTGGTTAGCACTTGAAGCGTATCGGAAAAACAATCCGGGTTCATACGCCGGTGTGTTTTTGTCCACAGCGCATCCGTGCAAGTTTCCCGACGCGTTTGAGCCCGATATCCAGGCGCGTATCGAAGTTCCGGCGTCGGTGGGCGAACTGGAAGCCTCGCAACGGGTGGTCACGCCGATGGAAGCAGCGTTCGAGAAATTCAAGGCCTATCTCCTGGAAAACGCCTAGCCCGCGTGGATGGCTCCGTCTAGGCTAGCCCAAAACGTATCCACGCGTTGCCTTCATGGCCGAATACAAAGTATTTTGAACTGATGATTTCGGCCAGGATCTCCGCGTCGTCGGCAACACGGAGCCCCGGTCGGCGCAGTGCTTGGGGATCTTGGATAATAAAGATCTGGTTGTTGATCACCGCGGGTGCCGTTGCCCAGGTGGGCGATGAAAGCAAGGCCGGCAATTCCGCGAAAACTGCGGAAACGGGCTTATCGGAAATGATGATCATGATGTCGGGCTGTATCTCCGATGCCGGCATGCCACCAGCCAGGCGGATAAGGGCGTCAAGGTAGTTATGGGGTGTCCCGATGGGGGCGGACAGGTCCTGTACACAGGCCACCGTCGGCTTTTGTTCGTCCTCGATAAACTTGAGCTTGTGGGCGATAATGTTTGTGCGCTCTTCGAGCGGTTCAACGAGTATTTCCACGCGGTCGGCGACGCCGGTTAGCGTCCCGATGGTACGAAGCGCTTCGTAAATGTCTTTTGGGGTATGGGCTTTTCGGATGCCAGGGTATACGGCACTTTGTTCGATGAGGTGTCGGCTTGTGTCATCAAGCCCCAGGGCGAGCAGAATCTGCTCTAGGGAAAGGACCTGTTCTTGCATGCGGCAAATTTAGGGAAGATCACTGACAATAGTGCGACCTTTTCGCCTAGCTTCACGCCGCATGGGCTGTCCATCCATCTCGGCAGGGGCCGCGGGATTGAGAAGGACCTACCTCCACCAGACCAGGGCTTGGAACAGGTTCAATTCGGGCACGGTGATAAACGAAGCGTTGAGGGCCAGATGCTCACGGATCGACTCGGTGTCGTAGGATCCCACGCTCCAGGCGAGCGTCAAAGCGACAAAGAAAGGGAGCAAAAGCAGGAGGAACGGACTGACGGTGCTGAGTTTCTTTTTCATGGTTGTGGTTTTTTTGAGTTCGTGATAACTTTCGTTTTTTGTTTCGCCTCGTCGGGTGACAAGTTGTTCTCCGACTTTGCATGGTACAAAGAAAGCAAGTGGCGCCGCCATTCTAAAATCTTTTAGACAAACAGGCCGATTTACTAGACGAACCAAAACCGAACGGGACAAACGCCATTTTTTACCGGACGAACGGGCCTTTTCGCCCACAAGTCCGTGCCGACAAGGTCTTGGTCTATGAATATCACCGATTCGTCTAAAGTTTAGCGCAAAATCCTAGCATCCTGGATATATTTGTGCATGATGTTAAATAGGACGGTATTAATCCACGCGCTCGTATGGTCGCTTCTTCTGGCCCTGATGGCCATCGTTGTGATTGTAGCGGGCGAGGGCAGTCGGCGCGAAGCACTCATCAGCGTGGGCTTCGTCGGCGCCATCAATATTGTCCTATTCTACATCCAATATTTGGGGATCAACCCCTTGTTCATCGGCGGGAAGCAGTACGGCCGTGCAGCCCTCTATATGGTGGTGTTGCTAGTGGGCTCGGTCATTGTCAAGTACGGATTGGCGCTTGCCTTTTCGGACGAATTGTTGCGCTACGGCGAGAACAAGGAGAAGATACTTTCGGCGGGCGTTTACATGGGAATGGCCGCGATCAATAGCGTCGTTTTCATGATGGCGAGCTCCGGCGTGTACCTGACTTCTAGCAATATGAAAACGCGAATCCAACGGGAGAATCTCGAGCGCGAGAAAATGGCTGCCGAACTGGCTTTTTTAAGATCCCAGATCAATCCCCATTTCCTATTTAATTCCCTCAATAACATCTATTCGCTAGCCTATAAGAAATCAGACCGGACGGCCGAGGCCATTTTGAAGCTTTCGGAAATCATGCGCTACATGCTAAATGGCAGTATTGGCGATAGGGTGCCGTTGCAGGACGAGCTGGATTACCTGCAAAACTACATCGACCTCCAGCGGTTGCGAAGCGGGAATGGGGTGTATGTCGACATGAAAGTGAACCTGGATCGCGACAACTACGAGATTATGCCGCTCTTACTGATTACCTTTGTGGAAAACGCGTTTAAACATGGTGTGTTCACCGATGCGGAAAAGCCGGTGAAGATCACCATCGCGGCGGCCGACGGCCGGGTGCACATCAAGGTCGAAAACGCCAAAAGCCACGACAACAAGGACGCGGCCAGCGGCATTGGCCTGACTAACCTGCGGAGACGCCTGGACTTAGGCTATCCGGGCAAACACACCTTTGACGTGGCCGACTCGGAAAATTATTACATCAGTGAACTATTTTTATACGTTGAATAAAACTAGCCTGCCATGATACGATGCCTCGTCGTGGACGACGAACCACTTGCACTCGAAATTCTCACCGATTACATCGCCAAGATTCCGGAGCTCTCGCTCGTCAAGAGCACGACCAATGCCATCGAGGCACTGGCTATCGTGCAACGCGGCGACGCGGACCTGGTCTTTCTCGACGTGCAGATGCCCGAGCTTACGGGGATTCAGTTTCTGAAGATCATCAATGGGAAGTGTGACGTCATTCTCACGACGGCCTATCCGCAGTACGCCCTCGAAAGCTACGAACTGAATGTGGTGGACTACTTGCTCAAGCCCATTGCCTTTGACCGGTTCTATAAATCAGTGCAGAAAGTGCTGAACAATCGGGCGAGCGCTCCCGTTGGCGTGGCCAGCCCGCCGCCCGCTCCGGCATCGGATTCCGTGGATTTCATTTTCGTCAAAACCGAACATAAGATACAGCGCGTCGACCTCGAAAGCATCCAATACATCGAGGGGTTGAAAGACTACATCTCCATCTTTACGGACGAGGAGCGGATCGTGACGCTCCAGAACATGAAGAAGATGGAGGAAATCCTGCCCAGCAACCGATTCGTGCGGGTACACCGGTCGTATATCATTGCCCTGGACAAGATTGTGAGCATTGAGCGCGGTCGTATCCATATCATGGACAAGATGATCCCGGTGGGAGATACCTACCGGGACCACTTTTTTCGCCTTATCGGCGAGCGCAACGCCTAGGCCGCTGCTAATGCTCCGGAAGTACGGGTTTCGTTCCCATGATCGTGTCGATCTGCGCCATCACGTCGTCGGTCAGCAACGGCAGCACGTCGAGCGCTTTTAGGTTTTCCACCAATTGGGTTTCTTTAGTCGCGCCCAGAATAGCGCTGGTGACGTTGGGGTTACGGATGCACCATGCAATCGAAAGGAGCACGATGGACACGCCGAGCTCATCGGCAAACGCCTGCAATTGGCGGACCCGCGCCACCTTGTCTTCCTGGTAGCTCTTGTCTTTCAGCCAGCCGTAGTCTTCCAGTGCTAGCCTTGACCCTTCGGGAATCCCATCGTTATATTTACCGGTCAGCAGGCCGGACGCCAAGGGGCTCCAAATGGTGGTTCCCATACCGAAATTGCTGTAAATCGTCAGGTAATCCGCTTCCACTTTCTGCCGGTTAAACAGGTTGTACTCGGGCTGTTCGACCGCCGGTCCTTCCAAGCCCAGGCGACCCGCCACGGCATGTGCCTCGACAATTTCGGCCGCGCTCCATTCGCTGGTACCCCAATAGAGGATTTTGCCTTGTCCGATGAGCGTGTTCATGGTCCGGACCACTTCCTCGATGGGCGTTTGCTTGTCGGGACGGTGGCAATAGTACAGGTCGAGGTAGTCTACTTGCAGTCGCCGGAGGGCTTCTTCGCAAGCTTCGACCACATGCTTTCGGCTTAATCCGTATTGGTTAGGTTTCCTGTCCTTGCCGCGCCAGCCAAAAAACACCTTGCTCGACACCACGTAGGAGCTGCGCTCCCAATTTTTGGCTTTCAATACGCGCCCCATCATTTCCTCCGACTGGCCGCCCGAATAAACTTCCGCGTTGTCAAAAAAATTGACGCCGGCGTCGTAGGCGATGCCCATCAGTCGGTCGCTAACGCTGTCGTCTATCTGGCGGGCGAAGGTCACCCACGACCCGAAGGACAGCACGCTTAATTGTAGGCCGGTACGGCCCATTCTCCGATATTCCATAGTTGAAAATGTCTATAAGTATGTCAACGAATTTAAGGAAACAATCTGGAACGTCCTAGGCAAAACCGGATACGGATTAGTAGGCCCCCCGGTAAAATTGGCCGAAGCCTCGCCCTTTCGAGTCGCGGACGCCAGGTGTTTCCACCCGAACGGGCGGCTTTTGGAGGGAAATGAGGAAATCCTTCTTTTTACGGTAAACTTTAATTTGTTTTGAATTCGATTCGCCATAGCGAATGCAGGTTTGGTAAAGATAACGCTATGTATGATTTTGACGAGTTAATCGACCGTGCTGGCACAAACAGCGTCAGCTACGAGGGGTGGAGGCGCGGCAAGTTTGGTTCCATCGAGGCAGCCGCATTTGTTTATCCGCCTGAGGAAATGATCCGGATGTGGATCGCCGATATGGAGTTCGCGACGCCTCCGCCGATTTTGGACGCGATACGGGCCCGCCTCGACAAACGCCTACTGGGCTATTCGCAGATCTATGACCCCGCGTATTATCCGGCGCTCGTGCGTTGGTTTGCTCAGCGCCACGACTGGGAGATCGACCCCGGTACGCTGGTCACCGCGCCGGGCATTGTCCCGGCCCTCAACCGGCTGGTGCCCCTGCTGGTCGGGCGCGACGAGCGCATTCTCATTTGCACACCCTCCTATGCGCCCTTTCAACGGGCTGGCGAACTCCACGACCGGCAAGTCCTCACCTCAGGGCTCGTGTGGCAGGGCAGTCGTTTGACCATGGACATGGCCGATTTGGAAGCCAAGCTAGCCAATCCGGCGAATAAAGTGAAGCTGTTTATCCTCTGCAACCCCCACAACCCTACCGGCAGGGTGTGGACCGAAGATGAATTGCGCGAATTGGGGGAACTTTGCTTCAAGCACGACGTGTGGATCATCTCGGACGAGGTGCACTGTGACTTGCTGCGCGTGGGTGGGCGGCATACTCCGCTTATGCGCGTATTCCCGGACGAGTCGCGGATCATCGCCTGTATCTCGCCCAGCAAGACGTTTAACTTGGCCGGCAACCTGCTGGCGCACCTTGTCATTGCGGACGCAGGTATGAGGCGGGCATGGCAGCGGCTACACGGCGAGGTGCTGTCTCCATTGAGCATTGCCGCTGTACAGGCGGCCTACGGGGAGAGCGGGCCCTGGCTGGACGCGATGAGAGCGTACCTGGACGATAACTTCCATTTTCTCGCCGCCCAGCTGGCCACGCGCCTGCCCTTGGCGCGCTTCGCCATTCCGGAAGCAACTTACCTGGCGTGGGTTGATCTCGGCGCATATGCCGAGAGATTGCCCACGGGGCAGGGCTACGCGGCCTTCCTAGCCACCAAGGCAGGCGTACTGGTTGAAGACGAACATAGTTTCGTGCGGGATGGCGAAGGGCATGTACGGATGAACCTGTCCTGTCCGCGGTCGTTAATCAAAACCGCCGTGGACCGGATAGCCGGAGTGCTGGCTCCCTACGGGATGCGTTGAGCGAATGGCGTGCGCCAGGGGTGGCCGGCGCCGCAACAAAAGTTGTCGGCCTCCCTCCGCAAAGCGCGAAAATTTTAGTAGTTTTGTCCAGTTTTTCCAGCAATGCAAAGCCTTTCCTGATGAAGCAATCTGTACTATTAGACGGCCAGAAATTCCAGATTACCATCCAGCGGTTGTGCCACCAGTTAATCGAAAACCACAACGATTTCAGTGATGCGGTGATGATTGGGATCCAACCGCGGGGGATTTTTCTCGGCCGCAAGATCAAGGCTGAGCTGCAGCGTATCCTGCATGCGGACGACATCCCGTACGGCGAGCTTGACATCACGTTTTTTCGCGATGACTTCCGGAGGAAAGGTGGCGGCCCACTCGTGCCTAGCAGTACCACCATCGATTTTATCGTAGAAGGGAAGAAAGTCATCCTTATGGATGACGTGTTATGGACGGGACGGACAATCCGCGCGGCCATGGACGCGCTCCAGGCATTCGGCAGGCCGGCTAAGATCGAGTTGATGGTGTTGGTGGATCGGCGATTTTTCAGGCAGTTGCCGATCGAGCCCGACTATATTGGCATCCAGGTCGATTCAATCGATTCGCAGAAGGTAATCGTCAACTGGGAGGAAACAGAACATCGCGACAGCATCACGCTCATCACGGAGAAGGACAGTTAAGTTTAAGAATATAGCGCAGATCGGATTCGATATTCTACCAAAAAAATGGCCGCATCAACACAGCAAATCAGTACTAAGCACCTGCTCGGCATCAAGGATCTCAGCGAAAGCGATATCCAGCTCATCTTTGAGACGGCGGACAACTTCAAAGATGTCTTAAACCGCCCCATCAAAAAGGTGCCCTCGCTTCGCGACATTACCATCGCCAATGTTTTTTTTGAAAATTCGACGCGTACGCGGCTGTCCTTTGAACTAGCCGAAAAGCGGTTGTCGGCCGATACGATTAATTTTTCGGCTTCCTCATCGTCGGTGAGCAAAGGCGAGACGTTGGTGGATACGGTCAACAATATCTTGGCGATGAAGGTCGACATGGTCGTCATGCGCCATCCGTACGCGGGTGCGGGCGTGTTTCTCAGCAAGCACGTGGATGCCCAAATCGTGAATGCGGGCGACGGCGCCCACGAGCATCCTACGCAGGCTTTGCTCGATGCGTTTTCCATCCGCGAGCAATATGGCGACGTGGCTGGCAAAAAAGTAGCCATTATCGGGGATATCCTACACTCGCGCGTGGCGCTATCCAACATCCTCTGCCTGCAGAAACTAGGTGCCGAAGTCATGGTTTGCGGCCCGACGACATTGATCCCGCGGCATATTGGCGCATTGGGCGTCCGCATCGAGCACGACTTGCGGAAGGCCTTGGACTGGTGCGATGTGGCGAACATGCTGCGCATACAGCTTGAGCGCCAGGATATCGCCTATTTCCCGTCCCTGCGCGAGTACACCATGCTGTATGGTCTCAACCGCCAGCTGCTCGACAGCCTCGACAAAGAGATTACCATCATGCATCCGGGTCCGATCAACCGGGGCGTCGAGATTACCAGCGACGTAGCCGACAGTAAGCAGTCCATCATCCTCGAGCAGGTAGAGAATGGCGTGGCGATTCGCATGGCTGTCTTGTATCTGCTGGCAGGGCAGCGCGACTAGTCATTCTTGCCATGGCAGACCACGGTGTGGGGCGCGCGGCGAAGACGCCACGCGGGGCGCGAAAAGTGCATGTCGAGTTATTAACAAATGTTAGGAACTTTTGAGGAAAACTATTTGGTTAACCGCTAATTTAGCGTGTTAATTTGGATGCAGTGTGTGTTATGGTCTCAATTTTGCTTGTGTAGGCGCGGTGTTTTAAGCGTGCGAGGCGAAGCGGAATGACGGCGTCGGAAGCGTGAAACCGGCCGTTTTTTTCCCGGACTTGGGGCTTGGGGGAAACTGTTTTAAGAACGTCGTGGCGGAGCTTAGTTAGGAGGCCAGGTATAAACTAGCTCGACAAATCGAGCATTTTTTTGGAAATGGAATTAAAGCGGAATATGTTAAAAAAGGTTAATTGGATTGGGTTGGCGTTGTGCTTGGCCGTTTTCAATGCCGGAGCGCAGCAGAGTGCATGGCAAGAGATAAACGAGGCGTACCGTACGGGGATGGAATTGTACGAGCGCGGAAAATACGCGTCGGCCGCAGTGCAATTTGACAAGGTGGAGGCGTTGCGTACGGAGTCCACCATCCAAGGTGACGAGCATGGCGAACTGGCCCTCATTCGGGAAAATGCCCGGTTTTACCAAGCGATATGCGCACTGGAACTGGGCGAGGTGGATGCAGAAGAGCAGTTCCTGAAATACATCCGCGATTTTCCGGCTAGCGCCAACGCAAAGGCTGCCTACTTCCAGGTGGGGCGCTCGTATTTCGATAAACGCGATTACGAAAAGACATTGGAATGGTTTGGCAAGCTGGACAGCCGTAACCTAGCTGGACGGGAGAACACGGAGTTTCGGTTCAAACAGGGATATGCACTCTTTATGACGCAACAGTATGCGGAAGCGAAGCCGTTGTTCCGTGAACTGAAAGACGAGAATAACCGGTTTACTGAAGAATCCATATACTATTACGCTTATTTGTCGTATCTGGATGGGGAATATAAGACCGCCCTTCAGGAGTTCGAGCGCCTCAAGGGGTCCCGTACTTACGAAAACAGCTATCCCTACTACATCACGCAGTTGTATTACCTGGATGGGCGCTATCAGGACGTGCTTGACTACGCCCTGCCTATACTGGATCGTACGACGCAAGAAAACGAAACGGAGATGATGCGGATTCTGGGCGCGACGTATTTTGCGCTCAACGATCTGGATAAGGCCAAACAGTATTACGACCAGTTTCAGGCCCGCGACCAAGGCGCGACGCAAAATAACCAAGATAGCTACCAAATCGGCTACATTGCCTACCAAAACGAAGACTACGAAAAAGCCATCTTGGAGCTCGAAAAAATGGACGAGCCCGATGCGTACTACCAGAGCGCGATGGTTGCGCTCGGCGACGCCTTTCTCAAGGTTGGCAACAAACAAAGTGCACGCAATGCATTCTTCCGTGCCTCGAAACTCGATTTTGACCCCGCGCTCAAAGAGGAAGGCCTGTACAATTACGCCAAGCTGTCCTATGAGCTAGAGTTCCACCAGGTGGGTTTGGCTGCGATTGAAGAATACATGGCCACTTACCCCAATTCGAGCCGGCATGAAGAGGCCCGGATCATCCATGCCGAGGCTTTGCTCAGCACGAGCAACTACCGTGCGGCCGTCGATATCCTTGAGGACATGCCGCGCCGTACCCCCGAAGCCAACGCCGCCTACCAAAAAGTGACCTACTACCGCGGGCTGGAGTTTTACAACGAGCGTGCGTTCGAAAATGCCATATCGATGTTTATGCGCTCGGAGAGCCACCCCATCGATCAGGAAATATTGGCCTTGGCTACCTATTGGAAAGCCGAAGCCATGTACGAAGTGCGGAAGTTTGGCGAAGCGGTCGATAACTTCAGTAAGTTTCTCCGCCTGCCCGGCGCACGCGATACGGACGTATATAGCTATGCGAACTATGCCCTGGCGTACGCGGCCTTCCGCAATGATAACTACAATACGTCGGCTAACTATTTTGAGCGCTTCCTCTCGACGGGCGGAAGCAGCATCGACAACAATACGCGCAATGACGCGATTGCGCGTTTGGGCGATTCCTACTTTTCGCTGCGCAACTACAGCCGGGCGATGCAGTATTACGATCGCCTGATCAGCTCGCGCTCGTCCAGCCAGGACTATGCCTTGTTCCAGCGCGGTATCATCCAGGGCCTGCTAGGCGATAACCAAACCAAGCTGGCTACGTTGCGCTCCGTTGTGGAGCAGTTCCCCAATTCGAACTATGCGGACGACGTCGCGTTCGAGGTTCCCTACACGTACTTTGTGATGGGCGACTACGAGACAGCCATCGACGGGCTTTACCAAATGGTGGAAGCCTACCCGCAGAGCAGTTACGTGCCCCGCGCCTTGGTCACGATTGGCTTGGTGCATTACAACAACGATAACAACGATGCGGCCATGGCCGCATTCCAACGCGTGGTCGAACAGCATTCCACGACGGACGAAGCGCGCCAAGCATTGCGTTCGATCGAGAACATTTACTTGGACCGCGGCGACGCCACGGGCTACATCAACTACGCCACGACTACGAATATCGGCGACCTGACCAAGGCTGAGCAAGATAACCTGGCATTCCAGGCGGCGAATACCCTGTTTCTGCGGGGCGAGTTTGAGAACGCCATTTTAGCCGTGAACGCCTATTTCGATAAGTTCCCCAGCCCGATCCAAGAGAAGCACGCCCGCTTTATCCGTGCCGAAAGCCTATTCAGGACCGGCAAGCCTCGCGAGGCACTGCACGATTTCAATATCATCCTGAATGACTGGACCAGTGCCTATACCGAACGCACGCTACTCAGCGTATCGGAACTATACCTAGGGCTGGAAGAGTATAACGAGGCGATTGCGCATCTCAAGAAACTAGAACTGACGTCCGAATACAAAGCCAACTACGGATACGCCGTAAACAATCTGATGGTCGCCTACTTTAAGATCGGTGACATGGACCAAACCCTGCTCTACGCCGACCTGGTAAAGAACTACGACCGCGCTTCGGAGGAGGAGATCGCCAACGCCCACCTGCATACGGCACGGGTATACCTGCGCCGCGGGGATACGGAAAATGCCACCAAAGAGCTGAACCTGGCCGCATTAAAGAGCCAAACCGTCGTGGGAGCGGAAGCGCGCTTCTGGGTGGGACAGTTGCAATACGAGGCCAAAGATTACGAGAAAGCAATGGAGTCGGCCTTTGACGTGATCAACAATATGGGCTCGCACGATTACTGGGTGGCCCGCAGCTTCATTCTCCTGGGTGATGTGTATGCCGCGCAGGGCGATACCTTCCAGGCCCGCAGCACCCTGGAGAGCGTGATCGATAACTACGAAAGCGATGACGAAGAGGACGATATCATCCTTTCGGCCAAGGAGCGTTTACAGAAATTGAGCAGATAGTAAGAGAATACAGACTATGAGATTGGATAGCATGATGCGCAGGGAATATTGGATGACTTTGTTGTTGTTGGCAACGGGCGTTTTCGCCTTTGGCCAGCAGGAGGAGGAACAGGATAACCGGGTACGGCGCGCCACCACCATTGACTCCATTGACGTGATCAGGGATTACCGGCCGATTTTGGCCGATGCGGTGAAAATACGGCGTAGCCCCGATATGACCAACAAGCGCGAGTACCAGCCTAAGCTGACGTACAACATCCTGGACAAAAAGCTCGACATCACCACCGGTATCAAGCAATTGACCATCCAGGAGATGCCATACAGCCGACCTGAAGACATCCTGCCCAACTACGTCAAAATCGGAGCCGGCAACTTCAGTACCTTGCTGGGCGAGGTGTACTTGAGCACCGACCGGTTTGCGGATGCGCGGTTAGGTGGCTATGTCAAGCACCTGGGCCAACGGGGGTCGTTGGACGCGCAGCGCTATTCCCAGCAGCAGATCGGGGTTTTTGGCCGCAAGACGTTGCCGCAGGTTACAATCAGCGGCGAAGTGGGCTATAGCCGCTATGCCACCAGATTCTACGGCGTGATAGTCGACGAAGAGGGAGTCAATTTAAACCCCAGTCCGGCGAAGCAGGCCTTTAACGATATTTTCCTGACGGCCGAGATGGTGAGTAACTTCGACCCTACCCGTACGGACGACCTGGGCTATTCGGTCAAGCTTGATGGATACGCCTACAGCAATGCTTTCCAAGCCAAGGAAAATTCGGCCGCCATCAGCGGTTACCTAAATCGGCGTATTAACGCATTCAACGTCGGTGCAAACGTGTCGGCGGATTTCACGACCGTGTCGGACGACGCATATAGCATCGCCAATCACATTGCTCGTTTGAATCCGTACGTCCGTTTCAAGGGCGATAACTACAACGTAACGTTGGGGGCTAATCTCGTCGCGGAGTTTGGCGATCGGCAGCGCACCAATATTTTCCCTTCCGCGGAGGTTGATTTCGCACTCATTCCCGAGTATGCCCATATTTTTGGAGGGATAACCGGAGATATCAATAAGACGTCGTTCCGCGAACTGTCCAAGGAAAACCCATTCCTGGCGCAGAATATCCAAATTGAGAACTCGGTGGACCGGACGCACATTTTTGGCGGTATCAAAGGCAATGCCGGAGCTACGTTTGGCTATAAGGTACACGGGTTTTACCGCCGTGTCGAGAGCCTTCCGCTATTCGTCAACAATATCGATGCTCCCTATCAGTTCGACTTGATCTACGACGACCTCGACAAAGCCAGCACGATTGTCGGGTTGGAGGGGGAGGTGAACCTTCGTGTTTCCGAAACGGTGAGCTTGGGAGGAAAGCTGAACCTCAATGAATACGACCTGAAAAATGAAGAGCACGCGTGGTTCCTGCCTAAGTTGCGCGTATCCGCAAACACGCGAATCAATATCAGCGAAAAGCTTTACATTAACGGCGAGTTGTTGTTTAACGGGCTTACATACGGCAAGGTATACGATGCACCACTTAATCCGACCACACCAGAGGAACCGGATCCCGTCGCTACCGACCCAGAGGCCCGGCGGGTGTCTATCCCGGCATTTGCAGATATCAGCGCGGCGGCCGAGTACCGGGTCAACAATCAGATCGGCATCTATGTCCGGGCCAATAACTTGCTCGGCAATACCTATGAACGCTACTTGTATTACCCGCGATTGGGACTAAACGTGATTGGCGGTATCAATTTCTCATTTTAACGAACGGCGACGGAAGGTTTGACGATGAATTTGGGGAAAAGCATACGAGGGGTTTTGAGCTACCATCCGGAAGTGGTGGTTCCGGGCATCGGCGTATTTAAGAAAACCCACTTTTCGGCGTCATATTATGCGAAAGAGCAGGTGTTTTTGCCTCCCTATAACCAGATCGACTTGGTGAGCGAAGGCGAAAATCCGGTTAGCTTGGCCGAATACCTCCAGATTCATTACGCATGGGGCAAGGAGGAGGCGCGCAGACGGCTAGACTATACGCTCGACCAATTGTTTTCGCGGTTGAACGCTGGTAAAACCGTATATTTGGACGGTCTCGGCAATTTGGAGAACGACCGGGGCGTGCTGAAATTTTCGGCCTTGGATACAGGCAAATTTGGCTACGGTGCCGTACACGAGTGGACTGCGAACGAATCTAGCCCGGTCGTGGCCGGGCATCCGGAAGCGGACGTGGAAAAGCCTGCCAACAGGGGCTGGATGTTGGTGATTGGGCTGTTTGTCCTCGCGGCGATGTTTGGTGGGTTTTGGTTTATTAACCCCAGGCTATTCCAGCCTTCGGACCCCGTGTCAACGACGTCTTCCGTCCCGACGCAGCCGGAGGTGCTCCGAGAAAGTGCGGCCACGGCCGTGGTGCCGGACTCAACACCCGTGGCAGAAGCGGAAGCTCCGGCTAAGGTTGTTTCGGCGCAGGAGACGTTGCGAGGTGCAGCGCTGGATCCCGCAGCAGGACTGCCAACGACGACATTCGAAATCATCATTGGCACGTTCAACACCATAGACGAGGCGGCAGCCTATGCCCAGCGGCTGAAAGACCAAGGGCACGGCCAAGTCCGTATTTTGGCGTTGGCACGCGGAAGTCGGCTGCATAAAGTGAGTTGGGGCGCGTACGCTACCCAAGACGATGCGCAGGCGGTATTGCGCGAAGTGCAGCAAAGCATCGAGAAGGCCGCGTGGATCGACCGAGTTAACCGATAGTATATAAACAAACGAAAACAAAAAAACGCATATTTAATCAAATTCATACTATGTCACTATTACAAGACACGATTTATCCGCTTGACACCATGGTGGGGGCTACCCAGCAGAACATTGCGCTTGCAGAAGAGAAAATCAGCTTGATTGGGCTCCTGTTTAAGGCTGGATGGATTATGGTGCCGCTTTCTTTGTTGCTGTTCGGCACGCTCGTGATCTTTATCGAGCGCTACCTGACTATCAAGAAAGCCTCCAAATATGACCCCAACTTGCTGTCGCACGTGAAGCAAAGTGTCTTGTCGGGTAAGCTGGACGCGGCCATGTCCATTTGCCGGTCCAATAATTCGGTATTAGGGCGCATGTTGGAGAAAGGGCTCATCCGGATTGGCCGCCCCATCAAAGACATCGAGGCGTCTATAGAAGCCGTGGGTAGGCTGGAAGTAGCAAAGCTCGAGAAAAACCTCAACTTGTTGAGTATTATCGCTACGATCGCGCCGATGTTGGGTTTCGTGGGAACGATTTTTGGGGTAATTATCATCTTCCGTGACGTGGAAGCCGCTGGAGGTATCGATATTGCGAGTGTGTCCGGGGGATTGTACGTGAAGATGATTGCCTCGGCCGCCGGCCTCACCATCGGTATCCTCGCGTTTGCTGGCTATCACTGGCTCAATACGATGTTGGAACGCCTGATATTGCGGATGGAAACGGATGCGGTTGAATTTGTGGACCTGCTGGATCAGCCCGGTTCTTAATATTGAAAGGATTATGAATTTACGAACAAGGCGTGGCCGGGGCGAAACCCGGGTTTTTACCGATTCACTAAACGACATCATGTTTTTCCTGATGTTGTTTTTCCTGTTGGCTTCCGCCGTCGCTAACCCGCAGGTAGTGAAATTGCTGCTGCCTCGGTCAGCGGCAGGCGAACAGTCCGTTGCGAAGAAAACAATTACCGTATCGGTGACGCAGGACCTGAAGTACTACCTGGACAAGGAAGAGATCCCATTGGAAAACCTGTTGCCGTCCCTACAGGCGGCGATGCAGCCCGGCGAGGAGCTGACCATCATGCTGTATGCCGATAGCAGTGTGCCGATCCAGAACGTGATATCGGTAATGGACGTGGCGAATAAGCTGAAAATTAGGTTGGTGCTGGCTACCGAGCCCCTAGCGAATTAGATTTTTCGGTGTATCTATGGAATACGTGGCCTGTTAGCATCCCTTCCATAGAGAGGATTTTAGAGAAAGAGTACTATGAGTAGTTATCATTTTCCAGAGGACAACAATTATCCGAGGGCACTGTGGATATCCGCGGGTATCATGGGCGGCTTGCTCCTAGTGAGTTTCTTCGTGATGATCGGATCGTCCCTGCCCCAATTTGGGATGGGAGGGATTATCGTTAACTACGGTACCGCGGAATTGGGTATGGGCGATGACTACCTAACGGTCGACGAGCCCTCCATGGACCCGAATGCCAATCAGGTGAATCCGGATCGGATTGATCCTGATCAGGTGCCGGATGCCACGCCGTCGCAGCAGATCACGGAGCGGTCGGTGGCTACCCAAGATATGGAGGATGCCCCCGCGGTGGTGGCAAACGAAACGCCGAAAGTGGAGAACGCAAGCGAGGCGACGGTGGAGAAAAAGGACAGCAAACCGTCAGTCAACCCCAACGCATTGTACACCGGCCGGCGCAACAACTCGGCGGGCCAAGGTGACGGCGACGGCAACGTGGCCGGCAACCAAGGATCGGCGTTGGGCGACCCGCTGTCGCCGGATTACGGCGAGGGCGGATCAGGGGATGGCACGATCGGGCTCAGTATCGCCAACCGGCGCTTCGTGGTGCCTCCGCGTATCCAGGACGACGGACAACAGTCCGGCCGGGTGGCGGTGGAAATCCAGGTGGCACCAAACGGCACGATCATCAACGCGCGGGCTGGAGTGCGGGGTACCACGTTGTCTGATCCCGTGCTTTGGCAAAAGTGCGAAGCAGCGGTTAAGGGAGCCCGCCTCAACCAGTTGGAACGTGCACCCTCCTCACAAACGGGGGTCATTGTCTTCAACTTCAAAGTAAAATAGTTACGCACGCTCGTGGCTAAGCCAATGACATACCCTGAGGTAATCGATTACCTCTACGCGAGGTTGCCCATGTTTACCCGCGATGGGGTGTCGGCATTTAAAAAAGACTTGGAGAATACCCTGCGCCTGTGCGCAGCGCTGGGCGACCCGCATAAGCGCATTGCCTCCATACATGTGGCCGGCACCAACGGCAAGGGATCGACGTCGCATATGCTGGCGGCCATCCTTCAGCAAGCGGGCTATAAAACCGGACTGTACACCTCTCCGCACTTGCTTGATTTCCGGGAACGCATACGTATCAATGGCGAGATGATACCCGAGGAGGCGGTCGTGGCTTTTGTCAAACAGAATCGCACCCTCATCGAATCGGTCCAGCCTTCGTTTTTCGAGGTTACCGCGGTGATGGCCTTCGACCATTTCGCGTGCGAGCAGGTAGACATTGCGGTAGTCGAGACCGGATTGGGTGGTAGGCTCGATTCGACGAACGTCATCACGCCCATCCTTTCCATTATCACCAATATTGGCTACGACCACATGTATCTGCTTGGCGACACCCGTCCCGATATTGCCGCCGAAAAGGCGGGAATCATCAAGCCGGGCGTTCCGGTCGTCATTGGTGAGCGACAGCCGGAAGTGGAGCGGGTATTCCAACGGAAAGCCGCTGAGTCGGCGAGCAAGCTGGTGTTTGCCTCCGACGAGTGGCACGTCCGCCAAGCCGGACTGGACACCGATTATCTGCATCTTAGCGTGATGGGGCCGTCGAATGAGCAGGGTTACGAATTGGCACTGGATCTAAAGGGCGGCTACCAACGGAAGAACCTTCCCGGGGTATTATCCGCCGTTTGCGAACTGCGGGCGCAGGGCTACCCAATCACGGACTCCGACGTAGAGTCGGCCTTGCGTAATGTCCAGCAAGCCACGGGGCTGATGGGACGATGGCAGACGCTTGAACGCGATCCGGTGCTGGTGGTATGCGATACCGGACACAATGAGGATGGATGGCGCGAGATACTGGCTAATATCGCCACCACACCACACCGACAGCTACACATCGTCCTAGGCGTGATGCAGGATAAAGAGTTGGGCACAATGTTGCCCCTGTTGCCGCCTGAGGCCCATTATTATTTTTGCCAAGTAAATATGTCCCGGTCGTTAGCGGCATCGGTGCTGAAGGAAAAGGCTGCTGCCTACCAACTGAATGGTGATGATTACGCCACGGTGGGCGAGGCGTTGGCTGCGGCGAAGAACCGGGCGACGCCCGAAGACTTGGTATTCGTTGGCGGCAGCACCTTTGTGGTCGCCGATTTACTGGCTCTTTCTAGGCCTACGAGCCAGCGGCGTGCCTAAGGCGTGGCCGTTAATTCGCCACGGATGCTTTTTTCCATCCAATAGGCAACCTCGCTTTGCGACTTAAACTGCCCTTGGAGGTAAATTAATTTGGTGACCGCTGCTTCGAACGTCATGTCATAACCGTTTAATACGCCCATTTCCTTTAGGTACTTACTGGTTTCGTAGCGGCCAAGCTCGACGCTTCCCACCTTACACTGGGAGATGTTCAGGACGTTCTTGCCTTGGCGAATGGCGTCGCGCAGCATATCCAGAAACCAAGGCGCCGTGGTCGTATTTCCCGCGCCGAACGTTTCCATAATGACGGATCGCGTATCCGACTCCAATATGGCCCGTACCGCCTGAGCGCTGATTCCGGGATAGAGCTTGAGTACGGAAACCGAGTTGTCCAGCTCCGTGTGCAGGATAAAGTCCTGCCCGCTATTGTCGAGCAACGCGGCTTCGTTGTACTTGAGGTGGACGCCCGCCTCGACCAGCACTGGATAATTGGGCGATCGGAAGGCCTCGAATTTGGCCGAGTTATATTTGAAGGAACGGTTTCCTCGGAATAGCTTGTTATCGAAGTATATGCATACCTCGTGGATGAGCGATTTGCCGTTTTTCTTCGCTGATGCGAGGTCCAAGGCCGTAATGAGGTTCTCGCGTGCGTCGGTCCGTACCTCGCCGATAGGGAGCTGCGACCCGGATAGGATCACGGGCTTTTGCAATCCCTCCAGCATAAAGCTAAGCGCCGATGCCGAAAAAGCCATCGTATCCGATCCATGCAGGATAACAAAACCATCATAATCGTCGTAGTGCCGTTTGATCAGCTTGGCCATATCGAGCCAGATGGCCGGCGTCATGTCCGACGAGTCGATGATGGGGGTGAAGGAATGTACGCTGAGGTCAAAATTGAGGCGGGCCAGTTCGGGGATGTTTTTTTCGATGAGGTCGAAGTCAAACGGAACGAATGCGTCGGTCGCCTCGTCCTTTACCATTCCGATGGTGCCTCCGGTATATATGACAAAAATTTTATTCATGTGATGTAGGTCCAGGGGCTTTTCCAAAGCCGTCAGATTCCGAAAATATCCTTTGAGTTTTGGGTTGTTTTTGACGCCACTACCTCCAAGGGAACATCGTGCAAATCTGCGACTTTTTGGGCAATATGCAAAAGGTAACTGCTTTCGTTTTTTTTGCCTCGGTAGGGGACGGGGGCGAGGTAAGGAGCGTCCGTTTCGAGCACGAGGTGCTCGAGGCCAACCTGTTCCACTACGCGGTCCAGCCCCGAATTTTTATAGGTGACCACCCCGCCGATACCGAGCCAGAAGCCCAGGTCAATGGCCCGTTTCGCTTGTTCCACATTGCCCGTAAAGCAATGGAAAATCCCAAATAAGCGTTCGTCGTTGACGTCTTCCAGCACTTCAAACGTTTGGTCGAATGCCTCGCGGCAATGGATCGAAATAGGCAGCCCCAAATCCTTGGCCCACTCGATTTGCGTACGGAAGGCTGCCTGTTGGTACGGGAGAGTGGTTTTGTCCCAGTAAAGGTCAATGCCGATTTCGCCGATGGCGCAGATCTGATCGGCATGCGCGTCAACTGCGGCACGGATGCCCGCCAGTTCGTTTTCATAATCGGCACTTACATGGCATGGGTGAAGTCCCAGCATGGGAAAGCAGATATCCGGGTAGTCGGCCACGGTGCCAAGCACCTTGTCGACGGATTCGGCATCCACGTTGGGCAGAAAAAGGCGACCGACGTTATTCTCCTGGCAGCGCTGGAGCTGTTCGGCGAGCTGGGGCGTTCCGTGCAGATAATAAATGTGGGTATGTGTGTCCGTTAATAAAAAGGAGCTGTTGGCCATCTTGCGGGGATTGTTTTTGGAGCTTAATCCGCTACAAACTTAGCCATCTTGCAGGAGGAATGCAACGATGGGCGTGGGCGGCATGTCAGGCGCAAAGGATATTCGGCCGCGGGGAATAATAAACGAAAACGCCCTTCCGTCGGGGAAGGGCGCTCGTATGAGGGAGGTTACTCGCCTGCGGCAGGCTTGATGACGTCGACGATTTCGATATCGAAAACCAATGGTGCGAATGGGGGGATTTTCGCCCGCATTTCGCCTTGCTCGCCGTAGCCCAGGTCGGAAGGAATGATGAAGGTTCCTTTCGTTCCGCTGGGGAAGAGCAGCAAACCTTCGTCCCAGCCGGGAATCACCATACCTACGCCCACCGTAATGCGGGCAGGCTCGTAGGGACGCATAGGGTTGTAGAGTCCGTCCTGCGTGTTTGCCACTTCGCGTACCGAAGTGTCAAAAATATGGCCGTTGGTCAGTTTACCGGTGTAGTTCACCACCACCGTATCGCCCGGTACAGGCTTCTCGCCGGTTCCTTCTTCGGAGATGATGTACTTAAGTCCGGATGCTGTAGTGGTAGGCTCCAGTTTGTTGTTCGATACGTAGTTGTTGATTTTTACTTCTTCTTCCGCCCGAAGCCTTGTTTTCTCGCCTTCGTAGAAGTCCATGATCTGTGCATTGAGCATGCTATCGGTGAGTCCTTCGGCTTTGAAATGCTTGAATACCTTAACGCTGAACGTGACATATTTGTCAGCAAAATGTAGTTTAGGTTGGCCGGTACGTGCTGCCATGGTGTCCATGTCTAGACGGAAGATGGCGCTGTCGCCTTCGCCTAGGTGGGTGAACATCGAGTTGTAGTCGCCCGGGTAAAGGCCTGGGATCGAGTCGGGCGCGATGTGCACGAGCTGGGGGACGCCCATTTCGTACGTGCTGTTGAGCACCGAGTCGCGGTCGGTAGTGATGACCATGCCTATGGCAAGGATGTCGCCAGCCACGGCATGCTCCTTGCCTTCGTCATTGACGATCCGGTATTGCAAGCCACCTTCGCCTCTTTCGAAGCCCGACTGGCATGCGCCTGCAATCAACAGGGCGGCCATACCCATAAATAGAACTGGTTTCTTCATTTTGTGTTTTCTGAGAATTATTGTGTTAATCGTTTTTTATAAATTGGTAAGATGGACTTAAACTGCTCGACGGTGTCCTCGAGCGATGCCCATGAGTTGCCGCCCGCCGCATTGCGATGTCCGCCACCGCTGAAGTGCGTGGCGCATACCTCGTTTGACGGGAAGTCGCCGAGAGAACGCAAGGAAAGCTTGACGAGTTCGCCGCGGTCGATAATCAGTGCCGCCAAACGGATGCCATGCAGGGACAGTGCGTAGTTGACCAAGCCTTCCGTGTCGCCCGTGCCCACATTAAAGCGCTCGAGGTCATCCCTCGACACGCTGAACAGCGCGGTGTTATATTCACGCAGCACCTCCAGTCGGTGCAAGAGGCAGTATCCGAGAAATTTGAGCCTGTTTTCGGTGGCACTGTTGAAGATAAATTCGTGAATCTTCCAGTGGCGTGCGCCACGGTCAATCAGGTCGGCTACGATACGGTGCACGCCGGGTGAGGTGTTGCTATATCGAAACGATCCCGTATCCGTCATGATGCCCGTGTAGAGGCAGTCGGCAATGTCAGCGGTGATCGCTTCCGGCTCGCCCATTACGTTTGCAATAAAATCATAGACCAGTTCGGCGGTTGCTGACGCGTTACTGTTCCAATGCCGATAATCGTCAAAACCTTCCGGATCGAGGTGGTGGTCGATCATGATTTTCGTCGCGTTCGATGCCCGCACGGCAGCTTCCATCAAGTTGATCCGGGATAGTCCGTTGAAGTCGAGGCAGAAGATGATGTCGGCGCCGGCAATGAATTGGTCGTTCGCTTCTTTATGCGCCGGATAGATGCGGACTTCGTCGCGTCCGGGCATCCAATCCAGGAAGTTAGGGAAATCCGAGGGCACGATAACACGGACGTCATGTCCCTTGGGTTTTAGCCAATGATACATTGCCAGCGAAGAGCCTAACGCGTCCCCATCGGGTTTATGATGGCTAGTGATGACAATTTGCTTGGGGGAGTTTAGAATTTCCTCAACTGCTTTCGTCGTAATCATTTAGTTGCTAAAAGTTTGCAAAACTACTATAAAAAATCCTGAATACGAACTTTTAGCGATATATAACCGTAAAATTTTTGGTGCGTGGCTGAGGGAGTATCTGTACTGTTTACCAACGGAAAAAGTAAAGCTTTCGATCGTTTTTCGATGTCAGTAGAAATGCGGGTTTTCCTTGATTCGCCCGTTCGTAGTAAAAATACGGTCCGCCTTTTCGGGGGAATCCGTCGACGAGCGTCCCGTCGCCGCGGAGCAGGTAAATCAAGCCGTTTGCGGGGGTTGCAAATCCCACCCCGTCATGTTGTGGCGACACGGCATGGGTGGCCACGCTTTTGAGGTCAATGTGCTGGTTCAGCTCATAGCTGAAGGCGTAGGTGCTGTCCCCCGCAGCGTAGACGGTAATGCTACGGTCCATCGCGTAGACGGCTTCGGGCGTCGGGTCGCCTGCAATGTTCGCGACCTTAAGGGCGTGGTCGCCCAGGGCCAAGGCGTTGGGCCAGGTCTTGGGCTCACCCGCGAGGGGATAGGCAACCGTGGCGCCGAGGGTATCGGTCGCCAAGGCCATGGACCCGTTTGGTCCGTCGACCCGTTCGGGTCCGCTACGTATTCCGGCGGATAATCGGTGATCGCTGACGACTTGGCCCATCAGGCCGAGAGCGTAGAGGCGGCCCGCGTCGGTGGCTACGGCCACGGCAGCGGTATCATGCTCCAACGCCCGTAGGGTATGGGGCAGGATATTACCCTCCAGGGGTTGATCTGCCCAGTCCTCGAGTAAGGCGCCATGGCCATCGTAAACCAGTAGCCCGTCGGCCGTGGGAACAAACAGGCGCGCGGTGGTATCCTTTTCGACCACCGCCGGTACGCCGGTGGCCGGCTGCGGTAACGCAATTGAAAAGCCGGGCAGTGGGGCGCCATCGGTAGCAAATCGATAGAGGCGACTGGCCGTCGCCAACACGATGGAGCTGTCTGCCAACTGGCGGGGCGTTCCCAAAACGGCGTCGGTGAGTTGCGCATTCCAGAGGCGCTCGCCGTCGAAATCGATCGCGTGGAGGATGTGGTTCGTACCCTGTGCGAGGATAAACCGGCTCGTATCGTCATACGCGAAGACTCGCGGCGGAGCCGCCAGCCGGCTGTTGAGGTCAAAGGTCCACTCCGGCGAGGCTCCCGGCGACTCCTTGTCGATGTAATGCGCGTATAGGTTGGCGAAAAATGTTCCGCCATTGCCCGACAACTGAACCGACCAGGCGTAAAAATCAGAATAGCCGTAGCGCGCGGTATCGCGGTAGATTTCCCGGAATTTAGGCTTGAGTTTCCCGGTGACTATGGGTTCGGCGTTTGCCACGTGGCCGAAAAAGACGACGTTGCCGGTGTTGCCTTGCAGTTCGTCGAATGCTCGGTACCCCGGGGCGCTGGACAGGGTGATGCCCGCTGCAAGGTCCTCCGCCACGCGCCGCAAGGTAGCGGTGTGGTTGGCACATAGCAGGTAATTGCCGAGCACCATGAAGTAAGGGCGCGAAAACGGTTGTACGACTTCGCCAAAGGAGTAAAGCAGTAGGTTGGAATGATTGAAACGGAATACGCTGTCCGGGTAAGGTGTGCTGAGCGGGGCGACTACCTCGAAGAAGGCGGCAGTGTCCCGAAGCTTGACGATGGCGAGGTTTTCCCGCGTGGCCAACTCGACGATGGCAAACTCGTCGTCCCATTGAGGCAGTAGTTTATCGTGTATCGACACACCGGTGCGGTCGAGGATAATTCGGTGCTGGTCGCGCATCTGGGCGGCCAAACCCGCCTCCTCGAGTAGCGCGAGGTTGCCTTGATGGAAGCGCTCAAAATCCGCTATGCCAAACGAAAGGTACGTGGCGGTATTCGCCGGGAAAACGTGCTTAAGCTCTTGGTGCACCGGTGCTTGTTTCGCATAGAGCGAAAGGTATTGGTTAGGTGCTTCAAACTGGCTGAACCCACTAAACATCAGTGCGTCGCTCTTGTAGTTAAAATGAAGCGATGCGTGCCCGCCGATGCTGTCCAGTAAGGAAAGGTACGTGCCGGGCCTCCCCGCGGTCAGGTGCCTAGCCAAGGTTCCCAAATTGCCTTGGACCACGTGGAGCTTGACCAATGAGTTTTGCTCGCTGTTTTCGACGAAGTAGTCAATCGATGCAGCGGGCAGGGGCCCGTATGACTGGCTGGCGATCCGTGCAATAAGGGCTTGGGACGGGCTGGCCAGGACAATGCCGTCCGCTGCCGTGACAAAGAGCGGCGTGGCGTATCCGGCAACCGAAAGGGTGAAATATTGCGTCGACGAACTATCTGCCCACGCTACCCCGTAACCGGGAGATCTTTCGCTGAGTGTCTCGTAAAGGCGCTGGGTTTGCATATTCCCGCCCAAGTTAAGGGTGAGCAGATAGCCCAGCGAGTCGGCCGTAATCGGATGGACGGAGAGCAAAATGTCGCGATCGTCGGAAGGCGCCGCCCACGGGCCGGTAGCCAATAAGTCGTGTCGGAGGTGGTTGAGCTGCCGTATGGTTTCGTCGCCTAAAATGGCCCGGAAGATCGGGTATCCGCCGAGGACCTGGTCGAGCAGCTCGTCGTCCGGAAAGGCGACCAACCACGCGGCGTCGTTCGGTACATGGGTATAGAGTTTGGACTTGGCGTACTCCTCGCGATCCAGGCCAGCGAAGTAGTAAATGGAGGTCAGGATGACGCCCACGAATAGGATGCCGGTAAGGATAATCGTATTTCTCATCAAACGAATCGCTGTCCATGCGCGTGGCCAGCAAACCGCTTCGGGGGGCCGGCTTCCGCCAAGCAAACCTAATGGAAAATCCAACGTTTAGAAAATTTTAGGAACTTTATTCGCATATTTGTTTACATTGTGCGACTATGAAGCAACCGGCCTAACACATGCCAAACCGATGTCTGCGTTTTCGCGCGGCTCGGTCCCATGTAACAGGCGTGCCGCCTGATAGCGGGTATAGTCAGGATTAGGGAACATACATGAACAAGCGAATTATCCTTTTTGGAGCTTTCTTTGGACTCACCGGGGTCATATTGGGCGCGTTCGGCGCCCATGGTTTGGAAGGGAAGATCAGCGACAGGCATATCGACACGTGGAAGACCGCGGTTGACTACCAATTTTACCATACCTTGGCCTTGCTATTTCTCGCTACGTTTTCCCGGGCCAAAAACATGTTCATTCGTCTATCGTACATTTCCTTTATCCTGGGCATCGTGCTTTTTTCCGGTTCGCTATATCTCATCAGTACGCACTCGTTGACGAACTTCGGCTCGTTGTCCGTCCTGGGGCCCATTACGCCGATTGGCGGTCTATGTTTTGTGGTGGGGTGGATAGGGCTGCTGGTTGCCACGGTAAAGAACAAATAAGCCATCCGGCAAGGGCCGGGTTCGGTCTCATTTTTCCATACTATTAGGAAGCGTTATGTTGGATTTAGCTGCGGGCAATGCTGTTCCCCGCCGTACGTATTTCGTGGATGTCATCCTGCCGCTAGCCATTCGCAGCTCGTACACCTATCGCGTGCCGCACGAGTGGGCAGCACGGGTAGCGGTCGGCAAGCGCGTGGTCGTCCAGTTCGGCAAGAACAAGATTTACGCTGCGTTGGTCTATCGCGTGCACGAGGAAGCCCCCGAGCGATACGAGGCAAAATATATTCTTGACGTGCTCGACGAGTTGCCTATCGTGACGCAGGCGCAATTCGAGCTTTGGGAATGGATTGCACATTACTACATGTGTACGCTGGGCGAGGTGATGCAGGCGGCGCTGCCGTCGGCCCTAAAGCTGGCTAGCGAAACCAAGATTATTGCGGCTGATGTCGAAGGGGTCGATCGGTTGGCGCTTGACGAAAAAGAGCACCTCATCCTCGATGCCTTGGACCTCTCTCCCGAATTGCGCGTGAGCGACATCATCAAGCTGCTTGGCCAAAAAACGGTATTTCCCATTTTGAAGCGCCTATTTGATCAGGGGCTGATCCTCATTTCGGAAGAGATAGCCGAGCGTTACAAGCCGAAACGGAAAAGCTATCTCGTTTTGGCGGAAGGATATACTGAT